>VFQP010004596.1_pt1 | contig 12690 bp, 13 predicted proteins | sample 3512351 | NCBI WGS metagenome assembly VFQP01 (sample SAMN10412372, study PRJNA504923) | tailings metagenome | isolation source: Relicate 1 Philex TSF1 revegetated site | place: Philippines: Tuba, Benguet | collected 2017-08-29 | reverse complement strand
ACCTTTGCGACGAGCTCGGCGCGGCGCGCCAGCCAGCCCTGCAGCCAGGCGTCGTCCGGCGTGTCGCTGCGGACCGGCGGGTCCACCACGCCGCCGCTGATGGCGCTGACGGGCGCGCCGGGGGACTTGGACACGCTGGTGGCGTCGGCGGGCCACGCCGCCGTTGTGTCGTGCCGCTGCAGACCGTACATGAAGGCGTCGTTGCTGACCAGCTCCGTCGCCAGCTCCAGCAGCGCCGACGCCGTGTTTGACGCAGACTCCTGAAAACTCAAAGCACGGCGTTGAGGTGGGCGGCACGGGGTCAGGATCGTGGCCGCGAGCGCTGGGCGGCGGGAGAGGCAGCGGTGGAGGCTGCGGCGACGTGCGCGCGCTTGCGCACCGCGGAGACGCCGGCGCCGGGCAGCGCGGTGGCCATGTCGTTGACGCTGGAGCTCAGCACCTTGTCAATGAAGCACACCTGCGTGCTCGTGTGTGATGTGTGCAGGGCAGCACGTGGCGGCCCCACCCGCAGAGCGACTCGCACACCCCACCCGCCTGCACGTGCCAGGGCGCTGGCCTGCCAGGAGCAAGCGCCGGGGCGTAGCGCACCATGGGGTCAATGGTCCACGTCAGCACGGGCCACACGTCGGAAAAGTCCGCCGCGCTCCAGTCGCGCGCCACCATGTCTGTCGTGGCCACGCCGGCGCTTGTGAATGCGTCGTCCTCCACCTGCGTGCCAGCAAGCGCGACCCGCGCGCGCACGCACTCCCCGTGGGCACACTGATCACTTCACCACCCGGCGTGGCTGCACGGTGAGTGTTGCTCTTCCCGCCGCTCACCGTGGCCTTGGTCATGCGGATGATGAGCCGGGGCGCGTTGAGCATCGCGTCCACGGCGGCGCCCACGGCCAGCTGGTAGCTGATGTTGATCTGCAGAGCAGCAGGCGGCAGGCGACGCAGCTCAGAGGAGCTCTGCCCTGCAGGTCTCTTCCACGTGCTGCACGCGTGCCGCCACGGCAGACGCAAGCAGAGCGCCTCACCTCGGCCTTGCTGGCGCCCTCTCCCGCCACCACCACGTCCTTGTCTGTGGCCAGCGCCACGGCGTCGCCGTTGAGCAGCACCTTGACGTTGCTGGCGGCGGGGTCGGCCAGGCGCACGGCAAACGTGGCGTCCAGCGCCTCCTGGGCCGTGAACTTGACCACAAACGCCTGCAGTGCAGAAGGGTAGCGGCAAAGGGAGCCAGGTGCCTGTCCCGGTGCCCGTGCTAAAGGCGGACAGCAGCATGCACAGGGCGGTGTCCCTCGCTGGCCGCCCGCTCACGCACCTTCGTGGCTACGAACGTCTTGCTGCCGGGTTTGTCCTGCACATAGTCGTCCATGGCGCCGGTAGAGTACTTGGGGCAGAAGCGCGAGACGAGCGGCTCGGTGGTGATGGCGCGCGCGTGCAGCAGCTCGCCCGACTTGTTGAGGAGCCCCTCGAGGCCCATGAGGAAGGAACCCGACGTGCCGACCCACGCCGCCACCTGCGCGAGAGAGTCGCGCGCCGCGGCAGCGAGTGATGCGCCCGCTCGCCCCGCGCATTCCGCCCGCCGCCACCAGCCAACCTCGCCCAACCTCCCTCCCATCGTGCGCACCTCAAAGGCGTCGTTGGCGTCGCGGTCGAACGAGATCTTGTTCTCGGTGCTCCACGTCGTGCCCTGGTTGGTCGCGACGGTGAGCCCGTAGAGGCGGCGGTTCTGCAGCGGGAAGATGGGGTTGGCCGCGTCCGTCGTGGTCGCGCTGGCGGCGCTGCCGTTGTTGAGCACGCGCGTGTGGAAGCTGAGCGCCGTGATGAGCGCGCCCGGCTGCAGCGCGAGCACGTCCGAGCTGCCGCTGCACTTGCCCAGCGAGAAGCTCTGGCCGTTGAGCATCTGCAGGGGCACGCATGGACAGCAGCAAAGCCGCGCAGTCGTAGCTGTGCGCGGGGCGTGCGCGCGGCGCAGGCCGCGGCGCGCGCGCGTGGTGGTGCGGGCGCGCACCGTGACGGTGATGCCGGTGAGGGCGTTGGCGTCGCGCCACGCCGTGAGCGTCTTGACCGTGCCGTCGCAGTCGGGGTTGCTGGCCAGCGCCCGCACCATGGTGCCCGCCTGCGGGCGGCGCGCAGCGGCGAAGAAGGTCATGCAAGTGGGCGGCACGCACACCCAGTGCAGGCGAGGCAGCCTGCACCGCGCGCGCAGCGGGCACGGACTATGCGCGCCCCTGCTCCGCACGCCCTGGCCCTAGCCGCACCCTGGCAAAGGAGGCGCTCTCGCTGGCGTCGCCAGAGTCGGCGCCGGACGACCACAGCGAGCAGAAGAGGTTGGGGTAGCTGGGCACGGCGCGCTCGGGGAAGCGGTTGTCCGCCCTGGCGCTGGGCGCCCAGGGGTCGCGGTCGGCAAAGTAGCACGTGCGGATCACGTCGCCCTTGGCGGGCTGCAACGACGCACGCACGCGCATCGAGCAAGCACAGCGCAGTGCGTCGCACTTAGTGGGGGATTTCACGACGAGCAGACGGCCCTGGTTGCCCTGTCCCTTTGGCCGCCGCAGCCGCCGGCACGCGCACCAGGGACTGCGCCACCTGGTTGCCGCCCAAGCCTGTGGTCTTGACGGCCGCGGTGAGGGACGCCTTGATCTTGCCGGCCAGGCTGGCGCTCGTGGTGCTGAAGAACTCGCGCTGCGACTCGGCGCGCGTCGGCGAGGCGGCGGGCGCCGCCGGCGGGTGCACCGGCTCGTTGACGGCGCGCGTGGCCTTGTCCACCGCCTCCTTGGGCAGGCCGTACGGCGGCTGGGTAGGAGGAGGGCACGAGGGCACACACGCGCAGGCACCTCGCGCTCAGTACTAGTACGTGGGGCCGTGGTGGCGTGCAGGTGTGAGAGGACCAGAAGGGCTTTCTCACCTGGGGCTTGGTGTCGCTGAGGCGCAGGGGCTGGGTGAGCAGGTCGGGGCTGGTGACGCTCAGCTGCGGGCGCTGCTTGTACCCGCCCGCCACCAGACGGGCGTTCACCTGCGCGTGCGCGCAGAGCAGGCACCATGCAGCACAAACTGGGCCCCCAAGCCATGAGTCAAGGCGCGTGCATTGACATCAAGCTGCCGCACCTCTTGCAGCAGCTCGTTGAGCGTCAGGTCCCACCCGGCGCGCGCCAGCGCGTTGCGGAAGGCCTTGGTGAAGGCGCCGCCCTCCACGTTGCCCGACGTGTCCTCCTGCGCTGTTTGGCTGTCGTAGGCAGCCGCCACCAGCGTCACGTCCGCCACCACCGACAGCGCCTGCATGCAGGGAAGGAAGCAAGCGCGCTCCACGTGCACGTGCGCGTGTCACGCCACAGCTCGCGCACGCGATGGGAGGCGGCAGAGCGGCGAGCGACCGCACTTCCTGCTCACGTTTGCATTATTGATGGTGTCCACCTTGTGCAGGAACCTGCCCGGCTCGTACGCGTCGCCGTCCGACCAGTCCTTGCCTAAACAGGCAAGGCGGGTCGAGTCGAACGAGGTCAGGGTTGACGGGCCTCATCAAAGAAGTGGGGCAACGAACGAGCCAGGCGTGGCGCTCACCGGGCGTGCTGACGGCCTGCACCGTGACGGCGAGGTCGAGGATGGTTCCCGAGTGGCAGCAGTCCATCACCACCAGCACGCGCACGCCCTTGGGCAGCGGCACCGCCAGCGTCTGCGAGGCAGGCCACCCTCGTTCAGCGTTGCCGGCATGCGCCGCTGGAAGCGCGCCGCGGTGAGCAAGCCACCACCGTGGCAAAGCTCTCACCTGCAGGATCTCGTCGTCGGTGATGAGCCCCTCCTCCTCGTAGTCGAGCGGCACGATGGCCTCGTTGAGCCCGTCGAGCTCCTCGCTCTTGCCACCCGGCACGTTGACGCCGTGCCCGGCGTACGTGACGATGATGAGGTCCCCTGCGGCGGCAGCAGAGCGGAGACACGTTGCGTGGGTGGGCGCGCATGCAGCGGCACACGTGAGGTGAGGAGCGCGGGCGGACAGAACCCGGGCCAGCGCGCACCGGGCTGCGCCGTGGCCGCGCACGTGGCGAAAGCGCGCAGGATGTTGGCGCGCGTGGGCATCACGGTCGTGGAGCCGGGCGTGTCGGTGATGAGCTGGATGTCGCTCCTGCGAGCGCCGTGGAGCGTTGTACCTGTTTTGTCGTCTGCCTGAGCCAGTCCACCTGAGCCAGTCCACCCCAGTCGCAGAGGTGCTTCCCCCCACACTCGCTTTTTCAGGCGGTAGATCCGCTCCAGCATCCAGCTGTACGTGGCTGCGTCGTTGTCGCAGCCATGAAGCTCGTTCCGGGTGCCCGTGTAGTTGATGCCGATGCAGACGGCCATGCGGCGCCCAGACCTGTACGCCTCGTCCCTGACCACTTGCACCACCGGAGCCGGCACCGCAGGCAGGACGGGCGCGGACTCCGGCTTTGCCACGGCCGCAGCCGGCTTGGGGGCCCCCGTGGGCGGCTTGGTCGCCAGCGCGCCATTCTTGCCGACGGTGTTGACGCCCACCTGCGCGGTGCATCATTCAATCGCGCTCTGGCGCGGTACATCAGTCACGCTCTGCCACGGTGCATGAAGCACGCTCTAGCAGCCCTCTGGCCGCTGGCTCTGGCAGCTTCCTTCGCGCTTGTCGTGCGTCCTGCCGGACGTCCCGCGCCATCGAACACCCCCCGCGCGCAGATCAGGCCTTCGAGCGCTCAGCCATTGCTTGGACGCATCATGGAAGTGCTGGCTTCGATGGCTGATGGGCGCGTTCGCGCGGGCGTCCCGCGTTCTCCTCGCCCGGTCGGGAGAACAGCTTTGGCTTCCACTCACGGGCGCGTGCACGGCCTGCGCCTGCTCGGTCGATGCTCCGCAACCCATCTTGGTGGTGCTGCTGGTGCTTCTGGCGTGAGGTACTTGTTGTCCTTCTCCGCCCGCGAGCGGTTTCGTACGGCAATGTCGCGCACGCCGCACCCACCGGAGGCAGCGGCCAGAGGTCGTGGTGCTCATCTTGCGCCCTGTCCTGCTGTTGCATCACCGGTGCGATCGTGCAGACCACCTCGTGCGAAGCAATCTGGCAGTCATGCGAGAGCAGCACGCGGGAAGCCTGCACCAGCCGACGCCGTGCCGAGTCAGATGTGAGCAGGCGGACGGCACCTCGGGTGAGCGGCTACGCGGGGCGGGGATAGGGGCACCTGCACCCCGCGCCTGCCGCGCCCCCCGGGCCGTGTCCTCGAGCGGGCACAGGCAGCGCGATTGGTGCGCCCCTTGGTGTGCCGCCGCCGTCATTGCTCCGCCCGCTCAACCTATTGGCAATCAGCGTTGAGGCTGTGCAGAAAAGGCAGTCGCCGTGCCACCGGCCTGCTGACGCGCTCCTCGGCTGCCGGTGGTGACGGCCTCAGCACGCTGCTGGTGGCTGGACATCCAGGACGGCGTCCACGGCAGCAGGGCCTGCTGGCCCCTGCTACTTCCGGCCCGGAGGCACCTGAGGCCGCCCAGAGGTGGCGGGCGGCCGCTGGGGAGGCCGCTCCTCGCACGCCTGGCAGTCGCGCTTGTCCTCCGAGCCTGCAGCCTCATCGCCACGAGGGCGGCGATCGGCCTTCAGGAAGGACCACACGCCTGCGCGCATTCAGGGCGCATGCCAGGGCGGTGACAGGGAATCCGTGCTGGCTCCACCGTCGCACCGCCAAACGGACGCCGCGCACCTGTGCCGCGGAACTCGTTCTTGGCCCCCACGGCGTAGGCCACCCCATCAGCACCTGTGAGTGCGTGGGTAGAACGTTCACCAGGTGCCAGTGTGGCGCTGGATGGGAGGCACCGAACGTGTGGCCGCGCCTGTGCGTCCTTCAAGAGACCCTCTCCCACGCCCTGGACGCAGCTCGTGATGTGCCAGAACAACTCACAGGTGAGGATGGTTCAGAGAATCGGCATGGAGGACGAGAGCGGCGAGCGAGCGTTCGCGGCACAAGGTTGAAGCGACGGACTTGGCGCTCGGGAATGTGCAGTTCGGCTGGTGCGTGGAGCAGCTGGTGTGCACGCGTGAGAGAGTGCACTCTCGTACTCGCTGCACGCAGCGCGCACACCTTATCGCCATTGCGCCCCAGATGCGGGTAGAGGGCAGCAGCAGAGGGCAGCAGCAGCAGCAGCAGCAGCAGCAGCAGCAGCAGCCAGGGGCAGCACCAAGTCAGCAGCAGCAGGTCGAGCAGCACCATGCTACACGTTCCACTTGAGCACGCGCTGGTCGCCCCGCAGGAGCTGCGCCAGCTCCACGTTGAAGGGCCGGTAAAAGTCCCGCAGCAGCTCGCGCGTGCGCACTGTGGCCCGGCCCGCCCGCGGGCCCAGCTCCGCCTCGTCCCCCGGCGGCGCCCCCGCCCGCATCACCCGCCCCGCCGCCTCCTCCCCCAGCACCGGCCACGCCGCGCCCTCCCCCCGCGCCTGCGCCTGCGCCAGCGCCCGCCCCCCGTCGCGCGCCTCCGCCTCCGCCTCAAAGCGCGCCTCCTCGGCCTCCCGCGCCGCCTCCCTGAGCGCCGAGTCGGGCAGCAGAGGCAGGCCCAGGAAGGCCAGCACCACGTTGGTGGTGCGGTGCGGCTGCGCGGCCAGGTCATCGTAGTGCAGCACCAGCACGCGGTCGTGCGGCATGAAGCGCAGCCAGAGGCGCAGGTACGGCGCGTACAGGCCCCGGAACAGCTGCGGCCAAGAGCGAGGGTGTGTGGAGCGTGTCGGTTGGTGCGTTGTCAGGCACGGGAGACCCTCTCCCTCCCTCCAGCCCTCCAGCCAGAAGATTAGAACCTGACCTGGTCGTTGTGGTAAAAGGTGAGCTCCTCCTTCATGCCCAGCGACTCGAAGCGCAGGTAGCAGTCCTCGGCCGTGCGCGGCGCGCCCTCGGGCGGCCCCCGGCCGTCCCGCCCGTGCAGCGTGCGCCCCTCGAGGCACGCGCGCCACGCCTGGAGCTGGTCCGCCACAAAGGCCTCGAGGCCCGTGGCGTTGCGGCCGTACTTTTCGTAGTAGTTCTTGCGCCTGGAGGGAGGGAGAGGTGTGTGTTGCGTGTGTGCGGCGTGCAGTGTGGTGGGGGCCGGTGGGAGGACGCGTCTAAAGCAGCCCACGGAACACCCCGAAGCGCGCCCTCTCACCTGTAGTAGTTGCTGATGAGGCGGTCGACGGGGTCCCTTACCATGAGCACCAGCCTGCACAGCATCGTGATGAGGCGCGGCAAGCTGAGAACGGCCCGGCGCCTGGAACCCAGCGCCGCGCTTGCTGTGACCAACAGTGCAGCGCCCCAAGCAGCGTGCTGGGCAGGCGAGGCGCGCGAGGTGCTCGCACCTGGGCGGGCGGTCGGCCCACACGGCGCGCATCAGCAGCGGCAGGTGGAGGTCCCTGTCGTGGTCCAGCCCCGCCCGCCTGGCCACCTGCACAGATGCCGCCACCGCCAACACCACGCGCCACACGTCTCCATGTCGTCTTTGTCCAAGGCTGGCCCTCGGGACCTGCCTAGGCACGGCGGTGGGCATGCTGCCCCCCTGCGCCGCCCCGCGGTGCACGCAGCACATTTTCCGGCAGGGCGTTGGACTGGGGCAAAGACGCCGACCGCCGACCCGTCCTCAGCCCCGCCCCATTGAGCGCGCACCTCGTGGTCCGCCGCCCGCCCCAACCGCAGCGCAGTGTCCTCCATGCACCTGCGCGTGCAACCGGCGCGCGTGGGTCCCGTCAGAGGAGGAAAGGCTCCCCCGCAGGGATTCTCTGCGCTGCCGCCACTGCCACTGCGGCGGGGCCTCACTGCGTGTACTTGGGCCCGTGCGTAAAGTTGTCGTGGCACACCTGCAGTCGCAACGCCACCGCAGCATTGCTGCCCGCCCCGGCATGCCTGGCTGCACTGCAGGCGCTGCCTTCGTTGTGCTGAGGGTGCTGGGGTCCACGGTCCCAGCCAGCCTCGCCCCGCCTGCCTGAAGCGCAGTGGCCAGCTGGCAGGCGTGCGCTCGGCCCGCGGCGCGATCGCCACTCATCGCAGCACGGGCGCGCACCTTCCACTTGGCCACCGCCACCGTGGCAAACGCCGTGTGCAGCTTGCCGCAGCCCGCCCAGCTGCGCGGAGCAGGCCACCACGCGGCGGGCAGCGCGCTCAGCGCGAGAGGGCGCCGGCAGCAGAGCAGCTGCGCACTGGCGCTCCGGCCACCACCTGGTGACACCGCTCACTAGTAGTAGATGGAGCTCCTGCCACCTGCAGCGATACGTGGCGCACAGCGCAACGCATTCAAGCATGCAGGCAGCTGCCTTGAAGCTGGATGGGCTCCACCACGCAGCCCAGCCGCCCGCTCCCTCTCCCTCACCATCAATGACGATGGAACGCCTGGGGTCCTTGTCCAGGGCCGCCTGCGTGGCGCCGCTGTCGCGGATGCGCGCCAGGTACGTGTCCTGGAACGAGTTCCTGCAGCCGACAGCCATCATGGGGCGCCGCGCTGCGTGTTCATCACGCTGCAGCCCGAGACGGACACCAGCGAGAAGCGACGCGGCTGACACAGCCAAGCGGACGTCCGTGCGCGTGGGTGCGGCGGGCGTGGCGCGTGCGGACGCTGGTGTGGGTGACTGCGGGCCCCCTGGCCACGCGCTGCCCTCCAGTGTGCACATGCCTGCATGAGGCTCACCTGTACTCGGACCAGTAGCTCCAGTCGGCGCCCCAGTGCCCGGCGTCCCCAGCGTCCTGCGCAGCAGCCAATCCAGCCACCCCCCATAACGTGGGTGGGCGCAAGCATGGTGCTTTCAGCCCGCTCCTGCCCCCGGCGGCCACAGCTGCTCGACCTCTCGCCCTGGTGCACCCGCTCTGCGGCCGGCGCTGACCCGCCTTGGGAGGGACCCCTCCCTCTCCACCCCCAGGGACCCGCCGCAACAGCAGGCAGGGTCTGCTCAGCATATCCCCCATCTGAGCACACGGTCCCCAGCAGCGCGCCCCCTCCGCAGGCCATCTGTGTCACACTGACGATCCCCTCCCCACATTCGCGCGTCCCCTCCGCATGCCATCCGTGCCACGCTGACAAGCCCCTGCCCCCACCTGCCCGGTAGCAGGGCAACACACACACGTGCATGTGCTTTGCCTCGCTCGCCTTTGTGCTGCGCGACATCTGATACGCCCTGTAGCTGGGCTCTGGCCCCGAACAGATGCAAATCCAACGCACACGCACACGCACACAGTGGGCGCACCAGCACCACGTTGGGGTGTGCCTTGAGCTTGGCCACGATGGAGCCGATGCCCGTCATGAAGCCGGGCAGCAGCGCGTACGGCAGGCAGTTGACCACGCCCGGAGATGGCGCTCCTGCCTGCCCGGGGGCCTGCCAGCACGGGTTGCGGTAGCGGGCGTCCCACCTCCCGGGGCGCGGCGCCGACTTGAGCATGCCAGCGTCAACAACGGCGGCCGCCTGCTGCAGCCGGGTGAGGTTGGCCACTGCAGGCAGGGGCAGCGGCGGGGGGAGGGGGCGGAGGACAGGTGGCGAGCGAGCGGCGACGAGCGGCCCGCCCGGTGGGAGGCAGACCTAGTGACCTCCGTCTGGGAGGCAGATGCCCGTGCTGCGGGCTCGTTCGCACCGAGAGGGTGCTGCGGCACGGGCGCTGGCAGCAGGAAGAAGGGCCCTGCGCTGGTCTGCGCCAGCACCGGCCGCCCGCGCTGCTGGAAGCGCTGCATGAGCAGGCCCAGCGCCAGGCAGACCGCGCCGACGCCCAGCACGAGGAACCAGGTGTGGCCCGCCACCCGCCTGTTGCTGGTGGTGCCGCCATCGCGCCTGGACGCTGGCTTGCGCTGCTGCATTCAGCGCCACGCCTGGGCCGCTGCTTCACCGCACGCTCGTGGCGGGTGTGCTCATGGCGTGGTGGCCGTGCGTGCGTGCACCTCTGAGCTGCACGCCACCGCTGCTCCTGACTGCTGGACTGCAGCGCAAGCGCAAGACCTAGGGCAGCACCTGCTCCTCCACACCGCGCACGACCCCCATTGGCCGATGCCTCCTCGGCGATCTCCTGCAGCCATGTCGCGCGCTTCGCTACTGTCGGCGGCCGTCGTGCTGACGGCGACGGGGCTCTTCGCGCTCAGCTACCTGACCTTCACCCGGCGCAGGGGAGCCCGCAGCGCCAGCGGAGGAGACCACCTCTTCAAGCTCAAGAACAACAGGGGCATGCAGGTCGAGATCAGCACCATCGGCGCTGCCATCACCAAGTGCGCGCGCGCGCCGCGGAGATCTCGATCGCGCACGTCGTGTGCCCCCTTTCTTACCCAACGCTGCTGCTGGTGCTGTCCCGGGCTGCAGGCTGATTGTGCCTGACAAGCAAGGGTCCGCGGCGGACGTTGTGCTGGGCTACGCCACGCCAGACGAGTACCTGGTGCGCCGCACTCCTCCCTTCCTTGTGCTCCCGCTCAGCGTCACAGCACGGGACAGGAATCCGCAGCGCCTACGCGATGCCGCCATGCCTGCCCGCAGACCAGCGGGACCTACTTTGGCGTGGTGGTGGGGCGCGTGGCCAACCGCATCGCCAACGCGCGCTTCACGCTCAACGGCAAGGAGTACAAGCTGCTCGCCAACAACGGCCCCAACGCGCTCCACGGTACGCAGTCCATCTCTTCACAGCGCGATGGATCCAGGAGGCCAGGGCACGCGCGTCGTCCCGCCCGGGGGTGCGCGGGTTCCAGCACTCAGCGTGATGCGGGCGTGCGGGCGCACGCACCGCAGGCGGCGCGCTGGGCCTGCACAAGCGCGTGTGGACGGGCAGGCAGGGCAGCTCGGACGAGGCCTCCTGGGTGACGCTCCAGTACGACTCCCCCGACGGCGAAGAGGTGCGGCACACCCATTCTCCTGACCCCTCCGTGCCTGCCCAACGCCCGTACACCCACCACGCTTGCTCTGGCCCACCAGGCCGGGCAGTGCTTGATCGCCTCCCTGACCCTTGGCAAATCTCCCCGCCGCGCCCACGTGCGCGCTGCGCCCGCAGGGCTACCCGGGCCACGCGCACATCACCGTGACGTACCGCCTGCCGCACGAGCGCAACGAGCTGTCTGTGGAGCTGCGCGCCGTGGTGGACGAGCCCACGCCCGTCAACCTAGCGCAGCACAGCTACTTCAACCTGGCCGGCCACGCCAGCGGCAGGACGGTGCTCGACCACGTGGTGCGCCCGCGCCCCCGCTCGCCTGGGCCTCCCTGCAGCACGCATAGTGCTGCCCAGGCCGGAGCAGGGCCAGGAGGGGGAAAGGGCGCTTCGGCCGTGTCCAGGGGCGAGCGTTGCTGGGCGTGGCGCGTTCGGCGTGCCGATGTGCGTGCACCTGTGCGGACGTCGGCGCCGCCGCCGAGCCCACCCTTGTGTCAGGTGCGCCCGCGCGTGTGTGCGCAGGTGCACATGCCGACGGCGGACCACTACACGCCCGTGAGCGCCTCGCTCATCCCCACGGGCGAGGTGCTGCCGGTGGCGGGCACGCCCTTTGACTTCACCGCCCCGCACGCCATCGGGGAGCGCATCGACAAGGTGCGGCGAGCCCTTGGAACAGGGGGGGGGTGAGCGCTTCGCCCTGCGTGTGCTTTGGCTTGTGTGGGTCGGTTGCGGCGCAGTGCCGGGAGCTGCGGTGCCTGGTGCACTGGCTTGCGCCCGTCGTGGCGCAGGTGCCGGGGGCGCCCCCAGGCGGGTACGACCACAACTACGTGCTGTTCAACCAGGGCCCTCAGGCGCGCTTCATCACCAAGAACGGCCAGGCCTCCCTCAAGTGAGCGCATGCGCTTCCTCGGCTGTGGGTGCAGCAGTGGCGCTGATGCCATCCCGCCGCCGCCACTGACGCGTTGGGGCGCTGCTGCTCAGACTCTTTCGGCCACCGAAGCAAGGTCCAGTGCTGCTGACGGGCCGCCGCTCGCAGCCCCCAGCCACCCTCACGGTCTGCATGCTGGTCTTCTTGCCGCGCCTGCCCGCTTGCCGCAGCCCCAAGCTCGCCGTGTCGGTGTGGGAGCCCAAGTCGGGGCGCGTGCTGGAGGTGCTCACCACGGCGCCCGGCGTGCAGTTCTACAGTGAGTGCGCGCACCTCCTCCTTGCGTCACCGCGGCTGGCGTCATCGCCCCGCGCCGGCCAGCGGCGGGGCAGCACACGCCCCGAGCACGCGTGCTCAGGCAGCAATGAGGCCACGGCGCACGCCTGCTTGTTGAGCGCATAGGAGCAGCTCCTCACCAAAGGAGCCTTGTCGTTCCTGCGCCTGCAGCCGGCAACTTTTTGGACGGCTCCGTCACGGGCAAGGCGCGCGCCGTGTACAAGAAGCACGCCGGCTTCTGCCTCGAGACGCAGGTGGGTGCCTGTCTCGCCACGCTGAGCCCCTGAGGTGCCGCCGCCACCAGGCACCTTGACACAACCAGGATCTATACTGTTACCGCGCTTGCTCCAGGGCTTCCCTGACGCCATCCACCAGCCGACCTTCCCCTCAGTGGTGGTCAAGCCCGAGGAGCCGTACCTGCACCGGCTTGTCTACAATTTCAGCACCAAGTAGAAGGACCTCGGACGTTTTGCTTGTGATCCAGGGGATCCCCTCCTGCCGCGCGGCTGCCCTGGGCCCGCGCGCGTTTTTGCCTTTTCCGCGACAGCGGGCGCCACCTCTTCTCTTTTCTCACCCTCGCTCGCGCGCTGCAGCACTGCAAGAGGTTGCAGTGGAGGATGGCGCAGACGTCTAGCAAGCAAATGGGCGTCGGTGCAGACGTGCCCCCAAGGGCGGGCGCACGTGTC
>VFQP010004595.1_pt1 | contig 12691 bp, 15 predicted proteins | sample 3512351 | NCBI WGS metagenome assembly VFQP01 (sample SAMN10412372, study PRJNA504923) | tailings metagenome | isolation source: Relicate 1 Philex TSF1 revegetated site | place: Philippines: Tuba, Benguet | collected 2017-08-29 | reverse complement strand
GGTTTTGGTGGGGGGGCCGGGCAGTTGGCGTGGGCTGGGGGCGACGGACCAGTGGTCGGGCGCAGGGGCGCGCAGACCTACCGCCGGGCTCGCCAGGTCTCTCACGATGCGTGCGTGCTGCGCGTGCTTGTCTGCGCAGGTGTACTAAGCTCGTGTATGGCGGCGATGATGAGGCGGTGAAGGTTGGAGCGTTGGGCGTGTCCTTTGTGGAACGGCGGCGCGGCGGGGCTGGAGGCGGCGGTTCCGGTCGTCGTGCGCGTCCCCCTGCAGCTTCTCGGGCGGGGGCGTGGTCCTGGCGCCGGCGCCGTCCTCCGTTTTTGTGTTGGGCTCCTGCCTGCCCGCGACCCTGTGTTCCTGCGTTTCAACGACAGTCTCCTGGTGCGAGTCTCCGGTGCGCGCCGGCGGACAGGACTCCCTCGCAACCCTCGTCCAGCGCCTCCCGAGCAAGCCGCTCCAAGGCGTGGAGGTCAAGATGTTTGGCCTTCACGACAGAAACCGCCTCTTCGGGCAGGAACAGGAACAGGAAGCGAGAGATGGCGAGGATGGTGGTGGCTGGGCAGCGCTGACCTTGCTTGCTGGAGGCTCGGCGTCCACAACGCACGCTTGAGCTCGGGCTCCGCAAAGCTCGAGGGCTGCCCGCAGAGCTCAAGCAGCAAATGGCGGCACCGGAGGTGAAGCGCCTCCGCGTGTTCGTGCGCGAGCCAGGACGCGCGCCCAAGGTGCGAGCTCTTCACAGAGGGACTCCCGCGCACGACACTGGCGCGCGGGCACCTCGTCGATCTGCGCCCCACAGCAGGACGCGCTCGCGCAGCAGCTGCACGACAACATGCTTTTGCTCTTACGCAGCGCGGCGTCGCTTTCGGGCCGGCGCCCTGGTTCGAGTGTGCAGGCTGTAGCGCGGGGCCGCCGTGCACACCCATGTTGACCAGCTTGACGCGTGCAAGTGCAGGTTTGCGAGCTCGACACGCCTGTGGGTGTGACATGGGAGGACCTGAGCGAGGCCGTGGCCGAGGTGGTGCTGGGGCCGGCGGAGCAGCGCTGGACAAAGGTATACGCCACGCACGCCTGCGGCCGGCAACAGGGCCTCCCTGCATCACACCAGGGGCAGCACCTGTGGCCGCCGCTCACCACCCACAAGTGTGGCACACACCTGGTGCAGGTCAAGGAGGTGAAGAAGGAGGACCTGGACCCCGACACTGGCGGCGGCACCGTCACCACCACCAGCACCTTTGAATCGCACGAGCTGGCACTGTGGACGCACCCGCACGACGACTGCGCGCCCTGCGTCAGCGTGGCGCCCCAGGAGGTGCCGCCCGCCATCGACCTGTACCGCCTGCTGGACCCCGAGGTACGGTGCTGTACCTTCTTCATCTGGCACGTGCCTTGCCACCTGGGTGGGACGAGCAGCCAGGCGATACGAAGGGGCGAGGAGTCGGTGCTGGTCTGTGCTGGGCACTTGGCCGCAGGCGGCGCCGGAGCAGCCGCAGCGCATCGACAGCGAGGAGGCGCTGGCGGCGTGGTGGAGCGGCATGCCCCGCGGGCGCAACGCGCTGCGGGCGCTGCTGCTCCGGCGGCTGGTGGGCAAGGTGCAGGTGCCCGGGCAGTACGCAACTGTGGAGGAGCGGCGCGAGGGCGAGGACGTGCACCAGATGCAGCACAGGGAGCCCGTGCCGCTGGAGCTTAGGGAAAAGGTGGTGCTCGAGGGCATCCAGGTGCGCCTTGCCCTGTGGGTGGGGCTAGGGTGTGGTTGCAGCACGGCGTTCGTTCGGAGAGGGCGTGGAGGTGGGCGACGTGTGCGTGTACTTGACCACGCTGTTGTTGGTGCCGCCCAGGGCCTGAGGGAGCTGTGCGCGGACAAGGAGTGGGCCGCGAGGCTCAACCTGCCGTGCCTCCAGGCCATCATCTACACGCTGAGGAGCGGCATGTGCGCCGCCATGGTGAGGAGGGCAGCGATGGTGTCCTCGTGCAGCTCTCACGAGGCGACGCTGGAGGCCAGCGCCGCGCGGCGGTACAGGGGGGGAGGAGCTGAGGTTGAACGACAGAAGGCAGGCACGCGGGGCAGGAGGGACATGGGGCAGACCCTTTGCTGTCACCCACATGTCGGGCCGCAGGAGGTGGCGGCCAAGGCCGTCTGGTCCCTGGCCGCGCTCGCCGCGCCCCGCGCCGCGCTCATCCAGGTGCGCCTTCCCCCCTCCCACACGCCACAAGGGCGACCATGGCAAGGGTACCTCGCGCCACCTCGCAGGCTAACGCCTTGCAGCAGCACGCCAGCAGCACACCGCCCACCCCCACGAAGGCGCCGATGCTGCTGACGCCGCCGCCGCCGTGCCTGCCCCGCGCGCAGCTGGGCGTGGTGGAGGCGCTGCACGAGGCCACGTCCGCCGCGCTGCAGCTGCGCGCCAAGGTGGAGCAGGCGCGCGCCGAGGCGGGCAGCACGGCGCACCTGGCCTTCCACAGCGCGCACGTCACGCTCGAGACGCTCAACCGCGTGGTGCACGCCTGCCTCGGCGCGCTCGGCGTGCTGGCGGTCGACGGGAACGCGCGCCGCGCCGCGCTCAAGGTGCGACGACTAGCAGAGGCCCCCACCTCTCACACGGGGGTGCCGCCAGGGCACCCTGCTATGCAGGTGTGCCAGAGCTCTGCGGGCGCCAACAGGCGTGCTGGCGTGATCACTTGGAACGATGGGAGCAGGTGTCTCCCACGCTGGACCTGCTGTTCCAGCTGGCCGAGCTTGAGTTCCTGGTCCCAGAGCCCGTGCTGCCAGAGGTGGCGCCGCCGCTGTCGGGCGCGCCGTCCGACGCAGCCGCAGCGGCAGCGGCCGCAGAGGACGGCACGCAAGGCGAGGAGCCGAGTCAGGCGGCAGCGGAGGAGGAGGCGGCAGCGCCAGCAGACGAGGGCGGAGCAGGGGAGGCGGCCGACGGCGACGCGGATGCGGCGGGCGGGGTAGGCGCCGCGCCGCCGGAGGGAGCGGCGGAGCAGGGCGAGGAGGAGGGAGCCGAGGGAGCGGAAGAGGAAGGGGAAGGCCACGGCAGGTCGCCGTTCGCGGCTGGGGTGGAGGTGCACGCCGAGGTGACGGAGGCAGAGGCAACGGCGGCGGCCCTGGCCCCACCGGCCATCGCGCCGGAAGACGACCCCGCAGTCCACCAGCAGGTGTGCACCACGCCGTTCGCTTCCGGTCCCTTCGGCGCGAGGCGCCATCGCGCGCTGAGCAGGCTTTGCTGGATCCGATGGAGAAAACCTGGCCGCGAGTGTCTTGCTCGCGTCGCAGCTGGCGGGCGAGGTGCTGTGGACCATGGTGGGCCGCGACCGCGAGGTGCGCGTGAGCCTGGCGTCGCACGGCGCGCTGCCCAAGCTCATGACGCTCACCCGCAGCCGCAACCCGGGCGTGTCGGCGCCGGCGCTGCTCTGCCTGGCGGCCTACGCCTGGGACGCCGGCGCGCCGCCGGGCCAGCAGCAGTCGCAGCAGGTGAGGCCTCGCGCTTCCCTGCGGCTGGCTGTGCGCACTGCGGTCTAGCTGAGCTGGCAGCCAGAACGGCGCGTGCTTTGGGGCATGGTTCCGTGCATGCCGCAGGCGGCGGCGTCCAGGGTCGGCGGCAGCGCGGCGGGCACCGCCAGCCCCTCGCAGGTGCCGCAGAGCCCTGCAGGCTCGTCCAACGGGGCGCCAGGCGGCTCTCTGGCCGGCTACGACTCTGCCGCCTCTCCCACCGCCCTGGGCGGCGGCCAGCAGCAGCCGCTGCCGCCGCAGCTGCAGAGCGCGCACCCCAGCATCTCGGGCGCCGCCGGCCCTGCTGCGGCCAGCGTCGCCGCTTCGGCGGCGGCGGCGGCGGGCGACGTGTTCGCGCCGCCGGTGACGGACCAGCACGAGCACGTGTGCGACGCGCTGCAGCAGCACCTGGGTGTCAAGCTGCTGGTGCAGAGCAACGAGGTGCGCGGGCAGACAGCAGGCGGCGATGGCGGCGGCTTGGCTGTGGACGGCGCGGGACACGTGGTGCGCGGCAAAAGCGTCTGTTGCGGGGTGTCCCTTTCACTTCTTGCAGGCCTTTGCTCTGTTCAACCACCTGGCGGACCAGGCCCAGGACCTCATCGACCTTTACAGGTGCTTGTGGCACGGGCTGTCTGCATAGTGTCTGCGCATGCTCAGTTGCACTAACCCTGCTGCTGGCGCGCGTGGTGCGTCTTCTCTGCTGGGTGCGCAGCGATGGCATCCAGAGCCTGGGCACCACGCACACGTCATTGTCGGCGCTGGAGGCGGCGTGCACGGCGCTGTGGGTCACGGTCACCGCTCAGGTGAGCCGCCCGCCTCTCCCAGGCCAGTGCTGGCTGCTGCCCCTGCCTCTGGCACCGTTGAGCCTGCGTCACCGCGCTTTTGTGCCCCGCACCGTATCCCACGCAGGTCGTGCACGAGCGCAAGGCCACGCGCGAGGCCGAGGAAGCCGCCCGGAACCCGCCTCCTCCTCCGCCCGTCAACCGCTCCCAGTCCCCGGCCAACCTGTGGCCGTTCAAGAAGGAGCCGCCGCCGCCGCCGCCGCCCAAGCCCAACCCCGCCGGGTGGCTCGGCTGGCGCAGCGTGTCCAAGCTGGCCAGGCTGGCTGGGCAGCTGGTTGCGCTGCTGCAGGTGGCGCAGGTGCGAACCTCTGCCCGCCCGCTGGGTGGGCGATGTCGGCGAGGTGTTGCGGGCGGGCATCACGTGCTAATGCCCGCACCCGTGGCATGCACGTACCGCTCGCAGGAGGAGGACCTCGAGGCGCGGGCGCACCAGGCGCAGCACCTGCGCACTGAGAGCCAGCCGGGCACCGGGTCCTTCTCCTTCCAGTCGTCCGCCGGCAAGGAGCCGCGCCTCGACGGGCCCGAGGGCGACGCGGCCGGCGGCGGCTGGGAGCGGAGCGCTGCGACGGCGCATCTCACGTCCGCGCTGCACGGCATCATGTCGGGCCTGGCCACGGTGCACACGAGCCCGCTGCTGCTCCGGCGCGTGCACGACCAGCTGGAGGGCATGCTCAACGACGTGTCGGCGGCCAAGCACGAGGAGGCTGACGCCTGGCGCGAGCTCGAGGCGCACAAGGAGGTCATGGAGGAGAAGCGCGCCGCGTCCAAGTGCGTGCATCCAACGGCGCAGGAGCAAGGCCTGTCGGTGGTGCTCGAGCGAGCACACCTGAGACCGATCGCTTCGCTCGCCCTCCTTCGCGCAGGCTGCACTTCACCAACGAGGAGGACGAGGCCGAGCTGGAGCGCTTCGAGCAGGTGCTGCGCGACAAGGAGGCGCGCGTCGACGCGCTGGTGGAGAAGCAGCAGGAGCTCGAGGACGCGCTGCAGGCGGCGTGCGAAGAGTCGGTGGCCGTGGCCCAGGTGAGGAAGCTCGCGGATTGCCCGTCGCGGGACACGACGCGACAGCACGCTCATTGCGCGTCTACCCCACAACTGGCCCGCTCGCAGGACGCCCTACGCTGCCTGATGCCCAACCACGTCGGCGTGGGCGCGGTGCAGCTCGCCGCGGCGGGCGTGCTGAGCTCCATGGCGCAGGCGCAGCACCCCGTCGCGCGTCCGTCCATCGAGGACCCCAGCCAGGTGCGGACGCAGGGTGAACTGCCCAGGCTTCAAGCGTGTGCGGCGCAAAGGACCGAGAGCGAGCACGCCTGGGCGCTGCGCGTCTCGCAGGTGTTTGTGGGGCCGTTCCGGAGCCTGCTGACCGAGGCCAACGTGCTGCCCGACCTGCTGCGCCTGGCGCGCTCGCCCTGCTGCGGCGCGCCGCACTTGGCGCACTGCACGCGCATGCTGGTGGCCAACGCCGCGCTGCACCTGTCGGCCACCGAGGAGCCGCTGACGCCGCTGGCGCTGGTCGAGTGCTGCGCCTACCTCGCCGACGCGCAGCAGCCACTCGCCGCGCAGCAGCACCTGGCCGGCATGTTCTGGTGCCTCACGCGCCACGAGAGCAACCGGTGAGCGCTGCCCGCCGTGCATTCACCTGGCCGCTTGAGGACGCACCTGACTTCCGCATGATGGCTGGGGTCGCTCAGCAGGCGTGCGGTGCCGTGTCGCGCCTTTGCACCGCCGCGCAGGAAGGGCATGCTAACCGAGGGCTCGTGGGACGGGCTGCTGAGCGGCTGGCTCCGCAACGGGCTGCGCTCGCTGCGCCGGCACCACGCGCTGCTCGAGGGCCTGTCGGGCTTCTTCTCCCCCACGCCCGTCAACGCCGGCGCCCGGAGCGAGGCGCGCTACAGCGCGGCGGGCGCGCAGGTTGATGGAGAGCAGGACCCGGCGGCGGCCGAGGCGAGCGGCGTGGGCCTGGCGGGCATGCCGGCGCAGCTCAAGTTCGTCAGCAAGGCGCTGGCGGGGCTGTCGGGCGACCTCGGGGACGACGTGGGCGCCGAGGTGGCGGGCTCGGTGCTGGCCGCCGAGGTGGCGGTGCGGCAGGTCCGCTTCGCGCTCATGGCGCTGTGGATGATGCTGCGGCAGTGGCTGGTCGAGAACATGAGCCCCATGAACACGCTGGTGAGTGAGCGCGCTCGCTTGCCCCAGGCTTGGCGCAGCAACGTGGCGAGGTGCGGGCGGTGAGCGGTCGCTGCGTGCGTGTGTGTGTGCGCCGCGCGCAGACGACGGCCGATGGCCTGCACGTGCGCTCCAACACCAGCTGGTGGACGCTCAAGTTCACCATCGACACGCCGCTGCCGCTCACGCCGACGTCCGAGCAGGCGCTGGCGCTGCTGGCCACCACCGCCCTCGCGCTGCCAGGCAAGCGCAACGCACGCGCTTGTGCTCTGGCCTGCCGTCCGCCTCCTGGCCCTCACGCGAGGCGCCTGCCTCTGCTCTTGCTCCTGGCGCAGACACGGACGGCAGCCCTGCCGCGCGCCTCAGGGAGCTGGCGCTGCGGTGCACGTGGAACCTGTCCTGCACGCACCCCGTGGTGGGGCGCCAGCTGGTGCAGCTGGGCCTGGCCGACCTCTGCGTGGCCACGGTCCGCAGCGCCACGGCCGGCAGCCGCCTGGTCCGCACGGCCATCGCCTACATGCTGCACCTCGTGTCCACCAACGAGCACGTGCCCGCGCTGGGAGGGCTGCAGGTGAGGACGAACGCGAGTGATTTGGTCCCGTCTCGGACGGGCAGCCAGTAGCATGGGCCCCGCAGCGCAAGCGGCGCGCGCTGAATTGTGTGCCACCATGCGCTCCTGCCACGCAGGCTGTGGCGTCCATGCTGTGCGGGTGCGTGGAGCGCGCCCTGGCTAGCGGCGTGCCGGGCGGCGCCGGCGTGGGCGTCGACGTGGAGCTGCTGGAGGACGCGGCGCGCGGGCTGGCGCGCCTGGGCCTCAGCCAGGAGGGCCGCGCGGCGCTCAAGGCGGCAAAGGCGGTGCGCCGCCTGGTGGCCATCGCGCGCGTGGACAGCGAGGCCCTCGAGGCCGTCATTGCACGCAGGTGCGTGCACGCACAGCTCTGGCTCTCATGCGCTCGGCCCGCAGCCAGCACTCATCTGCTGCTGCGCCAGTGCGTGGCGTCAACAGAGGAAAGCACGCCAGCTTGATGGGAGGTGCGCTGACCTCGCAGGCGCGACCAGGGCGTGCCAGCGTGGGAGCGCACCGCCGAGCTCATTTGCCCGCTGCGCGCCGTCAACGACATACCCATCACGCTGGTCGGCGAGCAGACCGCCTCGGCCAAGCAGGTGGCCATCAAGGCCATGGAGGAGGCCAACGCCGCCAACCACCCGCCAACCGCCTCCCCCGCGTCGCCCGCCCGCAACGCCGCCAAGGCGGCCCCCGGCGCGTCCCTCCCCGTCTCGGGCGCCAACCCTAGCCCCAACCCTAAAGCCAACGCCGGCAACAAGCCAGGCAGGCTGGGCGGCGCCATGGTGGCGCAGGACGTGTCGGCGAGGGGCCACAGCGACCAGCACCGCGCCGGCAGCTCCCGCGGCAGCCAAATCATGATGGGGTGAGTTTGGGTCCTCAGGGAGCCGCTCTGGCATGGGGATGTCTTCCTGCTCACTGCTGGCTGTGCTGTTGGTGCGTGCGCCCGCCTTTTGCAGGTACGAGTCGGAGGACGTGACGGCCGAGGCGCTGCCCGACGCGCCCGAGCCCGTGTGCGGCGACGCCGAGGTCGGGCTCATGAGCCTGTGGGGCCTGCTCAACCTGAGCGGCTACGCGCCGGCGCAGGTGGCGCTGTGCAAGCACGGGCTCTACACGCTGCTCCGCGCCGTGCACAGGTGCGCAGCCCTAGGGCGGTGGGGCCGTGCTCGCCTTGATCGACGAGCGCGAGGCATCAAGCAGCCACGATCTGCTTGCCTGCGCTTCGCAGGTCGGCCGACCCGCTGCGCGCGTCCGCTGCGGCGGCGGTGCTGGCCAACATCCACTTCCACCCGGACAACGCGACCACGCTGTACAAGGCCGAGCTCAAGCTCAAGCACGCCGCGCTGCTGCAGCTCCGCGGTGGGTGAAAATCGCGTCGCCGCACGGGACGACGCTGTTCGACGCTGTTCTCCGTCGCGATCGGCAGGTTGCGCTTAGACGCCCACAGCGTGTCTTGTTCTTGTGGCCGCTGCGCAGGCATGAGCGCCGCGCAGCGCTCGCAGCGCCCCAGCACCGGCCGCCCCGCGTCCTCTCGCGTGGGCGGGCAGTCGCTCGACGCGTCCACCCTGCCCAGCCGCGCGCTCTCGGTCCGCCGCTCCGTGGGCTCCAGCCCCAGCCGCACGCAGAGCCGCCCCGGCACCGCGGCCGGGCGAAGCGGGCGGCCGGGCACGGCCGGCTCGGACCACAGCACGAGCCACCTCCCGGCCAGCATCCGCATCGCCAACATGGGCCTGTCGGAGAGCATGGCGGCGATCCAGGACCTCGACTCCAAGCTCGCCCAGGACCAGGGCGCGGCTGCGAGCGCTGGCGGCGCCGCGGGAGCCGACGCGGCGCCCGCTCCGCCCAAGAGCGCGGTGGGCGGTGACGACGGCGCGGCCGAGGAAGGGCAGCTGGACCCGGCGGCGGAGAAGGCGTACCAGCAGGCCAGGGTGAGCAGTTGCACTGCGAAACGCAGAGGGCCCGCCCGCTCGTGCCCGCATGACGAGGATGTGATTCTCACCCTGCGTGCCCGCATGACGAGGATGTGATTCTCACCCTGCGGTGTTGCTGCCCGCGCTTCCGCCGCACCACCCCCGCAGATGTCGTTCCTGCAGTGGGTGATCGACCCGGGCGCAAACGCCTTTGCCGCGCTCGACCAGCTGTCCCTGGGCAGCGCCAGCCCAGACACCCTGAGCCAAGGTGAGGAGCTGCCTGCAGGTTCTGGCCGCGATGGCGGCGCCACACTGCGGTGTGCCATCATGACCAAGCCAACGCCGTTGGGCCCTTGCCTTGCTGGCAGGCGAGCTCATGGCGCGCCTCACGCACGACCCTGAGGAGCTGTCCTGGTTGGGCGAGCTGGAGAGGCTGCAAGAGTTCTTCGACGCGCGCCACACCCAGGTGTGCCTTGGCCTGGAGGGACGGCGCGCCGCCGCAGGCCTCCCACACTGATGCTGGTCCCACACTGACTTGTGCCCCTGGCACGTGCACGGCACCGCAGGGCACCTTCCTGCGCGGCACGTTCTCGCGCTCGCTGGCCGAGGGAGCCGCCTCCCTGTGGCACTCGCGCGCCAACTCGAGCAGCAGCGGCAGCGTCGCCTCCTCACACCACCACCACCACCACCATCACCACCACCACAAGTGAGCTCTTTCGTCCTCTTGTTGCAGCTGAAGCGTGGCTCTGGCGGGCCCAGCACACTGCCTGATGAGGCCCTGCACGCACTTGCTGCTGCTGTGCGGCCCTGCAGGCACGGCTCTGGCGAGCACCACTCACCGGCGAGCAGGGCCTCCCACGCCAGCGACGCGGCGTCCCGACCGCGCAGCGCCGCCGGCAGCGGCAAGTCTGGGGGCCAGCGGAGGAAGGCGGGGGCCAAGCAGGAGGCCAAGGGCGGCCGGACAGACGCCTGGCGGCCGCACATCCTCACCTTTGTCCAGGAGACGGTCGAGATGCAGGGCATGCCTCAGGTGTGTGTGTGCAGCCAAGGAGCTCCTCTGCGCAGCCCCTTGTGCATGTTGTCTCACAGCGCGACGCACAAACGCGTGAGCACTTGATGGTGCTTGGTTGCAGGTGTACCTGGCGCAGCGCCTGCTGGTGGCTGCCGCCCCGCACCCCATCGTGGACAACATGACGGGCCTGGCCGTCAAGCTGTTTGGCAACCAGGTGCTGACCGAGGGCATCAAGGCCATGGAGGAGAGGGCGGCGGCCGAGGCAGCGTTCCGCGCGGCGGTGGAGCAGGCGGCCCGCGAGGAGCGCGAGCGCATGGAGGCCGAGGCGAGGGTGCTGGACGTCGTGCGCTTCGACTCGAACAAGTCGGTGGCTCGGCCCGGCGCGCTGTCCAGGGCCGTGTCCATGGCGGTGGCGAGGTCGCACCGGCGCGAAATGTCGCGCGCGCAGTCGAGGGCCATCTCCAGAGCCGTGTCCCGCGCGGTGTCGCGCCGCGTCTCCAACGCCATGGACAGCTCGCAAGGCGGCTCCGGCGCCTCCACGCCGCCCGGCGCGCTCCGCCCCGGCAGCATGGCCGCTGCGGCCGCCGCCGCCCTCGCCTCCGTCTCCGCCGACCCCAAGCAGAGCTCGGACGGCGTCCTGAAAAAGAAGAAGAAGGAGCCGCGTACGGGCGCCGGCGGCGGCGTGCGCTTCGGCGGCGACGACGAGGGCGGCGACGGGCCCAAGGCGCCGCAGGGCAACGCCGACACGGACGCGGCGCTGGCGGCAGCCGCCGCCGCCCTGATGCAGGCGGCGGGCAGCGGTGCCGGCGCGGAGGACAGGTCCGACGCCGGCTCCTTGGCCGGGCCGGTCGGCGGCGCTGGCTTGCTGGACATTGACCCCGACCACCGCTCGGTGGCGTCCTTCATCACGGGCAGCATGCAGGTGCGTAGGAGCACAGGCCTTGCGTGCGCTCCGAAGTCAGTCATCTGGGCGTTGCAGGAGAGACTGCAAGGCGTTCCTGGGTGGTGGTTGCAGGTCAAGGTGGGGTCGCTTAGCGCCTTGCCGCCCGACCTGCACAACTCGCCTCAGCTCAAGGTCGGCCACCACCACCACGGGCACCATGGGCATGGCCACGGGCACGGCCACGGCAAGCACAACCATCACCACGGTTCCCGCCCCGCCACGGCGACGGGCGCTGGCTCGCAGGTGCGGTAGGGTGGCAGGCCCTCGCTCTTGCTTCTCTCGCAAGCAGCGAGTGCGACATCAAGTCTGACCCGTGTTGGCGGCGCTGCTTTCCTTGTGCGCGCAGAGTCGGGGCAGCGAGAGCGGCGTGAGCTTTGCTGTGGGGCCGGACGGGCGGCGCCTGTCGCGCAACAACTCGCGCATGAGCTCGCTGCCGGGCCGGGACGCCATGCTGATGCAGAGCATGAGCCAGAGGGGCAGCCTGGAGGCCAAGTGGCTCGGGGAGGACGTGCGCAGGTGGGCGCTGCTTGTGGGTCCAGCGCAGCCTTTGCGCTCTGACTTGAGGGCGCTGTGTGGGCACACCGCAGCCCATTGCGCTGACAGTCCCCCTCTCCCACCACTTGCTCCCCCCGTGGCGCGCCGCAGGTCGCTGCAGCGCCCCCAGACGGGCTACCACCGCCCGCACGTGGGCCCCACCACCCCGGCGGGCACGCTCGTGTCGCGCCTCAAGAGCGAGAGGTACCAGGAGCTGCAGGACATGCTCTACCCCGAGCGCGCCAAGGTGCGCCTACGCCCCGCTGCACGCGACTCGAGCTCTGACACCCAGTCTGCCGTGCCTGGCTCTGGGATGTATCTTGAGCACGGCTTGGTTTGGTTCGGTGCGCTGGCGCGCAGCTGATCCGGCACGTCAAGCTCAACGACGGCGTGGCGCGGCCCGAGACGGTGCTGCACGCGTCGGTGGAGGACGTGGTCACGCTGGGCGCGCTGCGCGAGGCCGTGGCGGCGGCGGGCAACCTCAACAGGGTGCGTGCAGCCACAACACCACGCGCCGCACGTCACGCCGGCACGTGGTCGGGTGCCGCTCTTTCCCTCCTTCCCTTTGGTGCCGCTTGCTGGATCGGTCCTGTGTGATGGCCGCGCACGCATTCCTTTGCAGGACATGGCCCAGACAGAGCTGGAGCAAACCGAGGCGTCGGTGGGCGCCCCGCTGCCGCTGGCCGTGCGCGTGGCGACGGGCGACGGCGGGCCCGACCGCGTGTACCGCTTCCGGCGGGACGTGCTGTACGACCCGCGGCACATCATCATGTTCCAGCACATTGAGGGCGCCACGTACTGCGAGGTGCGGGAGGAGCGGCACCAGCCTCTGGCAACACTGCAACGCTCTGTTGTCGCGTTGCACTGCTTCTGACTCGTCCATGCGTGTGTGCACGCCCACTGCGCCCGCAGTCGCTTTACGGGCACTACCTGCTCCCCAACGGCAAGCTGGCGCACTTTGTGCTGGGCGACACCATCCGCAAGGGGCACCAGGTACGACCCATCACGTCCACAGCTGAAAAGCAACTGCACCCGCAGCCTGCGCCGTGCTCACCTCGCTGCACGCGCCCTCATGTGGTGGTGCTCAGGTGGACCTGGAGCCCCCACCCGACATTCCCTTCACGCCTGACGACTGGCTGGCGGACGGCCTGCCCACCACCATTGCCCTGACGGACTGGGTGGCGCCGCACGGCAGCGCCACGCGGGCGCTGCTCACGCCGCTGTGGTGCCCGGTGCCGGCC
>VFQP010004594.1_pt1 | contig 12692 bp, 17 predicted proteins | sample 3512351 | NCBI WGS metagenome assembly VFQP01 (sample SAMN10412372, study PRJNA504923) | tailings metagenome | isolation source: Relicate 1 Philex TSF1 revegetated site | place: Philippines: Tuba, Benguet | collected 2017-08-29 | reverse complement strand
GCACCAGCAGCAGGTTCTTGGCCTCGGGGCAGATCTTCTCGATGGCGGCCATGGCCGCCTGCACCGCCAGCGGCAGCATCTCCGGCGTGAGGTGGTTCCAGCCGCCGGGGTACAGGTTCGTGTCCACCGGCGCCAGTTTGAAACCGGCGTTGCGCACGTCCACCGAGCTGTAGAACGGCGGCGTGTGCTCCATCCACTCCAGTCGGAACCAGCGCTCGATCACGGGCGTGGATTCGAGGATGCGCTGCTCGAGTTCGTTGATGGGGCCGGTCAGGGCCGTGACGAGGTGCGGGACCATAGGGAGGGGGAGGAGGGTATGGGCGGCTGGGGGAGGCAGCCAGTGTAATGGGGGCGCATGACCCGCTTTTCAAGGTGTCGCCCGGCGGTTCATACCCCCACAATCGCCCCAGGAGGACGCCCCGCCATGACTTTCATCGCCCTGCTCACCGCCCTGGCCGCCTGGTTCAGCGTGCTCCGGCCGCCCGAAAGCACCGGCCTGCGGGTGCTGCTGATGGTGGTTTTCCTGCTGCTGGGCACCCTGTTCACCCTGGCGGGCGGCTTCTCTTACTGGTGGGACAGCGGCATGCGCCCCTCGAAGGCCACGCCGTGGCTGTTCATCTGGGGAGCGCTCACCCTGGCGTCCCAGGCGGGCAACCTGCTGCGCGCGGTGTTCGAGGGTGAAGGCGGCACCGAGTGGCCGGGCCGCCGCTGAGGCCCGCACCGGAGCTCAGTCGCCCGAGCCGAACCGCCCTAGCGAACGCTCGCGCGCTTTTGCCGCCTCCACCTCGCGGTTGCGCGGCGCAGCCGTGGTGCGCAGCGAAGCCATCAACTCCCGCGCCGAGGCGGCCACCTGCTCCACGGCCCGGTCGAAGGCCTCGGTGTTGGCCTGCGACGGCACGTTGAAGCCGCTCAGCTTGCGCACGAACTGCAGAGAAGCGTCGCGGATTTCCAGCTCCGTGGCGGGCGGCTCGAAGTTGAACAGGGTCTTGATGTTGCGGCACATGGTGTTTTTCCACTCCCCGCTGTCACGTCACGGCGCCGATGCCAGCGGGTGTGCCAGCTGCGCGTCTCCATATGTGCGCAGCACCTGCGCAATGACGACCTGGTAACCCGCCAGCCACTGCGCCTGGCCAGCCTTGGCTTGCAGGTGCGAGGGATGCTGCATCAGTCCTTGCAGCGCTTCCAGCGATTCCCAGTAATAGACGTTCGACACCAGCCCGGTGCTGGTGTTCTCCCAAGACTCCTCGCCAAGGTACCCCGGCATGGACTTGGCCGCGTCGGCGATGAGCAGATCGAGCCGGTGGAACTCGTCGTCGAACTGCCTCTTTGCGAAGATGAAGGTCGAGGAGTACATGGGGAGCACCTGGGGTCTGCGGCCGTCAGCCGCGCACTTCACCCTCGCCCAGCACCACGTACTTGAGCGAAGTCAGGCCCTCCACACCCACCGGGCCGCGGGCGTGGAACTTGTCGGTGGAAATGCCGATTTCCGCGCCCAGCCCGTACTCGAAGCCATCCGCGAAGCGGGTGCTCGCATTCACCATCACGCTGGCGGAATCCACTTCGCGCAGGAAACGCTGGGCGTGCACGTGGTGGGTGGTGATGATGGCGTCGGTGTGGTGGCTGCTGTAGCGGTTGATGTGGGCAATGGCCTCGTCCACGCCGCCCACCAGCTTGATGCTGATGACGGGCGCCAGGTATTCCTCGGACCAGTCGGCCTCGGTCGCGGCCTTCAGGTTCGCACCGGGCACCGCGGCCAGGATGGCCCGACTGCCTTCGCACGCGCGCATCTCCACACCCTTGGCCGCAAAGATCGCGCCGATCTGCGGCAGGAATTCCGGGGCCACGGCGCGCGCCACCAGCAGGCTTTCCGTCGCGTTGCAGGGGCTGTACTTCTGGGTCTTGGCGTTGTCCGTCACCTTCACCGCCAGGGCGATGTCGCACGGGTCGTCCACGTAGGTGTGGCAGTTGCCGTCCAGGTGCTTGATGACGGGCACCTTGGCCTCGGCGCTGATGCGTTCGATCAGCCCCTTGCCGCCGCGCGGAATGATCACGTCCACGTACTGCGGCATGGCGATGAGCTGGCCCACGGCGGCGCGGTCGGTGGTGGGCACCAGCTGCACCGCGTCGGCGGGCAGGCCCGCGTCGATCAGGGCACGCTGCACCAGCGCGGCAAGGGCGCGGTTGGATTCGATCGCCTCGGAGCCGCCGCGCAGGATGGCGGCGTTGCCGCTCTTGATCGCCAGCGACGCGGCTTCGATGGTCACGTTCGGGCGGCTTTCGTAGATCATGCCGAACACGCCGATGGGCACGCGCATCTGGCCCACGCGGATGCCGCTGGGCATCTGCTTCATGCCGACGATGTCGCCAATGATGTCCGGCATGGCCGCCAGCTGTTCGCAGCCCTGCGCGCAGGTCTCGATGACCTTGGGCGTGAGCTTGAGGCGGTCCACCATGGGTTCGGCCAGGCCGTTGGCGCGGGCGCGTTCCAGGTCTTTCGCGTTCTCCACCGCCAGCGGCTCACCGCTCTCGTGCAGCAGCTCGGCCAGGCGGCGCAGCGCCCGGCCCTTGTCTGCCACGCTGGCCCGCGCCATCAGGCGCGAAGCCACCAGGGCCTGCTGGCCCAGGGTGTTCATGAGTTCGGTGGTGTTGGTGGCGTTCATGGGGCGTGATTTTCGCAGAGCTGCCCATCCCTGGGGGAAACGGGGTCTAGGCGGTCACGCCCCGCCACCGGCCTGGTGCGCGGTCAGCACGTGGGTCGCCACCAGGTCCAGGCTGGGGCGCACGATGCCCTGCTTGTCCGTCCACACCTTGGGCGTGAGCCCGCCCGCGAGGGTGAGCGACTCGCCATCGCGCAGCGCCACCAGCGCCTTGCCGGCCGCCTCGTCAAAGGCGATCACGTTGACGATGAATTCTTCATCCGCCCGGTTGCGCGCCAGCACCCGCGCCACGATGTAGCCGCGCCCCGCCTTGTCCACCCGCCGGGAGGCCTCGCCCATCAGGCGTCCTGCGACCAGTCCGTCGATCATCGGGCGGGCTTCTCGAAGCCGCTGGCGATCCAGGCCTGCGCGCTGTCCACGTTCAGCTTGAAGGTGGGCGGCACGGGCACGCAGGCCAGCTCGGCGTCGAACTCGTCCAGCGCGCGCAGCGTGGCAGTGGCGCCCTCTTCGTCCGGCACGATGGCCAGCGCAACGCGGATGCGCTGCCCGTCCACCGTCACGGCGACGTTCTTGTTCAGCTGGGCGTGCAACTGCTGCTCGGAACGGCGGATGACCTCTTTCGCGGTCTTCACCAGGGTGTTGAACGCCGCGGTGTCCAGCGGCTTGGGGTTCTTCTTGTCGCGGCCCATGGTCCAGGGGCCGACCAGGGCGGGCTCGGCGCCGTTGTCGAGGTACATCGCCACGGCCCAGCCGTCATCGTCGTCGTTCTTGATGACGCGGGCGGTCCAGTGCTCGTCGCTCCAGACGCGGGCGTCCTTGATGGGGTCTTGGGTATCGGAAGTCATGGGGTCAAGGGTACAGGCAGATGAGAACCCCGGCCGGCGCTGCATCCATATCCGGCTTTCGCACGTAGAGGAACTGTCACTCCCTTCACGTAACCGCTGGATACATGATTGAAACCCGACAGATGCCCCATATCGAACCGCTGCCCTTCGACCACCTGCTGGTGGCTTTCCTGAAACGGCGGCCCCAAAGCCTCAACCCGCACCCACCCAAGGACATTGCGGTGCTCAACCTCAAAGGCGAGCTCTACCGCATCATTCGCATGGGCGCGCACAGCGATTTCCGGGCGCTGCTCATCGCCTTTGCGCCGCATGGTCTGTTCGACCGCGTGAAGCCAGGCCCAGCCGCCGCCGGAGAGATCGACGCCATCACCGGCCTGCCGTACCGCGGGCCGTATGCCGCCGTCCTGCAGGTCGGTGTGGAGGCACATCCGCTGCCGGACTGATCGCTCCAGCCCGACGTTCAGCGCAGCGGAATCGGCGTGGCGGCGTCCACCGGCACCACGGCCACCGAGTTCTGCGGCGATCCCTCGATCACGCGGTCCGAGTAGGTGAGGTAGACCAGCGAGTGCCGCTTCGGATCCACCATGCGCACGATGCGCAGCCGCTTGAAGATCAGGCTGGTGCGCTCGCTGAAGATTTCCTCCTGCGCCCGGATCGGCTTCGGGATCGAGATCGGCCCCACCTGACGGCAGGCGATGGACGCTTCCGACTTGTCCTCCGCCAGCCCGAACGCGCCCTTGATGCCACCCGTCTTCGCGCGCGACATGTAGCAGGTGACGCCGCTCACGCCCGGGTCGTCGTAGGCCTCCACCACGATCTTGTGGTCCGGCCCGAAGAACTTGAACACGGTATCGACCGAACCGATTTCCTCGGCCAGCGCGGCGGGGACGGAGAAAACAGAACAGAACACGAGAGCAACAACACGGCGCATCAGGCCACCACCTTCAAATAAAACTCAACGTTTGTCGACGCCTTCTTTCGCAGCGGTCGACGCTTCGCCTGCGTTCGTCACCGACGCCCTGTTCCGCGCGCCCGCGACCTTCGAGATCACGCCGCAGGCCACCAGGAACACGCCCAACACGAAAGTGAAAACCATGATGGCATTCACGAAGTCGGACATGTTGCTGTTCGGGCGCAGGAACATGCTGGTGATCGGGGCCACCACCATCGCAATTGCGATCAGCCACAACCCGCGCTTGAGCGCACCCACGCGCAGGAACTTCGGTATCTCGCCCGGCGGACGCGAGGGTGCGGAATACGCGCCACCCTGCGGCATCGGCCGATGCGCATTGTCGTAGGCCTGCTGCCCGGCCAGCTGCGAGGCGTTGGTGGGCGGGCCGGCAAGCGAACCCAGGGTGGCATGGCGGTTGTAGTCGTCGATGGACATGCACGTACTCCAGAGAAACGAAACGAGGAACCGGAAGACGATCGGCGCAGTATGTCGGCAGGCGCGGCCCAGGGCAAGCGCTGTGCCTGCCTGGCTCGCGCGGCCTTGTCCTACAGCACGGCGCTGCGCGCCGGGGCAGGATGGACTTTTAGAAGGAGCAACCGCATGAAAACCATCTGGATCCTGGTGGCCGATGAGGCCATTGCCCGCATCCTCGAGAAGCCCCGCAAGGGCAGCGAACTCAAGCCCGTTGAAGAATTCACCGACCCCGACGCACACGCCCGCGAAGGCGAAATGCACAACGGCCCGCATGGCCGGCGCGCGGGTGCGGGCGGCGGCGGCAACCCGCAGGCCACAGTGTCTGCCGGTGACTCGGAACGCCACCAGCACGCGAAGATCTTCGCCACGCGCATCGCACAGCGCCTGCTCGAGCACCGACGCGAGAAGCGCTACGACGAGATCCACATCGTGGCCGCGCCGCGTCTGCTCGGCTACCTGCGCAATGAGTTCCACCAGGAGGTGTCGAACGTCATCGTTGACTCGCTGGACAAGGACCTCATCCACGAAAGCAATGCCGACCTGATGCGACGCCTGTTCCCGTCGCCCCGCGCCACCGCCACGCTGTAAGGACCCGGCAGCAGAGGCGGCCCGCTGCGTTCGCATGCGCATCCTGTTCGCCCTGCTGCTGGCCGCCGCTGTGCTCGGCGCGTGGCTGCTGCACAGTGGCCGCGTCACCGTGCCGACCGAATGGAACCCCTGGGCGCCACTCAGCGTGGAACACCCACCCAACCTGCTCACGCGCCACAAACTGCAGCGTCTGGAAAACGACCCGGCCCAGTGCCGCGCCGTGCTGCTCGGCGCCGGGCTGAAACACACCCCACTACCCGACAACGACCTGCGCGACGGCTGCGGCTGGCATGACGCGGTGCGCGTGGACGACGCGCGCTTTCGCCCCGCGTTCACGCTGACGTGCCGCGCCGCCGTGTCGCTCGCCCTGTGGGAGCGCCACGGCCTGCAAGCCGCCGCCAGCACCCACCTGGGGACACGCGTCGCGCAGGTCGAACATGTGGGCAGCTACGCCTGCCGCAACGTGCGCGGCGACACCGGCGGCGAGGGCTCGCGGCGCAGTCAGCACGCCACCGCGAACGCATTCGACGTGATCGGTTTCCGCCTCGCCAACGGTCGGCGCATCAGCGTGCTCAACCACTGGCCGCGCGAAGGGCCGGAAGCAGACTTCCTGCGCGAAGCCCGCGACGGCGCCTGCCGCTTCTTCAGCGCCACCCTCAGCCCCGACTACAACGCCGCCCACCGCGACCACCTGCATCTGGACCGGGGCAGCTTCCGCATGTGCAGGTAGCACGGCGCGCTTGCGCGCACCGGGCTTGCATCGCTATGCTGCGCCGATGAACACCACCGCCACCCTGCACACCACACGCACCATTCCCGCGCCCCCTGACCGGGTATACGCCGCGTTCACCAACGGCGAGGAGCTGGCGCAGTGGTGGGGGCCGAACGGCTTCCGGAACGAGTTCGATGCCTTCGACTTCCAGCCCGGCGGTGAATGGGTGTTCACCATGGTCGGCCCCGACGGCACGCGCTACCCCAACCGCAACCGCTTCGCCGAACTCGTGCCGGGGCAGCGCGTCGTCGTGCTGCACGAATCCGCGCCCCACTTCCGCCTGACGGTGCAACTCACCGCGGTGGATGGTGGCACCCACGTCGACTGGAGCCAGGCCTTCGAGGAGCTCGCCGTGGCCAACGCCGTGCGGCACATCGCCGAACCCGGCAACGAACAGAACCTGGACCGGCTGACGGCCCTGCTCGCGCGCGACGCTGGCTGAACGGCGGCGGGCATGGGAGGCCCTGCACAATGCGCGCATGTCCATGTCCCTCCCCACCTTCCTGCGCCGCGCCGCGGCCCTGACACTGCTCGCCCCCTGCCTCCCCCTCTGGGCCCAGACGGCCGCCGCTGAAACGCCGCCGGCCGCCTGCCCGCCCCAGGCCAGCACACCCACCGCACAACAGCTGCAGGCCGCACGCGCCCAGGCCCGCGACCGCGGTGCCCTGTGGCGCATCGAACGCGATGGCCGCACCCCTGGCTCTACGGCACGCTGCACCTGGGCAAGCTGGAATGGGCGATGCCGGGGCCGAAGATCACACGTGCCCTGCTGACGGTGGACGCCGTGGCGCTCGAGGTCGACGTCAGCGACCCGGGCTTGAGCGCGCAAATGACACAGGCCATCCCACCGGCCGTGCCACCGGCCCTGCAGGCACGCCTGGCGAAACAGGCCGCCACCGCCTGCGTACCGCCTGATGCGCTGGCGGCCTTCCCGCCCTTGCTGCAGGTGCTGGCCCTGAGCGGTCTGGACGCGCGCTGGATCGGGCTCGACCCGGCCTACGGCATCGAGCACGTGCTGGCCGGTTTTGCGAAAGGCCGCAAGCTGCCCCTGGTGGCGCTGGAAACCGCCGCCATGCAGATGCAGGCCCTGGTGCCGACGCGGCCTGACGAGGCCGAGCAGGCATTGGAGACCTCGCTCTCCCAGCTGGAGTCCGGTCTGTCACGGCGCGTGCTGGCGCGTCTGGGCCAGGCCTGGGCCGATGGCGACCTGGAGACGGTGGCCAGCTATGAAAAGTGGTGCGAATGCATCACGGGCGAGACCGATCTGGCGGCGCTGCGTCGCCTCAACGACGACCGCAACCCGCACATGGCAGACCGCATTGCCGAACTGCACCAAGGGGGCCAGCGCCTGTTTGCGGCCATGGGCCTGCTGCACATGACCGGTGCCCAGGCCCTGCCCCGCCTGCTGGCCGAGCGCGGTTTCACCGTGGAGCGCGTCGCGTTGCAGTGAACGCGGCGCGGCCGGGGCTCAGAACGGGTAGTGGCGCGGCGTGGTCTGCAGCGTGATCCACCGCAGTTCGGTGAACTCGTTGATCCCGGCCTTGCCGCCGAAGCGGCCGATGCCCGAACCCTTCACACCGCCAAACGGCATCTGCGCCTCGTCGTGCACGGTGGGGCCGTTCACGTGGCAGATGCCGCTGTCGATCTTGCGGGCCACGTTGAAGGCGCGGGCGATGTCGCCACCGAACACGGCGGACGAAAGGCCGTACTCGTTGTCGTTGGCGCAGGCGATGGCTTCTTCCACGCTTTTCACGCGCACCACGCATTTGACCGGGCCGAAGGTTTCCTCGTGGTAGATGCGCATGGCGGGCGTGACGTGGTCGAGCACGGTGGCCGGCATCAGCGTGCTGTCGGCCTTGCCGCCGCAGAGCAGCTTCGCGCCCTTGGCGAGCGCGTCGTCGATCAGCGCGTTGCAGTGGTCCACCGTGCCCTGGCCGATGACGGAGCCGAGCACCACGGGCTCGGGCTTGCGCGGGTCGCCCAGCGGCAGGGCCTTGGCCTTGTCGCTGAACTTCTTCACGAATTCATCGGCGATCTTCTGGTCGACGATGAGGCGCTCGGTGCTCATGCAGATCTGGCCGCTGTTGGCGAAGCAGCCGAAGGCCGCGCCATTGACGGCGTCCTCGACGTTGGCGTCGTCCAGGATGACCATGGGCGCCTTGCCGCCGAGTTCGAGCACCACCGGCTTGAGGTACTTGGCGCAGGTCATGGCGATGATCTTGCCGACCTTGGTGGAGCCGGTGAAGTTCACGCGCCGCACCGCCGGGTGCGCCACCATGGCTTCCACCACGGCGCCGGCGTCGGCCGGGGCGTTGGTGATGTAGTTCACCACGCCGGGCGGGAAGCCGGCGTCCTGGAAGGCTTCCACGATGAGCTGGTGGGTGCGCGGGCAGTTCTCGCTGCCCTTGAAGATCACCGTGTTGCCGCAGGCCAGCGGCACGCAGATGGCGCGCACGCCGAGGATGATGGGCGCGTTCCACGGCGCGATGCCGAGCACCACGCCCGCGGGCTGGCGCACCCCCATGGCGAGCGAGCCGGGCACGTCTGACGGGATCACCTCGCCGGCCACCTGCGTGGTGAGCGAGGCGGCCTCGCGGATCATGCTGGCGGCGAGCATGGTGTTGAAGCCGGCCCACATGCCGGTGGCGCCGGTTTCGGCGGCCACGGCCTCGATGAACTTCGGCAGCTTGGCTTCGAGCGCGTCGGCGGCTTTCAGCAGCAGGGCGCGGCGTTCGTTGGGGCCCGTTTCGCTCCAGGTCTTGAATGCTTCGGCAGCGGCTTCCACGGCCATCACGGCATCGGCCGGGCTGGCGGCGGGGGCGCGGGTGGCCACGCTGCCGTCGAGCGGGTTGCGGCGTTCGAAGGTGGCGCCCTTTTCGGCGGTGACCTTGAGGCCGTTGATGAGCATGGACAGATCGGACATGTTGGTTTCTCCTGTTTGTTGGTGTGTCGGGTTCAGACGGCGGCCACGGCCTTGCGGCGCTGCACGGCATCGGCCGCGCTGGTGGTGCCGGTGGCGGGGTCCTTGTCGGCGCCGAGATACGCCTCGCGGATGACGGTGGAGCGCGCGAGCAGTTTCGCGGGGCCGCTGGCCACGATGACGCCACGTTCGAGCACGTAGCCGCGGTCGGCCACCGCCAGCGCCTTCTTCACGTTCTGCTCGACCATGAGCACGGTGGTGCCCGCGTCGGCAATGCGGCGCGCGATGGTGAGCAGTTCGTCCACCATGCGCGGGGCCAGACCAAGCGAGGGTTCGTCGAGCATGAGCAGGCGCGGCGCGCACATCATGGCGCGGGCCACGGCCACCATCTGCTGTTCGCCGCCGCTCATGGTGCCGGCCAGTTGCGTGGCGCGTTCCTTGAGTTTCGGGAAGTCGGCAAAGGCCTGGTCGAGCCTTCTGGCGCGCTCGGCCTTGGGCACGAGCCAGCCACCGAGTTCGAGGTTCTCGGTCACGGTCATCTGCGGGAACAGCTGCCGACCTTCGGGCACCAGCGCCACGCCGGCCTGCACGATCTCGTGCGTCTTCTCGGCGAGTTCCTGGCCGTCGAGCAGCACGGTGCCCATGCGCGGGATGAGGCCGTTGAGCGCCTTGAGCAGCGTGGTCTTGCCCGCGCCGTTGGGACCGAGCACCACGGTCAGGCCGGGCTGGATGTCGAGCTTCACGTCGCGCAACACGAGGAAGGCGCCGTAGCCGGCCGAGAGGCCGTCCACCTTGAGCCGGGCGCGCGCCCCGCCACCAAGCTCGAACGGGGTCTGGCGGTACCACATCATGCGGCGGCTCCCGCTGTTTCTTCGGTTTCGTTCATCTCGTCACCCAGGTAGGCCTCGATCACCTCGGCGTTGCGCACCACCTCGGCCGGCGTGCCGTCGGCGATCTTGCGGCCCTGGTGCAGCACGATGACGCGCTCCACGTGGCGCAACAGGGTGGTCACGGCGTGTTCGATCCAGACCACCGTGAGGTCGAGTTCATCGCGCAGGCGGCGGATCAGGCGCGCCATTTCCTCGAGCTCGAACTCGGTCAGGCCCGCGGCCACTTCGTCGAGCAGCAGGAGGCGCGGGCGCGTGGCCAGCGCCATGCCGATCTCCAGCAGGCGCTGCTGCGAGGGCGTGATGGCGGCGGCCGGCAGGCCAGCCTGCGCGCTGAGGCCGATCAGGCCCAGGATGCTCTCGGGCGTGCGCAGCACCCAGGGCACCGTGGTCTCTTCGCCCCAGAACACGTACTTGCGCGGGCGCCGGCCGGCGAACTTCAGGCCGAAGGCGATGTTGTCGCGCACCAGCATGTCGCCGAAGGTGCGCGGTGTCTGGAAGGTGCGCGCCAGGCCGTTCGCGGCAAAGCGGTGCGGCGCCTTGCCGGCCAGCTCGCGGCCCTGCACCTTCAGCCTGCCGCTGGTGGGCTTCGTCACGCCCGAGATGGCGTTGAAGAAGGTGGTCTTGCCCGCGCCGTTGGGGCCGATGATGCCGACGAGCTCACCGGGCACGAAACGCGCGCTCACAGCGTCGACCGCGGTGAGGCCACCGAAGCGCACGGTGACTTCGTGGGCGTCCAACAGGGCTTCAATAGACATGGCGCCGCTCCCGTTGCTCTTTCTCCCGCTGCTTGCGCCGCTTCGTCTCGCCGCTCAGGTCATCACGCAGGTCCTTCCACCAGAGCCTGGAGCTGTCGCGCCAGCCGCGGAAGGTTTCCGTGCGCAGCGAAGCCAGGCCCCCCGGCAGGTACAGCACCGAGAGAATCAGCAGCAGGCCGAGCGACATCATGTAGACCTGCGGCACCTGCAGGCGCAGGGTTTCGGCGAGCACGCTGAACACGATGGCCGCGATCAGCGGGCCCCACAGCGTCATGGCGCCGCCGATGAGCGCGATCAGCACGGTCTGGAAGCCGATGAAGGGGTTGAACACGGTGTGCGGGTCGATGTAGGTCCAGCGCACCGACATGGCCGCACCCACCGCGCCGGCCACCGCCGCCGTGAGGGCGAAGCCGGCGATCTTCACCAGGCGCGTGTTCACGCCCAGCGTCTGCGCGCGCTGCTCGTCGGCGCCGATACCCAGCATGGCGAGACCGAAGCGCGTGCGGCGGATGCCGATGGACAGGGCCACGGTGAGCACCGCGAGCGCGAGCACGGTGAAGTAGATGGTGTCGCGCTCGGGCACGACCATGAGCACGCGACCCACCGTGCCGGTGACGCTCTTCTCGAAATAGCTGATGGCGTGGCGGATGAGCTCGGTCATGCCGAAGGTGAGCACCGCGAAGTAGGTGCCGCGCAGGTGCAGCACGGCCGCGCCCATGACGATGGCCACCACCGCCGCGATGCCTGCGCCGGCGGCGATGGCGACCGGCCAGCTCAGCGTCTCCAGCCCGATGGCGCTGGTGTACGCGCCGATGCCGAAGAACGCCGAGGTGGCGAGCGAGAGGTAGCGCGTGGTGCCGCAGAACAGCGCCCAGCTCGACGAGAGGGCGATGTACATCAGGCAGGTGAGCGCCATGGAGGTGACGAAATCGCTCGCGAAGCCGGGCAGGGCCACGGCCCAGCCGGTGAGGGCGAACAGCACGAGCAGATCGCGGATGAGGAACTGTCTCGAATTCATGCTTTCCGCGTCTTCCGTGCAAACAGACCTTCAGGGCGCAGCAGCAGCACGCCGATGAACACGATGTAGCTCAGCAAGGCCTTGAGCGAGGGGTTGGTGAAGTGCATGCCGATGGCCTCGATGACGCCCAGCAGCAGGCCGCCCGCGAGCGCGCCGCCCATGCTGCCGAAGCCGCCGAGCGTGATGACGATGAGCGCGGTGACGGTGTAGGGCTCGCCCATGGACGGGCTGATGGTGTACGCCATGGAGAGCAGGCAACCCGCCACGCCCGAGAGGCCCAGGCCGATGCCGAACATGAGCGGGTGCAAACGCCTGGTGTTGATGCCCATGAGCTGCGCGCCGGTGGGCGACTGCATGAGCGCGCGCACGCCCTTGCCCAGCAGCGTGGTGCGCAGCAGCAGGATGAGCGCACCCGAGAACAGCAGCGCCAGCGCGAACACCACCAGCTTGTTGACCGCGAACTGCGCGTTGCCGCCGGGCAGCGGAATCGACAGCGGCTGCGTGAGGTAGTCGTAGCCGCGCAGGTCACCGCCCCACACGTAGGAGATGAAGTTCTGCACCAGGAACATGAGGCCGAACGCGACCATGAGGCCACGCGCCTCGAAGATGTCCAGGTTGGGCGAAGTGGCGGTGAGCCGGCGGAAGCACAGCCAGTGCACCGCCACGCCAATGGCGAACAGCAGCCCGAACGACACCGGGATCATGAGCAGCGGCGAGAGACCGAACGAGGTCTGCACCATCCAGGTCAGGAAGGCGCCCACCATCAGGAACTCGCCGTGCGCGATGTTGAGGATGCGCATCAGCCCGTACTGCAGGTTCAG
>VFQP010004593.1_pt1 | contig 12694 bp, 10 predicted proteins | sample 3512351 | NCBI WGS metagenome assembly VFQP01 (sample SAMN10412372, study PRJNA504923) | tailings metagenome | isolation source: Relicate 1 Philex TSF1 revegetated site | place: Philippines: Tuba, Benguet | collected 2017-08-29 | reverse complement strand
TTGCGGAGGCCTGCCACCGATCAGCCGTGTGTCACCAACGTCATGACCGGGTACAGCTAGCGCGCCGCCGCGCGGTCACTCGTCGCGCGGGGCGAACACCTCGGGATGGCTTGCGAGCTGCCGTCGGGTTCGACGGATGTGGCCGGCGAGCAGGCTCTCGGCCGCGTCGATATCGTGGTCGCGCAGGGCCCCCACGATGAGCCGGTGCTCGTCGTGCACCGTGCGGCGGGCGCGATCATCCATCAGCCGGGTGTAGACCCGCCGGTAGGACTGCGTGCGGTTCCAGAGCCGGTGCACGAGCTCGGTCAGCACCACGGTCTCGGTGCCGGTGTAGGTGAGCAGGTGGAACTCCCGGTCGAGCGCGAGGAAGGTCTCGGGGTCATCGCCGTCGGCCATCTGCTCGGCCAGCGCCTCGAGGTGCGCGAGCGTCTCGGGCGGCAGGCTGGGGCCGCTCATGCGCAGCAGCAGCGGCTCGACGCGCTCGCGCACGCGGTAGATCTCCTGGCATTCGCTGAGGCTCAGCGATGACACCCACGCGCCGGTGTTGGCGACGAGGGTGACGAGGCCCTCCGCTTCCAGCATGCGCAGGGCCTCGCGCACGGGCACCCGGCTGGCCCCGGCCTCGTCGGCCAGCTCCTCCTGACGGATGCGCGTGCCGGGCGGGTAGATGCCGCGGATGATGCCCTCGCGCACCACGTCGGCGACGTGGGCGGCGGCGGCGCCGTGCTCGCGGGGAGGGGTCACTGGTCTACTCTGCCGGACGCGCCGGGTGCCACAGCACCACGTCGGCGTCGCGCTCGTAGGCCTTGCCCTCGGGGAAGCTCACGAGCTCGAACTGCATGCCCCAGGGGCTGAGGAAGTAGACCCAGCGCTGGCCCTCGCTCGCGTTGCGGCTCGCGGTCGGCTCGCCCAGCACGCGGATGCCGTGCTGCTTCAGGTGGGCCACGCCCGCGTCGAGGTCGTCGACGTAGAAGGCAAGGTGGTGGCCCCCGATGTCGCTGTTGCGCGGCTGGGGCGCCTGCCCGTCGGCGGGCTCCCACTGGAAGACCTCGAAGTTGGGGCCGTGCCCGCAACGGTAGAACCGCAGCTCGCGCATCACCGACCGCGGGTGCACGTTGAGGTGCTCGGTCATCCAATCGTCGTCGCGCTCGAACGGGCCGAGCCGGTAGACGTACTCGCAGCCGATCACGTCGACGAAGAAGCGGTGCGCCTCCTCCAGGTCAGGCACCGTGAAGCCGATGTGCTCGGTGCCGCGGAGTCCGGGCAGTGCCATGTGTGCCTCCAACGCTCGGTCGATCGATGACTGGATGCAATATAGCCCCACATGCCCGATCGAGGGAGCGGTTCCCCCATTTCTCGGTTGCGATTGGATGCAATGCCCGCTACCGTGTGCAGTATGGCGAAACAGCGACGTTTGCAGACCAAGGTTCCGTGGGTCGAGATCTCGACCACGGCTGCCGACTGGAAGGCGGCCGACCCGGCCCTGCTCGCCACCATGCTGGGGCAGCTTCACCTCATCCGTGCCTTCGAGGAGCGCGTGCTCGACCTCGCCGCCGAAGGGCTCGTGCACGGCCCCGCCCACTCGTCCATCGGTCAGGAGGGTGGCGCGGTCGGCTCGATCGTCACGCTGCGCTCGACCGACGCCGTCAACGGCTCGCACCGCGGCCACCACCAGTTCCTGGCCAAGGCCCTCACGCACGTCGCACCGGGCGGCCTCGCCCTCGACGCGCTCGTCACCGCCGACATCCAGACCGTGCTGCAGCGCACCCTCGCCGAGATCCTCGGCCTCGCCCAGGGCTACTGCCGCGGCCGCGGCGGCTCGATGCACCTGCAGTGGTTCGAGGCCGGCGCGCTCGGCACCAACGCCATCGTCGGCGGCGGTGCTCCCATGGCCACGGGCAACGCGTGGGCCCAGAAGCACGCCGGAACGACCGACCTCACGATCAACTACTTCGGCGACGGCGCCGCCCAGATCGGCTCGGTGCTCGAGTCGATGAACCTCGCCGCCGCGTGGAAGCTGCCCGTCGCCTTCTTCGTCGAGAACAACCTCTACGCCGTCTCGACCCACATCGAGGAGGCCGTCGCCGACACCCGCCTCTCCGTGCGTGGCCAGGGCTTCGGCATCCCCTCTTGGCGGGTCGACGGCATGGACCCCCTCGCCGTGCACCTGGCGATGCAGGAGGCCATCGAGCACATGCGCGCCGGTCACGGCCCCGTCGTCGTCGAGGCCGAGGTCTACCGCTACTTCCACCAGAACGGCCCCTACCCCGGCAGCGCCTTCGGCTACCGCACGAAGGAGGAGGAGCAGGAGTGGAAGAAGCGCGACCCGCTCGACCGGGTCGCCGCCGAGATGATCAAGCTCGGCCTCATCGACCAGGCCGCCGTCGACAGCGTGCGCGCCCAGGCCGTTGCGGCGATGGATGCGGCCACCGCCGAACTGCTCGAGGCCGACCCCGAGAAGCCGGGTCGCCGGCGCATCCGCCCCGAGCTCTGGCCCGACACCGCGTTCGTCAACGTGGGTGTGCGCGGCGACGGCTCCGAGCTGAGCGGCCTGCGCGTGCTCGACCCGAGTCGATCCGACGCCGCGCGCGAGGAGACCAAGTTCGTCGACGCCGTTGCCGCGGTGATGGAGCGCCGGATGGGCGAGGACGAGCGCATCGTCGTGCTGGGTGAGGACATCCACCGCCTCAAGGGCGGCACCAACGGCGCGACCAAGGGCCTCGCCGCCGCCTACCCCGACCGCGTGCTGGGCACGCCCATTAGCGAGAACGCCTTCATGGGCCTCGGCGGCGGGCTCGCCCTCGACGGCCGCTTCCGCCCGGTGGTCGAGTTCATGTACCCCGACTTCATGTGGGTCGCCGCCGACCAGGTGTTCAACCAGGTGGGCAAGGCGCGCCACATGTTCGGCGGCGACAACCCCGTGCCGCTCGTGCTGCGCACGAAGGTCGCCATGGGCTCGGGCTACGGCTCGCAGCACCTCATGGACCCGGCCGGCATCTTCGCGACGAGCCCCGGCTGGCGCATCGTCGCCCCCTCCTCGGCCGCCGACTACGTCGGCCTCATGAACGCCGCGCTCGCCCTTCAGGACCCGGTGCTCGTCATCGAGCACGTCGACCTGTACAACGAGAAGGACACGGTGATCGCGGGCGACCTCGACTACATCATCCCGCCGGGCACCGCCGCGGTGCGCCGCGAGGGTTCGGAGGTGACCGTCATCAGCTACCTCTCGATGGTCACGCACTGCGTCGAGGCCATCGAGCAGACCGGCGCGGATGCGGAGCTCATCGACCTGCGCTGGCTCGACCGCGCCTCGCTCGACTGGGCGACCATCGAGGCCAGCGTCAAGAAGACCAACGCGGTGCTCATCGTCGAGCAGGGAGCCCTCGGCACCTCCTACGGCGGCTGGCTGGCCGACGAGATCCAGCGCCGCTACTTCGACTGGCTCGACCAGCCCGTGCAGCGGGTCACCGGCCAGGAGTCGTCGCCGTCGATCTCGCGCGTGCTCGAGCGCGCCGCGATCGCCCGCACCGAGGAGGTCGTCGCCGGTCTCGAGCTCGTGCGCCGCAACGCCGGGGGAGGCCGCTGATGGCGACCACGATCCGCATGCCCGAGGTGCTCGCCAATGTCACCGAGGCGGCCGTGCAGAAGTGGCTCGTCGCCGAGGGAGACACGATCGAGGTCGGGCAGCCCTTCGCCGAGATCGAGACCGAGAAGGCCGTCGTCGAGTACACCGCCGAGACGGCCGGCACGGTGCTGCAGCTTCTCATCGGGGAGGGCGACGCCGTCGACGTCGGCGCTCCGATCGCACTCGTGGGGGAGGCAGGGGAGGTGGCCCCTGCCTCCCCCGCGGCAGAACCGTCTGCCGCGTCCGAGGGGTCATTGGTGGTGGTCCCCTCGGGCGCGGCAGCGACTCCTGCCGAGACCGCGGGCGGTTCGGCCGCGGCATCCACCGCACCCACCACTGCGGCCGCCCCCGTCCCTGCGCCGGACGCGGGCGCCGCGAGCGCCGCTGCGAGCACAGACGGCCGTCGGTTCATCAGCCCGCTCGTGCGCCGGCTCGCCCGCGAGCACGGCCTCGACCTCACCACCGTGCAGGGCTCGGGGCCCGATGGCCGCATCGTGCGGCGCGACATCGAGGCGCTGCTCTCCGATGCGTCCGCCCCGACCTCCGCTCCCGCCGCGACCGCGACCGGGGCCTCGGCTGCCGCGGCGGCTCCGGCTCCGGTGGCCCCCTCGCCCGGTCTCGAGCCCGAGCTGATTCCCGCCTCGCGCATGCGCAAGACGATCGCGCGCCGGCTCGCCGAGAGCAAGAGCACGGTGCCGCACTTCTACCTCACGGCCGACTGCCGCGTCGATCGTCTGCTCGAGCTGCGGCGCGAGATCAATGCGATCGACGGCGTGAAGATCTCGGTGAACGATCTCGTCGTCAAGGCGGTCGCGGCGGCCTTCATGGATGTGCCGGAGGCCAACACCACCTGGACCGACGAGGGGATGCTCCGCCACCGCACGGCCGACATCGCGATCGCCGTGTCGCTCGACGACGGGCTCGTCACTCCGGTGGTGCGCGGCGTCGAGCGGCTCTCGGTCACGGCGCTGTCGGCCGCGATCGGCGACCTCGCGACGCGCGCCCGCAGCGGTGGGCTGAAGCAGCACGAGATCGAGGGGGGCAGCTTCGCCGTCTCGAACCTCGGCATGTTCGGCACGCCGGAGTTCAGCGCGATCATCAACCCGCCGCAGGCCGGCATCCTCGCGGTGGGTGCCGCGCGGCAGGCGCCGGTCGTCGTCGACGGCGCCCTCGCGGTGGGCATGGTCATGACCGTGACCCTCTCGGCCGATCATCGGGTGCTGGATGGCGCGCTCGCCGCGCGCTGGCTCGCCGCCTTCGTCGCCCGCATCGAGAACCCGGTGTCGATCCTCGCCTGAGGGTCCGACGAGCTCCCGGGCTCCTGCGCTCCTGCGCTCCTGCAAAGACCGGCAATTCTTTCGTCGCCCAGGGGGCGAAGATCACCGCCAGCGGGTCGCTCGGCGGATACTCTGACCATGTTTCCACCCCACTCAGCGCTGAACGGGAGCCTGCATGAAGATCGCCATCCGGCGTGAGCCGATCGAGGGGGAGCGCCGCGTGGCGGCCACTCCCGCGGCTGTCGCCCAGTACGTCGCGGTGGGCTACGCCGTCACCGTGCAGAAGGGGGCGGGCGCCGCGGCCGGCTACCCCGATGCCGCGTACGCCGAGGCCGGGGCCGAGCTTGCGGCGAGCATCCCGCTGTCGAAGGTCGACGTGCTGGCGCACGTGCGCCCGCTCGACCGCGAGACGATCGGGACGCTGCCGAAGGGCGCCATCACGGTCGGTTTCGCCTCGCCCGCGAGCGAGCTCGACGGGGTGCAGGCGCTCGCCGACCGCGGGGTCACCGCGTTCTCGCTCGAGCTGATCCCGCGCATCTCGCGCGCGCAGTCGATGGACGCCCTCACCTCGCAGGCGCTCGTCGCCGGGTATCGCTGCGTGCTCGAGGGCGCGATGCGGTTTCCCCGGTTCCTGCCGCTGTTCATGACCGCGGCCGGCACGATCCCGCCCGCGCGGGTGCTCGTGCTGGGCGCCGGTGTTGCGGGCCTGCAGGCCATCGCGACGGCCAAGCGCCTGGGTGCCAAGGTCTCGGCCTACGACGTGCGCTCGGCCTCGGCCGACGAGGTGCAGTCGATGGGCGGAACGTTCATCCACCTCGATCTCGACGCGGCGGCCGACGCCGCGGGCGGCTACGCGAAGGAGCTCGCCGCAGACCGGGCCGACCGGCAGCGCGAGCTGCTCGCGCCGTATGTGGCGCAGTCGGACATCATCATCACGACCGCGGCCATTCCCGGTCGACCCGCGCCGCGCCTGATCACGGCATCGATGGTGCAGGGCATGGCCCCCGGCTCGATCATCGTCGACCTGGCCGCCGAGACCGGGGGCAACGTCGAGGGCGCGAAGCCCGGCGAGGACGTTCTGGTGCCCGTCACCGGCGGGCACGTCACGATCGTCGGCATGAAGGATGCCCCCTCGACGATGCCCTTCGACGCCTCGCGCCTGCTCGGCCAGAACATCGCCAACCTGATCGCGCTCATGACGCGCGACGGCGCCCTGGTTCCCGACTTCGACGACGAGGTCGTGGCGGGCGCCTGTCTCACCCACGAGGGGGTCGTGCGGCACGAGCCGACGGCCGCGGCCCTCGCTGACCGGAAGGGCGGCAAGTAATGGACGCCATCACCCTGCTCACGTTCTTCGTGCTCTCGGTGTTCGTCGGCTTCGAGGTGGTCTCGAAGGTCTCGAGCACGTTGCACACCCCGCTCATGTCGGGGGCGAACGCCATCCACGGCATCATCCTCGTCGGCGCCGTCATCGTCGCGGGGCAGGCGGATGACGTGCTCGTGCTCGTCATCGCCCTCGTCGCCGTGCTGATGGCGACCATCAACCTCGTCGGCGGCTTCGTGGTCACCGACCGGATGCTCGAGATGTTCAGCGGCCGTAAGGCCGCTGCCGCGTCGGCCAAGGAGGACACCCCGTGAACGTGCTCGCACCCGAGTGGGCGGCCCTGCTCTACCTCATCGCCGCGGTCTGCTTCATCCTGGCGCTGAAGGGCCTCGGCTCGCCGAAGACGGCACGGCGCGGAAACCTGATCGGCGCGGTCGGTGCCGTGCTCGCCATGGTCGTCGTCTTCCTCTCCACCGACCTCGACAACCTGGCCCTGATCCTGGCGGTCATCGCGGTGGGCACGATCATCGCCGTCCCCGCCTCGCGCCTGGTCAAGATGACGCAGATGCCGCAGCTCGTCGCCCTGTTCAACGGCGTCGGCGGCGGGGCCGCCGCGCTCGTCGCCCTGCTCGAGCTCGAGGTCAGCACGACGATCGGCGCCTTCGTCGCGGTCGCGTTCACTCTGCTCATCGGCTCGATCTCGTTCTCGGGCTCGGTCATCACCTTCCTCAAGCTGCAGGAGCTCATGCCGACCCGCCCGATCGTCTTCCCGGGCCAGGCCGTGCTCATCGTGCTGCTGCTGGCGGTGGGTCTCGCGAGCGCCGTCGTGATCGTGCTCGATGACGCGACGCTCGCCGCGCTCGGCCTCGGCGGCCTCAAGCCGATCGCGGCGGTCGCGGCCCTCGCGGTGGGTCTCGTGCTCGGCGTGCTGCTGGTGCTGCCCGTCGGCGGCGCCGACGTTCCCATCGTGATCTCGCTGCTGAACGCCGGCACCGGCCTCGCGGTCGCCGCCTCGGGCCTCGTGCTCGGCAACACGCTGCTGCTGGTCGCGGGCACCCTGGTCGGTGCCTCCGGATCGATCTTGACGCGCGAGATGGCCAAGGCCATGGGGCGCAGCGTGACCGGCACCCTGTTCGGGGCCTTCCGCGGCAGCTCGACCGCCGGGTCGACGGCGCAGAGCGATCGTCCCGTGCGCAGCTCGAGCGCCGAGGATGTCGCGATCCTTCTCGGCTACGCGCAGCGGGTCATCGTCGTGCCGGGCTACGGGCTCGCCGTCGCTCAGGCCCAGCACACCATGGCCGAGCTCGCGTCGACGCTCGAGTCGAAGGGCATCGAGGTCGTGTTCGGCATCCACCCCGTCGCCGGTCGCATGCCCGGGCACATGAACGTGCTGCTCGCCGAGGCGAACGTGCCCTACGAGGTGCTGAGCGAGATGGACGAGGTGAACCCGCAGTTCAAGAACGCCGACGTCGCGCTCGTCGTCGGGGCCAACGACGTGGTCAACCCCGCCGCGAAGACGACCCCCGGCTCGCCCATCTACGGCATGCCGATCCTCGACGTCGCGGCCGCCCGTCAGGTGGTCTTCCTGAAGCGCTCCATGCGGCCCGGATTCGCGGGCATCGAGAACGACCTGCTGTTCGAGCCGCAGACCACGCTGCTCTTCGGCGACGCCAAGGACTCGTTGACGAAGGTGCTCACCGCCGTCAAGAACCTGTAGCCCTCAGACCTTGTCGCGCCAGCTGCCGGGCGGGTCGGCAACGTCATCCACGATGTCGATCTCGCTCGTGTCGAGCACGGGCAGCGACAGGGTCTCGGTGACGGGGGCGATCATCGTCGCCTCATCGCGACGGTGCCGCAGCACGGTGTCGATGTACGAGCTCAGGGCCTCGGCCAGCGGGATCGCCCGACCCTCGTCCTGCGAGCGGTACCAGCGGTGCTCGAGCAGCTGGTGGAACAGCTCGGGGCCCTCGAGCTTGCCGCGCAGGTCTTTTGGCACGGCACGGATCACCGGCTCGAAGACGCGCACGAGCCACTCGTGGGCGACGACCTCCTCATCGCCCTCGCGGTCGGGGTGGTTCTGGGCGGCGTAGGCGTCGAGGTCGTTCAGCAGCCGGCGCGCCTGGTTCTCCTCCGCGTCGATGCCGGTCAGCCGCAGCAGGCGGCGGGAGTGGTGGCCCGCATCCACCACTTTCGGGCGGATGCGCACCTGCGTGCTGTCGCCGTCCGTGGTGATCGCGAGCTCCTCGATGTCGAAGCCCAGGTCGTTGAGGCGCTCGACGCGCTCGTTGATGCGCCAGCGCTCCGAGCGGTCGAACGACTCCCAGCCGGTGAGCTCCTTCCAGAGCGAGCGGTACGACTCGATGATGCCGTTGCTCGTCTCGATGGCGTCGATGCTCTCGTCGAGGCGACCGCCGGCTTCCAGGTCGAGCAGCTCGCCGGCGATGTTGACGCGGGCGATCTCGAGGTCGTTCTCGCGCTGGCCGTTCGACAGGCCGCCTTCGTACAGCTGCCCCGTCTCGGCGTCGACGAGGTAGGCCGCGAACGCTCCCGCGTCGCGGCGGAAGAGCGTGTTCGAGAGCGACACGTCGCCCCAGAAGAAGCCGACGATGTGCAGCCGCACCATGAGCAGGGCGAGGGCGTCGACGAGGCGCGTCGCGGTGTCGGGCCGCAGGGTCTGCGAGTAGAGCGCGCGGTACGGCAGAGAGAATCGCAGGTGCCGGGTGACGAGCACCGGCTGCAGCTGCTCGCCATCGGCGGCGAGGCGGCCGGTGATGACGGCGGCCGGCTCGACGCAGGGAATGTCGAGACGCTGCAGCGTGCGGAGCATCTCGTACTCGCGCCGCGCCATCTCCTCCGTCGTCTCCTTGACCGCCACGACGACATCGCCGAGGTGCACGAAGCGCACGAGGTGCCGAGAGATGCCCTTCGGCAGCGAGGCGATCGTGTCGTCGGGCCACAGCTCGAGCGGCAGGTGCCAGGGCAGGTCAAGCAGGGCCGGGTCGGTCACGGCCGAGGTGATCGAGAGCGAGGCGCTCATGCGGGTCTCCAGTCAGCGATTCCGGATGCGGGCTCGGCCCGCGGAATGCGACGAGGGCGGGCGCACCCGGTCGGCACGCCCGCCCTCGCCATCGAGGTGCTCCGCGATCAGCTCGCGATCGGCTCCTTGTTGAGGCGCGCGCCCGAGGCGGTGTCGAAGACGTGCACGTGCTTCGGCTCCGGGGTCAGGTAGACCGTGTCGCCGCTGTGCGGGTGCACACGGCCGTCGACGCGGGCGACGATGTCGACTCGCTGACCGTTGACCTCGGTGTTGCCGTACAGGTAGCCGTCGGCTCCCAGCTCCTCGACGATGTCGACGGTGACGGCGAGGCCCTCGCCCGACTCCTTGACGATGAGGTCCTCGGGGCGGACGCCGACGGTCACCGACTTCTCGGTCGTCGAGGCGAGCACGTCGCGGGCCACCGGAGCGACCGCGGTGCCGAAGGTGACGCCACCGTCGGTGACCTCCGCCGGGAAGAGGTTCATGGCGGGCGAGCCGATGAACCCGGCGACGAAGATGTTGTTCGGGGTCTCGTACAGCTCGCGCGGAGTGCCGACCTGCTGCAGGATGCCGTCCTTCAGCACGGCGATGCGGTCGCCCATCGTGAGCGCCTCGGTCTGGTCGTGCGTGACGTAGACCGTGGTGACCCCGAGCCGGCGCTGCAGCGACGCGATCTGGGTGCGGGTCTGCACGCGCAGCTTCGCGTCGAGGTTCGACAGCGGCTCGTCCATGAGGAAGACCTGGGGCTGGCGCACGATCGCGCGGCCCATGGCAACGCGCTGGCGCTGACCGCCCGAGAGGGCCTTGGGCTTGCGGTCGAGGTAGGGCTCGAGGTCGAGCAGCTTCGCGGCCTCGAGAACACGGCTCGCACGCTCATCCTTGCCGACGCCGGCGATCTTGAGGGCGAAGCCCATGTTCTCGGCGACGGTCATGTGCGGGTACAGCGCGTAGTTCTGGAAGACCATCGCGATGTCACGGTCTTTCGGCGGAACGTCGGTGACGTTGCGGTCGCCGATGAAGATGTTGCCGTCGTTGACCTCCTCGAGGCCCGCGAGCATACGCAGCGACGTGGACTTGCCGCAGCCGGAGGGACCGACCAGAACCAGGAACTCGCCGTCGGCGATCTGGAGGTCGAGGGCGTCGACGGCGGGAACCGTCGAGCCCGGGTAGAGACGAGTGGCCTTGTCGTAGGTCACAGTTGCCATGCGGAATCTTCTCCTTCACCGGCAGGTACGTGCCGGACGATCCGTTGTGAATGGATGTGCCAGGTGGCGTGGCGGACGTCATCGGCCGCCGGGCCTCAGTATGCCATCTTCAGGCAGTCGTCGTACTATCGACCGAGGGCGCGATGAGCGCCCTTCACCGTGTAACCGGGGTGACGGCATCCCGGGATGAATGAGGTCGCATGAACGAGCATCGCTCCGCGCACGAGCGCCCCTCGAAGAATCAACGGCGAGCCGAGGCCCGTGAGAAAGCCCGGCAGCTGCGCGAGGAGCAGCAGAAGAAGGAGCGCCGCAACCGTTGGCTGCTGCAGGGCGGCGTGGCGCTGGCCGCCGTCGCCATCATCGCTGTCATCGCGCTCGTGCTGGTCAACTCGGTGCGGCCGGCCGGCCCCGGCCCGCGCAACATGGCCAGCGACGGGGTGCGCATCGGGGCCGATTTCGCCGTCGTCCCCACCGCCGCGCTGCCCGCCGGGCGCGACCCCATCCCCTCCGAGGCGAACCCGTCGGGGGTCGTCGACATCCAGATCGTCGTCGACTACCTCTGCCCGATCTGCGGCGAGTTCGAAGCCACGAACGGCGCCTTCATCGAGACCCTCATCGCTTCGGGTGCGGCGACCGTCGAGTATCGGCCCATCGCCATCCTCTCCGGCCGCTCCGCGGGCACCGAGTACTCGCTGCGCGCCGCGAACGCCGCGGCCTGCGTCGCCGACCGCGACCCGGCGGCGTTCTTCGACTTCAACGCCAGCCTGTTCGCCGAGCAGCCCGAGGAGGGAACCCCCGGGCTCGACGATGATCGGCTCATCGAGCTCGCCGGTGAGGCCGGGGCGACGGCGCCGACCGTCGAGCGGTGCATCCGCGACCGCACGTTCGCCTCGTGGGTTCGCGACGCGACCGATCGCGCGCTCACCGGGCCGCTCGCGATCCGGGATGCGAACGTCGAGCGCATCGAGGGCACGCCCACGATCTTCGTGAACGGGAAGCGCTTCGAGTACCGGTACCCGTTCGAGCAGGACGACTTCGCGCAGTTCGTGCTGCAGGCGGCGGGCGACGAGTTCTCGACGAACCCGACCCCCACCCCGACCCCGACGCCCACCCCGTAGCGCCGCTACCCTGGGGGGTGGGCCGCATGCGGCTCTGCCGGCTTGGCGCAACTGGTAGCGCACCCGACTTGTAATCGGGCGGTTGCGGGTTCGAGTCCCGCAGTCGGCTCTCTGAGGTGACGCTGTGCGTCGCTGCCCTCAACGACAGCGTCTGTGCACGTGACCCCCAGCGCGACGCGGTGCGTCACGCCCGCAGTCGGCTCTCGTTCGTTTTGCGAGCATGGCGAGTTGGTGTCATCGCCGCATACCCCTACCGTGAAGAGTGGCAGTCGGGGGGCTGCCGGGATCACGACAGGGGGTGAACCGATGATCCGATCTGCTTACGCCGGAAGCGCGCTGACCGCGGTCATGCTGGTCTGCCTCCCCTTCCTCGGCGGTCCGGGTGCCGACCTGGTCGCCATCGCGGCCACCGGGTCGTCCAGCACGTCCCCGGTCATCTCCGCGGCGGGATCGCGAGCGGACGACGACTCGACCGTTCCGCTGGTCGAGTTCGTGGAGCGTCGCATCGCGGCCGCTCCGGAGGAGAGCGTCGACGACGAGCACACCGCACAGTCGCCCGACGGCTCGGCGTCGCCCACGGGCAGCGCCGGTTCGGGGTCATCGGGCAGTGGCAGCGGATCCAGCGGCAGCGGTTCCAGTGGAAACGGGTCCTCCGGCAGCGGGTCGTCCGGCAGCGGATCCTCCGGCTCGGGTTTGGGTTCCGGTTCGGGCTCCGGCTCGGGGTCGCCCGCGCCGAGCCCTGCGCCGCCCGCTCCGACAACGCCGCCCGCCCCGCCGGCCGCACCCGCGTGCCCGGCCGCGATCTCCGGGTCGACGCCGGGCGCCCCGAGCCGCACCTCGCCGCTCGGCGTCGCCGGCACGACCTCGGCCGACCTGCAGTCGTTCGCCGAGCGCTACAACGCCATCCGCGTGGCGAACTGCCTGCCTCCCGTGCCCTTCTCGAACATCCGCTATGACAAGTGCATGGAGGACCGCCTGTTCTGGATGGCCGAGGACCCGTCGACCGATCCCTCGAGCGCGTGGGGCCACATCGGTTCGCAGCGCAGCGACGGTGTGCCGAGCGTCGGCTGCGACGGCAACCTCGCCGGCGGCTCGAACAACACCGGCA
>VFQP010004592.1_pt1 | contig 12696 bp, 9 predicted proteins | sample 3512351 | NCBI WGS metagenome assembly VFQP01 (sample SAMN10412372, study PRJNA504923) | tailings metagenome | isolation source: Relicate 1 Philex TSF1 revegetated site | place: Philippines: Tuba, Benguet | collected 2017-08-29 | reverse complement strand
CTTCCACTTCCATGGTCGCCTTGTCGGTCTCGATCTCGGCGATGATGTCGCCGGATCTGACCGTGTCGCCTTCCTTCACCCGCCACTTGGCGAGGTTGCCCTCTTCCATGGTGGGCGAGAGCGCCGGCATGGTGATCGAAATCGGCATCCGCTCAGGCCTTGTAGCAGACGGTCTTGGCCGCCTTCACCACATCCTCGGGCTGCACGATCGCCGCCTGTTCGAGGCTGTGGGCGTAGGGCATGGGCACGTCGGCGCCGCCGACCCTCAGCACTGGCGCGTCGAGCCAGTCGAACGCCTGCTCCATGAGCACCGACGAGACTTCCGAGGTGACACCATAAGCGGTCCAGCCCTGCTCGACCACCACCGCGCGGTTGGTCTTCCGCACCGACGCGATCAGCGTTTCCGCATCAAGCGGCCGGATCGTGCGCAGGTCGATGACCTCGGCCTCGATGCCTTCCGCCGCCAGCTTCTCGGCGGCGTCGAGCACGGCGAGCATGGTGTAGGAGAAGCTGATCAGGGTGACGTCCTTGCCCTCTCGCACGACCTTCGCCTTGCCGATCGGCACGGTGTAGTCGTCGAGCTTGGGCACCTCGAACTTGCGTCCGTAAAGCAACTCCTGCTCGAGGAACACCACCGGGTTCGGGTCGCGGATCGCCGATTTCAGCAGGCCCTTGGCGTCGGCCGCCGAATAGGGCGCGACCACCTTCAGGCCCGGAATATGGCCGTACCAGCTGGCATAGCACTGGGAATGCTGGGCAGCCACGCGCGAAGCAAAGCCATTGGGCCCGCGGAACACGATCGGCACCGTCAGCATGCCGCCCGACATATAGCGGGTCTTGGCCGCCGAATTGACGATGTGGTCGATCGCCTGCATGGCGAAGTTGAAGGTCATGAACTCGACGATGGGCTTCAGCCCCGCCATGGCCGCGCCGACCGCGAGGCCGGTGAAGCCGTGCTCGGTGATCGGCGTGTCGATCACCCGCTTGGCGCCGAACTCCTCCAGCAGGCCCTGCGACACCTTGTAGGCGCCCTGATACTGGGCGACTTCTTCGCCCATCAGGTAAACCTTCTCGTCACGGCGCATTTCCTCGGCCATGGCGTCGCGCAGGGCCTCGCGCACGGTCATCTCGACCATTTCCGTGCCGGCGGGGATTTCGGGGTCCTTGAGCGCGGGCGCGGCAGGCGCCTTTGCTTCGGCCTTGGCCTTCGGCTCGGCTTTCGCCTCGGTCTTCGGCGGGGATTCTGCCTCGGCCGGCGTTTCGGCCTTCGCCTTCGGCGCGGGCTTCTCCTCGGCGGCATCGGCGCTCTCGCCGTCCTCGACCAGACGGGCGATGACCGCGTTGACCTTCACGCCCTCGGTGCCCTCGGCCACCAGGATCTTCGCGACCTTGCCGTCATTGATGGATTCGAGCTCCATGGTCGCCTTGTCGGTCTCGATCTCGGCCAGCACGTCGCCGGAGCTGACCTTGTCGCCTTCCTTCACCAGCCATTTGGCGAGGGTGCCTTCTTCCATGGTCGGCGACAGCGCCGGCATCAGGATATCGATCGACATCAGGCGTATACCTCGGTGAACAGCTCGGACACGTCCGGCTCGGGACTGTCCTGGGCGAAATCGGCGGCGTCGGAGACGATGTCCTTGATCTCGCGGTCGATGGCTTTCAGATCGTCTTCGGTGGCGGCGCCGGTCTTGACCAGCATCTCACCGAGATGATCGATGGGATCGTGTTCGGTGCGCATCTTCTGCACCTCGTCTCGGGTGCGGTACTTGGCCGGATCGGACATGGAATGGCCGCGGTAGCGATAGGTCTTCATCTCCAGGATGATCGGGCCATTGCCCCCGCGCACCGAGGCGATGGCGTCCTCGGCCGCCGAGCGCACCGACAGCACGTCCATGCCGTCGACCTCATAGCCGGGAATGCGGAAGCTGGCGCCGCGGCGGTAGAAATGGGTTTCGGACGACGAACGCTCGACCGAGGTACCCATGGCGTACTGGTTGTTCTCGATGATGTATACAACCGGCAGCTGCCAGAGCTCGGCCATGTTGAAGGCTTCGTAGACCTGGCCCTGGTTCGCCGCGCCGTCGCCGAAGAAGGTCACGCAGACGCCGCCATCGTTCCTGTACTTGTGGGCGAAGGCGATGCCGGATCCGAGCGGGATCTGCGCGCCGACGATGCCGTGTCCTCCATAGAAGTTCGCCTCGCGGTCGAACATGTGCATGGAGCCGCCCTTGCCCTTGGAAACGCCGCCGGCACGGCCGGTCAGCTCGGCCATCACCGCTTTCGGGTCGGTGCCGACCGCCAGGATGTGGCCGTGATCGCGATAGGCGGTGATCAGGGAATCGCCCTTCTGCATCGCCGCCTTGACGCCGGTGATGACGGCCTCCTGGCCGATATAGAGGTGGCAGAAGCCGCCGATCAGCCCCATGCCGTACATCTGGCCGGCACGCTCCTCGAAACGGCGGATCAGCAGCATCTCGCGGTAGAAGCCCAGCAACTCCTCGGGCTTGGCCTTATAGGGCGGCGGCGCGGCGGTGCGCTCGGCCTGCTGCTTGGCTTTGGTTGCAGGTTTCCTCGTGGCCATCTAGTCCCCTTCAGCGATGCGGCGCGCCTGTTCGGTCGGCGTATGGCAGCGCCCTTTGCGGCCCATATTACCGACGCTTCACGGCTGAAAATCAATCTCGGATCGGTGACGATTTCCAGTTCGTCAGTTTGTTAGGGATTGGCGCCGAAGCGGGAACGGATGTTTCGCCGCAGCGATCCCTTGGGAAAGAAAATAAGGTGGATCAGTTCTTTTCCAGGGTGGAATTCAGAATCACGATCTCGTCGGGATGTGCGAAGCCGAGCTCGTAGCGGGCCAGTTCGTCAAGCAGGTCGGGATCGACCTTTTCCGGCGACAGCAACCGCACCCTGTGCTCCAGCGCCTCGCGCTGGGCGGTAACGGCGGCGGCCTCGGCCTCGAGCGACGCCTTCTGGCGCTCGAGGCGAACATAGGACAAAAGCCCCAGTTCGCCCTGCACGGCATGGTAGCAAAAATATGCGATGAGACAGACGAAGACCCCCGGAAGGATCGCGTCGAGTGTCATCTGCCTGATTGCCCCTTTGCGCATGTGAAAGAGTGAATCACACGCGAGTCAGCGGGTCAAACGGAATTCTTCATCGATTCAGCAACTTGTGCAGAGTCTGCGAGTCGCTGCGGTAGGATGTGGCCTCAACCCCGCAAAATCGAGCGGCCGGCATAGATCGCCATGTCGCCCAGCTGCTCCTCGATGCGGATCAGCTGGTTGTACTTGGCGAGCCGGTCGGAGCGCGCCAGCGAGCCGGTCTTGATCTGCCCGCAATTGGTGGCGACCGCCAGATCGGCGATGGTCGTGTCTTCGGTTTCGCCCGAGCGGTGCGACATCACGGCGGTGTAGGACGCGCGGTGCGCCATGTTCACGGCCTCCAGCGTCTCCGACAAGGTGCCGATCTGATTGACCTTCACCAGGATCGAATTGGCTAGGCCGCCCTTGATGCCGGCCGACAGGCGCGACGGATTGGTCACGAACAGATCGTCGCCGACCAGCTGCACCTTGTCGCCGATAGCGTCGGTGAGCGCCTTCCAGCCTTCGAAATCGTCTTCGGACATGCCGTCCTCGATCGAGATGATCGGGTAGCGGCCGGCCAGATCGGCCCAGTAGGCGGCCATCTGGCCGGCATCGAGCACCTTGCCCTCGCCCTCCAGATGGTAGCGGCCATCCTTGAAGAACTCGGTGGCTGCGGCGTCGAGCGCCAGCATCACTTCGTCGCCGGCGCGGTAGCCCGCCTTCTCGATGGACTTCATCACGAAATCCAGCGCGGCGGTGGTGCTGGCCAGGTTCGGCGCGAAGCCGCCCTCGTCGCCGACATTGGTATTGTGACCGGCCGCCGACAGTTCCTTCTTCAGCGTGTGGAAGATTTCCGAGCCCATGCGCACCGCGTCGGCGATGCTCTCGGCCGCCACCGGCATGATCATGAATTCCTGGATGTCGATGGGATTGTCGGCATGGGCGCCGCCATTGACGATGTTCATCATCGGAACGGGCAGGATATGCGCCGAGGCGCCGCCGACATAGCGGTAGAGCGGCAGGCCGGATTCGGCCGCGGCGGCCTTGGCGATGGCGAGGCTGACGCCGAGGATGGCGTTGGCGCCGAGCCGCGACTTGTTGGCGGTGCCGTCGAGGTCGATCATGATCTTGTCGAGGGCGCGCTGGTCCTCGGCCTCGAGGCCGGCAAGCGCCTCGAAGATCTCGGTGTTGACGGCGTTCACCGCCTTGGTGACGCCCTTGCCCATATAGGCCGGCCCGCCATCACGCAGTTCGACGGCTTCGTGCGCGCCGGTCGAGGCGCCCGAGGGGACCGCGGCGCGGCCGGCCGCGCCTGATTCCAGCACCACGTCCACTTCCACGGTGGGATTGCCGCGGCTGTCGAAGATCTGACGGGCGGCGATATCGGCGATGGCGGTCATGGGCTTCCCCTTTCTTGTTTGGATTATGGTCCGGCCAAGCGCCTAGACGAGGCGCGATTGCTCGACGGCGGCGCGGATGAACGAGACGAACAGCGGATGCGGCTCGAACGGCTTCGACTTCAGCTCCGGGTGGAACTGCACGCCGATGAACCACGGATGGTCCGGATTCTCGACGATCTCGGGCAGCCGGCCATCGGGCGACATGCCTGAGAACAACAGCCCGGCCTGCTCCAGCCGGTCCTTGTAGTTGATGTTGACCTCGTAGCGATGCCGGTGGCGCTCGGAAATCTCACCCGAGCCGTAGATGCCGGCGACCTGCGAATTGCCCTGCAACACCGCCGGATAGGCGCCGAGCCGCAAGGTGCCGCCCATGTCCGAGGCCTCGGACCGGCTCTCCTTCACGCCCCCATGCTCCCATTCGGTCATCAGGCCGACGACGGGATCCGGGCACGGGCCGAACTCGGTCGAGCTCGCGTTGGGCACGCCCGCCAGGTTGCGCGCCGCCTCGATCACCGCCAGCTGCATGCCGAAGCAGATGCCGAAATAAGGCACGAGCCGCGTACGCGCGAAGGTGGCCGCGGCGATCTTGCCTTCCGCGCCGCGGTTTCCGAAGCCACCTGGCACGAGGATGCCATGGACGTTCTCGAGATGGACCACGGCATCTTCGGACTCGAAGATCTCCGAATCGAACCAGTCGATATTGACCTTGACGTTGTTGGCGATACCGCCATGAGTCAGCGCTTCTTCAAGCGACTTGTAGGCGTCCTTCAGGCCGGTGTACTTGCCGACGACGGCGATGGTCACCTCGCCTTCCGGCTCCTTCACCCGCTTGACCACGTTCTGCCAGGCCGACAGGTCGGGCGCCGGCGCGTCCTCGATGCCGAACGACTTCAGCACCTGGGTGTCGAGGCCTTCCTCGTGATAGCGCAGCGGCACCTCGTAGATGGTGCTGACGTCGAGCGCCTGAATCACCGCCTCCTCGCGCACGTTGCAGAACAGCGCGATCTTGCGCCGCTCGGACGCCGGAATCTCGCGTTCGCAGCGGCACATCAGGATGTGCGGCTGGATGCCGATGCCGCGCAGTTCCTTCACCGAATGCTGGGTCGGCTTGGTCTTCAACTCCCCCGCCGAGGCGATGAACGGCACCAGAGTCAGGTGGATGAAGATGGCGCGGCCGTAGAGGTCGTTCCCCAGCTGGCGGATCGCCTCGAGGAACGGCAGGCTCTCGATGTCGCCGATGGTGCCACCGACCTCGCACAGGATGAAGTCGCAGCCATCCTGCTCGTCGAGGGCGAATTCCTTGATCGCGTCGGTGACGTGCGGAATCACCTGCACAGTGCCGCCAAGGTAGTCGCCGCGGCGCTCCTTGGTGATGATCTGCTGGTAGATGCGTCCCGACGTGACGTTATCGCTCCGGCGCGAGGACACGCCGGTGAACCGTTCGTAATGGCCGAGGTCGAGATCAGTCTCGGCCCCGTCGTCGGTGACATAGACCTCGCCGTGCTGATACGGGCTCATCGTGCCCGGATCGACGTTGAGATACGGATCAAGCTTGCGCAGGCGGACCTTGTAGCCTCTTGCCTGCAGCAGCGATCCCAGAGCGGCGGAAGCGAGCCCCTTCCCCAAAGAAGAGACCACTCCCCCGGTGATGAATATGAATCGCGTCATGGACCGGGGGCACGCATGCGGTTGTTGATGGGGCGGGTTTAGAGAACTACTCCAGCGGAACGCTAGGGGCGGCGGGCTTCGCCGGCGCGGCGGGAGCGGCCGGGGTCGTCGATGCCGGCGCCGAACCAGCCGGCGGCGCGGCGTTTTCCATGATCGAGGCGTCGTCATCCTTGCCGCGGGCCGCAAGCACGGCGAGCAGCAGGCAGAGCGCCATGAAGGCAGTGGCGAGAATCGCGGTCGCCTTGGTCAGGAAATTGGCCGTGCCACGCACCGACATGAAGGCGCCCGAGGACGCACCGCCGGTCAGGCCGGCAGCGCCGCCCTCCGACTTCTGCAGCAGGATCACGGCCACCAAAGCGAGGGCGACCGCCATCAGGATTATGAGGACAATTTCTTGCATGGCGCTTTCGTGTTCAGGGTTGGGGGGCTTTTACACCAAGTGACCCATTGGTGCCATACCGTTATTGGGCGGCAGCCGACGCGATTTCGGGAGACGGAACAGGCCCCAGCCCGAGGTGCTTCTGGAGGAATTCGTCCATCGCCTGAAAGAAGGCGATCCGGTTGCGCTCGAGGCTCAATCCATGGTCGCCGTCGGGCAGTTCCACCTCGACGACCTCCTTGCCGGCCCGCTCGAGCGCGGAGATCATGCGGCGGCTGTGGTCCGGGCTGACCACCCGGTCCTTGGTGCCGTAGGCGACGAGAAGCGGGATACCGGCCTTGTCCGCGTGCCGCGCGGGCGAATAGTCGGCGGCGTCTTCCTGGCGGAGATACTCCCGCGCCAGCAGGAAGCTCGAATAATTGCGAAGATCGTTGATGCGCTCCTGGATGTCGGACACACCGTTGAGGGCAACCGCGCAGCGGAACAGCTCGGGCGTCGCGACGGTCGCCTGCATCGCCACGTAGCCGCCATAGGACGCACCGACGATGCACACCCTCGCCGGATCGGCGATCCCCTCGCCGACGGCCCATTTCAGGCCGTCGATGACGTCGTCCTGCATCGCCTTGCCCCACTGGCCGTCACCCGCGTCCTCGAATTCGCGTCCATAGCCGGTGGAGCCGCGGAAGTTCATCTGCAGCACCGCCCAGCCGCGGCTGACGAAATACTGCACCCAGTAGTCGTACCCCAGCGTGTCGCGTGACGCGGGGCCACCGTGCGGATTGACGATCATCGGGAGGTTCTTCGCTTCGGCGCCCTTCGGCACCGTCAGGTAACCATCGATCCGCAGTCCGTCGCGCGCCTCGTAATGGATCGGTTTCGTTTCCGAAAGCGTGCGGCCGTGGAGCTGCGGATAGGCGCTGCCCAGCGGCGCATAGACGTTGTTCGCGATGTCGAAATAGTAATAGGCCGGCGGCGACGAAGGGCTTTCGGTGCGTGCAATGGCCTTGGTGCGGCTGAGATCACGGCTGACGACCCCGGACTGGAGCCCGGGATAGAGCTTATGAAGCGAGGCCTGGTCCTGTTTCTCGACATCGTCGAAATAGATCCGCGATACCGCGTCATCCACATAGGCGATGCTCGCCAGCCGATCCGTGCCCGGCAGATAGGTGACGCCAGCCACGTCGTATTTCTCGTTCGAGAAGACAGTTTCGACGACCTTCGACGTGGAGGTGTCGAACTTGTAGATCGCCATCCGGCCCTGTTCGTTCAGGTCCCGGATCAGGATGATGTTCGGCTCCTCGGTGAAGCCGACCACATCGAATGCGGCACCCTCGACATCGCGCGGGTCGAATGTCGCCTGGGTGGTGAAATCGTCCTCCGCGCTCTGGCGGAAGACGATCCGCGCTTCCTGTTTCAGGTAGCCATTGCCGCCCCGGCGCAAACCGTAGCCAAGCCGGACGACACCGTTCGCGTCTTCCTCCCATTCAAGAACACCGGATCGCTCACGCAGGATGCGATCGCCGACCGTGTTGCCCTCGATGTCAAAAGCGAAGACACCGGGAAGACCGGGTGTGTCCTGGTCGAGGGCGACATTGATCTTGTCACCCTTCAGCGGCAGCCGGCTGACGACATCGTCCTGGAATTGCGAGAAGTGCTTCTCCTGCTCCTTGCCGATGACCACCTCGCGGATCCGGATCAGTGGAGCCAGAGTGCCCTTTTCCGTGTCGAAAACCACAAGCCGGGTTTCCACCGTCTCGACGCCGTAGCGGCGGTATGGAAATCCGAAGCTGATCAGCAGATGGCGATTGGTCGCCCAGGCGTACCAGCGCGGATCGAAATCGCCATAGCCAGTCATCCTGATACCCTTGCTGTCGCCGTTGGTCGGCACGCTGGCCAGCATGGGGCTGCCCTTGACCGAGATGATCGCCGCATAGTGCGAGCCATCCGGCGACAGGCTGATGGAATCGTCGCGCGGCCCGCCGATGATCGGAATCCGCGCGAAATGCTCGACCGGCAGCAACTCGTTGGCGAGGCTCGGCGAGGCGGTCAAAATCAGGCAGGCGGCGGCAAGCGTCCGGAACATTCATCCTCCAAATGAGGCGCCGGACGGTTGGCCCCGCCGGCGGATCAGGTATACGCCGTAATAATCCCCAGAAAATCGTCGGCGTTCAAGCTCGCACCGCCTACCAGGGCACCGTCGACATTGGCGACACCCATCAGCTCGGCCGCGTTGGAGGGCTTTACCGAACCGCCATAGAGCAGCCGGATTCCCCTGCCCGCCTCGCCCAGTTTCTTCGCCAGCGCATCGCGGATGAAGGCATGCACTTCGGCGACGTCGCCCGGCGTGGGCGTCCGGCCGGTGCCGATCGCCCAGACCGGCTCGTAGGCGACGACCGTATTGGCAGGCGTGGCGGCGGCCGGGACCGACCCGGCGACCTGGCCGCCGATGACGTCGAGTGTGCGCCCGCCCTCCCGCTCGGCTTCGGTTTCGCCGACGCAGATGATCGCCGTGAGGCCCGCGCGCCAGGCGGCCTCGGCCTTGGCGGCGACCAGCGTATCGGTCTCGGCATGGTCCTGGCGGCGCTCGGAATGGCCGACGATGACGGCGCTGGCGCCCACATCGGCGAGCAACTCGGCGCTGACGTCGCCGGTATGCGCGCCGCTCGCCTTCGGATGGCAGTCCTGGGCCCCGACCGACAGGCCGCTGCCCGACAGAACCCGGGCGAACAGACCGACCAGCGGAAACGGCGGGCAGATCATCGCCTCGCAGCGTACGCCCTTCAGCGCCGCCAGCCCTTCAGCCATGCGCTTTGCCTCGTCGGCGCTTGCCACATTGCCGTTCATCTTCCAGTTGCCTGCCACCAGCGGCTTGGGTGCTTCGCTCATCTGTACTTTCCGCGTTGATTGATCGGAATTCCCGATAGCAGACCGGCGTAGGCGTTTCCAGTCCCGGCTTGCCGGTTGCGAGGGTTGGCCCGCGTGACTATGATGCGCGCCCAATCCAGCCCGAACCGCCGGGCCCAGCCCGTTTTGGAGGCCCTTTCTGATGCTGACAGCGCTAAGCAAAGGCGCGAATTCCTGGTTGGTTCGAGGTCTGCTGATCCTGATCATCGCCAGCTTCGTTCTGTGGGGCGTCGAGGCCGCGCATCTGACCGGTCCATCGACGGTCGCCAGCGTCGGCGACGTGAAGGTGACCCAGGCCGAGTACCAGCGGATGTTCCGGAACTACCAGAACTTCCTGACCAAGGATCCGTCCGAGCCCTACACCACGCAGAAGATGCTGGCCGACGGCATGGACAAGCGGGTGCTGGAACAGCTGGTGATGGGCGCGGCGCTGGATCAGGGCGCAAACAGCCTGGGCATCCGCGCCTCGCAGTCGCGGATCATCACCGATATCCATCGTTCGCCCCGGTTCCAGAATGCAGCCGGCACGTTCGATCTGGCGGTCTACCGTCAGGAGCTGTCGCGCTTGGGCGTCACCGAGGCCCAGTATGTCGAGGAAATGCGCAAGCTGATGGAACGCGCCGACCTGGTGGGCACGCTGCGTGGCGGCGTCGTGGTGCCCGAGGCGGTCGTCCAGGCGATCTATTCCTTCGAATCCGAGGTGCGCTGGGCCAATTACGTCGGCATTCCGTCGGCCGCGATGACCGGCATTCCCGAGCCGACCGACCAGGACATCAAGGCCTATTACGACACCCACAAGCAGGCCTACGCCCAACCGGAATTCCGCGCGTTTCGCTTCCTGGTGCTCAACCAGGCAGCGCTGGCCGCCCAGACGCAGGTGACCGAAGAGCAGATCCGGAAGGAATACGAGGCGCGCAAGGCGACGCTGTCCTCGCCCGAAAAACGCGACCTCCAGCAGATCATCGTCGCCGACGAGGCCGCGGCGAAGAAGCTGAAGCAGCGGCTGGATGGCGGCGAGGATTTCGCCGCCGTCGCCAAGTCGGCCGGCATGTCGGCGGCCGAAATCAACCTTCCCGCAGCCGAAAAGGCGAAGCTTTCCTATCTGGGCGACGATGCCGCCAACAAGGCATTCTCGATTCCCGAAGGTCAGACCGGCGATCCGGTGAACAGCAAGCTTGGCTGGGTCATCTTCAAGGTGGGCACGGTCACCCCGGGCAAGGAGATCTCGCTCGAGGAAGCCCGCCCCCAGCTGATGAAGGACATCGTCGACAAGCAGGTCGCCGCCGCCATGGACGATCTGTCCGAGAAGGCGCGCACCCAGATCGCCACCGGCGTCAGCATCGAGGCGCTGGCGCAGTCGCTCGGCGTGCCGCTGCGCACCGTGACGAAGATGAACGGCGACGGCAAGGATGACATCGGCCTGCAGGTCACCGGCCTGCCGCCGGGCAAGAACTTCATCCCGTCCCTGTTCGCCAAGACCGAGGGCGAGTTCATCGACCTCGAGGACGATGGCGAGACCGGCTACTTCATCACCCAGCTCGACAAGATCATTCCGGCCCAGGTGACGCCGCTCGACCAGATCAAGGACCGTGTCCGGGCCGACTGGGTGCGCGATGCGCGTGACAAGAAGGCCGAGGCGATCGCCAAGGGAATCGTCGAGAAGGTTCGCGGCGGTACCTCGCTGTCCGACGCGGCGGCGGCCGTGGGCGCCACCGTGTCGATCACGCCGCCGGTCGCCCGCGCCGAGTCCGGCAAGCTTGCCGGCTCGTTCTCGCCCGAGCTGCTGCGCGCCATGTTCGATGCCAAGAAGGACGGCGTGGTCTATGGCCGCGCGACCCAGGGCGATGGTTATTTCGTCATCCGCGTCGCCGAGGTGAAGCCGGTCCCCATCGACCAGGCAAGCGACTCCTACAAGCAGCTCAAGCGGCAGATCGGCGAAACCATCAAGGCCGACGTCGAGGCCCAGTATCAGACCTATCTGCAGGACAAGTACTCGGTCAGCCGAAACCAGAAGCTGGTCGACCAGCTCGTGACGCAGATGCCGTGAGCATGGTGAGACGTGATGGACGAGACAGTCCGATGGTGCGCGCATGACCGACTTCTCGCCGCATGTGGACGTATTTCGCGCCGCCTATGAGAGCGGCAGGCCTCAGGTCGTCTGGACCACGCTGGTCGCCGACCTCGAGACGCCGGTCTCGGCGTTCCTGAAGCTCACCCAGGGCCGCCGCCACACCTTCCTGCTCGAATCCGTCGAGGGCGGCGCCATTCGCGGCCGCTATTCCTTCATCGGCCTGTTGCCCGACGTGATCTGGCGCTGCGTCGGCGACCGCGCCGAGATCAACCGCAACGCGCTCAACGACACCGCCGCGTTCGTGCCCGAAACCGGCCATCCGCTCGCCTCGATGCGGGCGCTGATCGCCGAGACGCTCATCGACATGCCCGAGGAACTGCCGCCAATGTCGGCAGGACTGTTCGGCTACATGGGCTACGACATGGTGCGGCTGATGGAAAGGCTGCCCTCGCCCAATCCCGATCCGCTGGGCACGCCGGACGGCATGTTCGTGCGCCCGACGCTGATGGCGGTGTTCGACAGCGTCAAGGACCTGGTGATTCTGGTCACACCCGTTCGCCCGCAGGAAGGCGTGACCGCCGAGGCCGCCTATAGCCGGGCGCTCGACCGCCTGTGGCTGGGCATCGATGCGCTCGATACGCCGGTACCCGCCGCGCACAGCGCCGGCATCGAGCTCCCCGCCCTACCCGAGCCGGTATCAAATACGCCGCGCGAGCGCTATCTCGACATGGTGCGCAAGGCGCAGGAGTACATCGCCGCCGGCGACATCTTCCAGGTCGTGCTGTCGCAGCGCTTCTCGGTGCCGTTCGACCTGCCGCCCTTCGCGCTGTACCGGGCGCTGCGCCGGACCAATCCGTCGCCTTACATGTACTACATGGACATGGACGGCTTCGCGGTGACGGGCTCGAGCCCCGAGATCCTGGTGCGGCTCAAGGATGGCGAGGTGACCATTCGTCCCATCGCCGGCACCCGCCCGCGCGGCGCCACCAGCGCCGAGGACAAGGAACTGATGGAAGGCCTGCTCGCCGACCCCAAGGAACTGTCCGAGCACCTGATGCTGCTCGATCTGGGCCGCAACGACGTGGGCCGCGTGGCGAAGGCCGGCACCGTCGAGGTGACCGAGCAGAACACCATCGAACTCTACTCCCACGTCATGCACATCGTCTCCAACGTGCGCGGCCAGATCGATCC
>VFQP010004590.1_pt1 | contig 12699 bp, 11 predicted proteins | sample 3512351 | NCBI WGS metagenome assembly VFQP01 (sample SAMN10412372, study PRJNA504923) | tailings metagenome | isolation source: Relicate 1 Philex TSF1 revegetated site | place: Philippines: Tuba, Benguet | collected 2017-08-29 | reverse complement strand
GCACTACTACAAGACGGAAGCCGAGAAGCGCCAGTTCCTCATGGGCATGCATGCTTTCGGCCTCATCAGTTCGCCACAAATCGTTAAGGCCGTCGACCTTAGCACCTTCTCGCATCTTGTCGATCTCGGCGGTGCCACGGGCCACTTTGCGCTCGAAGCCTCCAAGCAATTTCCCCAACTGCGATGCACCCTCTACGACCTGCCCCAATGCATCCCGCTGGCCAAAGAGATGCTCGCAGGCTCACGCGTCGAGACCATGGGCGGCGACTTCTTCACCGACTCACTACCGCAAGCCGACCTCTTCGCCCTGGGCCGCATTCTGCATGATTGGACCGAAGCCAAAATAAAAATGCTTCTCGAGAAGATCCATGCCGCCCTCCCTCCGGGGGGCGGGATCCTGGTTCTCGAGAAGCTTGTGGAAGCGACTGGTACGGGCCCGACCTGGGCCTTGCTGCAAGACCTCAACATGCTGGTCGCCACCGAAGGCCGCGAGCGCAAACTCAGCGAGTACAAGACGCTACTTGAAGCCGCTGGCTTCACTAACGTCCAGGGCTACTCGCTCCCCGATTCGCCGCTCGATGCCATCCTGGCGCGCAAGCCTTAACTAACCGCGACGCTTCCGCATCTTGCCGCGCGCATTATCAACCTTCTTCATCTGCTCCTCAGTCAAGACGCCCTTCAACTTCTCATGCGTCTGCGCCTGAATTGCCTTCATCTCTTCGCGCGTTGCCTGTTTGTTTCGCGCGGCTTGCATAGCCTCGCGCTGCTCCTTCATGATCGCCTGCACCTTCGGCTTCTGCTCTTCGGTCAAGTTCAGATTCTCGAGAAAGCGCTCCCCTGCGCGTCTTCCTCCGCCCTGCCCAAACATGAGAGCCGCGCTCAGCGCCAGCACGATAGCCGTACGAAGGGGGATGCGAAGAATTTGTTGCTTCATGCCAATCCAAACCCCACCCGCCAAGCAAAGTTGCGGCCCGCGCCGTTCTAGACCAAGCTGTATCTGCCGTCCTTCTCGACGACGTGCATCTCCGCCCCAAACAACGCGCTCATCTTCTCGCTGGTCAGCATAGACGCCTTCGGCCCATCGTCGACGATCTTCCCTGCCTTCAAGAACGCCACTCGCTCAATTTCCGGGATGATGTCGCTCAGGTGATGCGTTACCAGCACGATGGTCTTGCCGCTGCGCGCCTGCGCGCTCACCAACTCATTCAAATGCAACTGGGCCGCGAAGTCCAGACTCGTCCCAGGCTCATCGAGCAACAGAGCCTTCGGCGCATGCACCAAGGCCCGAGCCAGCAGCACCCGCCGTCCCTCACCGCTGGACATCTCATCCGTCCACCGATCGGCCAAGTACGCAGCGCCCATGTCCTCCAAGGCCGCCATCGCCTTCTCCCGCATCTCTTTGGTTACGTCGTGGTAAGGTTCGATCACGATGCTATTGAAAAAGCCACCGAGGACCAGCTCCAAGCCCTTCACATCGCGCGTCGCCTTCGCCATCCAGTCGTTCGAAACGATCCCCAACCACTTGCGCAGTTCATCCAAGTGCCAGCGATCCCGGCCATAGATACGCAGCCAGCTATCGGGCCGCAACAGCGGATACTCCTCGCGCGTGATCGTCTTGATCAGCGTCGATTTCCCGCACCCGTTCGGACCCAAAATCGCAATGTGCTCCCCATCGCCAATCGACAGACTCAACCCATCCAAAGCCGCCCGTTCTCCACGAATCACAGTGATATTGCGGACATCCAGCAACCCTTCAGCACTCATAATCGAAGTATGTCAGATCCTCGCTACCCCATCGGCAAATTCGCATACATTCCCTTCCCCAGCCACCAGGAACGCCAGGCGGCCATTGCCGAAATCCGCGCGCTGCCCGCCGAATTGCGTAAGGCCGTAGATGGCCTGAGCGACGAACAACTCGACTCTCCCTATCGCGAAGGCGGCTGGACGATCCGTCAACTCGTCCATCACATCGCCGACTCGCACATGAACGCCTTCATCCGCTTTCGCCTCGCCTTCACGGAAAGCAAGCCCACAGTGAAACCCTACGACGAAAATGAGTGGGCCAAACTACCCGACGCAGCATTACCTCTCGAACCCTCGCTCGCCATCGTCGACAACGTCCACCACCGCATGACCGTCATGCTCGACCTTACGCCCGAAGCCGACTTCGCCCGCGAGCTCCGCCATCCCGAAAACGGCGACCTCATCGTCGACAAGCTATTGCAGATCTACGCTTGGCATGGGCGCCATCACGTCGCGCACATCCTGAACGCGCCGGCGTTTACTGCCCGTAACCGACCTTTGTAATCGGCACTTCCACCACGTCCTTGGCATACTTCCCGGCCGTCTTGCGAATATCGGCGGCCTTGCCCACCAGCACGAAGACCAGCCCCGCGTCGCGATAGTACTTTTTAGCGATCGCGTTGGCCTGCTCCACACTCACCGAATCGACACGCGAGATAAAGTCGTCGACTTCGCCGCGGTTCAGCCCAAACATCTCGAGATCCGTCAACACGTTCGCGAGCTGGTCGCTCGTCTCGAGTTGCTGCGTCGGATACAAGCCCTTCACATAAGCCTTCGCACTCGCGAGCTGCTCTGCGTTAATCCCTTGCGTGCGCAACTTCTCGATTTGCTTCAGCGCCAGATCGATCGCCTGCTCCGTGGACTCGTTCTTCGTAAATGTAGAGATGTAGATACTGCCTGGCAGGCGGTCCTGTTCCACTACGCTACGCGCGCCATAGGTCAAGCCGCTATCGACGCGCAAAGCGTCATTCAACATAGACGTGAATCGGCCGCCAAATAACGTGTTCACCAGTTCAATCGCTGTGCGGTCCGAATTCGTCCGCTCGATGCCAGGCTGCCCGATGATGAAGTAGGTCTGGGTGGCATCGGGCTTGTCCACCAGCAGAAGCCGCGAAGCCGCTGCTGCTTTTGGCGCCGCCGCCTTCTTCCAAACAAACGCCTCGCCCGCCGCCATGCTCCCAATCAAGGCTTGCACCTTCTGCTTCATCGGTGCGGGATCGAAGTCGCCGGTCACCGTAACAATCAAGTTCTTCCCTACGAAGAGCCGCTTGTGCAGCTCCGCCACGGAAGAACGCGTCAACTTCGGAAGGGTCTCCTCGCTTCCCTGCATGGCCTTGCCATAAGGATGATCTTTCCCATAGAAGAACGCCATGTAATGCTGCATCACCGCCGACTGGGGCTGGTCTTTTGCCGCCTTGACGCGATCCAATTTCTGCGCGACCAAGCGTTTGAACTCTTCTTCCGGGAAGGCCGGATTCTTCAAAACGTCGCCCAGGATCTCCAGCGCCTTATCGCTGTCCTTCGACAAAAATTCCATGTAAACGCCAAAGGCGTGACGCCCCGCGCCACTGTTCAGGTTCGCGCCCAGCCGGTCTACCTCTTCGGCCAATTGCTCCCGGGTTCGTGTCTTCGTTCCAGCCGTCAGCAACTCGGCCAACACACCAGCCACGCCATCGGTGCCCAGCGCTTCCGCCTCGCTGCCGCCTTTCACGGTCACCCGCACGCTCACCAGAGGCAGGTCCCGTTTCTGCATCAGAATCAAGGTCGCCCCGTTATCGAGTGCGGTTTTCTGAAACGGCGGCATCTTGATTTGCGCGCCCGCGGCCAATACCGTCAACAAGAGCAGACTCAGAGCACGCATCTACTTGGCCTCCTTTACGGGCTTCAAGGTCGCCACCGTCCGGTTCTGCGCCGTGAAGTACTTCTTCGCCACTCTCTGTATGTCTTCCGCCGTTACCTTGTTGATGCGCTGGTCGTAGTCGAACAACTTCGCGTAGCCGCCAAAATAGTTCTCCGCCTGCCCTATCAAATTCGCCTTCCCCGCGATGGTCTTCAACTGGCGGTAGAAGCCGGCCAGAATCAGATTTCGCGCCTTGTCGAGTTCGGCGGCGGAAACGGTTTCGTTCTTGAGCCGCTCCAGTTCCTCGATCACCCCTCCTTCCAGCTTCTCGGCGCTCACGCCGCTCCGCGGCTGCGCCGTCACGGTAAACAAACCGGGGTCGAAGTTCATCGGATTGTTCGCGCCCACGAATAACGCCATCTGTTCCTTCTCGACCAGCCGCGAGTTGAAGCGCGAGCTGCGCCCATTGGAGAGCAGCGTTTCGATCACGTCCAGCACGGGATAATCGGGGTCCATCGAATTCCCCACGTGATAGGCCATCATCAGAATCGGCAACTGTGCCTGCTTCTCCACGACGACGCGGCGCTCGCCCTTCTGCTCCGGTTCTTTCGTGCGTACGGCGGGTGGCGGCTTCTGCGAGGGAATGGGCTCCAGATACTTCTTCGCCAGCGTCATCACTTCGTTGAAGCTCGCCGCCCCCACCACTACCAGCGTGCAGTTGTTCGGCGCGTATCCCTTGCGGAAGTGCTCGCGCAAGTCCTCCATGGTCCAGTTCTCGATGTCGCTCGGCCAGCCGATCACGCTCCATTGATACGGGTGCGCCGTGTATGCGGTGGCCGACATCTGCTCCCGCAGGATTCCCATGTTGTTGTTGTCCACACTCAGCCGGCGTTCGCTGTAGACGACGCCACGCTCGCTCTCCACCATCTTCGGGTCGATGGCCAAATCGCGTATGCGATCCGCTTCCAGGTCGAAGGTGACTTCCATGGCCGAAGCCGGAATGAAGTTCGTGTACACCGTCATGTCGTTGGACGTGTAAGCGTTGTTTCGGCCCCCGGCCTTCTCCATCACGATGTCGAACTGCTTCGGGCCGTACTTTTTGGCTCCGTTGAACATCATGTGCTCGAAAAAATGCGATAGCCCGGTGGTTCCGGGCACTTCGTTGCGGCTGCCAATTCTGTAGAACAGATACATCGCGACATTCGGAATGTCACGGTCCTCCTCGACAATCACCTTCATGCCGTTGGCGAGTGTCGCCGTTTGTATCTTTAGGGGTTCTATGGCCATCGCCGTGGCGGTGGCCATCAACCAAATAATCGCGCTACGCATAGCGCTTACCAGTTTATTGGAGTTGAACGTTCGTGGGTTCGATCGCCAGTCCGCTCAACTGCTCGAAAAGATCAATGGCGCCGATCGGATTGTGATCGCCGGTCTCTACATAGATCTCGTAAACCATCGCCCTCTGCGAACCGGACTCGCGCATCACGAGGTAACCCCGGTTGGTCACCGGCGAAATATCGAAGCCCGCAATGCCGCTAAAGTCCATGTTTACCAACGGCTTCATATTCACGAGATTCCCGTCATTGGGCGGCATCTGGGTCACCACGGCTTTCTTGGTGGCGTCAATGTTGTACAGCACCGTAGACGCTGCACCGGCGAAGCTGTTTGTGTAGGCGCTCCCGATAATGTTCGGGGCGGAGCCGTCCTCGTATTTCAATGCACCGTCGGTCGCGACGATCATTCCCGTGTCCGGATGGGCGCGCAGATTTTGCCCGGTGTTCGAAACGATGCGAATGCGGTCCACCGTCGGATTGAAGTCAAAGCCGAACTCCGTCCCTTGCAGAGCAGGCGTGAAGGCGGCCCCGTTACCCACCGCCGTCGCTGCGCCCGTCTCCAGGTTGATCGTGTAGAGCCGCGAAGAGGAGCCCAGCGCATATAAGCGCCCGTTGGCCGGGCGGAAGTCGATGCCCAGTATCTGTTCGCCCGGCTTCAAGCCCGTTACCAGCAGGAGGTCGGTTATCAAAAAGGGCCGCGATGTGTCAAAGCCCACAAGGAGTGCTCTGCTATCCACGGCCCATGCGCGCTCGGCGCGCACCTCCGGCGTTAGGAGGCCAGCAAGCGCCAGCGAAAAGAATAGTGCTGCTTTCTTCATACACCCGCATAACGCAGACGCATGGCCAACTGGATTGCAAGAAAGTTAAGAAGGGAGCAGTTTTTCTAAGTCACGCACCACATCGGGCGCTTGCCCTGCCCAGTTGCGCTTTTCACCTGGATCTTCTTCCAGATTGCTGAGCCATAACTTCTCCGAAGGCTGCCCCAGCGGGTCGTCTGGATACTTCGGCGGATTCAGAATCAACTTCCACTTACCCTTCCGCACCGCCCGGGCATCGGTGTAGACCCAATGAATGTGCTCGTGGGCGCTCGCCTTGTTTTCGAGGATCATCGCCCGCTGGTCTCGTCCATCCACTGCAGGCGGCACCGAAGCGCCCGCCATGCCCAAGAAGGTCGGCAGCACGTCCATCGCCATGCCCACCTGATCGCGCGTCTGCCGTGCGGCGATCTTGCCCGGCCAACTCAGCATCGCCGGCATTCGAATGCCGCCCTCAAACAAACCCTGCTTCCAGCCGCGGAACGGCGCATTACTCCCTCCACGATAGGGCCTTCCCGCATGGTCCGCCCGGGTCTCTTGCGTCGCGCCATTGTCGCTCTGGAAGAAGATCACGGTATTTTCGTAGCGCTTGCTCTTCTTCAGCGCCTCCACTAGAACCCCGACTTGATCGTCGATGGCGGAGACCATGGCAAGATGCATCCGCCGGTCGCGATCCATCGTTTCCGGATAACGTTTCATATATTGTTCCGGGGCGATCATCGGATAGTGCGGCGCCCCAAACCATAGGTTCATGAAGAACGGTGCATTGGATTTCTTGCTCGCGAAGTCCCGAGCCCTTTCGCCCAGGATTTCCGTTTGGTACTGGTTATCGGCCCAAACCTCTTTGTCGTTGTGCCAAAGGTCGTGCAGAATTTCGCTCTGCCCCCGGCCCAGGGTATAGTAGCGGTGCGACAGATAGTCGGTCCAACCTGAATAGAAGCCAAAGAATTCGTCGAAGCCCTTCGCCATAGGCCGCGAGTGCGTAGCGGCGCCCATATGCCATTTCCCAAAGTGCCCGGTCCGGTAGCCCGCACGCTTCAGTTCGGTGGCCAAGGTCTTCTCTTCGGCCTTGAGGCCAGGGGTATTGAATTGCGCCGTTGAAGTCAGCACATCCAAGATGCCATGCTTCTCTGGATACTTCCCCGTGAATACGCTGGCCCGGGAAGGCGAACACACCGGCGAATTCGAATACCAGTTGGTGAAGCGAATTCCGGAGGCAGCCAATTTGTCCAGATGCGGCGTTTTCACTTCGGGATGGCCATAGCACCCCAGGTCACCGATCCCCTGATCGTCGGTGTAAATCACGATGAAGTTCGGCCGTTCCACTTTCTGGAACGCTAATGCAGCCGGCGTCACAGAGGCCATTAAAGAGCGGCGGCTAAGCATTTAGCAAACTCCATGTGGCAATAACGTTACTGTGATAAATCTGAAACATGCTTAGAACAGCTTATGCTCTGTTGCTTCTGGTTCTAGCCTCCCTGCTGAGTTTTTCACAGACTGGCTCACAAATTACCGGCACCATCACCGACAAAAGCGGCGCTTCCGTCGCTGGCGTCAAGGTCGTTGCCACCAACCTCGAGACGGGCGTTGCCCGTGAATCGATGTCAACCGATGGCGGCACGTACACCATTCCGGCCTTAGCGCCCGGCCGCTACGTGCTTTCCGCCACGAAAGACGGCTTCAAGACAATCAAACAGGAAAACCTCACGCTGGAGGTCAATGCGGTGCTCCGTCTCGACGTACAACTCGAACTGGGCGCGGTCAGCGAAAGCGTTACAGTCTCCAGCGCTCCGCCGCTGATTGAAAGCGAAAACTCATCCTTGGGTCAGGTCGTCGAAACCAAGCAGATTGTCGAATTGCCCCTGAACGGCCGCAACTTCGTGCAGCTCGCGACGCTTGGGCCCGGTGTTACTGGGGTAGGCTTCGGTGCTTCCGGCACTATCATGTCCGGCTCGCGTCCCGACGACGTTCGCCCGGGCAGCGAACTCTTCTCTAACGGCAATCGCGAAGGCTCCAACAACTTCCTTCTCGATGGCGTCGATAATAACGAACGCCTCACGCTCGCCATCACGCTTCGCCCCTCGGTGGAAGCCGTGCGCGAATTCAAGATCCAAACCAGCCTCTTCGCGGCCGATCAAGGCCGCAATCCCGGCGCGACGGTCAACGTGGTCACCAAAAGCGGCACCAATGAACTCCACGGAGCCGCTTACAATTTCTTGCGCAATGACAACCTCGACGCCAAGAACTACTTCACAGCGCCTGGCGCCTCGAAGCCCCAACTGGCCCAGAACCAATTTGGCGCGGCATTAGGCGGCGCCATTATTAAGAACAAGCTCTTCTATTTCGGCAACTACGAAGGGTATCGCCGCCGCCAGGAAGTCCCGCTCCTCGGCACCGTCCCCACGGCTCGCGCCAAGGCCGGCGACTTCGGCGAATACCGCAACATTTTCGACCCCAACACCCTTCGCACCCAAACCGGTACGTCCTCCGGTTTTGTGCGAGATCAGTTCCCCAATCGGATCATCCCGGCCAGCCGCTTCGATAGCGTCACGAGCCGCTTGATCGAAACTTATGCCAACCCCACCGGCGCCGGCATCGCCAACAACTACACGGTCGCCCCCAAGCAGAAGCAGAACTGGAATCAATATGATTTGCGCGGCGACTACAACGTATCGGACACCAGCTTCCTCTACGGACGTTACTCCTTCCAGGACACCTCGACGATTCGTCCTTCCACCTTCCCCACCACCACGGTGCGCGGCATGACCACGCCGGTGGCTTTGGGTAACGAAGACACCTTCGCCGGCGAATCCCGCCAGAAAGCCTGGCATAGCGTTATCAACTTCTCGAAGACCTTGAAGCCCACGCTCCTGATGGAACTGAAGGCCGGCTTCCAGCGCTTCAGCCTCGACTTCCTTCAAGAGGGAGCGACCGACGGCGCTAAGCTCGGCGAACAACTGGGTGTGCGTAACGCCAACCAGGGTCCCCGAGCGGACGGTATCCCGATCTTCTCGCCGGGCGGATACTTCGGCTTCGGCCAAACCCGCTCGCTACCCATCATCCGCAAGGAGAATACCTATCAGTACGCCGCCGCCTTCAATTGGACCTACAATCAGCACACGGTCAAGTTCGGCGGCGACATGATCCGCCGTCAGATCTCCGAATTCCAAACCAACCGCGGAAACGGACGGTTTAACTTCGCCGCCACCTTCTCCAACGATCCCAACAGCCAAGGAAACACCGGCGACTCCATGGCCAGCGCACTCCTGGGCGCCGCCTCCACGATCGAGCAAGATTTCACGCTCGTGTTTCCTGGCATGCGTGGCTGGGAGAACTCGCTCTACATCCAGGACGACATCAAGGTCAGCGACCGCTTCACCTTGAACCTCGGCCTGCGCTATGAATACTTCTCGCCCTATAGCGAAGTCGCCAATCGCCTCGCGAACTTCGACGTCACTACGGGGAAGATCCTGATTGGCGGCATCAATTCCGACAAGTACATGGGCGTCCGCCCGGATATGAATAATTTCGCACCGCGCGTCGGGGCCGCTTACAAGCTCCGCAAGGGCACCGTGCTTCGTGGCGGTTGGGGCGTCTTTTATGGCACCCAAGGCAACGGCGGCGCCGTAATGCGCGGCTTCCGCCAAGCTCCCTTCGGCCCCGTCCAAACCGTCGACATCAACCAGTTCGTCGTCAATCCACGCCGCGTGCAGGATGGACTCGACCCGCTGCGACCCATCGACGTCAACCAATTCGTTAATAACCCCAGCGGCAACCTGATCGGAACCAACTTCGACTTCGGCCCCTCCCGCACCTACCAATACAACTTCCAGATCCAGCAGGAATTACCTGGCAGCATGGTCTGGAAAGTGGGTTACGTCGGCAACAAGAATCGCAGCCTCGATTACACCTACGATGCAAACTTCCCCGACCCCGGCCCGGGCGCCGTGGCCGCGCGACGTCCTTTGCGTAACATAGCGCCGAACGTTCAAGGCGCTACATATGCCGTCGCCGACGGCTACGCCGACTATCACGCGTTGCAGACTACCGTCGAACGCCGCTTCTCCAATGGCATGAGTTTCTTGAGCGCTTACACCTGGAGCCACTCGATCGACAACGTTCCGAATGCCTTCGGCGGCGCCGCCAACGGCCCCATCCCGCAGGACATTCGCTATCGTGATGTTGATCGCGGCTCCAGCGGCTTCGACATCCGTCACCGCTTCACGCATTCGATGAACTATGACCTCCCCTGGGGCAAAGGCAAGGCCATGAACATCGAGAACCGGGCGCTGGACGCTATCGCGGGCGGCTGGCAGACCAACGTGATCTTCACGTGGCAGACCGGCCTCCCCTTCACGCCTACCATCTCCGGCAACCCCTCCAACGCCGGAACCTCGCGTCCGAACCTGAACCGCACGCCCGCTTTTACCAGCGGCACGCGCGCTCTCTGGTTCGACACGACGCTTGGTCCGGACGCTACTTGGGGCACCCCGGCGGCCTTCACCTACGGCAACGCCGGCCGCAACATTCTTTACGGACCCGGTCGCGTCAATTGGGATTGGAGCTTGTTTAAGAACTTCAACTTCTCGGAAAAGTACAAACTGCAATTCCGCTCGGAGTTCTTCAACCTATTCAACACCCCGCAATTCGGGCTTCCGAACGCCACGATCGGCACGCCGGCGGCGGGTTCGATCACGAGCCTTTCCGGCAACAATCGCCAAGTCCAACTCGCGCTGCGCTTTAGTTTCTAAGCAAAATCGAGTATCCCCCCAAGGCCCGCCTCACGGCGGGCCTTGTTATTTTCATTCATTATTCGCCCTCTCAACTCCACGGGCCCAGGATGGGGCCACTTAGTGCGGCCAAGCATCTCCGTCTCTTCGCAAACTGAGTTTCCAGAATGATTGCGCTTTCCTGGCATGGATTCGAATTCCTGCGGCCCGCCAACCTCAGTGAAGCCGCCCCGTACATTGGCCAGCGCATCATCCACCGCCGCGGGGCTTGGCTGGTCGAGCAATATTCGCAAGACGGCCAGCAGAAGCCTTACCCAGTAAAGCGAGTCTTCTATCAACGGAATGGTTCCTGCCAGGGAGGAGAAGCGTCAAGTGCCACCTACGGTAGATACACACTACAAGCCGAAGGGCTACAGATCGATTGCCTCCCCCAGGGCCCTATTCAACTTGCCTACGCCTTCGACGCCGACAAGCCCCATCTCAACGCCCCTGGCTTCTCGCTCACGCTTCGCCAGGACAACTGGGGACTCGGCTACTATGACGATCTCGTCCCCTCTTTCTTGCAGAAGCGAGCTGGCACCAATTGAGCTTGTACCAATCCCCACACATCCCCCCGAAACCATCCTGGTGGCGCGAGCCGTTTCCCGTGCCGGATTCGCTGCGTGCTTTTCATGTTGTTTATTGCCTTGAATGCATCCGGGTGGCTGGACCCTATTTGCGACTCTGGCGCTTCGAGTTGGAACCGGAGTTCTATTTCGATCTTTCGGTGGGCACGTTCCAACATGCAATGCTGAGCCTGCTATTGCACCCCGCACTCCAGTTCGGCCTGGGTATTCTGGCGCTGGCGGCTATGGCTATTTTCCTGTTCTCCGCCAACTACAAGCGCTTGCTGTTGGCATGGGCCTTTGGCAGCTTCGCCTGGGTCTTCAATTACGCATACCACGCCGTTCTCTACAAATCGTGGCTCTTCTTGGTTCTCGTTATCGCGGCGCCGCTCGCGATTTTTCCTTCCTGGCATCGATCCGTTAAGCTATTGCGCAAGGTTGGCTACGAAGCGCCGATTGATTCGGATTGGCGGCGTCATCCCGCTTTTGTCTACGCACTCTTTGGCGCGATGGTTTGGATGTGTTTCTCCGATTTCCAAGAGCCAAGATCCCTGCCCAGTTCCGCCCCATTCATCGGGCAAAGAATGATCAATCGGCGCGGAGCATGGCTGGTCGAGGACTTTGAATCTCAAGGCGCCAAACAGCCTTTTCCCGCTAAGCGAATTTTCTTCCATCGCGACGGAAACTGCGAGCTTGAAAAGCCCGCTCGCCGAGGCTTCGGCTCATTCTATGCACGAAAGGACACCGCCTTCGTCGGCTGCTTTGGGATGGCCCCCCATGAGTTCGAATATCGCCTCCAAGGCGATAAGCTACATCTCAACGCTCCCGGATTTTCCCTCACCCTTCGCCAAGACAATTGGGGGCCCGGCTATTACGACGCCATCTTTCCGTTTCTTCGCAACTAAGCTGGCTCAAAGCCCGCATTGCCGCGCATATTCGGCGGCATCGAAACTGCCTTCGGATTCCGCCACCAAACCATCTGCGCCCATCTTCCAAAGCTCGCGCCCGGAGATCTCTACCTTGCGCCCCGTTCCCGCGTAGGTACCTCGCAATGTCCATTGATAGGTCACCAGTCCGTCTCTTTCAATGACCCCATCACAACTTAGCGACAAGTCGGGAAATGCCTGCATGAAGCCAAGCGCGAGTGCAGTGATTGCCTCTCGCCCACGAGCAGGCTCCCCCCCATTCACCCGCAACCACCCAACTTCGCCAAAGTGCGCGGCCACGCGTTCTGGCATCCCACTGTTCCATGCCGCCGTATAGCGATCGGCAAAATCTTGCATTAGGCCTCGCGTTTCCCCCGCGCCTTCCAGGCTTCAATCAAGACCGGCAACACGCTCACCAGAATGATCGCCAGAATTACCTTGTCGAAATACTTTTTGACGAAGGGAAGATCGCCGACCAGATACCCCAAGCCGGTGAGTCCGAAGACCCAGCCAATGCCGCCAAAGACGTTGAACGAGAGGAATTTCGGATAGCTCATTTGGCCGATGCCGGCGACGAACGGCGCAAAGGTCCGGATGATGGGCACAAAGCGCGCATAAATAATCGTCTTCCCGCCATACTTTTCGT
>VFQP010004589.1_pt1 | contig 12699 bp, 8 predicted proteins | sample 3512351 | NCBI WGS metagenome assembly VFQP01 (sample SAMN10412372, study PRJNA504923) | tailings metagenome | isolation source: Relicate 1 Philex TSF1 revegetated site | place: Philippines: Tuba, Benguet | collected 2017-08-29 | reverse complement strand
TTCTGCCTGCACCCGGTGGCCATGCTCACCGCCGAGCTGTTCGAGCTGCACGACCGCGAGCACTTCGAGATCTACGGCTACTGCTGGAGCCGCGAGGACGGCTCGGCGCTGCGCCAGCGCGTCATCCGCGCCATGGACCACTTCGAACGCATCAACGGCCTGAGCGACGAGGCCGCAGCGCGGCTGATTCGCGAGCACGAGATCGACATCCTCATCGACCTGCAGGGGCAGACCCTGGGCGCGCGTCCCAACATGCTGGCCCACCGGCCGGCGCCGATACAGATCACCTACCTGGGCCTGCCGGCCACCACCGGCCTGCCCTCCATCGACTACGTCATCGCGGACCGCTTCCTGATCCCTGAGTCGCAAGCCCCCTTCTACAGCGAGAAACCGCTGTACCTGCCCGACGTCTACCAGGTCAGCGACCGCCAGCGCCGCAACAGCCCGCCACCCACGCGCGCCAGCTGTGGCCTGCCCGAGCAAGGCCTGGTGTTCTGCTCGTTCAACAACAACTACAAATACACCTCCGAGGTGTTCCACACCTGGATGCGCATCCTGCTGGGCACGCCCGGCAGCGTACTGTGGCTGCTGGCCGACAACCCCGGTGCCCAGGAAAACCTGCGCCGCGAAGCCCTGGCGGCGGGTGTGGACGACAGCCGGCTGGTGTTCGCCCCGCGCGCCCTGCCCGAAGACTACCTGGCCCGCCTTGCGGTGGCCGACCTGTTCCTGGACGCCTACCCGTTCAACGGTGGCACGACCGTCAACGACGCGCTGTGGATGGGATTGCCCGTGGTCACGCGCTCGGGCCAGACCTTCGCTTCGCGCATGGCCGGTGCGCTGCTGACCGCCGCGGGTCTGGACGAACTGGTGACCTACGACCTGCAGGCCTACGAGGCCAAGGCGCTGGAAATCGCCCGCTCGCCGGCGACGCTGGCCCGGCTGCGCGCCCACCTGCAGCAGCAGCGCGAAAGCGGCGTGCTGTTCGACACGCCGCGTTTTGTGCGGAATCTGGAGGCGCAGTTTCAGCGCCTGGTGGCCGAGCTGGCCTGAACGGCCGGTCGGCGGCGGCGTCAGTGCAGCCGCAAGCCGCCCGCGCCCTGCCCCTTGCCGGCGCGCGCCGGCGGGTTGCACAGGCCACACTTGTAGTGGCGGCTGTTTTCGTAGGTATCGGTCACGAACAGCCCCCCGCAACTGGTGCAGGCGGTCTGCGTCAGCATCTTGGCATCCATGAAACGCGCCAGGCGCCAGGCCCGCGTGAAGGACAGCAGCGGCTCGACGCCGTTGGCATCCATCTGCTCGCTGTACAGGCGGTAGGCCTTCATCATCACGTCGATGTTGTCACCGCCACAGGCCTTGATCAGGTAGCGGTGGATGTTGATGAACAGCGAAGCGTGGATGTTGGGCTGCCAGGTCAGGAACCAGTCGGTCGAGAACGGCAGCTGCCCCTTGGACGGCGACTTGCCGGCGACCTCCTTGTACAGGCGCAGCAGGCGCTCGTAGGACAGGCTGGTCTCGGACTCCAGCACCTGCAGGCGGGCACCCAGGTGGATCAGGGCTACGGCCCGCTCGATGTCCCGGCTCTCGGCAACCACACTCTTGACGGCCATGATCGTATGCCTCGCTGTTGTTGTGGGTGAAGGCCGTTCAGGCCAGATCGGCAAAACGGCCGGCCATCAGGATGCTGGCGTGCAGGCGCTGCGTGGTGTCGTTCTCGATCTTGTTGGGCTTGTGACCGCTGGTCAGCAGACCCCAGACCATGTCGTCGTCGGCACGGAAGCGGCACAGCAGCAGGTTGGTCGAGGCGATCTTGAGCAGCTGGGCGGGGGACAGCGCCGCCAGCAGGTCGGCCGACTCCTCGCTGATGCCGAGGCGGAACAGGGCTTCGGACTTGTCCTTGCGGATCAGACTCTGGGCCAGCATCAAATACGTCAGGTTGACCTCGCGGATCTCGTTCAAGAGCTGATCGCTGTCCATGTTTCACTCCTAGTCACCGCCGTCTTCAACAAAACGTGAAGATTCGTTAAGCGTTGAAATGGATTGTGAAAATCGGTCAAACAATCTTGAATCGGAAAGCCGCTGTTTGTACTGTCGGCCTTCGCCAGCAGGCGCGTAGGAAATTGCCTGACAACAACCTCAGGTCCAGGCCGCCAGCCAGTCGGTCGCACACTCGGGCGTGAGCACCCAGTCGCGTGCCACCTGCTGCTGCAGCGCCAGCCCCTGTGCCTGCGTCTGGTCCAGATCGGCCACCCGCTCCAGGACGGCCTGCTTCCAGTCCTTGTAACGGTTCTTCACCCGGTGCACCGGCAGATCGCCCTGGTACGGCGTGATGTCGCTGCACACCACGGGCACGCCACACCAGCCGTACTCCAGCAGGCGGAGGTTGGACTTGGCCTCGTTGAAGGCGTTGACCTCCAGCGGCGCAATCGCCAGGTCCCACTCACGGGTCAACGCCATCAGGCGCTGCGGGTAATCCAGCGTCGGCACGCCCACATGGAAGGCCTTGACGAGGGGTCGCAAGGGCTCCGGGCACATGCCGAAGAACACCCAGTCGATGTGGTCGGCCGTCTCGCGGACCACCTGGGCGATCATCTCCAGGTCGCCCTGATGGCCGACGCCACCCGCCCAGCCCACCACGGGCTTGCGTGCGGGGCCGCGACCATGCGGTGCCCGCACCGGCGGCGCGGCGCCCCACATGGCCGGCGGCAGGCGGTTGGGCACCACGCGGATGTCATCGTTGCTGCCGCGAAACTGCTCGGCCAGCGTCGGGGTGGACACCACCAGCCGGTCGCACAGGGCGATGTTGCGCAGCATGCGGGCCCGCACATCCTTGGGCATGTGGGCGCGGTGGGCGCTCTTGACGGGCAGGCGCGACAGGTCGTCGTCCACCTCGTAGATCTTGCGCACCCGCTTGAGCGTGAGCAACGATTCGAGCAGCGCGAAATTCGCGTCGCTCATCGGCCGCTGGAACACCAGGGTGTCCGCGCCGCTGCGCAACGCCAGGTTGGGCCCGAACAGCTCGGGCGACGAACCGCCGGTGCACAGGCCGGCGTCGAGCATGGCCTGCATGGGCTGCAGGATGCGGTAGTGGCCGCAGCCGAAGGCATCGGCCGGGAAGGCCACCACCCGGTGTTCGGTCAGGCCCCGCAGCTTGTCGTGGCAGAGCAGCGGGTTGGTCTCGACCTCGTAACCGCGTTCGAGCAGGGACAGGTTGGGGTTGTAGGCCGGGTCCTGGGCCACCACCTCGGGCCAGCGCTCGTACATGGCGGCCTGCTCGCGGGTGAAGCGGGCCACCTTCTTTTCGCCCGAGAGGCTCTCGATGGCGGCCTTCTGGCTCGCACTGCCCTCGTGCAGCAGGGTGGCCAGCGGCGTCCAGACGATGCGCCGGCCGGTACGGCCCACACGCAGGCAGAAGTCCACATCGTTGTAGCTGACCGCAAACACCGATTCATCGAGCCCGCCGACCTCTTCGTACACGGCCCTGGACACCAGCAGGCAGGCCGCCGTGACAGCCGAAAAATCCTGCGCGACCTGGGCACGGAACATGTAGCCCGGCTCGTCCGCCTTGAGCCCCAGACCCGGGTGTTCGGCCGGCCCACGCAGCCCCATGATCACACCGGCATGCTGCACCGTGCCATCGGGGTACAGCAGCCGAGCGCCCACGATGCCCACGTCGTCACGCAGGGCATGGCGCATCATGTGCGACAGCCAGTCGGCGTGGAGGACGGCGGTGTCGTTGTTGAGCAGCAGGATGAATTCGCCGCGCGCCTGCGCGACGGCGGCGTTGTTCATGCGCGAAAAATTGAAGGCACCCGGCATGCGCAGCACGCGCAGGCGCTCAGGATCCAACGATTCCAGGCCGGACAGGAAGGCCTGGGCCTCGTCGGTCTGGCTGTCGTTGTCCACCACCAGGACCTCGAAATCGGGGTAGTCGGTCTGGCCCAGCAGGGTTTCGACACAGCGGCTCAGGAACGGGAGCTGGTCGCGCGTGGGAATGACGACACTGACCTTGGGGGTCCGGGGCAATGGGTGGATGACGTGGAACGTGCCCGGGCCTGGCCCTTCGAGCAGTTGCGCCCCGGGGTCGGACTGCTGCAGGTGGTCGGCCAGCACCTGGGCCAGGGCCTGCCAGCCCTCGCTGGTGCTGCAATACATGGCGGGTTCCGAGGGCGTCAGATGCGCCAGCAGGGCCGGAACGTGCACCAGGGCCTGGGCCCCCTGCTCGCGCACCGCCGCCAGCGCCAGCCGGTAGGCACATGCCAGATCGTTGCGCCCATCCGACTGCTCCAGCCAGGATACGGCCCAATCGTTGCGGACGGCGATGGCGCGGCCGACATACGGCAGACTCAACAGCAGCTCGTGGTTGAACGCCGGCTTGAACTGGGGGCTCAGGTTGAAACCGGCCGGGTCACCCGTTGCAACGCGCTCGGCGTGGTCCCCGTACACGACCCGCGCTTCGGCGGGGCTCGCGAGCAGGGCGCGCTCGATCAGGGTCAACGCATCGGGTTGCAGGGTGTCGCCCGGTGCCAGCAACAGCGTCCAGCCTTCCGGCTCGGCTCTCAGGGCGGTCAGGGCTTGGGCGTCCTGCTGCAGGTCCAGCACCGCGTCGGGCGCCCGGTACTGCTTCGCGCAGGCAGCGTGTGTGGGTGCAGCATCGTCCGCACCGACGCCAATGCACACGCTCAGGTGCACCCGCCCGCCGGCGGGTCGAAGCGCCTGCGCCTGTTCCCGGCTGAGGCTGCGGGCCCACACGGGTATCTGTGGCGCCGGCGCAGCCGGCGCTGGGGGGCGGGCCCGGTTCGCGCGGCGCGTGGCGATGGCCTCATGCGCCTGCGACACGTTGGCCCAGAACCTCGGGGACTGGTACAGCTGCGACAGCGGCAGGCTGGACAGCTCCTCCAGCGTCTGCAAAAACGGCTCCAGTTCGGGCAGCGCCGGTGCCTCGTTGGCGTACAGCTGCCGCAACCGGTTCTGGGCCTGCCTGACCTCGTCCGCACCCAGGTTGCCCGCTGCGGCTTCGCCGCGCACCAGGATTTCCCACTCGAACAGGCCCGCACTGCGGATCGGGCTGGAGGTGGACGAGGCCTGGGCCTCGTGCTGGCGAAAGGCGCTCAGGTACCCGCCTACGGCAACCAGCGGCGCTCGCGCGGCGTGGTTCAGGTACATGGCGACATCGGTCAGGAAGGCGGTCTGGTAGTCCCCGTACTTGCGTATCCCTTGCGCAGGAACGTGCCGGCGGTTGAGCATGATGTTGCTGGGCTCACCCACAAAATTGTGGATGTGGGGCAGCATGTGCTGTACCAGCAGGCGCCGGTCGATGAGCGCCGTCTCCCCCATGGGCACCAGCGGCTCGGGTTTGAAGATGATCTGGCCCTGGGCATCGATGACGACGCGCTGGTGGAAAGCCATGGCGGCGTCGGGATGGGCCTGCAAGGCCTGCACGAGGGCCCCGACGGAATCCGGCATCAGCAGATCGTCGTCGAACAGCCATTTCACATACTGTCCTGAAGCCTTGTCCCACAAGGCCTCGGTGTTGCGTATGCCGTTCTGGAAGCCGTGGTGGAAATAGCGGATGCGGGGGTCGCCCACCGCCTCGACGATGGACCGCATCCCGCCGTCCGGCGAATCGTCCCCCACCAGAATTTCCACGTCCTCAAAGGTCTGATCCGTCGCGCTCAGCAGCGCCTTCTCCAGAAAGGCCGACTTGAAGGCGGGGACCAGAATGCTGACGAGTGGCATGAAAGAACCGGATGGATGGGAGGTGCGGAGGCTGTTTTCAGACCGCATTGTCACGCTGACGGCTGAGGTAGGCCATGACGGTTTCCGGGTCGTTCCACATCAGCACATCCAGTATGGAAAGGTGTTCGACCGGCGTGTAGCTGCCGCAGGGGTACGGGAAAGACACCAGTTCGGTGAACGACAGCCCGATGCCCCGCGCTTCCCACTCCTCAGGCCGGAAAATGGCCCGGCCTCCGGGCGGATTGATGTAGGCCGCCGCACCCAGGCGATCGGCGATCTCCAGCGCCCATTGGCCGGCGTGGGCGATGGGCGGCAGATCCAGCGCCATCTGGCTGAGCCTGCGGTGGGGAAAGGCCATGCCGAGGTAGGCACACACCCGCTGAAGGCCTTCCACGTTCAGGTCGCTCAGCGTCTGAAGGCCGTCGGTCGCGAAGGTCTGCTCGACGATGTCGACCACCTGCCGGAAAAAAGGCGCCCGTCCGCGGCGGTAGTGTTCGAGCTGGGCACGCACGCGCTGGCCGGCGGCCTGCAGGTCGATGGGCCTCACGTCACAGATGCGGCCCTGCCCCACATGCCTGTCAACCGGCACCGTGATGTACTGCCAGGCCTCGCTCGGGTGCAGGATGCGGTTGCGGTTCATCCAGGTCTTGGGGCCATAGGGCACGGTGTCGAACACCACCCACTGATCCACCCGGTGGATCAGGTCGAAATACCCCAGGTAGGGAAAAAAATACGGCTGCATGATGCCCAGCTTCATCCGGCATCACCCCCGTTCGCCTGTTGGGCCCACAGCTGGTGCAACCGGGGCGCCGCCTGATGCGCCTGCCGCACGATCCGGACGATGGATTCCACGGCCCCGTGATCGGTTCGCGCCCCCAGGGGCAGCTGGAGCACGCGCGTGCAGAGCCGGTCCGTCGCGGGCAGTTCGGTCGGCCACCGGTCCTTGAAGGGCACACACCGGTGTATCCCGGGCTGAAAGTAACGGCGGGCCACCACGTTCTCCCGTTGCAGCACCTGATGCAACTGGTCGCGCGACAGGCCGAAGGTGTCCGCATCGATCTCGCAGATCAGGTACTGCCAGTTGCTGTGCTCCACGTTCAGCGGCACGCGCACCGACAGCCCGGGAATCCCCGCGAGCCCCTCGCGGTAGGCCTGGTGCAAACCGGCATTGCGACCGATGTAGGCATCCAGGGCGTCCAGATTGAGCAAGCCCACGGCGGCCTGGGCTTCCGACAGGCGCCCGTTCGCGGTACGGAACACCTCGACCGCCTGCCGCACGCCGTAGCTGCTGCGGATGTTGCGCAGCTTTTCTGCCAGCACGTCGTCGTTGGTGGTGATGCAGCCGCCCTCGCCGGCGCTGAACACCTTGGTTGCGTGGAAGGAAAACACCTCTGCCGCGCCGAAGCCGCCCAGCGGGCGACCCTGGGTGATGGCACCGAACCCGTGTGCCGAGTCGAAGAACAGCGGCACCCCGAACCGCCGGGCCAGGGCCTCCAGGCCCGGCATGTCGTAAGCCCCACCCCACAGGTTGACCGCCAGGATGGCCGAGGCACCCGCCGCCAGGTGTCGTTCCAGGTCGTCAAGCCGCATGTGGTGTGTGGCCGGATCCACATCGCAGAAGACCGGTTCCAGCCCACTCCAGAGCAGGGCCTGGGCCGTTGCGATGAAGGTGAACGAGGGCACGACCACCCGGCCGCCGATGCCCAGGGCCTGCGCCACCATGGACAGCCCTATGGTGGCGTTGGTCACGCAGATGGCGTGCCTGACCTGCAGGCGTGCGGCCAGACGCGCCTCGAGCTCCTGGGTCAGCGGCCCCTGGTTGGTGTAGTACTGCCGCTGGAACAGTTCACGGAAGGCCTGCTCGTAGCGGTCCCATTCAGGAAAGTAGAGCTGGCCGACGGGCAACGGACGTTCGAACCGGGGCCTGCCGCCCAGGACGGCCAGTGCCCGGTCGTCAGAGGGTTGATGGATGGCCGTCATGTTCGTGCGCCGCCATATGGGCCGCTTGCGCATGCAGAAAACCGAGCAAGGCCACCACGTCCGTGATGGCCTCCAGATCGCACAGATGGCCGCAAGGCAGCAGCATGAAGCGTTCGGCCAGTGCCTCCGTGTCCGGCAGGGCCGACCGGATGACCGGATAGGCCACGGACTTCTGGTGCAGCGCGGGCGCGTAATAGGCGCGCGCCAGCACGCCCTCCGCGTTCAGGTGGCGCAGGGTCTGTGCGCGGCTCAGCGGCCAGTCGGGCGTCAGCTCCACCAGGATGTTCTTGAACGAGGTCGGTTGCGACTCGTCGAATTCGACCAGCCGGACGCCAGGCAAACCCTTGAGCAGCGCCTGGTAGTGGCGGTAACGCTCCCGGTTGCGCCCGACCTGCGCCTCCAGGTCGTCCAGGCTGGCCAGGGCCATGGCGGCGTGCATCTCGTTGAGCTTGGCGTTGGTGCCCAGGTCAACCACGGTGTCGGGCCCGAGGAAGCCGAAACCCCGCATCTTGGCGATGCGGCTCGCCAGATCGGCGTCGTTCGTCGTCAGGTAGCCGCCCTCAAACCCGTTGAGCAGCTTGCTGGCATGCAGGGAAAACACCTCGGCCTGACCGAAGCCCCCCACCTTGCGACCACCCACGTGCTCGTAAACCGATTCCACGGCATCAAACAGCAGCGGAATGCCCCTGTCACGCGCCACCCGCTCGATGCCGGGCGCATCGCAGCAGTTCACGATGGGGTGGACGCCGATGACCAGCGCGGTCTGATCGCCGATGTGGGGCAGCAGGGTATCCGGCGCAATGGCCAGGCTGTTCGTATCCACCTCGCAGTAGCGCGGAACCAGCCCGGCCCAGCTGACCACGTCCGCCAGGCGGCGGTAGGTGAGCGAGGGCATCAGGACCTCGGTTCGCCCTGGCAGAGCCAGACAGCGGATGGCCAGCACCAGCGCCCAGAACCCGTTGCAGAAAGTCACGCAGTGCTGCACCTGGTGAAAAGCGGCCAGGCGGCGCTCGAGCTCCAGGACCAGGGGGCCGTTGTTGGTGTACTGGCCCGCCTGATAGAACTGGCGCGAATAGGCCAGAAAACCTTCGATGTCCGGGCGCACCAGGTTGGACGTCGACACCGGCGTTTCAAACAGCCGGGGCCCGCCAAACAGGTTCAGGTCGCTCAAAGACCGTTTGGGCGAGCGCTCCATCATGCGCGCCGGGTCAATGTGGCGTCGTAACGGTAGTGCCCCGCATAGAAATCAGAGGGCATGCGGCTGATGTGGCACATCCAGCCGGCCTCACGCGCGAGCGCCTCGAATTCGGCCGCCGTGCGCCATACGCCGATCTTGCTGTCGTGATCGGCCATTTCCGCTTCGCTGGGCAAGCCGTTGCGGTAGAACAGGGCCGCACGGTCCTTGTCGGGCAGGTTGCCGATGAAAACCCGCTCTACGGCGGGGAAACGGTCGTGCAAGGTCGCCAGCACCTGCGCCGCAGGTCGGAAATACGAAAAGCACCCGTAGCAGAGCACCTTGTTGAAGCGCCCGGGATCGGCCGCCGACGTCACATAGTCCAGCGCATCGGCCACTTCAAAAGTGAAAGCTGGCGCCCGCTGGAAATCCCGCTGGGCCACGGAAACCAGGTATTCGGAGTAGTCGACGCCGTGCAGGCTGGCAAGTTGATCGAACAGCAGCGCCGACAGGGCGCCGTTGCCACAGCCGATGTCCAGCACCCGGTCGGCACCGCCTGGTCGCAGCGCCAGTTCGCGCCGGATGGCGTCCACGATGAGCTGGATCTGCTCTTCGGAGACGGGCACGCCGTTGACGGTGCGCTTGACCTGCCCCCAGTAGTCCTTGGCGTCGCGGGACTGTGGATAACTCTTGAAATCGGATTCCATGGATCAACCCTTGTAGCCAGCCATCGAGCCTGGGGCTCCTACTGCGGCACGCCTGCCGGCCCCGCACCACTTGCGCCCGCCGCGCCGTCGGAACGCAGGCCCCGATTATCGGAAGGCCGGCTTCACGGCAACAAGGGTTGGTGCGTCAGCCTTGCAGCAGCTGCAGCACGCCCTGCGGGATCTGGTTGGCCTGGGCCACCATGGCGGTACCGGCCTGCTGCAGGATCTGGGCGCGCGACAGGTTGGCGGTTTCGGCCGCGAAGTCGGCATCCAGGATGCGGCTGCGGGAGGCCGAGAGGTTTTCGGAGGTCACCTGCAGGTTGGTCACCGAGGTCTCGAAGCGCGACTGCAGGGCACCCAGCTTGGCGCGTTCGCCGCTGATGAAGGCCAGGGCCGAGTCCACGGTCTTGAGCGCGTTGGTGGCGCTGCGGTAGGTGGTCACGTCCAGGTCGGCCACCCGAACCAGGGTGGAGGGCGAGGTGGCGGCACTGTCGAACACGCCGGTGCCGGTGTCGCTGACGCTGAAGGACTTCTGCGAATCCAGGGTCACGTAGCCACCCACGGTGACATCGCCACCGGCGGTCACCGTCTCGACCGCGCCGGCCAAGTCGCCGTGGGCGTCGATCTTCTGCATGTCGAAGTCCTGCTGGGCCACGACCGCCGTGACCGAGATGTCCTCACCGGTGGCGTTGGTCAGGATGATGGCCGTGCCGGAATCGTTCAGCGAGGCGGTCACGCCGCTCTTGGACGACTGGTCGTTGAAAGCAGACACGGCGGCGGCCAGGCCGTCGGCCGTGACGGCGCTCACCGTGAAGGAAATGGTCTGCGGGGAGTCGCTGCCGGACAGGATGTCCAGGGAATACGAACCCGAGGCGAAGGTCAGTTGCACCTCGGTGCGGGCGTTGGCGGTCACGCCGGTGCCGGACTGCAGGCGGTTGATCGCCTCCGACACTTCCTTGGCGGTTTCCCCACCCACCAGGGTGACCGAACCGCTGCCGATGTAGCCGGCCACGCCGATATCGCCACCGGCAATGCCGTTGACACCACCGGTGCCAGCCGCGATGGCCACGCCCGAAGACGCCACCTGGTTGTTGCCGTACACGGTGGTGCGCAGGTTGGCGGTGGCCGCCACGATGGTCTGGTTGGCGTTGGCGCCGACCTGGAACTGCTGGGTACCGAAGGTGCCGTCGAGCAGCTTGGAGCCGTTGAATTCGGTGGTCTGGGAGATGCGGTCCAGTTCGGCGACCAGCTGACCCACTTCCTGCTGCAGGGCCTGGCGGTCGCCGGCGCTGTTGGAGGCGTTGGCCGACTGCACCGCCAGTTCGCGGATGCGTTGCAGGATGTCGCCGGCCGCCTTCATGGCGCCCTCCGTCACCTGAGCCAGCGAAATGCCGTCGTTCGCGTTGCGCGCAGCCTGGTTCAGGCCGCGGATCTGGGTGGTGAAGCGCTCCGAAATGGCCAGACCGGCCGCGTCGTCCTTGGCGCTGTTGATGCGCAGACCCGAGGACAGGCGCTGGATCGCCGTTGACAGGGACGCCTGGCTGGCGCTCAGGTTGCGCTGGGCAGTCAACGAACTGATATTGGTGTTGATGGTGGACGCCATGGCAAAACTCCTTGGAACATGAGCCGCTGAACGGAGGGGCAGGCGGGCCACCGGGCCCACCACAGCTCCGACGGTCTAGAGGCACTGCAGAGCGGTATGCCGATTCTGGGTATTCAGAATTTCGCCAAAAGGCCGAAAAACAGCGGGAGACACAGCTTGTTCCGCCTTTTGGGCACCCGAAATGTGTGAATGGCCTCAAGTTTTCGCCGGGGCCGTCGAAATCAGCAGCAACGGGGGTTTTCACGAAGCCCGTGGCCTGTAGCAACAGGGTGGCATCAGGCGGTGACCGGCGGGGCCGGTCCAGCAAGTGTGTGTATCCAGTACGCCGTGAGACACGGTTTTTTTAGGATTAGGAGTTCAGCATGGCTTCCACCATCAACACCAACATCAACTCGCTGACCGCCCAGCGCAACCTGGGAGCCAGCCAATCCGCACTGGCCCAGTCCATCCAGCGCCTGTCCTCGGGTCTGCGCATCAACAGCGCCAAGGACGACGCGGCCGGTCTGGCCATTTCGGAGCGCTTCACCACCCAGATCCGCGGCCTGAACCAGGCTGCGCGCAACGCGAACGACGGCATTTCGCTGGCTCAGGTGACGGAGGGCGCCATGAAGGCGGCCGGCGACATCCTGCAACGCATCCGCGAACTGGCGGTGCAGTCGGCCAACGCCTCCAACAGCGCCGGCGACCGCCAGGCCCTGCAGCAGGAAGTGGGTCAGCTGGTCGCCGAACTGGACCGCATCTCCCAGACCACCGAATTCAACGGCTCCAAGCTGCTCGACGGCACCTTCGGTACCCAGCAGTTCCAGGTCGGCGCCAACGCCAACCAGACCATCGTGGCATCTACCGCCAACCTGCGCACCACCGTGTACGGCAACAACCAGGTGGCGGCATCGGGCACGGCCGTCTCGACCGACCTGACCGACAACACCGTCGCCGCAGCGGACATCGGCATCGCCGGTTACATCGGCAGCGGCACCGTGACCCTGGCTGGTGGTGAATCGGCCAAGGAAGTGGCTGCCGCCATCAACCGCATCCAGGCCAGCACCGGCGTGACCGCCTCGGCCCGCACCGAGGTGCAACTGACCTTCACCGCTGGCTCCGGCTCCTACACGCTGGACGTGGTGTCGGACAACACCGACGCACAGACCATCTCCTTCACCGTCACCTCTTCCACCTCTGACGGCCTGGCCGCCGCCGTGGCCGCCTTCAACGACCAGTCGTCCAAGACCGGCGTGACCGCCTCGCTGAACGAAACCGGCACTGCCATCATCCTGACCAACGCCACCGGCGAGGACATCGGCTTCACCGCCACCGTGGCAGATGGCGACATCGACGTGCAGAAGATCGACGCCAACGGCGACCTGGTGGGCACTGCACAAACGACCGCCGAGGGCGAAGAGGCACTGGCCGCCGGCTACGTGACGCTGGACTCGCAGAAATCCTTCAGCGTGACCGATGCGGGCACCGGCGTGTTCGACGCCACCGCCTCATCCACGCTC
>VFQP010004588.1_pt1 | contig 12702 bp, 21 predicted proteins | sample 3512351 | NCBI WGS metagenome assembly VFQP01 (sample SAMN10412372, study PRJNA504923) | tailings metagenome | isolation source: Relicate 1 Philex TSF1 revegetated site | place: Philippines: Tuba, Benguet | collected 2017-08-29 | reverse complement strand
ATGAGCTCCGTCACCAGGAAGTCGTTGCCCTCGGCGTCGGCGCCGTGCCTGCAGCCGCACACGGGCAAGCAGGCGCACGGGTTGTGGCTGCTGCTTGACGTCGTCAGGGCGCTGCAGCCCGCTGGCCGCCGGCAGACGTCATGGCGGCATGATGCGGCCTGCCAGCTGCGTCGCAAGCCCCGCCCTCCCTGGGCCGGGTCGCTCACCCGAGGGCGTGCAGGAGGTGCGGGTGCCCGCCCAGCCCCACGTCGTGCGTGAGCGAGCGCTCCCAGGGGGCGAGCGGGCCGCCCTCACTGCTGAAGGACACGGCCACGGGGTGCGTTGGAGGGGCCCCTGCGGCGTCGCCGGCTGCCGCCAGCTCGGGCCAGGGCACGGCGCTGTCGACGGAGGGGGCCGTGGCGTGGTGGGGCGCGTCGGCGTCCGAGCCCAGGAGTAGCGCCCGGTGCACCAGCTTGCTGCTGCCGCGCCCGATGAGCTCGCACAGCAGCAGGTGGCCGCCGTCGGCGGTGCGCAGCAAAGTGTGTTGCGGCGCTGCGTCAGGAGCGGCCTGCTCGGAGGTCGCTGGGGCGGCGCGCTCGTCGGCGGGCGGCGCCACGAGGCACCAGGTCGGCGGGACGAAGAGTGGCGCGGAGATGGCCGCCACGGAGGCTAGCACTGAGTCCGCATCTACTTCGTGAAGGAGCCACGACGCGCTGTGCGTTCCTGCGCGCGCCAGCACAGGAGCCCGCCGAAAAGCCGGTACGCCTCAAGAGACAGCAGCTCGGCGGGAGAGCGCTAGGGAGCGAGCGAGGCTAGCAGCGTACGTGGCGTGCAGCAGCACTGCCCTCACCGTGTGGCTGGCCCGTGTGCAGAGCTGCTGGCTGCGCGACGCCCAAGCGGCCTCCTCCCAAGTGGTGCTCGAGGTCGGATGAGGCGCTGGGCCCAAAGAGCTGCTGGCGGCGCCGCTGCGCCATGGCGCAGCCAGTGCCGACCGGCGCCCGGCGCGCCTGGGGTGCTGCGCGGGCGCCCTGGTCGCTGCGCTGGGTGACCTCGTGACTCTAGGACTTCCTGCGCCACCCAGGACACCACCACAAGCGCAGCGGGCTGCAGCGGCGCTGCAGCGGGTTCCCAGGGATACGCCACAGCAGCCGCAGCGTCGGCTCTGTGGGCGCCTGCGCTGCGCTGCGCTCAGGGACGCTGGCGCCTCTCGGCAAGCAGCTCACCTGGATGGACGAGGGGCGCACTGCTGGGCGCGCCGCTGCTGCTGCAGCGTCGGGGCGCCGACGCCGTGCTGCTGCTGTGTGTGCGTGTTGAGACTGAGTGTTGTGCGGAGCCAGCCAGGTGGCCAACTGTCGCGCGAAAGACTCGTGACGCTTGAACAAGACACCCAGGATCCCGGAGTGCCAGCTGGTGCTTGCGGCCACAGGTGCACGCGTTGCAGGCTGCACTACGGCAAGCACAGGAGCCCTGCTCTGGGCAGGGGGCCCACGCTGCAGCAGATGCTGAGGGCCGTCGGGCTACGCACGCGCGAACGGGCCAAAAGCACACCGCCAAGCACAGTCGTCGCCGCAGCAGAGAGGGTCACGGACGGACTATGCCGCAAGCCCAAACAGCGCGCAGGCGGACTGGTGCGTGAGCACCAGACGCACCAGGCCGAAGCACGTGCAGGACCCGTCGCCTCCAGCCGCCGAACCCTCCGAGCCGTCGACGTAAAACTCCAGGCTGTTGGCCCACAGCGGCTGCTCCACGCCGTCCACCAAAAAGTGGGCCACGTGAGGGGCAAACTGCGGCGGGGGAAGTGGCTCAGCGCCCTGGTCGCCGCCGCTAGCCGCCGCCGCCGCCTGGGTGTGCGCGCGCCAGTGCCGGTGCGCGTCCACGGGCAGGTCCTGGTCGCCGCCCTCCCACACCTCCACGCCGCACCTGCGCCAGGCAGCGATTGGCACCCGGCCTCAGTCGTGACTCCCTCGGAGCCCTTCAAATACCTGTACCGCCACGTCGCCTGCGCACCTGCCAAGTAGGAGCCTGCCGGGCACGGCGCCGGGCCCGCCTGCAGGGCCAACGCCCTGCACAAGATGCCCCTCCTCCTCCTCCTCCTCCGCCGCCGCCGCCGCCGCAGGCGCCGGCACCGCGTAAAGCGCAAAGTCCACCATGCCCTCCCGCTCCAGCGCCCGACGCAGCGCCGCCACCGCCACGCCGCCCACCACTGCCGGCGCCGCGTCCCGCCCCGCCTCCACTGCCGGCGCAGCGGCCGCCACCACCGGATCGCGCACGCCGGCGGCGGCCGCCACCGCCACGCACGCCTGCAGCCTTGACGCCGCCCCGCCGCCGTACGTGCTCGTCCCTGTCAGCGACGCAGACGCTTCCCCCGGCTGCGGCGAAGCACGCGCGTCGCGCTGCTCCACGCGCGCCCACACGCCGTCCACGCTGCAGGCGTCAAACACCCACGGTGCCGCCTCGCCGCCGTCGCCGCCGGACGGCTCAGCCGGGCGACGGCGGGGCTGCGGGCGCAGCAGCATGACAAAGCTGTCGGACTGCCGCGCGGAGGATGCCGGTTGCTGCGCGTCGCCGTCGCCGCTGCGCCGCCCGCCGGGCGGCTCCAGCTGGGCCAGGTCCAAAAGCAGCAGCAGCGCCGCCTGCCCCGCTTCGCTCGCTCGCCGCTCAGGCGTGCTGTGCGCTGGGGCGACGGCGTCTCCGCCGGGGCGTAGCTGCTGCCGCGGGATGCTGATGGAGCGGGGCAAGGGCTGCGTCGGGGCTTGCGGCGGCGGAGGCGGCGACGGCGAGGCGTGGTGTGGCGCCCGCAGGAGCTTGAGGTCGTGGTCAAAGACGTGAGGCGTGTGCAGCTGCTGCGGCGGTGGCGGAAGCGGCGGTGAGAGCGCGGGCGTGGGAGCGGCGGGGATGGCGCCCCACCTGCCGTGCAGCGCTTGCGGCGTGTGCAGGCGGCCGTGGGCCAGGGGCAGCAGGTGCTCCTGCGGGCGGCGGCGGCGGCGCAATGGCGTTGCTGCGGTCACCGTGTGGCTACGCTGCAAGGGCAAAGTCAGGGTTGTGCAGGCCCCCGCACCATGTGCACGTACGCCACCAGCCTGCGCAGCCTGTGCACGCGCGGAGCTGTTTCGTCGTCGCCAGCGTCTTCGGGCTCTGTCCACGCGTAGAGGCCTGGACGTGAGCGCGCCGTGTCCCACAGTGCAGGTGTTGTGGGTTGGTGCATCAAGGCCCGAACCAGTGGGTGGTGGGTGGAGCCAACGCCGCACCCCCGGCGCCGCACCGCACCTTCGGTGTGCGACTGCAGCAGCAGCGCGCGCTCCGTCTGGGGCATCAAAAAGCCCGGGGAGTCAATCACCACCAGGGACGCCTGGCGGCGTGCGCCGTCTTCGCCGGCCGCGCCTGCGGGCACACTCGTGTCGCGTGCAGAAGGCTGTTCATCAGCGCAGTGTCTTACGCGCCGTGAAATGCGGATTTCCTCGCCGCGTCAGCGTCGCTCGCGCACCGGGGGCGTGCGCCAGAAGCCGCAGGTGGTTGACCAGGCGGGCCGCCGACGCTGCTGGCGAAGCGCCTCTCCTGTCGCCCCCCTCCCCTCCCTGCCGCCCCGCCGCAGGCGAGGGCCGCGCGGCGTCCGACACCCAGGGGGGCAGCGTGAAGGACAGCCACACGCTCTGCGGGTTGACGGTGACGGCGTCGGGCTGCAGCCGCGCCGCATGGCGGACAAGCCCCTGCGGCGTCTCCTCGGCTTGCGTGAGGCTCAGAAGCCACCCGTGGCCGTGGTCGGCGCGGCCGATGGACGCTTGAAGATGCGCGAAGCGGCAGAGGTCGCTCAGCGCCGGCGCCAGGCTGCTGGCCTGCGGGTGGACGGGTGGTTGTGCGGACTGCGTGCGTGGCGGCGCGGATGGATGCTGGTGGGGCCTGTGCGGCCTTTGCCAGCGTGGCCTCTACACGCACCACGCACTGGCGGAAGAGCGCCGCTGCAGCCCCGCCGCGGCCCCACTGCTGAATGCCGAACTCGGTGCGCAGGTGCGTCTCCCAGACGCGGTCGCACGAGGCGGCGGCGGCCCACCGCCGGCACACGCACGCGGCGCGGGCCACGTCCACGCTGCGCGCAGATGTGCACCACCACGCACGCGTTCAGACATTGCAGTCTGGAGTCTCTCAAGCGTCGGCACGCAGCTGGCGCACCAGGTCAGCTGCCCCAGGATGGCCGCCAGCGCCAGGGCCGGCAGGTCTGGCACTGCAGGTCCTTCATTGTCAGCGTCCTCAGCAGCCATCTCCACGAGTGCTCTACCAAAGCCTTCCTGCTGATGCAGGAGTCCTCAGTCTGGAATCGCAAAGCCCGTGCTCCGCGAACGAGCTCGTGAGGCTCGTGTGGGCTCCAGTCCTGCGCGCGGAGAGATGCTGCAGCGCTGCACCGCGTCACGCGTGCACGGTGCACACCGCGACAGCTTTCCTCTTTGGGCTTGTCCCGCACGCCACTCGATCTCGCGGGTGAGGAGAAGCGGGCGGGACAAGCTGCTGAGCAGGCAGCGTCGGCACCATCGAGCACGGTCATGCATTGCGCTGCGCGGCGCCCTGCAGCCAACCAGGGGGCTTCATCACCAGCGCACTCTGCGAGCCATGCCCATCGGCGCCGCACGCGCGGACGGCCGCATCGGCGTGCTCTTCGTCTGCCTTGGTGCGTTGTGCACGTAGCAGCAGCATGACGGGTTGATGCAGCACACATTGGCGGCCGCCAATGGCTGCCTCTGGTGCACCGTGCTCAGGCAACATCTGTCGGTCTCCGTCAGCGGAGGCGGTGTTCAAGGCGGTGGTGGAGCGGCAGGGGCTGCAGGACGCCTTTTTCATCGACTCGTGCGGCACGGGCGGCGGCAGCGCAGACTGGTGCGTTGCGAGGACGGCGGCGGCGCACAGGGCCGCTGCGGCTCCCTGCAACCCAGGCACGAAGTGAAGGTGCTGCTGGGTCCCATGGCCTTCAGGTACCAGGACGGAGGGTTCTCGTACCATGAAGGGGACCCCTCGGACGAGCGCATGACGGCGGCGGCCATCAAGCGGGGCGTGCGGCTCACGTCGAGGTGCGCCGCCTCGGGCCCGTGGGGGGAAGCGGGCGCCCGCGCGCCTGCCCAAGCCCCTCAGGGCGCACACGCTCAGTTGCACCGAGTGCCATCGCGCTGATGGCGTCACCCTGCGCTGGTCGTGCGTGCGTGCGCCGCAGGTCCCGGCCCCTGCAGCCCGTCGACCTCTCAGAGTTCCAGTACGTCATTGGCATGGAGGCCAAGAACGTGCGCGCCATCCAGGTGACCGCCAAACCGCGATTGACACAGCGCTTGTGGGTGCGCGGCATCGCCAGCCACGTGCTGAGCCGCGTGTGACTGACCTGCCCCGCGTGCGTCGTCCGCGTGTGCCGCGCTCCACCGCAGACAGCAGCGGACTACTGGGCGGGGCGGCCGAGCGGGCGCGGCGTCGTGCCCGCCGAGTACAGGTGACGCGGTCGCAGGGCCACATGTGTCCTCCTCCTGTCGGCCTCGAGCCCCTGGCACCACGCAACCCTCTGCAATGTCATCGTGCGATGCGGTGTGCAGGTCCAAGCTCAGCCTCATGACGGACTACCTTCCGCCCAGCTCCAAGTTCGCGGGCGCCAAGCTCGTACCCGACCCCTACTACTCCGGGCAGTCTGCCTTTGACCACGTGCGTGCGCAAGGCGACGTGCGCCAGCTGCAGCATGGTGTTGGCGAGGACGGGGCTGCAAATGACGCAGGTGTGTGTGCCTGCTGGCGCCCAGGTGCTGGACTTGCTGGAGGACTGCTGCGAGGGGCTGCTGCAGCACATCGCCAAGGAGAGGCAGCTGGCTGCCCGCAGCGCCGCGTGATCCAGCCCGCTCTCTCCTTCTCCGCTCTGTGCAAACTCTGCGCACTCGTTCAGGCGGTCCGTTGCATTGCGCGGCGCAGAGTCGCACAGGGCAGCATGCCAGGCGGCGCAAACGCAACAGGAGTGCAGCGACAAGGCAACACGAGCACGATGAGATCAGTAGTAGCCGCCGTAGTGGCCGGCGTAGCCGCCGCTGTATCCGCCCGCTTGCCCGTACCCGCCCGCCGCCGCGCCGTAACCGCCGTAACCGCCCTGCGCCGGCGGGTACCCGTGGTGCGCCGCGCCGTACGCCGCCACGTGCGGCGACGCACCCGCCTCGGGCCCCCGCGGCGCCTTGTACCCACCCTGCCCGTAGCCCCCGTAGCCCCCCGCGCCGTAGTAGTCGGGCTCCGGCGCCCGCTTGCGCGCCGCCGCGGCGCCGTAGCCCGCGCCGGTCGCCGCCGCCGCCGCCGCGGCGCTGCCGTTGCCGTCCGCCGCCGCGCCGCCGCCGCCCGCCGCCAGCGAGGCGGGCACGGGGAAGCGGGCGGCGTGCGCGCGCTCGGCGGCCAGCGCCTCGGCCAGCGAGCCGTGCGCGTCCGCCACCTCCACGCTGCGCGCGCTGAGCTCCTCCCGGTCCTTCTCCGGCAGGCCACGCTCCGCCGTTGGCGCTGCCGCCGCGGCGGCGTCCGCGCCGCCGTCCTCGGCGGCTTGCTGCGCCGCCGCAGGCGCGGGCGGCTCGGCGGTGGCGCACTCAAAGAGCGGCGCGACACGCGCCCAGACGTCAGGGCCGCCCAGCGACAGCTCGAGGTGGATGGCGGCCTCCCAGAGGTTGCGCGAGGTGGGCGCCACGCCCAGCGCGTCGCGGAGCACCTCGCGGGCCTTGGCCGCGTCGCCAGCCACCTGCGCGTGGGCGGGGTGGGGGCGAGGGCGTGTTGGATTTGCGCCTGTTTGGACACCTCGGCAGGGCCGGAGCCCAGCGACGGGGCGTATCAGGTGTCGCGTGTGAGGAGGCGCTCTGGGCGTGCGACGCAGCGTTCCCGACGTGGCCCCGGCCGCCGCTTCTGCATACAGCCTACCTCTCTCACCTCCTTGAGGAAGTTGGCGTACTGCATGCTGACAAAAGCAAACTGCTTGGTGCTGCTGGCCGAGTGCGCCTTGGGCTTGCCGTCCTCGCCCGGCTGCTCCAGGGCCTCCTTCTCCTTGGCCAGCGCCGCCTCCCACACGGCGCGCGCCGCCGCCAGGTCGCCCTGCGCACCACACCACCACCACGCCGCCCCACATCAGCCCCACATCAGATCCACAGCGCCGAACCGGGTGCAAGTGAAGACAGCCAAAAGGGCGTGCAGCGCGCGAGAGAGAAAGCTCTCACCTGGCGCCTCTCAAAGTTGGCAAAGGCGGCGACGGCGGTGAGCAGCTGCGGCGCCAGCTGCGCCAGCACGTGGGCGTAGTGCGCGCGCGCCTGCGCCGGCTGCCCGCGGCGCTCGGCCTGCTTGGCCGCAAGCAGCCAGGCCTCGGGGCGCTGCTTGCAGAAGAGCGTGGTGGCGCGCTGCAGCGCCGCGTCGGCCTCTGCGGTCTTGCCGTGCGTCTCCAGCCAGAGCACGTAGCGCTCCCAGAACTCTGCGCATGGGGGCAATCAGGCAGGCGGGCACCCAGGGGAGAGCGCGGGCGTTCAGGGGGCGTGCGCGCAACGATGGGGGGGGGGAGGGAGGCGTGGGGGGCGGGTAGAGGAGGGGATGTGGTGCGCCCGTCCCCTGGGGGTGTGCGGCAGCGGCAGCAGAAGCGCCCGGCGGCGCAAGACTTACAGACGAGTGCACGCACGCGGTGGGTGGGTGCGACCTGCTGCGGCATGCCGGGGCGGGGCCCTTGCGGCGGGCGCGCCCACCAGACCCGGCCCGCGCGGGGCACGAGGGGGCGGCGGCGGGGCGCGGCGGCGGCGGCAGGGCGGAGGGGTGGTCGAATGGGGGTGAGGGAGGCGCGGACACGAGCGCGAGAGGGCGAGGTGCGCGTCGCGCTGCGTGCGGCAAACTTGCGCTGGCTGCCCACACGCCCCACCCTCGGGTTGCGAATGCGGCAAAACGACACCGTTACGTTTCCGGAGACAGGGACCGCCCGCGGGGAGACGTCGCGCGGGGACGACAGCACGACACCTGCGGCTCGCCACGCTCTCTCTTAGTCCGTGCCCGTGCGGCGGCCTCATCAAATGCGTGCGCCCTCTCCCGCATCCGCCCACCCACCTGCTTCCGCGTGGCGTCGCTTCCGCTGCCCCTCGGGACAAAACGGAAAAGAAAAAGAGCGGCAAAGCGGCGAACGCCGAAAGGGAGGCAGGAGAGGGAGCGGCAAAAAGGGGCGCGAGGGCGCGCGCACAGCGCTCACCTGGGTAGTTTGCGCATGGCACCAGGCAGCGCTCGTACAGCGTGAGCACCTCGCCCTCGCCCTGCTGCTGCTTGTCGGCCTGCTCCAGGTAGCGCACCCAGTTGACCAGCTGCGCCTGGTCCATGGGCTTGACGTGCCACCACGTGCGCTTGATGCCCTCCTCGTAGGGCCGCCGCGCCTCGGCCAGCACGCGAGACGCCTCGGCCACCGCGTCGTACTGGGCAAGCCAGGCGGCCTGCGCGCCACGCGGGTTTGCGTGTGGGGGACTTGCATCTGTTGGGCCACGCCTCGGCGGGGCCGGAGCCACCCTACTGCTACCGGGCGCGGGTGTTCATCGTTTGGAGAAGTGCTGGGTGGACGTGGAATGTGCCCGGCAACGCACGACTCGAGCCGCGTCGTGCGCTGGAGGGAGGCGTGAGCAGGACGGCGCCGCTGGCCCGCTGCCGCGGCCAGAGAGGCAGCTCTCACCTTGATGTCGTCCTCGGAGACGGACGTGTCGGCGGCCGCCGCCTCTGCCGCCGCCTCGGCGGCCACCACGGCCTGGTCCGCCTCGGCGGCGGCGCCGGCGGCGGCGGCAGCGGCGGCGGCGGCCGCCTCGGCGTCGAGTCCCTCTGGCGGCGGCAGCGTGGCGGCCTCGCGCGCGCGCACGGCCTCGGCGCGCGCGGCGTCGACGGCCAGGCGGGCGGCCTCGGCGGCGCCGGCCTTGCTCTTCTTGACCGTGTCGGTCCAGTGCGTGACGAGCTCGGGCGTGAGCAGCTCGGCCAGGGGCTTGGAGGCCACGTACTGCTTGAGGCTGCAGGGCGCGGGTGCATGTGGCAGAACGCGCGGGTGAGGTGTTGCGGGCGGGGCGGCCACGGGTTGCAGGAGTGCGAGGCGGCGATGCGAGCGGCGTGCGAATGGCGCGTTGGCACTGGAGAGGCCCGCCAGCGAGGCAATGTGAGGGTGCGAGGGAGGGAGGGAGGGCGCACCTGGCGGCGTATCTCGGCAGTTCCTTGAGCGGCTGCGCCAGCGCGCGCGTGTGGGCCTCCACCACGTGCTGCGCGTCGCCGTGCTCCTCCTCAAGCGCCACCAGCTTGTCCCACAGCTGGTGCGCCACGTAGTCGGCGCCGTTGAAGTGCAGCGCGCGGTCGTAGATCCTGCGCGCGAGTGCGGGCGCGCGAGGGCGCGTGAGGGCGTGCGTGCTCCTGCGCCGTGACGTTCAAGGTGCTGCGAGGAGCGGGGCGCGACGCCGCTGCCGCGGCGCTGTGTGCCTGGCTAACGCAGAGAGACAAGGCGAGATGGAGGGAGCAGGATTCTCACTTGCGCACGTCCTCCACCGTGCCGCCGTTGGCCTTCTTGAACGAGGCGTAGTCGCGCCACAGGTCCATGGAGTAGGGCGTGGCCTCGGTGCCGCGCGCATACACCTGCAGGCATCGAGCGCCCACATCCGTCAAGCCTTCAAGGAGGTTCCAAGTGGGCTGTGAAGCATGCAGGCAGGCACCGTGCGCCAATGATCAGCGTGTGTGGGCAGGCAATCAATCAGGCGCGAGGGGGCGCGCACCTCGAGGGCCTTGTCCACGTGGCCGTGGCGGTTCTCCGCCTCGGCGTACTTGCGCCAGTAGCCAAAGCACAGCGGGTAGGCCGGCAGGAACTCCTCGTAGACGCCGCGCAGGCGCTCCAGGTCGTCCTGCGTGCGTGCGGCGGCATGCGCATGCGTCCGTGGCGCCGGTTTGCCGCTGCTGCTGCTGCGCTCATTGGCCCTGGCGCTCCCCTGATGCATCAGAGACTGCTTGGAGCTGCCGCTGCGCCAGGCCTGGCCCCTTGCGCTGCTTGGTTGCTGGGCGCTCGTCCTCCTGCGCGCTCACCAGCTTTTCCGCCGTGGTGATGAGCGCGGTCCACGCGTTGAAGTCGCTCGGCGCCTCGTGCACCTTCTTCCACTGCTCCGTCAGCACGGCGATCAGCGGGTTCGGCGGCGCCGGCGCTGCGCGATGGGGCGGCCGACCAAGTGCGGGGGGCAAGAGTGCAGGCGACAGGCCCCTGGCAGAGCTCCACCCTGCTGCAGCAGGCAGGCATGGCGGCGTGCTGCCTCACCTGGGTCAGATGGCTTGTCCCCTGCCCCGTCCTCTGTGGCCTCTGCGCCATTGGCCTCGGGCTGCTGCACAGGTGCGGCGTCTGGGTCGCTCGAGGGCGCCGCAGCGGCCTGCGCGGCGTGCTGCTGCTGCTCGTCGACCTCCATCCTGCAAAGCTCAAGCGCTGGCTCTCGCGTGGCGCTGGACGCCGAAGAAGATCTCATGGCGTGCGGGCTTTGCCGCTTCACGAACAAGCGCTGCACCAGCGGCGGTGCAGCTGCAATCGTAGGAAAGGCTCCGAAGTCCTCCTTGTTTTGCACAAGAAGATGTTCGCGCCTCGCAAGCCCGACATCAACAAGGCGATCAAGGAGCTGAACCAGAACCTGGTGCTCTTCGGCGTGCTGGTCGCGACCGTGCGCCTGGTGCCCTACGTGCTGCACGCGCTCAACTGAGCGGGCGAGGAGGGCAGGGCGCTCCCGAGTCCACCTAGCGCAGCTTGAGCGGCAAGGAGGATGGCCGAGGAGCCCGCGCAGGCGGCTGAGGCCACGCCTCCAGCGCTGGTGGCGGACCAGGAGATGCAGCTGGCCGGCGGGCCTGGCGGCGGCGGTGGCGGTGGCGGGGAGGCGGGCGGCGACGGCACGTGCACAGTGTGGGCGCCCTGACACGGCTACCCGCCTCATCGCTGCGCACCCAAACCGCAGGCAAACACGTGTCTGGTCGCGCCTCACGCCTCCCAACGCGCCCCCTCCCTCACCCAGCGCTTCCTCCACCCACGCCCCGCCCACGCTCACACACCACCGCCCTCATCACCTGCAGGTCCATCTGCGGGTTCCAGTCCGAGTCGTACAGCACCACCACGTCGGCCGTGGCCAGGTTGATGCCCAGGCCGCCGGCGCGCGTCGACAGCAAAAAGATGAACTTCTCGCTGCCCGGCGCGTTGAACGCCTCGATGCTGTTCTCGCGGTCCTCGCCCGCCGTGTTGCCGTCGATGCGGCAGTACTTGTAGCCGCTGCGGGGGAAAGGGGACAGGGGCAGGCAACGAGAGAGCGCGGCATGAGCGCTGGCGCGCGTGGCGTGCGCTGCAGCTTGCCCAAACGCACCAACAGCACACAGGCTGTTGGGGCCCTACAGGACGCCAGGCCTCACAGCGGCAGCGGCGCCCCCTGCGTACGCAGCCGCGCTCTCTCCTGCCCCCACCACCCAGCGCCCCTCCTCCCCTCTCACCGGTAGAGGCAGTAGTCCTCGAGGATGTCGAGCATGCGCGTCATCTGGCTGAAGATGAGCACGCGGCTGTCGCGCGCCTTGAGCTTGACCAGCAGCTTGTCCAGCAGCACCATCTTGCCGCTGTTCTCCACCAGGTGCTCGCCTGAACACACACCGGGGGGCGCGCACACACGCGTCAAGTCACCAACGGCGTACTCGGTGCCCTGCGGCCTGGGCGTGGGGCGACGCTGCTCTGAACTCAGTGTCGCGCCGGTCGCGTGCGCGCGCCTTGGCGCAGCGAAAGGGCGAGCACAGGGGAGGTGCGCGTGGCGCAGCGTGGCCCCCGTGGTGAAGCGCACCGGTGATGAAGGGCGGGCCGGGCTCGGCGCCCTGGAACAGGTAGGGGTGGTTGCAGCACTTGCGCAGCTGCATCACCACGTTGAGCAGCTTGGAGCGGTCGCTGCCGCCGCTGAGCGCCTCGAGGTCCTTTTGCAGCACGGCGGCGTACCACTGCACGGTACATGGCACGAGAGGGCGCATGAGTGCACACGGCTTGCTTGCGCCAGGCCCGGCGCGCACGGGCGGCGTGTGCAGCAGCAGAGCCGCAGTCGACAGCCCAGGCTAGTTTGCAGGTGGCAAGGCAGGCGTGCCAAGGGTGCGACGCCCATGCCTGCGCTCGTGGCCAGCTGTGGTGGCGCGCACCTTGCGCTGCATCTCGCTCATGCCGATCTTGAGGATCGTCTCCTTCTTGGGCGGCAGCCCGCGCTCCACGTCACTCTTGACGCGCCGCAGCAGGAAGGGGCGCAGCACCTGCGGCGCACGACTCCACGCCGCGACCAGCGCCCTCAGTGCACGCGCCCACAGCGCTGCTGGCCCCACCACCTGGGCACCAGCAAATCGTTCGCCCTCCTCCTCACCTTGTGCAGCTGCTGCACCACCTCGCCGCCTCCTCCTCCTCACACACCCCACCCCACCCCCCTTTCTCCCCCTCACCTTGTGCAGCTGCTGCACCACCTCGGCCTCCTTCTCCTTGCCGCCGTCGCCCATGGAGAACCACTGCTCAAACGTCTCGGCGCTCGAGAAGACCTGCGCGCCTCAACACACAGCGTGGCCACCAGGGCGTCAGCGCCGCCGCCGGGCCCCAGCACCACCAAGGCGGCGCGAGCGCGGGGCACGCGTGCCGCCCCCAACGGCCGGCGCCCCTCCCTCGTTGCTGCCGCCAGCCAAATCAGCGTGGGAGGCGCTGCCCCGCTGTTTGCGCTGGAGTCGC
>VFQP010004586.1_pt1 | contig 12702 bp, 12 predicted proteins | sample 3512351 | NCBI WGS metagenome assembly VFQP01 (sample SAMN10412372, study PRJNA504923) | tailings metagenome | isolation source: Relicate 1 Philex TSF1 revegetated site | place: Philippines: Tuba, Benguet | collected 2017-08-29 | reverse complement strand
CAATCGTGCCAATGTTCACATGCGGCTTATTGCGCTCAAATTTACCTTTGGCCATGTGAGATCTCCACTATTCTTCTCTACTGCCCCTGGGGGCGTGCGGGTCGGCCTCGGCCGACCTCCGATTAGGCGTATTTCTTCTGGATTTCCTGAGCGACCGCGGTCGGAACCGGCTCGTAATGGTCGAACAGCATCGTGTACTGGGCACGGCCCTGCGACATCGAGCGCAGGTTGTCCACGTACTTGAACATGTTGGCGAGCGGCACCATCGCATTGATGACAACGGCCGGACCGCGCGCTTCCTGGCCCTGGATCTGGCCGCGACGGCCGTTCAGGTCGCCGATGACGGAACCGACGTAGTCTTCCGGCGTCACGACCTCGACCTTCATGATCGGCTCGAGCAGCTGGGCGCCCGCCTTCTGCGCACCTTCACGGAAGGCAGCGCGCGAGGCGATTTCGAAGGCGAGGACCGACGAGTCGACATCGTGGAAAGCGCCGTCGATCAGCGTGGCCTTCACGCCGAGCATCGGGAAGCCCGCGAGCGGACCCGACGACATGACGCTCTGGATGCCCTTCTGGACGCCCGGGATGTATTCCTTCGGAACAGCACCGCCGACGATCTTGGACTCGAAGACGAACTCTTCGCTCTCCGGGTTCGGCTCGAACACCAGCTTGACGCGGGCGAACTGGCCCGTACCGCCGGTCTGCTTCTTGTGGGTGTAGTCCACCTCGGCAACCCGCGTGATCGTCTCACGGTAGGCAACCTGCGGCGCACCGACATTGGCCTCGACCTTGAACTCGCGACGCATGCGGTCGACGATGATGTCGAGGTGAAGCTCGCCCATGCCCGAGATGATCGTCTGGCCGGACTCTTCGTCGGTCTTGACGCGGAAGGACGGATCCTCGGCAGCCAGGCGGTTGAGCGCGAGGCCCATCTTTTCCTGGTCGCCCTTGGTCTTCGGCTCGATCGCAATCTGGATGACCGGATCGGGGAATTCCATGCGCTCGAGAATGACCGGCTTCAGCGGGTCGCAGAGCGTGTCGCCCGTCGTGACTTCCTTGAGGCCTGCCAGAGCGACGATGTCGCCGGCGAATGCCTCTTCGATGTCCGAACGGGAGTTGGAGTGCATCTGCAGCATACGGCCGATGCGCTCCTTCTTCTCCTTGACGGTGTTCTCCAGCGAAACGCCCTTCTTCAGCACGCCCGAATAGATGCGGCAGAAGGTGAGCGAGCCGACGAACGGGTCGTTCATGATCTTGAAGGCGAGCATCGAAACCGGCTCGTCGTCCGACGACTTGCGAATGACCTCGGTCTCGGTCTTCGGGTCGATGCCCTTGATCGGCGGGACTTCGACAGGCGACGGCAGGAAGTCGACGACGCCGTCGAGCAGCGGCTGCACGCCCTTGTTCTTGAAGGCAGAGCCACAGAACATCGGGAAGAACTTGACGGCGATCGTGCCCTTGCGGATGAGCGCGCGGAGCTCTTCGTTGGACGGCATCTCGCCTTCGAGGTAACGCTCGAGAGCGCCCTCGTCCATCTCGACCGCGGTCTCGATCATCTGCTCGCGGAACTGCTCGGCCTTCTCCTTGAGATCGGCCGGAATTTCCGTCACGTCCCAAGACGCGCCGAGCTGCTCGCCGTTCCAGACAAGCGCCTTCATCTCGATCAGGTCGACGACGCCGGCGAAGTCGTTTTCCGCGCCGATCGGCAGCTGGACGACGACCGGGGTCGCACCGAGGCGCGACTTGACCATCTCGACCGAGCGGTAGAAGTCGGCGCCGATCTTGTCCATCTTGTTGCAGAAGATCATGCGCGGGACATGATACTTGTCCGCCTGGCGCCACACGGTCTCGGTCTGCGGCTCGACGCCGGCATTCGCATCGAGCAGCGCGATCGCGCCGTCGAGAACGCGCAGCGAACGCTCGACTTCAATGGTGAAGTCGACGTGGCCGGGGGTGTCGATGATGTTGAAGCGGCGCTTCTTGCCGTCGCGGCCTTCCCAGAAGGTCGTGGTCGCAGCGGACGTGATCGTGATGCCGCGCTCCTGCTCCTGCTCCATCCAGTCCATGGTCGCAGCGCCGTCGTGGACTTCGCCGATCTTGTGGGACTTGCCGGTGTAGTAAAGGATACGCTCGGTCGTCGTGGTCTTGCCGGCATCGATGTGCGCCATGATGCCGAAATTCCGGTAGTCTTCGATCTTGTATTCGCGGGCCATGGGAGGATGCCTTTCGATTTCGGATCGCGCCGGATTACCAGCGATAATGGGCGAAGGCGCGGTTGGCTTCGGCCATCTTGTGCGTGTCTTCGCGCTTCTTCACCGCGGTGCCGCGGTTGTTGGCAGCGTCCAGCAGCTCGCCCGACAGACGGTCGACCATGGTCGTCTCGTTGCGGTTGCGTGCAGCCGTGATCAGCCAACGGATCGCAAGCGCCTGGCGACGCTCGGTGCGGACGTCGACCGGAACCTGATAGGTTGCACCACCGACGCGGCGCGAACGGACCTCGACGTGCGGCGCGACGTTCTCGAGCGCCTGATGGAAGAGAGCCACCGGCTCCTGACGGGTCTTTGCTTCGACCTGCTCCAGCGCGCCGTAGACGATCGTCTCGGCGACGGACTTCTTTCCATCATACATGATGGCGTTCATGAACTTCGTGATCACCAGATCGCCGAACTTCGGATCCGGGTTGATCTCACGCTTTTCTGCACTGTGGCGTCGGGACATGTTTCTCGTCTCTCACCTTCAAGGCCGGCGCTATCGGAGCGCTCGGGCCGGGTAACCCTTACTTCGGACGCTTGGCGCCGTACTTCGAACGGCGCTGCTTGCGGTTCTTCACGCCCTGCGTGTCGAGCACGCCGCGGATGATGTGATAGCGCACGCCGGGAAGATCCTTCACGCGGCCGCCGCGGATCATGACCACCGAGTGCTCCTGGAGGTTGTGACCCTCACCCGGAATGTAGCCGATCACTTCGAAGCCGTTGACGAGGCGGATCTTCGCAACCTTGCGCAGAGCCGAGTTCGGCTTCTTCGGCGTCGTCGTATAGACGCGAGTGCAAACGCCGCGCTTCTGCGGGTTGGCCTGCATGGCCGGGACCTTGTTGCGCTTCACCGGCGCAGTGCGCGGCTTGCGGATCAGCTGGTTGACGGTAGGCATGAACCTTCCTTCTGTCTCAAATCTCGTGTCTCGAGGCCGTGAAGGCCCGTTTCAGCGTCATCCACATAGCCAAATCCGGGCCGCAAACCGCTCATTTGCGGTCCCGCCCGAACAAAAAGCAGAGGAAGCGCTCTTAACGCCTCATGCAGCCGGCAATGTCTGTCGCTCGTAAAACGAACCCTGTTTGAGACCAGCTCCGGAGCGTGTCGCTCATGGAAAAACAGTCTCACATCGGCTCAGACGAGGCGGCTTCTAACCCCAAGCCCAGCATCCGTCAACCCCATGCAGGGATTGAGGCTCCGCTTTCCTCCAACCCTCGCCATGCACGACAGAATCTTTCGTCGCGGCGTGTCTCAGAGACCGAAACCGTTTCACTGAAGCGATGCCACCCGAATGTCGGAGGCGTACAGGCTTCTGATCTTGGAGCGCTTCTATATAGAGTGCCTTCAGGAGACCAAACGGAAGAATCACGATGAACGACAACCAGCCGCCCGCCATCATGATCATCACGGGTCGCGCGCGCCGCACTTCCGGCTCGAGCGACGAGGGCGTGCATGTTCTGTTGCGCGCGCCGGACGACGACAGTGCTGTGCGCGCCGCGCTCGAGGCGCTTGCAAGCGAAGGCTTTGCGGAGGCCGAACTCGATCAGATCGGCGAGCTCGAAGGCCAGCCGGAAGACGAGCCCCACCGCTCGGCCTGGCAGGGCGCAATCGAGGGCGAGGTGTCGATCATCACCTTCGACGACCCCGAAGATGCATGAGCAGGCTCTCCAGCGCGTCCTCGACGAGGCGATTCTCGCTGGCGTCGCACCCTTCCTGATCGCCGGCACTGCCGATTCGAAGGGAATCACGTTTCAGGGCGTGTCCGGACCGACTGTCACCTTCGATTCGGTCCTGCGCATCTATTCGATGACCAAGGCAGTCGCCGGCCTAGCCCTTGCGATTCTCTTGGAGCGCGGCGCGATCGATCTCGACCGGCCAGTCGCCGACATCGTGCCCGAATTCGGCGCGCTCAAGGTGCTCGAAGGGTTCGATGGCGATGTACCGGTGCTCCGTGCGCCGAAGGCAACGTGCACTGTCCGGCATCTGGCATCCCACACCTCCGGCCTCGCCTATGAGTTCTGGAGCGACGACCTGATGCGCTACCGCAAGGCGGCCGGCCATCCGAGCGTCATGACGGGAAAGCTTGAAGCCCTGCCCTACCCGCTCCTGTACGATCCCGGCACGCGCTGGGCCTATGGCATCGGGATCGACTGGCTCGGCCGCGTCATCGAGGCGGTCAGCGGCGAGCGGATCGACGCGTTCTGCCGGCGCGAGATCTTCGAACCGCTCAGCATGGACGCGACCGTCTTCGAGATGGAGCCGACGCTGGGCGCGCGGCTGGCGCCGGCCTTCGTGCGCGACGGTGAGGGATTCGTCGCCAAGCGCATGGCGCCGCCGGCCAATCCGGGCTTCTACGGCATGGGCCATGCTCTATATTCTACGGCAGGCGACTACCTGCTTTTCCTGCGCATGCTCTTGCGCGGCGGCGAACTGGACGGGGACCGGATCATATCCGCCGTGACCTGCGCGCTGCTTCTGGCGAACCATACCGGGGATCTGCCGATCGAGCGCATGCGCACGGCGCTTGCGACCAACTCGCATGACGTTGATGTCTTTCCCGGCACGCGAAAGAGTCATTCGCTTGCAGCGATCCGGCTCGAGGAGGACGTGCCGGGCATGCGCGCCGCCGGTTCTCAAGGCTGGGCTGGCGTTCTCAACAGCCATTGGTGGATAGATCCTGAGCGCGACGTGGCTGCCGTCTTCATGACGCAGCTCGCGCCCTTCGCCGATCCGCAACTAATGGCGGCTTACGAGCGGTTCGAGCGCACGGTCTACGCGGCTTGAGCATCAGGCGCGGTAGGCGTCGGCGATCCCGAGGAAGTCGTCGGCCTTGAGGCTTGCGCCGCCCACCAGCGCGCCGTCCACATTCTCGACCGCCATCAGCTCGCGGGCGTTCGCCGGCTTTACGGAGCCGCCATAGAGAATGCGGGTGCGCGCTGCTTCCTCGCCCATCTGACCGGCAAGTTCAGCGCGGATGTGCGCATGGGCCTTGGCCACGTCGAGCGCGGTCGGCGTCAGGCCCGTGCCGATCGCCCAGACGGGCTCGTAGGCGATGATGGTGTTTTGGGAGGTCGCGCCTGCGGGCACCGAGCCGGCGACCTGACGGGATAGGACCGTAAGCGTCTCGCCATCCTCGCGCTCATCGCGGGTTTCGCCGATGCAGATGATCGCGATGAGGCCCGCCCGCCAGACGGCCTGCGCCTTGGCATGGACGACAGCGTCCGTCTCGCCATGGTCAGCGCGGCGTTCGGAGTGGCCGACGATGACGTGGCTCGCGCCCGCATCCTTCAGCATCTCGGCTGAGACGTCGCCAGTATGGGCGCCGCTGGGGGCTGCGTGACAATCCTGTCCGCCAACGCGGATGGCGGACTGGGCAAGCGTCTGGGCCGCGCGGCTCAGGAGCGTTGCGGGCATGCAGAGCAACGCTTCGACCTCGGTTTCCAGCTCTCCCGTAAACCCACGAGCGATCCGAAGCGCCTCTTCCAGAGACGCGGCGGTGCCGTTCATCTTCCAGTTGCCTGCGACGATCGGTCGGATGCCTTGGGTCATTGGCGTTTGCCTGCCTGTTGTTTTTGGGTAGGCTCTCCTACCAAATAAGCGTCACAAATCAATCGACACCGGGTTTTGCGGCCTGTATTGGCCGTTCGGGCGCGCCGCGCCATCCCCAGTGCCTCATTCGGAAGAGAACATGCTCACAGCCCTCCGCAGTGCCTCCGGCTCCATCGTGGTCAAGCTCCTGCTCGGCCTTCTGGTGCTCAGCTTTGCGGTCTGGGGCATTTCCGGGTCGATCTTCTCCGGCGTTGGAAGCGGCGTGGTGACGGCCGGGCAGACGAGCGTCTCGGTGCTCGACTATCGCCTTGCCTATGACCGCCAGATCCAGGCGATCTCGCAACAGTTCGGCACGCAGATCACGCGCGAGCAGGCGCAGGCCTTCGGGCTCGACCAGCAGGTGATGAGCCAGGTCGTCTCCGGAGCGCTGCTCGACGAGCAGGCGCGCGAGATGGATCTCGGCCTCTCGGAGGATCGCCTTGCGGAACTGACGGCGGAAGATCCCGCCTTCCAGGACGCCAACGGCAATTTCAACCGTTCGCAGTTCGAGTTCGTGCTGCGCCAGGTCGGCATGAGGCCGCAGGATTACTTCCGCAACCGCGAGCAGGTCGCCAAGCGCCAGCAGATCGTCCACGCGGTGACGGACGGGTTGCCGGTCCCGGCGGCCTTCCTGATGGCCTATGCGCTTTACGACGGCGAGGCCCGCACCGTCGAGACGATCACCCTGCCGGCAAGCCTCGTCCAGCCGGTCGAGGACCCCGACGCCGCGACGCTCGAAGCCTATTTCGAAGAGAACAAGGCTGCCTATGCGGCGCCCGAATATCGCAGCATCATCTTCTTCCCGCTCGACCCCGAGACGATCGCTGATCCGGCCGCCGTCGAAGAGAGCGAGGTCGAGCGCTATTACGCCGACAACAGCGCCCGCTATACGCAGCCCGAGCGCCGCACGATCCAGCAGATCGTGTTCCCCAATACCGACGATGCGCAAGCCGCTCTCGGGCGCATCCGTGCCGGCGAGACTTATGACGCCATCGCGACGGAACTCGGACGCACCGAGCAGGATCTGCTGCTGGGCACGTTTGCCCGCGAGCAGGTTGTCGACCCGGCCATCGCCGAGGCGGCGTTCGCGCTCGACCAGGGCGAAGTCAGCGACGTCGTTGGCGGCATCTTCGGCTCTATCCTTCTCCGCGTGACCGAGATCACACCGGAGCAGGTCGCGCCGCTCGCCGACGTCAGCCAGGAAATCCGTGACGAAATCGCGCTCGACCGAGCCGCCGACGACGTGCGGAACTTCTACGACTCCTATGAGGACGCGCGTGCCGGCGGAGCCGGGATGCGCGATGCTGCCGAGAGCCTCGGCCTGGAAGTCCGCGAGATCGCGGCGGTCGATCGCAACGGCCTGTCGCCCGACGGCGAGGCGATCGAGACGATCCCCGAGCAGCAGGCCATGATTTCGGAAGCCTTCGAGACCGAGGCCGGCATCGAGAACCCGCCGCTCAACGCAGGGCCCGTCGGCTACGTCTTCTACGAAGTCGAGGAAGTGATCGCACCGCGCGACCGCACGCTCGACGAGGTGCGCGAGCGTGTGCTGGGGGATTGGCGCACTGCCGAGACCGCTACGCGTCTGAACGTCCGTGCCGACGAGTTGGAGACACGGCTGTCCGAGGGAACGGCGCTCGCCGATCTTGCGACCGAACTGGGCCTCACCGTCGAAACACAGCGTGGCCTTTCGCGCGATTCCTCATCGTCGAGCCTTGGCCGCGATGGCCTTGCGGCCGTGTTCGGCGTACCGCAGGGGGCGAGCGGGTCGATCGCGGCACCCGACGGCGCCTCCCAGATCCTGTTCGTCGTCACCGAAGTGGTCCAGCCGATGTCGGCCGGCCCCGATGCCGTGCCGCAGGACCTCGCCGAGCGCCTGCGCACCGGCATGGCGGACGATCTCCTCGACCAGCTCGTCGCGCGCCTGCAGACGGTCTATCCGGTCCGCGTCAACCAGACGGCGGTGGACCAGGCCCTGAGCTTCTGACGCATGGCTGACTTCAAGACCCATATCGCCAAGGTCGCCTCCGGAGCCGCGCTCGATTTCGAGGATGCCCGCGCGGCGTTCGACATCATGATGTCGGGTGAGGCAACGCCGAGCCAGATCGGCGGCTTCCTGATGGCGCTTCGGGTCCGTGGCGAGACAGTCGACGAGATTTCGGGCGCAGTTGCAACCATGCGGGCGAAGATGCTCCGCGTCGAAGCGCCGGACGATTCGATCGATATCGTCGGAACCGGCGGCGATGCATCAGGCTCCTACAACGTCTCGACCTGCGCAGCCTTCGTCGTGGCCGGCGCGGGCGTGCCTGTTGCAAAGCACGGCAATCGCGCGCTTTCGTCGAAATCCGGGGCTGCCGACGCGCTGATGGCGCTTGGCGTCAATCTTGAGCTCGACCCGGCCGGCATCTCGGCCTGCATCGACGAGGCCGGCCTCGGCTTCATGTTCGCACCCGCGCATCATTCCGCCATGCGGCATGTCGGCCCGAGCCGCGTCGAGCTGGGCACGCGCACGATCTTCAATCTCCTCGGGCCGCTCTCCAACCCGGCTGGAGTGAGGCGCCAGCTCCTTGGCGTCTACTCGCCTGAATGGCTGGAACCGCTGGCAGAGGTCCTGAAGGGCCTCGGCTCCGAAGCGGTCTGGGTCGTCCATGGCGACGGGCTTGACGAGATGACGACCGCCGGCACGACGCGCGTGGCCGCGCTGGAGAATGGCGAGATCCACACCTTCGAGATCAGGCCGCAGGATGTCGGGCTGAAGCCGGTGTCGCCGGAGGCGCTGAAGGGCGGCGACGGCGCCCACAATGCGCGCGCGCTGCGCGGCGTGTTGGAGGGCGAGAAGAACGCCTATCGTGACATCGCACTGCTCAACGCCGCCGGCGCGCTGATGGTCGCGGGCCGCGTGCGCTCGCTTAGCGACGGCATGACGCTTGCGGCGAAGAGCATCGATGACAGTAAGGCGTTCGCTGCACTGGAGCGCCTGATCGAGGTTTCCAACCGCGGCAAGGGCAAGGCATGACCGACATCCTGCGCAAGATCGAGGCCTACAAGCGCGAGGAGATCGCCGCCGCCAAGGCTGCGCTGCCGCTGGACGAAGTCAAGCGCCGCGCCCGAGACGCCGACGCGCCGCGCGGTTTCGAAGCAGCACTTCAGAGTGCGCGCGCGCAGGGTCGCTTCGGCCTGATCGCCGAGATCAAGAAGGCAAGCCCCTCCAAGGGTCTCATCCGTCCGGATTTCGACCCGCCGGCGCTTGCCCGCGCCTATGAGGCCGGCGGGGCCACCTGCCTCTCGGTGCTGACGGACGTTCCTTCCTTTCAGGGCGCACCCGAATTCCTGACGCAGGCGCGCGCGGCCGTCTCGCTGCCGGCGCTGCGCAAGGACTTCATGTTCGAGCCCTACCAGGTGTTCGAGGCACGCAGCTGGGGCGCCGACGCAATCCTGATCATCATGGCAAGCGTGACCGATGACGAGGCGCGGATGCTCGAAGAGACGGCCTTCGAGACGGGCATGGACGTGCTGATCGAGGTTCACGACGAGCCCGAACTGGAGCGCGCGCTCAACCTGTCCTCGCCGCTCATCGGCATCAACAATCGAAACCTGCGCACCTTTGAGGTCTCGCTGGAGACGTCCGAGCGGCTGGCGCGCATGATCCCGCAGGACCGGCTCATCGTCGGCGAGAGCGGCATCTTCAGCCATGTCGACTGCCAGCGCCTCGCGGCAAGCGGCATCGAGACCTTCCTCGTCGGCGAAAGCCTGATGCGGCAGGACGACGTGGCGGCGGCGACACGCCAGCTGCTGACGGGCCAGGAAAAGCTGCGCGCTTCGGCATGAGCGATCCGGCAGGCACCCTCACCCATATCGGCGCCGGCGGCGAGGCCAGCATGGTCGATGTCGGCGATAAGGCCGAGACGGTGCGCATCGCGACCGCCGAGGGTCATGTGCGGATGCTGCCTGATACACTCGCGCTCATCCTCGCTGGCAACGCCAAGAAGGGCGACGTGATCGGTACGGCGCGGATCGCCGGCATCATGGCGGCCAAGCGCACGCACGAGCTGATCCCGCTGTGCCATCCGCTGCTGCTCGACAAGGTCGCCGTCGACATCGTGCCCGACGAAAGCCTGCCTGGCCTTCGCGTCCAAGCGACGGTTCGCGTCTCCGGCCGCACAGGCGTCGAGATGGAGGCGCTGACGGCAGTCTCCGTGGCGTGCCTGACGATCTACGACATGGCCAAGGCCGTCGATCGCGAGATGACGATCTCCGACATCCGGCTTACCGCAAAGAGCGGAGGGCGCTCCGGCGACTACCGCCGCACAGGCGCCTGATCATGGCGCTGCTGCCGGTCGACGAGGCGCTAGCGCGCATCCTCTCCGGTGCCGCTCCTCTGCCCGCAGAGACCGTTGCGATCGCTGAGGCCGGCGGGCGCGTGCTGGCCGAGCCGGTAATCGCGATGCGCAACCAGCCGCCTTTCGACATGTCCGCCATGGATGGCTACGCGCTTCGTGCGGCCGATGGCGCCGAGGTCGGCACGCGGCTGCACGTTATCGGCGAGGCTGCGGCTGGCCATGCATTTTCGGGCGCAGTCGGGCCCGGACAAGCGGTGCGCATCTTCACCGGCGCTCCACTGCCCGATGGCGCCGACACGATCCTCATCCAGGAAGACGCCCGAGTGATCGAGGGTGGATCGATCGAGGTGGGCGAAGCCGTTCGCCCCGGCCGCCACATTCGTCGCAAGGGGCTCGACTTCGAAAGCGGCAGCACCGTGCTGGAAACCGGGCGGCTTCTCGACCCAGCTGCGCTTGCGCTTGCCGCCGCAGCCAACAATGCGACCCTGTCCGTTGTCTCGCGCCCGCTCGTCGCCATTCTTGCGACCGGCGACGAACTCGTGCCACCGGGCATCGAACCCGGGCCGGACCAGATCGTCGCGTCGAACAATCTCGCCATTGCCGAGATCGTGAGGCTCGGCGGCGGGCGCATCCTCGATCTGGGCATCGTGCCGGACGACCGCGCCAGGATCGGCGAGGCCGTCACGGCGGCACGTGATGCGGGCGCTGCAATCATCGTGACGCTGGGCGGGGCTTCGGTCGGCGACCACGACCTCGTGCAGGGCGTGCTGCGTGCCAGTGGTGTCGCGATGGATTTCTGGCGGATCGCGATGCGGCCCGGCAAGCCGCTGATGTATGGGCGTCTCCATGGCGCGCATGTGCTGGGCCTGCCCGGCAATCCCGTGTCGGCAATCGTCTGCGCGCATCTCTTCCTTGCACCGCTCGTGGCTCGGCTTGGCGGGCGTCCATGGCAGGCCGACATCCGCGATGGAGTGCTCGGCGCCGCCGTCGGCGCCAACGACCAGCGCCGCGACTATGTCCGCGCACGCGTGCACCGCAAGGGCGACAAGCTCGTCGTTACACCCCTGCCGATCCAGGATTCGTCAATGCTCTCCGCGCTGGCGGCCTGCGAGGCGCTGCTCATCCGCGAACCGCTTGAGCCGGCGGCTGCCACAGGAAGCCCGTGCCGCGCACTGATGCTTCGCAGTATCTAGTGCGTCTTGCGGAACGCATGCAGAACAGATAGAGTATGTTCCGTGTTTGTCTTTTAATCCAGGCGGGAAGATTCGCGACATGCTCACGCGCAAGCAGCACGAACTGCTCCTCTTCATCCATGAGCGGCTGAAGGAAACGGGGATCCCCCCTTCATTCGACGAAATGAAGGAGGCGCTGGACCTGGCTTCGAAGTCTGGCATCCACCGCCTGATCACCGCACTGGAAGAACGCGGCTTCATTCGCCGCCTGCCGAACCGCGCCCGTGCGCTTGAAGTTCTACGGCTGCCCGACTCGATCGCGCCGGGCCTCGGCGCGCCGAAGAAGTTCTCGCCGAGCGTCATCCAGGGAAGCCTCGGGCGCCCGCAGCCGGCGCCCTCGCGCGCATTTTCAGCGGGCAATGACGACGATGCCGGTGCGGCGATCTCGATACCCGTCATGGGCCGAATCGCAGCTGGCGTACCGATCGACGCCATCCAGCATCGCACGCATGCGATTTCCGTCCCTCCGGATATGATCTCCAGTGGCGAGCACTATGCGCTGGAGGTGAAGGGCGACTCGATGATCGAGGCCGGCATCTTTGACGGCGACACGGTCATCATCCGCCACGGACAGACGGCGAGCCCCGGCGACATCGTCGTTGCGCTCGTCGACGACCAAGAGGCGACGCTCAAGCGCTTTCGCCGCAAGGGCGCGTCGATCGCGCTGGAAGCCGCCAACCCCGCCTACGAGACACGGATTTTCGGGCCGGACCGCGTTAAAGTTCAAGGCCGGCTCGTCGGGCTCATCCGCCGGTATTGATCGCCGGCTACTCGTCGCGTGGATTGTCGACTGACGGTGTGTCCCTAGCGGGACGCTCATAGGGCGGCATCCCCCTCGCCTCGCGCGAGAAGGCGCGGTGGGCGTGCCAGGGACGGTAGGGCTCAATAATGGCGTGGCTGAGCGTCGGCCTGCCACCAGCATCGAAACGGATCTCTGCGCTTCCGCGACGGGCAAGATCACGGCCTGTCAGGACGAGCGTCTGGTCGACGCAGGGTGATGGGGTCGAGGCGTGCTCGATCACGATCATCACTACACGCCCACACCATTCGACAGCGTCCTGCGCCGTCTCGGCATGCACGATGGTGCCGATTTCGGGGACCGAAACGACGCAGACACGGTCAGCGCAGGCAAAGGCATTTTCCGGATTTGATGGCTCAGCGGTGGCGGCTCCCGGCCCGGCCAGCTCCCCTGCTCCCGTCGCAAATATCCAGTTCTGGACCGTGAAAGCGTTGGGGCGCAGGACGGCTCCAATAATGGCGAACGGCATCGCCGCCCAGCGCAGCCGCGTTGC
>VFQP010004584.1_pt1 | contig 12707 bp, 13 predicted proteins | sample 3512351 | NCBI WGS metagenome assembly VFQP01 (sample SAMN10412372, study PRJNA504923) | tailings metagenome | isolation source: Relicate 1 Philex TSF1 revegetated site | place: Philippines: Tuba, Benguet | collected 2017-08-29 | reverse complement strand
CGTTCCGCAGCCTCAACTTCCTGAAGCCGCCGTTCGGCGACATCGACCTGCACACGCGGGCGTATCACACTGCGCGTCGCGACAGCGCGCCCGAAAAGGGGATGTGGGTCAGAAGCGTGCGAGCCGAGCTGCTCGGCATCGACGTTCGCGTGCCAAGCCCGACTGATCGCCTTGTCAACGCTATCGCTCACGGGGCGCTCGATGCGCATCGCCACAGCGACTGGCTGGTCGACTGCGCGCAGATCATCGGCGAGAGCGATATCGACTGGCAGCTTGTCGTCAGCCTCGCCGAGGACTTAGGGATGGCGGCGCAGATGACGCTTGCCCTTTCGTATCTGCGCGAGGTCTTGGGATACTCCGTTCCCGAGGATGTTTTCGCGCGATTGTGGAAGGTATCCAAGGCCAACCCGGGCGACTACTACAAGGCGCTTCTGCTTGGTTATCCGCGAACGCATCACTCGGTGGTCAGCAGCGTTGGGCGGAGTATCTTCAAGGCGCATCACCGTGCACAGGTCAAAGCGGCTAACGCCAGCGACGGGCAGGCCGCTGCTCCCCGCATCGAGATGCGCAGAGTTGGCCGCCCACCGACGCTATCGGACGATCGACCGGCGCTACGCCATCGCTTCGCGATCGAGCCTGGGGCGCGACGGTGCTCGATCGTGATCGTCATGGAAGGCGCCAGCCGGCCAAGACGGTACGTGTTCGAGATCAACACCGCAGACCGCCACCTTGCACAGCTCACGTACAGGGACCTTCTCGGCCGTCGGCTGTTGTTTCTCGGCGCAGAGATCGCGCTGCCGAGCGATGTCGCCGCAGACGAGATCACAATCGAAGCGCACCAATCCGGCATACTGGTGCCTGGGCATTCGGACGACGAACTGGCCAGATTTGCGCCTCGGCCTTTCCGCATTCTGGTGCGTTGAGCGCGCCACCAATCTCGGTGACGCGGCTCGAGAGCCTTTCGAACCACTGCGGAAATTGAGAACGAAGCTAGCGCGGCGACGTGCCTCTCGGCATGCGGCAGCAAACGCGTCGACCCTTGCGCTCGCCGGAAACTCGTGCCACGATTTCAAAAAATAACAATGCTTTTCAAATAGTGAAAAGTAAGTAGGAGGACCCAAAGTGAGAACTTTCTTGCTCGCAGCCGCGGGAACCGCGGCTTTGTCACTCGGCATGTCCGCCGAGGCTCGCGCCCAGGATATCAAGATCGGGATGCCGATGATCCTGTCGGGCCCGGGTGCACTGTTCGGTGAGCCGGCGCTCAAGGGGGCGCAGATGGCCGTCGACGAGGCCAACGCCAAGGGCGGCGTGCTCGGCCGCAAGCTCCAGCTGATCTTCAAGGATAGCAAAGGCAACCCGGACGAGGCCGTTCGGGTGGCGCGCGAAATGATTCTGAAGGATGAGGTCGACTTCCTCGTTGGCACATTCACGGGAGCAGAGGGACCTGCCGTCTCGCCGATCGCGAAGGAGAACAAGATCGTCTTCATCGCGCCCGTCTCGAAGCCTGACGCGCTGACGGCACCCAAGAACCTCCACCCGTATCTTTTCCGTACGGCAACCACGACGACCATCGAAGGCCGCTCGGCGGCCGAGCTCATTGCCAAGCTGCCGGTGAAGCGTGTCGCCACGATCAGCCCGGACTATGCCTACGGCCAGGAAGTGACGGCTGCGTTCGTCGCGCATCTCAAGAAGATCAAGCCCGAGATGGAGATCGTCGATCAGCAGTGGCCGAAGCTCGGCGAGGCTGACTACACGCCCTTCATCAACGCGCAGCTGGCAAAGCAGCCAGAAGCGGTCTTCAGCTCTCTTTGGGGCGGGCACTTCGTGACCTTCATCAAGCAGGCCACGCCGCTCGAGTACTTCAAGCGGATCAATAACAACTTCGTCGCGGGCGGCGAGGCGGGATCGATCGAGTCCGCGAGGGCGATCGGCGACGACTATCCCTTGGGCATCTGGGGCAATTCGTATGACGCCTTCAACTGGGAGGACGGCCCGGCTGCTCACAAGGACTTCATCGCGCGACTGAAGAAGTTCACAGGTCAGGAATTCCCCTCGTCCTGGCCGTCGGTCGGCTATATCGCCGTGCAGGTGCTGGTGGAGGGCATCAAAAAGGCGAACAGCGCCAAGTCGGACGACGTTGCGAAGGCGCTCGTCGGTCTCACAGTCGACACGCCGATTGGAAAGCAGACCATCAGCCCCAAGAACCACTCCGCCAATCGCGGCCAGTTCTGGGGCAAGATGGTCAAAGATCCGCGCTACTCCTTCGCTGTGATGGAGAAGCCGATGTACGTCGATCCGACCCCCTTCTTGGATTGATTCCTCTTGTGAAGAAGCCAACCGATCGGGCACCTGCCCGGGAAGGGTCCGCAGTCAAGACGGTGGCGAAGGTGCTCGATCTGCTCGAGCACGTCGCCGCCGCCGGGCGGCCAGTCTCCGTATCCGAACTCGCCGCCATGACCGGCTTCAACGTGAGCACGGCACATCGATTGATGCAGACGCTCGCGCGCCGCAACTATGTCGAGCAGGATCCCTCGACGCGCGCTTACGCGCTCGGCCCGCGGCTCCTCGAGCTCGGGTCCGCCTACACGCGCAGCCTCGACCTCATTGGTGCTGCGCGCCCCCGCATTGAAGAACTCAGGGATCTCGCAGGCGAGACCGTCCACCTCGCCATTCTGAGCGAGCGCGACGTCGTCGAGATCTGTACGGCCGCAGGCAGGCAAGCTGTGACCGTATCGATGGTGGCAGGCCGCCGCGATCCCGCGCATTGCACGGCCACCGGCAAGGTCTTACTCGCCGCGCTCGATGAGAGCGAACTCGAGCACTTCTTTGCTGCGGGTCCGCTCCAGCCGGCGACACCCAAGAGTATCACGACCCGAAAGGCCTTCCTTGCGGAGCTGCGTCGCGTGCGCGACGCGGGCTTCGCGATCGACGACGAGGAGCTGTGCGCGGATGTCTGTTGCGTCGGCGTGCCTATACTCAATCGTTCCGGTCGGACGGCAGCCTCACTCAGCCTGGCTATGCCGAAGGCCCGATTCCGCTCTCGAAATGTTGCCGCCTTCGTGAAGATGCTGACCGAGAGTTCGGCGCGGATCTCGAGCGCGCTGGCATTGTCGGGAGCGGACTGATGCTCGAGCCATCATTTCTGTTCGGGCAGTTCGTCGGCGGTCTCAGTATCGCGATGTTCCTGTTCCTGATCGCGTCCGGATTGGCGCTGATCTTCGGCGTTTTGCGCATCCTGAACTTCGCGCACGGCTCGTTCTACATGATCGGCGCCTATCTCGCGTGGCAGATCGTGCATGTGCTCGAAGCCAAGACCGGCACGTTCTGGATTGCGGTGATTGGCGCTGCGACGGCGGTCGCGATACTCGGAGCGGCGATCGAGCGCTTCCTGCTTCGGCCGCTCTATGGGCGCGAGGAACTCTACCAGCTCCTCTTCACCTACGCGCTTGTTCTAGTCCTCGCGGACGCCGCCAAGATCATCTGGGGAACGCAGCAGCTATCGGTCTCTCGTCCGCCGAGCCTCGCGGGCGCCAGCACGATCTTCGGCGCAGTGGTCCCACACTACAACATCTTCATCATGGTGCTCGGGCCGATCGTGGCCGCTTCCGTCTGGCTCATCCTTCATCGCACCCACCTCGGGCGCATGGTTCGCGCCGCTGCACTCGACCGCGAAATGCTTGGCGCGCTCGGAGCCGATGTCGGGCGCCTTTACACCGCGATGTTCGCCTTCGGATCGTTCCTGGCCGGGCTTGCCGGCGCGCTCGTGACGCCGATCAAGACCGTCAATCCAGGCATGGACGTCGAGATCATCGTCGAAGCCTTCATCGTCATCGTCATCGGCGGGCTCGGCTCGCTGTGGGGAGCCTTCTTCGGCGCCCTCATCTACGGGCAGTTCCTGTCCTTCGGCATTCTCATCTTTCCGCGCTTCTCGATATTCGCGGTCTTCGCTCTGATGGCCATCATCCTCGTGATCCGGCCCTGGGGCCTCTTTGGAAAGCCTCTATTGCGATGACGGAGAGCCTCGTTCGCAGAGTGCCGTGGTTGGCGATCGCTTTCGTGGCGGCGCTGTTCATCCCGATCCTCGGTACCCGATTCTATACGTCGGTCGCGACGGACGTGCTCATCCTCGGCCTCTTTGCAACGAGCCTGAACCTGCTGCTCGGAACTACGGGGCTCGTTTCCTTCGGTCACGCAGCCTACTTCGCGATCGGCGCCTATGTCTGCGCCATCGCAATGAAGACATACGAAGTGCCCTTTCTGCTCGCATTGGCACTTGCCGGAGGCGCTGCGGCTTCCGCAGCGCTGGTCTTCGGATATTTCTGCGTGCGCCTGACGAAGATCTACTTCGCGATGCTCACGCTCGCCTTCGCGCAGATCGTGTGGGCCATCTGCTTCAAGTGGAACGACGTGACAGGCGGTGAGCAAGGCTTCAACAATGTACCCTATCCTGATCTCGCGTGGATGGAGGTCCTTCCAGGACTGGGACGCATGCGCGTCGGTGAGCTGTACTTCTATGTGACCCTTGTCGTCGTATGCCTCTGTCTCTACGTGCTTCGACGCATCACGAATTCCCCGTTCGGCCGCATCTTGACGACCATCCGCGAGAATCCCGAGCGCGCCGAGTTCGTCGGCGTCGACGTCAGGCGATTCGAGCTTGCCGCCTTTGTCATCGCAGGCCTGTTTGCAGGCCTCGCCGGAGCCCTGTTCGGCATCTTCAACCGCGGTGTCTTTCCCGACTTCGGCTACTGGGCCAAATCAGCCGAGGTCCTCATCATGGTCATCCTCGGCGGCATGGGGCAGTTCTTCGGTCCGCTCGTCGGCGCTTTCACGCTGGTCGCGCTCAACCAGCAGATAACCTCATACACCGAGTACTGGCCCCTTGTTCTCGGTCTGCTCCTGATCGTGCTTCTTTATGCCTTTCCGGCCGGTCTCGTGGGCACCGCCGCTGACATCGTCAAAGCGATGAGGCGCCGCCGCGATGCTTGAGGTCACGGGACTGCGCAAATCCTTTGGCGGCTTCGTCGCGACGTCGGACGTCAGCCTCTCGGTCGCGCGCGGAGAGATTGCCGCCGTCATCGGACCGAATGGCGCCGGCAAGTCGACGCTCTTCAACTTGATCACAGGCCACATCCGCCCGGATGCCGGACGAGTCCACCTCGAGGGACGCGACATTACGGCTGCAGCACCTCACTACATCTGCCGCATCGGCATGGGGCGATCATTCCAGCGCGCCAACATCTTTCCGAAGCTCACCGTGTTCGAGAATGTGCAGGCCGCCCTGATCGCTCACAAGGGCGCCGCGACAAACCTCTGGGCCGATTCTCGCGACATCTTCCGAGAGGAAACGGATCAACTCCTAGCTTCGATCGGCCTCCTGCCACAGGCGGACGTGACCAGCGGGACGCTATCCTACGGCAACCAGAAGCAGCTCGAACTCGGTATCTCGCTTGCGGCTTCGCCAAAAATCCTCCTCCTCGACGAGCCGACCGCGGGGATGTCCTCCGTCGAGACGGCGGAGGCCATCCAGCTGCTCCAGCGCATTGCGACCGAGCGCGAACTGACGCTCCTCTTCACGGAGCACGACATGGACGTCGTCTTCGCGATCGCCCACCGGATCGCGGTTCTGCACCAGGGCAGGATCATAGCCGTTGGCCGACCGGAGGAAGTGCGGGCAGATCCCGAGGTGCGACGCGTCTATCTCGGGGAGCAGCACGCATGACCGCGCCCCTGCTCGATGTTCGCGACATCCACACGTCTTACGGCCGCTCGCGTGCACTCTTCGGCGTTTCGCTGACAGTGCCACAGGGCGCGTGCGTGTGTCTCCTCGGCCGCAATGGCGTCGGCAAGACGACGACTATGCGCTCGATCATGGGCCTTACGCCGGCGTCGAGTGGGCAAGTCGTATGGAAGGGTGAGGATATCACGCGCCGCCGGCCGTTCGAGATCGCGCGTGCCGGTATCGGCTTCGTCCCCGAGGACCGCCGCATCTTCGCCGATCTGACCGTGCGCGAGAATCTCGAGGTCGGCGAGCGCGCAGCCGCTCGGCCCGGGCCCTGGTCGATAGAGGCGGTCTTCGACCTGTTTCCGAAACTGCGGGAGCTGTCTGAGCGACGTGGCGGGTACTTGTCAGGTGGTGAGCAACAGATGTTGACCATCGGGCGGACGCTGATGGGCAATCCCGAATTGCTGTTGCTCGACGAGCCGTCTGAAGGGCTGGCGCCGCTCGTTGTGGAGGCGCTTCTCGAGCAGGTGCGCCGGCTGAAGGCGCAGGGCCTCACCATCCTTCTCGCGGAGCAAGGGCTGCATTTCTCGCTCGCGCTCGCCGACCACGTCCATGTTCTTCAGAAGGGTGCAGTGCGCTACTCCGGCCCCGCATCGGCGCTGCGCGACGATCCGAAATTGCGCGATGATCTCCTGGCTCTCGCCTCAACCGCTACCTGAGTTCTCTAAGTTCATCACCAAAGGAGGAAGCACATGCCATTCGTCAGCATCAGAATCCTGAATGGGCATTCGCAGGAGCGGAAGGACAAAATCTCGGCCCGCGTCACCGAAGCCATCAGCGAGGTGGCGGAGGTTCCCAAGGAAGCCGTCTGGGTGGTTTTCGAGGAGATCACCGCCGATGACTGGTACGTCGGTGCCAAGACCGTGACCGAACTCAAGAAAGCGGCGGCCAAGCGATGAGTGTCGAGATCCGCAACCCCGCCTTCGAGACCGTGGTCGGCTCGTCGGTCGAGTTCGAGAAGCTGGGTACGGGTTTCCTCTTCACGGAGGGCCCGCTCTGGCATCCGCGCGATCGCTACTTGCTCTTCAGCGACATGCCGGGCGACATCATCCGGCGCTGGTCGGGGCGCGATGGAATTCAGACCTTTCGGTCGCCCGCCAACAAGTCGAACGGCCTTACCTGGGATCGGCAGGGGCGATTGCTCGCCTGCGAACACGCCACGAGCCGCGTCAGCCGTACGGAGCCCGATGGCACGATCACCACCGTCGCTTCGCACTATCAGAGCAAGGAGCTGAATAGCCCGAACGACATTGTGGTCGCGAGCGACGGCGCCGTCTACTTCTCGGACCCGACGTACGGTCGGATGGACTACTACGGGCTCAAGCGGGACGTCGTGCTCGGCTTTCGCGGCGTCTATCGCGTCTCTCCGGGCGGTGGAACACCGCAGCTGCTCGCCGACGACTTCGGGCAGCCGAACGGACTCTGCTTCACGCTTGATGAGCGGCGCCTGTTCGTCAACGACACCGAGCGGATGCACATCCGCGTCTTCGACCGCAAGGCGGACGGCTCTCTCAGCGGTGGAAGTGTCTGGGCCGAGACAAAGGGCGAAGGCAACGGCGCGCCGGACGGCATGAAGATCGACAGCGCGGGTAATCTCTATTGCTGCGGCCCGGGCGGGCTCCACGTGTTCGGCCCCTCCGGCGATTGCCTCGGTGTCATACGGACGCCGGAGGTCGCAGCCAACTTCGCCTGGGGTGACGATGATCTGAGGAGCATCTTCATCACGGCGTCGACGTCGCTCTATCGTATCAGGGTGAAGACGCCTGGACGCTCGGCCTATCCCGCGTAGGCCGAGCGGGCCAATACGACGCTGAATTGGCGTTATATTTGTCCTGAGAGCTGGTGCGGACGGTGGGAGTCGAACCCACACGACGTTGCCGTCTCAGGATTTTAAGTCCTGTGTGTCTACCAGTTCCACCACGTCCGCGCGTGAGGCCACGGCTTTGGCCATGGCCTTTCCGCCAGCGGGCTATAAATGGCCGGACACCGTTCGGCAACTCCACCCGTGGTTCCGCCGCGATCTTCATCACCTGAAGAATACGTCGGCGCGCATTCCCGGCATCAGGGGCGAGGTCCCTTCGAGGTCGATCATGACCTCCATGACCTCCACATCCGTGGCCCGACGCGCACCACGCGAGCCCATGCGGGGCATGGCGAGGGACGGTGCGAGCTCCTTCACCGCGCCACTGAATTCGCGGCCGGGATAGGCCGTGCTGCGCACGAAGACCTGCTGTCCCGCCTTGATCTTCGCCACGTCCTGCTCGTCGACCTCGGCCCGGACACGCATCAGAGTGAGATCTCCCATGACGATCAGTACCTGCTCGGCGGCGGGCATGGCGAGCTCGCCGGGCTTCCCATGAACCTGCAGCACTGAGCCGGTGAGCGGAGCCCGGATGCGCATCTTCTCGACCATTTCCTCGGCAAGCGTCAGCTCGGATCGCGCCGCAACGAGCGCCGCCTCGACGCGATTCAGCACTGGCACTTTCGACTTGGCATGCGCCATGGCCAGCGCAGTCCGCTCCTGCCTCAGCTTGTGGTCGGCCTGCGCGAGCTGGTTGCGAGCCTGAAGGAGAGCCTGCGGATTGCCTGATGTTTTGCGATCGGCAGCAAGCAGGCCATCAAGAGCAAAGCGCGCGTTGGTTGCCGCCCGCTCGGCCGCGTGCAGTGCGTCCTCCGCCTTGCGCACGTCCTCGCGGCCCGCCGTTTCCGGCTGCGCATCACGCTCGCGCTGACGGACAGAGACTTCCACTTCCGCCGCAGCAAGTCGCGCGCGCGCTTCCTTGTCGTCGAGCCGGATCAGCACGTCGCCCTTGGTCACCCGGTCGCCGATCGCAGCGACCACTTCCTGAATGCGCCCCGGCGCGAGACTGCTGACGCGGATCTGGCCGGTGCGAGGCTCGACCCGGCCCGGTGCTGCTGCGACCCACGCCGCTTGAGGACGCTCCGGAATCACCTGCGCGGGCGTGGCTGAAGCCGGCGCGAAGGCCGCCGCCAAGTGCTTTGGCGCGACTTGCATCCCGATGAGGACGGAGGCCGAACCGGCCGCGAACAGGCCCAGCATGAGGGCGAAGCGCCGACCTCGCCCAAGTGCTCTGGATCCGTTCGACATTGCCAGCGGATGGCTCGTGCTCGGGTGCGGCTGCATGACATGGTCCTCCAAGTTTGACCCGCGGGGTTGGCACAGAGGCTCCCCCTGCGCTTGTTCGACGCCGCCACCCTAGGTCGCGCATCGCGGGTGGTCTGTTTCGTGGGGAACAGGCCAGTCCACATGTCGATCGATTGGAAAAAATCAGCCCTGTTATGCTGGGAACAGCGGCACCGAGGGCGTTCTGCAATTCTCATTTCACTACGCAACCCGTCTCAGCCGGAAGCAGCCGGCAGCAACGTCAAAGGAGAGTGTCATGCAGGGTGAGATCACGAAGTATCGCGACGATCTTGGGTGCGGCGTCATCATGACGGACGATGGGCGCCGGTATCGCTTCGCGAGGAAGCAGGTCATCAGCTCCGCGGCCGATCTCGTCGGACAGGAAGTCGATTTCATCATGTCGGCCAATCAGCCGGCAGAAATCATCGTTCTCTCGGGTTCGGCGTGGACGGCTTTCGGCGGCATCGCCGGGACGGCCTGAGAACAGATCAAATGAATGCAGTCGCATGTTGAGCCCTCCGCATCAGCGGGGGGCTCACTGCTTTGGGTGAAGTGCACATGATCAGAACGCAAGTGGCCGCGGGCGGGATGCGCCGACGGCCTTTGCGTTTCAGAGATCTGAAGGCGCGTGCACTCAGGTCAGCGCGAATGAGCGCGAAGAACGGGCGCGCGGAGCCAAAGCCAGTTCGTGCAGAAGGTGCTCGAGCAGTGGCGTGAGCTGGATGCGCCTTCGACCATCAGCGGGGTGGGCGAGGCCACGGCCCAGCTACCGACAAACGTGCCGATGACGGCTGCGGCGATCATGGCCAGGCGGCGGGGTTTCATCGGTGTGTACATGGCGGCGGCTCCACATCAGCGACTGTGCGGCAAGATTGCCAGTCGCCGCTGATGCAAGGCTGTTCCGCGCGGTACAGGTTCAGCCGGGAGACGCAAAAAAATCAGATCAGGCCGACGAGCGCGCGGCAGCCTTTGACACCGCCGCATCTTGCGGCGTGTCGTGCAGTTCCTCCGAGAAGGCGGTCGCGCGAGCGCTTCCACCACGACGACCCTTGAGGAACCACGTATGCACGATGCCGTAGCCTTTGACGTCGACCGTGCCATTCGGCTCGAGGTGGTAGGTGTCGCTGAGACGCATCTGCGTCAGTTCGGATACGAGGATGGCGTGGGGTTGGCTCAGGTGCTCGAGCCGCGAGGCGAGGTTCACCGTGTCCCCCCACACATCGTAGATCAGGCGCTTGGCGCCGATCACGCCCGCCAGGACCGGTCCGCTGGCAATGCCAATGCGCAGCTCGATGTTTATGCCGTGCTCTTTCGATATGCGCTCGGCGGTGGTGATCATATCGAGTGCCATGCCGGCGATGCGATCGGCGTGATCTGCCGCCGGCACCGGCAACCCGGCGGCCGCCATGTACGCGTCGCCGATGGTCTTGATCTTTTCGACGCCCCAGCGGTTCGCCAGTTCGTCGAATGCGCGCACGATCGTATTGAGGAGCGCGACCGTCCTGGCCGGACCAAGCTCCTTGGCGAGCGACACGAACCCCTTGATGTCCGCGAAAAGGACGGAAGCCTCGTCGAACTCGTTGGCGATGGTGGCGTCTGGCGCCTCCTTGAGTTGGTTTACGACTGCGCCCGGCAGGATGTTGTGCAGAAGCGCGTCGGTCTCCGCTTCTGCCTGCTCGACGAGGCGGAAGGCATAGAAGAGCACGATCGAGATCACGCAGAACGTCGTGGCGACGGCCATGGCGTGATGGGCTGCCTCATCGGCCCTCGAAATCGTGAAACCCTCAGCACTCTCGAGAAAGAGCAGCCAGCAACCGAGATAGAGTGCGAACGATATGGCGACGGCAAGCACGATCAGCTTCAGCCGATCGAGGCCCAGGATCACGAAGAAGGCAGCGGGTGCCGCGAAGTATTGAATGTGCAGGCCGGAGTCTCGGCCGAGGTAGTACGTCAGCAGGAAGATGCCGGCGAGCTCGGAGACGAGAATCACGAACGGTCCGACCAGCTCGCCGTAGCGATGCAGAAACGGGACGGTCAGTGCCACGGCGGCCATGCCGAGATTGATGAAGATGATCGGCTTCCAGGCCTGGAAATCCAGGAATGCCTGCTGGACGGCATAGACGAGCGTGAAGAGCGCGATCACGTACGCTGTGACGTTCATGATCTTGAGGCGGCGCCGCACGGGTGGCGGGTAGGACGCGGTGCCGTACGTCGATAGCCTCGCGAGCCACCTGGCGAATCTTCGCAGGCGTTCGTTGCCCAAGAGTGGGATGCGAGACGGCCCCATCCTGCGTCTCCAGTTCGGCGAGTACACTATGTTGCGCGCGAGCGGCCACCTCAACCCAGTTCAGGTTGCTTGGTTCATGCCGCCGCTATGTTAGAATACGCAGACCCCGCCGCTTTCTAACTCGACAGGACGCCGGCGGCCATAGGCACTTTGGATCTGCGGATATGGATCACAAGGCGATTGCCCAACTGCTGGCGAAAACTAACCTTTTCTGCGATATGGACGACGGCGACCGCCTCGCGGTCGTCGGGCGCATGAGGCGTGTCCAGTTCGACACGAATCAGATGATTTTCGCGCGCGGGGACCCTGGTCGCGAGATCTACCTCGTGCTTGAGGGCCGCATTCGCCTGTCCGTCCTGTCGGCCGAGGGCCGGGAGCTCTCGTTTGCGCACGCGGGACCGGGAGAGCTTTTCGGCGAGATCGCAACTTTGGATGGCGGCGAGCGGACGGCCGGTGCGACGGCGATCGGCCCGGTCAGTGCCATGACGCTCCCGCAGAAAGCGATGATCGAGCTGATCGAGAGCCATCCGAAGGTGGCCAGGGCCGCCATTCGTTTTCTCTGTCAGCGCCTCAGGGATACGGACCACAAGCTCGAAGCCATTGCGCTGCATCGCATCGAGGTGCGGCTCGCGCGTCTCATGCTCTCCGCGATCAAGCTGCAGGGCGTGGTGCCGAAGAACGGTGAGGCCCGGCTCGATCTTGGGCTCTCGCAGAGCGAGGTCGGCCTTTTGATCGGCGCCAGCCGGCCGAAGGTCAATCTGGCGCTCACCGCGCTCGAGGACATGGGCGCGATCACGCGTGCGGGCGCGGCCTATGTGTGCGATCTCGAGATCCTCGGCTCCGTGGCCGATATGGAAACGGCGTGAGCGACGAGCCGTTAGGCCCGTCGCCGCCTTCGTGAACGATCTCTAATAATCGCGTTTTCTCGCTTTGGCGGCATTTCCTGCTGCCGCCAGCGTCGCGTGTTCCTCCCGGAACAGCGCATGAGCCGCCCGCTGCCTACGGTCCGAGCATCAAAACTCGCACCGGGGTACTGGACATGAACTTCGAAAACCAGGGCTACTACGTCGCCGGCGGTCGTACAGGGGTCCTGCTGATGCACGGCCTTTGCGGTACGCCGACTGAGATGCGCTTCGTCGCGAACGGCCTGGCGCGGTCGGGATGCACGGTCTACTGCCCCATGCTGGCAGGCCACGGCGGCACCGAGAAGGACATCAAAGCAACGACCTGGCAGGACTGGTACGCGAGCGCCGAGCGGGCCCTCGATCGCCTGCGCGAGAGCTGCGACACCGTCATCGTGGGTGGGCTTTCGACGGGCGCCGTGCTCGCCCTGCTGCTTGCCGCGCGCCGGCCGGCCGATGTCCAGGGCACGGCGCTGCTCGCCCCGACGCTCTGGCTCAATGGCTGGCTTATCCCCTGGTACGCCCGCCTGTTCCGTCTCGTTTTCAGCAAGCGCGTTGCCAATCTGATCGGCTTTCCCGACCTGCATCCGC
>VFQP010004583.1_pt1 | contig 12707 bp, 12 predicted proteins | sample 3512351 | NCBI WGS metagenome assembly VFQP01 (sample SAMN10412372, study PRJNA504923) | tailings metagenome | isolation source: Relicate 1 Philex TSF1 revegetated site | place: Philippines: Tuba, Benguet | collected 2017-08-29 | reverse complement strand
GAGCAATCGCCTTGTAAGCGATAGGTCGTCTGTTCGAGTCAGACAAGCGGCACCAAGACCTACTGCTGCGCCGCCCGAGCGCTTCGGTCACGCGCTCATCGCCCCGGTGTTTGGACTTTGATGCGGATTGCGTTAACCTGCGCACCCCTCTGGGTCAAAGTCAGTTGCAGTGTCGGCAGCAATTGCCTCAGTTTGGTGGAAGCGGAAGCGCTGGCCACCAGCAGGCACCACTCCTGATCCTGCAACGGGCCGGGCAGCACATGGGGGCGCAGGTTGGAGGGGATCAGGTGTTGCACCTGATCGAGGCACCACCGGGATTCGCGGATGCGCTCCCGCAATGCAGAAAGCGTGGGCGCCGCTCCCACAGCCTGCTCGAGGCTGAGCATGGTGGCGTTCCGGGGGGCGGTGGACATGCGATGGTGGATGCCCGGTTGGGTCCGGGCGCCAGGAAAGGTGAAGACTTGCACATCATTATCACGGACGCCTGGTTGGCCAAGAGCCGGGCTCTGCACCTGAGTGGTCTCAAGCTGGTGGGCGCGGGCATGCTGGCCTCGGCTCTGCTGATGCTGAGCGCCATTGCCACCTACCACTGGGTGTTCCTCGAAGGCGTGCGTCAGGGCTGGCCCGGGTTCGCCCCGGTCGCCCGGCTCGTCCACCAGGATCAGCTCAACACCCAGGATGCCTACATGCGCGCCAATCTGGATGCCATGGCGCGCAGGCTGGGTGAGATGCAGGCCCGCATGGTGCAGATCGACTCTCTGGGCGAGCGTGTGGCGGGCCTGGCGGGGCTGAGCCCCAGCGAGCTCAAACCACGGCCGGGAGCCGGCGGTGCGCTGGTGGCCAGCCGCGAATTGAGCATGGATGAGTTGATGGGGGCGCTGGACCGCCTCGATCAGACCAGCGGCTCGCGGGTGGATTGGCTCACGGTGGTGGAGTCCCGCCTGTTCGACCAGAAAATCCAGCGCACCATGGTGCCCACGGAGCAACCGGTGGAGGGTGTGTCGGTGGGGTCGCGTTTCGGCTTCCGCATCGACCCGATCACCGGGCGCTCCGCCTTGCACACCGGACTGGATTTCCCGGCCGACCCCGGGACACCCATCCTGGCTGCAGCCGGCGGGGTGGTGGTGGTGCAGGAATACCACCTCGCCTACGGGAATATGGTGGAAGTCGATCACGGCAACGACCTCATCACCCGGTACGCCCATGCCTCCAAGACGTTCGTGAAGAAGGGCGACATCGTCAAAAGAGGGCAGAAGATCGCCGAAATCGGTTCCACAGGCCGCTCCACGGGGCCTCACCTGCACTTCGAGGTCCTGGTGGCGGGTGTGCCTCAGGACCCCCAGCGCTTCCTGGCGGCCGGTGAAAACCTGGCCGCGGCGCAGTCGCCTGGTCCGGGCCCGCGCAAGCCCTGAGGCCGCCCGGGTGTGCCGGGTAAAATGCGGGCTTTGCTCTTGATAGTGCCGCGTTCGACGGCATATCACGGGTAGTTTCCCGTCCAGCAGGTTCGCTGGGGTTTGCAAGAACCCTCCTCAATTCATCTGTCTGCCCGGCATCCACGAGGGTATCCGGCGCAGGCCCGCACGTATGGCCACAACCTTTCTCACCAAGATCTTCGGTAGCCGCAATGACCGTCTGCTCAAGACCTACCGCAAGACGGTCGAACGCATCAACGGGCTGGAGCCGAAATACGAGAAACTGAGCGACGACGAGCTGCGTGCCCAGACGGATGCCTTCAAGCAGCGCGTGAGCCAGGGTGAGGCCCTGGAGGCGATCCTGCCCGAAGCCTTTGCGGTCGTGCGCGAAGCCAGCAAGCGGGTCATGAAGATGCGCCACTTCGACGTGCAGCTCGTCGGTGGTCTGGCCCTTCACCATGGCAAGGTCGCTGAAATGCGCACGGGCGAAGGCAAGACGCTGACCGCCACGCTGCCGGTGTACCTGAACGCCCTGACGGGCAAAGGCGTCCACGTGGTCACGGTCAACGACTACCTGGCCAGCCGCGATGCGCAATGGATGGGACGCCTGTACAGCTTCCTCGGACTCACCGTCGGCATCAACCTGCCTCAGGCGCCGCGCGAGGAAAAGCAGGCCGCCTACCGCGCCGACATCACCTACGGCACCAACAACGAGTACGGTTTCGACTACCTGCGCGACAACATGGTCTACGAGTCGGCTGACCGGGTACAGCGCGGGTTGAACTACGCCATCGTCGACGAAGTCGACTCGATCCTGATCGATGAGGCCCGCACGCCCCTGATCATCAGCGGGCAGGCCGAAGACCAGACCCAGGTCTACCTGGCCATCAAGCAACTGGTGCCCCACCTGGTTCGCCAGGAAGGCGAGGCCGATCCGCGCACGGGCGAGGGCGTCATCAAGGCTGGCGACTTCACGGTGGACGAGAAAGCGCATTCGATCCACATGACCGAGCAGGGCCATGAGAACGCCGAACAGCTGTTGAGCAAGGCCGGGCTGCTGCCCGAAGGTGCCTCGCTCTACGATCCCGCCAACATTGCTCTGCTGCACCACCTGGTTACTTCGCTGAAGGCACACCACCTCTACCACCGCGACCAGCACTACGTGAACCAGAACGGCGAGATCGTGATCGTCGACGAGTTCACCGGCCGCCTGATGTCGGGTCGCCGCTGGAGCGACGGTCTTCACCAGGCGGTCGAAGCCAAAGAGGGGGTGGCGATCCAGCCCGAGAACCAGACCCTGGCCTCCATCACCTTCCAGAATTACTTCCGCCTCTACAGCAAGCTCTCGGGCATGACCGGCACGGCCGACACCGAAGCCTACGAATTCCAGGAAATCTATGGCCTGGAGACGGTGGTGATTCCCCCGAACCGTCCCAGCAAACGAAACGACCAGCTCGATCGCGTCTACAAGACGACGAAGGAAAAGTACGTCGCCGCCATTGAAGACATCCGCGAATGCCACGAGCGCGGGCAGCCGGTGCTGGTGGGCACGTCGTCGATCGAGAACTCCGAGATCATCGCCAACCTGCTGCAGGCCGAAAAACTGCCCCACGAAGTGCTCAACGCCAAGCAGCACGCTCGCGAGGCCGACATCATCATCCAGGCCGGGCGGCCCGGTGCCATCACCATCGCCACCAACATGGCGGGCCGCGGCACCGACATCGTGCTGGGTGGCAACCTGGAGAAGATGGTCGATGCCGTGCAAAACGACCCCGCGCTGGATGATGCGACCAAGGCCGGCCGCGTCGAAACCCTGCGCCAGCAATGGCAGCAGGATCACGAGAAGGTCAAGTCACTCGGCGGCCTGCGCATCATCGCCACCGAACGCCACGAGTCGCGCCGCATCGACAACCAGCTGCGCGGCCGCTCCGGTCGCCAGGGCGATCCGGGTTCCTCGCGCTTCTACCTGAGTCTGGACGATTCGCTGATGCGCATTTTTGCGGGCGATCGCGTGCGCGCGATCATGGACCGGTTGAAGATGCCGGAAGGCGAGGCCATCGAAGCCGGTATCGTCACCCGCAGCATCGAAAGCGCCCAACGCAAGGTAGAGGCACGCAACTTCGACATCCGCAAGCAGCTCCTGGAATACGACGACGTGTCCAACGACCAGCGCAAGGTGATCTACCAGCAGCGCAACGACATCCTGGATGCCAGCTCCTTGCGCGCGCAGATCGACTCGCTGCGCGACGGCAGCTTCACCGACCTGGTGCACGGGTACGTGCCTGAAGGCAGCGTGGAAGAGCAGTGGGACCTGCCGGCGCTCGAGCGGTCGTTGAAAGAGGAATGGGCGACGGACGCACCGGTGACCTCCTGGGTTTCCGATGCCGAAGCGATCGACGCGGAAGAGATCGTCGAACGCGTGCTGGCCGCGGCCAAGGCGGCGTTTGACGCCAAGGTGCAGCTCGTGGGTGAGGAGAACTTCACATCGTTCGAGCGCGTGGTGCTGCTGCAGAACATCGATAGCCAGTGGCGTGAACATCTGGCCGCACTGGATTACCTGCGCCAGGGCATCCACCTGCGAGGCTACGCGCAGAAGCAGCCCAAGCAGGAGTACAAGCGCGAGGCTTTCGTGTTGTTCGGTCAGTTGCTCGACAGCGTGAAGAACGACGTCACGCGCATCCTCATGAACGTTCGCGTGCAATCGGCCGAGCAGATGGCCGAGGCGGCGGAGAAGCTGGAGGAGCGCGCCGAGCAGATCGGTAACGTGACCTACACCGCCCCCACCGAAACCGGTGAGGTGGAAAGCATCCCGCAGGCGCCTGCCGCGTCTGGCGCCGCACGTCCGGAAGGTGAATTTCAGCGCGTCGGGCGGAACGATCCGTGCCCTTGCGGCAGCGGGAAGAAGTTCAAGCAATGCCACGGCAAGCTGGCCTGACGCGGCGTTCAACGGCGCGCGGGCCAGGGTGCATCGGCTGAGCGCGAGCCCCCAGTTCATTGACGGAGTTTTCATGCCGGTTCTTCTCGATACGCCCCAGGCTTCCGACCTGCTACCGATCGCAGGCGTTCGCATCGGTGTCACGCAAGCGGGCATCCGCAAGGTGGGGCGCAAAGACCTCACGGTGTTTCTGCTCGATGAAGGCTGTGCTGTGGGCGCCGTGTTCACGCGCAACCGGTACGCCGCTGCGCCGGTGCAGGTGTGCCGTGACCACCTGGCCTCGGGGCAGTCGATTCGCGCGATGGTGATCAACACCGGCAACGCCAACGCCGGCACGGGCGAGCCCGGGCTGGCTGCCGCGCGCCAGACCTGCTCGGCGCTGGCCCGGTCCCTGAGCCTGCACCATGAGCAGGTGCTGCCTTTCTCCACCGGCGTGATCATGGAGCCGCTGCCGTTGGACCGCCTGCTTGCCGGGATGCCCCAGGCCCTCGCCGACGCGGCCCAGCCGCAGAACGAGACGGGCGAGCATTGGCTCTCCGCCGCGCAGGGCATCATGACCACCGATACCCTGCCGAAGGCCTTCAGCCAGCGCTTCGAGTTGGAGGGTCACGCCGTCAGCGCCACGGGCATCGCCAAGGGCGCGGGCATGATCCGGCCCAACATGGCCACCATGCTGGGCTTCCTGGCCACCGATGCCAACGTGTCCCAGGACTTGATGGACAGCCTGGCGCGTCGCCTTGCCGACGCGTCGTTCAACCGCGTCACGGTCGACGGCGATACCAGCACCAACGACTCCTTCGTGGTGGTGGCGACAGGACGCGCGGGCCACGCACCCATCACCGATCTCGACAGCGCCGCCGGTCAGGCGCTGGTCAGCGCGTTGACGCGGGTCGCGCGCCATCTCGCACACGCCATCGTGCGCGACGGCGAAGGTGCCACCAAATTCATCACCATCCGCGTGGAGAGCGGGCGCGACGCGGCCGAGTGCCTCAAGGCCGCGTATGCCGTGGCGCATTCGCCGCTGGTGAAAACCGCCTTCTTCGCCAGCGATCCCAACCTTGGGCGCATCCTCGCGGCCGTGGGCTACGCGGGCATCGACGACCTGGATGTCGACACCATCGACCTGCACCTGGGCGACGTGCACGTGGTGAGCGCCGGCGGTCGTCATCCCGAATACCGCGAGGAAGACGGGCAGCGCGTTATGAAGCAGGCCGAGATCCTGGTGCGCATCGGGCTGGGCCGTGGCAAGGCGGAGGAGACCGTGTGGACCTGCGACTTCAGCCACGACTACGTCACCATCAACGCCGACTACCGTTCCTGAAGCGCGCGCCATGAACGAGCATTTCGAGCAGCTTCTCAAGCGCGCTGAACAACTCATCTCCCGCATCGAGGCGGTGCTGCCCCAACCCCTGTCCGCACCCGACTGGTCTCGGGCGGTGGCCTGGCGCTACCGCAAGCGCAGCAGCGGCCATGGCGTGCTCGAACCGGTCCGACACGTGGGTGCGATGAGTCTGGACGACCTGAAAGAGGTGGACGGCCAGAAAGAAAAGATCCAGCGCAACACCGAGCAGTTTGTGCAGCAACTGCCGTCCAACAACGTGTTGCTCACGGGCGCGCGCGGCACCGGCAAGTCGTCGCTGGTGCGAGCCTGCCTCAACGCGTACGCGCCGCAGGGACTGCGACTGATCGAGGTGGACAAATCCGATCTGGTCGACCTCCCCGACATCGTGGACGTGGTCGCCGATCGGCCGGAGCGCTTCATCGTGTTCTGCGACGACCTGAGTTTCGAGGACGGCGAGCCGGGCTACAAGGCGCTGAAGTCCATCCTGGATGGATCGGTGTCGGCCGCTAGCCCCAATGTGCTGATCTACGCCACCAGCAACCGCCGCCACCTCTTGCCCGAGTACATGAAAGAGAACCTCACGTACACCCACACACCGGAAGGTGAGGTGCACCCGGGCGAGGTGGTGGAAGAGAAGATCTCACTCTCCGAGCGCTTCGGCCTGTGGGTGAGTTTCTACCCCTTCAGCCAGGACGAATACCTCACCATCGTGGCCCAGTGGCTCTCTTCCCTGGGCGTGCCCGCCGCCGAGATCGAGGCGGCGCGCCCGCTGGCGCTGGTGTGGGCGCTGGAGCGCGGATCGCGCAGTGGTCGCGTTGCTTACCAATTCGCGCGCGACTACGCGGGCACGCACGGCCGCGGCGCATGAGCTCTACGCCGCTGGTGGTCGATGCCGACCAGGCGAACCCGCGGCCGAGCGACCGACCTGTGGTCGACGTGGCTGTGGGCGTGTTGATCGATCCCGATGGCGCCTTCCTGCTCACCAGCCGTCCGCCGGGCAAGGTCTACGCGGGTCACTGGGAATTTCCCGGCGGCAAGCTGGAGGCCGGCGAGACGGTGGAGCAAGCCCTGCGCCGCGAACTGCAGGAAGAGATCGGCGTGACCGTCGGGTCCGTGCAGATCTGGCGGCAATCGCTGGTCGACTATCCGCACGCGCTGGTGCGCCTTCACTTCTGCAAGGTGCGCGACTGGACGGGTCAACTGCAAATGCGGGAGGGTCAGCAATTCTGCTGGGAACACCTTCCCGTGCGCTGTGCTCCGGTGCTGGCGGGCACCGTGCCGGTGCTGGAGTGGCTGGCGTCCGAGCAGGGCGCGTGAAGCGTCGGCCTCAGCTCTGCTCGAATCCTGGATCGCTCTGCCCCTCCTTTTCGGGCAGCTTGAAGCTTTCGCTGGCCCAGGCGCCGAGGTCCATCTGCTTGCAGCGCTCGCTGCAGAAAGGCCGGTAGGGATTCTGTGGGGCGTAGACGCTCGGGCCGCCGCAGCCAGGGCACTTGACGGTTTTCACCGGGGGATTCGAAGGACTCGAGTCCATCGCCAGGCCTCAGGCGCAGAGGGTCAGTTCGAACGCGGCGTCTTCCTGCGCTGGGTGAAGCCGGTCGTCCTCGCCGTGGCGCATCAGGCGCACCGAAAGCATCAGGCGATTGCCGCTGATCTCCGGAATCAGCCCGAGCGCCGGGTCGATGCGCAGCCGCAGCAACTGGAAGGTGCGACCCTGAGGCAGGGTCATCTGGAACAGGCCACCAGGGGCCATGACCTTCTGGGCCGAGCCGGAGTCGCGCAACATCTTGAGCAGCAGCACGATGGCCTCGGCCAGGGGCGAGAGCGGCACCGTCCAGCGGTGCAGGTCTGCCTGGCGGGTCTCAACGCTCTGGTGCTGCCAGTGGTAGTACGCCGGCAGGTCGAATTCGCAGGTGCCGCCCGGGATGCCGATGCGGCTGCGGATGCTCATGAGCCAATCGTTCTCGGTCAGCGACTGGCCCGTCTTGCCCGCGAGCTGGCTGAGCTGGGTGAAGCAGTCGTCGAGTTGCTGGATCACGCCATCGAGCACTTCCTCGGCAATCATCGGGTTGCCACGGTAGCTGGCGAGTTGCTGCTTGTGCCGGTCGATGTCCTTGAGCACGTCCGATTTCATGTCGGCGCGAGCAGCCACGTCCATGATCTCGAAAATGGTCTGAAGCGCATAGTGGTGGTCCAGCGGGTGGCTGCGGGGCACCAACTCCACCAGCCGCCTGAACAGCTGCTCAAGACGCAAATAGGTGCGAATGCGTTCGTTGAAGGGGTAGTCGTACAGGATCACAGCGGCGGGTGTGCGCGGGGTGGAGCGGCGGGCGGGGCTTCATCATAGCCCGAACCGACGGGCCAGCGCCTCTGCGGCTTCTTGCAGGCTGGTCAGATCGTCCGTGTCGTTGTGCACCACGGCATCGGCCGCACGCAGCCTTTGCGGCCTCGGGCTCTGGCTTTGCATGACCGCTTCGATGGTCTCCACGTTCCAGCCGCTGCGTTGTTGCACCCGCCGGATCTGGGTGGCGGCCGAACAGTCCACCACCAGCACCCGGTCCAGCTGAACGCGCCAGCGCGGCGACTCCACCAGCAACGGCACGTCGAACACGACGCAGGCCGATGTGCAGGCCGAGGCCTGGCGCTGGATCTCGGCACTGATCAAGGGGTGGACGATCGCTTCAAGCGCGTGGCGAGCCTCGGGGTGGGCGAACACATGGTCCCGCATCCGCTGGCGGTCGAGGGCGCCGTCGCTCGTGATGAAGTCGCGCCCGAAGGCCTGCGTGATCGCGGGGATGGCCGATCCCGCAGCGGCCGTGCTCGCACGCGAAATCGCGTCGGCGTCGATCAGATCGGCACCGTGCGACTGCAGCAGCCTGGCCAAGGTGCTCTTGCCGCTGCCGATGCCGCCAGTGAGGCCCAGTCGCCAGGCGGGGCGGGCAGGCATCTGGGGTTTCACAGGCCGATGGCGGCCAGCATGGCCGGTGGTCCGAACACCATGGCGGTGAGGCCCGCCAGCGCGAGGAATGGCCCGAACGGTACGTAGCCGCCTTCGCGCAGGCGGCCGAGAAATTTGATCCCCAGCCCGACCACCGCCCCCAGCACCGAGGCCATGAGGATGACGGGGATGAGGGCTTGCCAGCCGAACCACGCGCCGAAAGCCGCAAAGAGCTTGAAGTCGCCGTAGCCCATGCCTTCCTTGCCGGTTGCCAACCTGAACGCCCAGTACACCAGCCACAGCGAAAGATAGCCTGCCACAGCGCCCCAGAAAGCATCGGCCAACCTTGCATCGGTCAGGCCCAGGGCGGCCGCGCACAGCCCGGCCCAGAGCAAGGGCAGCGTGATGTCATCGGGCAGCAGCGTGGTGTCCCAGTCGATGAACGCCAGGGCGAGCACCGCCGCCGAAAAACCGCACCAGGCCAGCGCTGACCAGCTGAGGCCCCACTGCCAGCCGCACCAGCCGAAAAGCGCGGCGCCGACCAATTCGATGGCGGGATAGCGAAAGCTGATGGAGGTCTTGCACTGGCTGCATTTGGCACCCAATGCGAGGTAGCTGAGGACCGGGATGTTCTCGAACCAACGGATCTGGTGGCCGCAATGTGGGCAGCTCGAGCGGGGGACCATGAGGTTGTAGGGTTCGGCCGGCGCTGCGGGCGGCGGGGGAGCTTCTTCGGCGGGAAGCAGCTCGGCGCAATCGGCGGCCCAGCGCGCTTCCATCATTCGGGGAAGCCGGTGGATTACCACATTGAGAAAACTGCCCACCAGCAAGCCCAGCAGGCCCAGCAGCGCCGCCGCCGGCGCGCCACCCACCGGCATCAAACCACCTGACCCAGCTTGAAGATGGGGAGGTACATCGAGACGACGATGCCGCCGATCACGGTACCCAGCACCACGATGATGATGGGCTCCATCAGGCTGGAGATGCCCGCGACCATGTCGTCGACTTCAGCCTCGTAGAAGTCGGCCGCCTTGCCCAGCATGTGGTCGATGGAGCCCGACTCCTCACCAATGGCGCACATCTGCAGCACCATGGACGGAAAGATGTTGGCGTTGGTCATCGCGTTCGTCAGGCTCGTGCCGGTCGAGACTTCCTGCTGGATCTTCTCCGTGGCGATGGCGTACAGCGAGTTGCCGGAAGCGCCACCCACCGAGTCGAGCGCTTCGACCAGGGGCACGCCTGCGGCGAACATCGTGGAAAGCGTGCGCGTCCAGCGAGCCACCACCGATTTTTCGATCAGCGGCCCGAAGATGGGCAGCTTGAGCAGCAGACGGTCCATGAAACGCTGCACCTTCTCGTTTCGCTTCCAGGCCTGCAGAAAGAAGTAGATGCCTCCACCCAGCCCCCCGAAGATGAGCCACCAGTACTCGGTGAAGAACTCGCTCATGGCGATCACGAACAAGGTCGGACCTGGCAGGTCGGCGCCGAAGGAGGTGAAGACCTCCTTGAACGAAGGAATCACGAAGATCATGATCACGGCGACCACCACGAAAGCCACGATGACCACGGCGATCGGGTACATCAGCGCCGACTTGATCTTCGACTTGAGCGCCTCGGTCTTCTCCATGTAGGTGGCCAGGCGATCCAGCAACTCTTCCAGGATACCGGCTGCTTCACCCGCTTCGACAAGGTTGCAATAGAGGCTGTCGAAATAGAGTGGGTTCTTGCGGAAGGCCGCACTCAGCGAGGTGCCGGTTTCGACGTCCGAGCGGATGTCGTTGAGCAGCTTGGTCACGCTCGGGTTGGGGTTGCCGCGACCGACGATGTCGAAGGCCTGCAACAAGGGCACACCCGCCTTCATCATCGTGGCGAGCTGGCGCGTGAAGATGGCAATGTCCTTGGGCTTGATGCGCTTGCCGGAGCTGGTGCGACGCTTCTTGATCTTGCCCGGCACGATGCCCTGGCGTCGCAACGCGGCGAGCACCTGGTTCTCGCCGGCGGCGCGGGTCTCTCCACGGACCGTCTTGCCATTGCGGTCCTTGCCTTCCCACTCGAAGACAATGTCCTTGATGCTCTTGGATACTGCGGTTGCCATGGGGGTCCTCTAAGGCTTTTGTCCGGCCGGCGTCACTCGTTGGTCACGCTGAGCACTTCTTCCAGTGAAGTCATGCCGAGCTTGACCTTGAGAAGGCCCGACTCGCGAAGCGTGCGGACCCCTTCCTTGCTGGCTTGCTGGGCAATGTCCAGTGCGCTGCCGCCGCGCAGGATGATGCGCTGGATCTCTTCGCTGATGGGCATGACCTGGTAGATGCCGACGCGACCCTTGTAGCCGTTGTTGCAAGCAGAACAGCCTACGGGTTTGTAGGGCGTCCAGGTGCCGTCGAGATCTTCAGGCTTGAAGCCGGCGTCCACCAAGGCCTTGCGCGGCGCGTCCAGCGGCGCCTTGCAAGTGGCACACAGCCGGCGTGCAAGTCGTTGCGCGGTGATCAGGATGACGCTGGAGGCGATGTTGAACGTGGGAATGCCCATGTTCATCATCCGCGTGAGCGTGGTGGGCGCATCGTTGGTGTGCAGGGTAGACAGCACCATGTGACCCGTCTGCGCAGCCTTGATGGAAATATCGGCCGTTTCCAGGTCACGGATTTCGCCCACCATGATCACGTCAGGATCCTGGCGCAAAAAGGCCTTGAGCGCCGCCGCGAAAGTAAGGCCGGCTTTCTCGTTGACGTTGACCTGATTGACCCCGGGCAGGTTGATTTCCGAAGGATCTTCCGCCGTGGAAATGTTGATGCCCGGCTTGTTGAGGATGTTCAGGCAGGTGTAGAGCGACACCGTCTTGCCCGAGCCGGTGGGTCCGGTGACCAGCACCATGCCGTAGGGACGGCTGATGGCGCTCATCAGCCGTTCCTTTTCCTCCGGTTCGTAGCCCAGTGCATCGATGCCGACCTTGGCACTGCTCGGGTCCAGAATCCGGATCACGATCTTCTCGCCGAAGAGCGTGGGGAGCGTGCTGACGCGGAAATCGATCACCCGATCGGGACCGATCTTGAGTTTCATCCGGCCATCCTGGGGCACCCGCTTCTCGGAGATGTCCATGCGGGAAATCACCTTGATGCGGGAGGCCAGCTTGTCCTTGATGGCGATCGGTGGCGAAGCGATCTCGCGCAACTCGCCATCGACGCGGAAGCGCACACGGTAGTTGTGCTCGTAGGGCTCGAAATGCAGGTCGGACGCGCGCATGTTGAACGCGTCGATCAGCATCTTGTGGAGGAACTTGACCACCGGCGCGTCATCGACCTCAGACGCCTTGTCGGTCACGTCGCTGACCGTATCGGTGGCGACTTCGTCGAACTCGAACTCGCCACCGATGATGTTGTCCATCGTCTCGTTGACGCTGGTGGTCTGTACTTCCACCAGTTTGCTGAGCTTGTCGTATTCGGCGATCACCCAGTCCACGCCCATTTGCGTGGCGAACTTGATCTTTTCTGCGGCTTGCTGGTCGGCCGGGTCGGCCGTGGCGACCATCAGCCGGTTGTTGCGCTTGCTCAGCACAACGATGCGGTAGTCGGCACAGATCTTGGGATCCAGCAAGCCCGCCGGAAGCCTCTGCACATCGATCGCATCGAGATCGAGCAGAGGGGCGGCAAATGCCACCGACATGGTGTGCGCAAGATCCGACGCCGAGACGGCACCGGATCCGGTGAGCTCCGCAATGAAACTGGTGCGCCCGCTCTGTGCCTTCCGGTAGAGGTCTTCAGCGGCTTTCTGCCCGAGTTTTCCGGCGGACACGAGCGCCCGCCCCAAGCCCGGCAAGGCCATGGAGGGTGTATCTTGGACGACGGATTCGACAGACGCCATATGCCCGTAATCTAGCGTAAATCAAGGACTTGCCCGTCGATATTCAGGCAACTTGTGCTGAAAATGCGGTTTATGCCGCATTTCGCGTTGTATCGACGTTGCGAGCAAACCGGCCATCGGTCAAACGTCGCCTTTGGGCCGTTGGCGCCGCCTTCGCAGCGCACTGAAAAGTGGTCGGGGTGAGAGGATTCGAACCTCCGGCCTCTACGTCCCGAACGTAGCGCT
>VFQP010004582.1_pt1 | contig 12712 bp, 15 predicted proteins | sample 3512351 | NCBI WGS metagenome assembly VFQP01 (sample SAMN10412372, study PRJNA504923) | tailings metagenome | isolation source: Relicate 1 Philex TSF1 revegetated site | place: Philippines: Tuba, Benguet | collected 2017-08-29 | reverse complement strand
GGAGGCACTGGAGCATACACGCTACATGGCTGGCCTTGTGGGGCAGCAGGTACATGCAAGCGCCTTACGCCTGGCACGGCGCTGGCTAAGAAGCAACAAAGCAAGCCGCGGGCAGGGCCACACACTAGGCCCCCTGCCCCCCCCCCCCCGCGCCCGCCCGCCCCCCCCCCCCCCCCCGCCCCCCCCCCCCCCCCCCCCCCCCCCCCCCCTTCCCCCACACACACGCACACATACACACCACCACCACCACCACCACCACCCTGGGCGGCTCGCTCACCATGGGAGCGCTCAATGCGCAGGTTTCCCTCCTCCTCGCTTCCCTCCCTGTGCTCGATCTTGCGCTCGCCAGAGATGGTGAGCACGCGGTCGGGGGAGACCTGCAGGGCGGGGCAGGGTACGGTGGCAGGGTAGGGCGGCAGCTTGATCAGAAGGGACGGCATGCACTGGCATGCACTCCGCCTGCAACGAAAGTTCCGGACTTGAGCAATCAAATTTGATGCAGGTGTCACAGCCCGGGCATTAGCATGATGAGCTAGCGGTGGCAGCGGTTGCCACGGGCCCATAACCTCAACCGGCGCCTGGCCGCCTCACCACCCAGCAGCCGCCCAGCCCCCCAGTAGCCTGGCAGCCCCTCACCTGCACCTTGATGTCGTCCTTGCTCATGCCGGGAACGTCGGCCACGATCTGCAGCTCCTTGCCCGTGTCCTTCACGTCCACCGCCAGGCTACAGGCAGGCAGGACAGGCAGCGCGCAGGGAAGATGTGGGCACTGTGAGAGCTCAGCACTGGAGGGCGTAGAGGGGCAGGTGGCAGCCCTGCTGCTTCAAGGGCAGGTGGCTGGGCACAGCAGGCGATGGGCTCACGAAGCCTAGGCAGCGCAGCATCCCACCTCCCGTGTGCTCAGGCCTCACCTCTTGGCGGTCATGGCGGGCAGGTCGGCGGCGGAGGCGGGCAGGTCAAACATGCCAGAGCTCCAGGTGGGCATGAGCGAGGGCATGCCAAAGGCTCGGGTCATCTCCGCCATCTCTCGCTCGATCTCGCGGAACATCTGCAGGGGGCGAGGCAAGGGGGCAGGAGCACAGCGCGGCGTGTGGGGTGGGTCAGCAGCTAGAACGCGCCGGAGACTTCCGAGTGCGCCCGCAGGCGGCGCTGCTCGCCGCGGCGACCTGCTGAAAGCAACTCAGCTCACCCATTTCACGGCCGCACCTGGTTCATACGGCCAAAGGAGGGCATCAGCTCCATGCTCGATCGTGCTGGGGTGAGCTGGTGCTGCCGCTGCTCCATGGGCGCCGGCGCCTTGTCCTCCTCGCCCCCTGCCTGGGCCTTGATCGCACGCAGGCGCGCTGGAACCGAGCTGACAACCCTGTGCCTACGGGCAGAGGCGGCCAGAGGCCGCGTCAGGACGGGGGCGCGCAGGAGAGACAGAGACTGCATGGGCTTGGAGGCTGTTACGACTTCTGGACGGGTAGGGGGATCGAAATTTGCGATTGAATACGCATGCATGGTATGGATTGTCTTACAAGGGCGAAATTGGGAGCCTGTCCTGTGACGTGTCGTTCGTGAAAAATCTCGAAACAAGGCGTAGCGTAGAATGGCCTGAATCCCACGGATCGCCTTCTGAGACGAGTTTCCGAAATGCAGATCGCTGTCGCAAGCAGGTTGGCTTGCCCAGCGCCTCCCAGAGCGAGACGGCAGGTCGCAGTGCGCTGCAGCAAGGAGACCGAGCATTTGTTTCAAAAGCGATTGCAGGATAAGGGATGGAAGGCCCCCAAGCCCACCAGCATTCAGGTTTGGCCTCCTGCCGCCGCCGCCACTCTGGTGCCGATACCTCGTAGCACTGCCCGCTCTCTGCCATCAGTCCGTGTGGAACCCCAGTCCTTATGGGAAGTGTCAGCTTGTGCAAGGACAACTATCCATCAAAGGAAGATCATCAGCGCGGTCCCCAGTCCCCCACACTGACTGCCACACGGCCCCCGCTGCCTGCAGCTATTGCACCCGGTGGCCCGCGAGGCCTGGGCCTCCATCCACAGCATCTATGCCGTCTGCCTGGAGACGCCGCTGGTGCCGGCGCCCTGGCTGGCCGACCTGGCGGGGGGCGGCGCCAGCGTGCACCTCAAGGCGGAGGACAAGCAGGCCGCGGGCACCGCCAAGACACGGGGCACCTCCCACAAGCTCTTCTCTCTCACAGATGAGCAGCTGGGGCGCGGCGTGGTGGCGGCCTCGACCGGCAACCACGCGCTGGCGCTGATGGCGTCGGTGGCGGCGGCGGCGCGGCGCCGCGGCCTGGCCATCCCCGCCCGCATCTTCCTGCCGCGCAGCGCCGACCCGGGCAAGCTCGAACGGCTGCGGGAGGCTGGAGCGCAGTTCGAGCTGGTGAGATGAGGCAGAGGGCGGGGGCGCCAGGCACTTGGCTGGCATGCGGTGCAGCAGCCATGCCATCGTGCTGCTGAGACAGGGAACTGTTGACCTGAGGAGGAGGCCGGGAGGCGTGAGCAGCTGGAGCTCTTCTTTGCCTCTGCCTGCCTGATTGCCCGCCGCATGCCCTGTCGCTCTGCAGGTGGGCGCGGACAGCGCAGAAGCGGAGGCGGCCGCTCGCGAGGCGGCACATGACAGCGGCGCAACCTTTGTGAGCGCAGCATGGCCGCTTTGCAGCTAAAGTCGCGTGCGCTGCACCCTACATCTGTGCTATCAGCCCCGCCCCGCCCTGCCACGCTGCTGCTCAAATTGCCAGCGCCAACAGGCTTCTTCGCCTCACCCGAAGCCCCTGCTTGGTGGTCTGCCCCTGCAGGTCAGCAGTTACAATGACCCCGCCCTGGCCGGTGGGCAGGGCAGCATCGGCGTGGAGCTATTGATGCAGCTGCCACGCGGGCGGCTCGATGCAGGTTGGCAGTACAGGGGGGGTTGCCGGGGCAGGACGCAGCGGCTGATTGTGTAGGCCAAAGTCTGCAGGCACTGCGGTGGCCATGAGGCAGGGTGCAGCAACGTGTCTGCCCCTAGCTACGCCCGTGTTGTGTCTGCGGTGCGACTCAGCCCCCCTCCGGTGTCAGCCCTACTGTGCCCCCTCCACTTGCAGTCTTCCTGCCCGCCGGCGGGGGCGGCCTTGCTGCTGGCGTGGCGGCAGTGCTCAAGTCGGTGGACCCCTCCATCCATGTCGTGGGCTGCCAGCCCGCCAGTGCCGACCTGATGCGACGGTCTGTGGCGGCGGGCCATGCCGTACATGCTGAGCAGCCCGCCGGCACGCTGGCAGAGGGCAGCCTGCCGCCGGGGGGGCGCTTGGAGACGGACGCTGTGACGCTGGAGCCCTGCAGGCAAGCCGCACAATGCGCGTTGCGTGGCTGTTCCCACAAAGTGCTGCGCTATGGAGGCCTTGGTTCACCTCTGCGAGCAAGGACATGTCTGCTTGCTGTAGCTTGCAAACAGACCGCTGTTGGCAAGCCGGTGTCCAGCTCAGCCAGCGATTCTGGCTTGGATGGTGGTCGCAAGGGGCAAGGTCTGCTGGCACTGTGCAACCGCGCCCCCGCCTGCGCTCCTTCCAGACGCTTTGTGGACGAGTGGGTGGTCGTCGATGAGCGCGATATTGCCCAGGCAGTGCTTGCCACGGTGTCACACACGGGCATGCAGGTGGAAGGTGAGGGTCCTGGGATCTCTCTCACCTGTCCTTGGCTGCCAGCGTGCACCGCTGCTCTTTAGGTGAGCCAGCTGCTCATGCATGACCCAACCTCATGCCTGACCCCCACCATGCGCTCACCCAGCCTACTGGTCAACTTGCTCTGGCCTCCTCTGCAGCTGCCACGGGTGTTGCAGTGGCTGCTTACCAAAAGTTGGCGCCGCAGATGCGTGGCAAGCACAGCGTGATTGTCGCAGCAGGCGGCAACATGACGGCTGAGGGCATGGAGCGTGTGTGGCGCGTGGCGGGCAGGGCGGCAGCGGGAGCGACCGCTTGAGCGCAAGTGCTGTGCATGTCACCGGTTTGTCCATGCGCATCTGCGTAGTGGCGCAAGGCTGTTGTCTGTCTGTGAGCTGTTTGATGGAGGAGTGCCACGCTGTGGAATAATATGAGTGTGAACAAGCTTTAATGTAACTTACTGGCTAGGGATAATGTACCTGGGAGGCCTGAATCTTCTGCCTGTTTAAAGAATGGGAATGCATTGCCACAGCATGCGTGCAGGTGAGGGCATCTGCACAAGTGCTCTGCCTGCTTTGGCCGCCTACCTGTCGACCGGCGGCGCCAAACTCTGAGGGGGTTTGAAAATGCAGACGGCCCTCGCTTTAGCATCAACATCTGATCGCTCTGGCAAGCGTATGGCCACCTGCTAGCCCCGTTGAAAGCGCCATGGATTTGGAGGACTCAGTGGCCTCCCTGCCGCCGCTTGCTGAGGCGCGGGAAGAGGTCGTAAAGCCGCGTAAGCTGGGCAGGCTGCGGAAAGCAGGAGCTGTGGAGAACGCTCAGCCAAACCGAGCCGCAGCCCCCGCCAGCCCGGGCCAGTTGGGCGGAAAGCCTGCTCAGGATGCTGTGCAATGCGATCAGGAGGGACATGGAAGCCCCGCAGCCCCCGGAGAGGATGCAGATGCAGCAGCGAGCGACGATGCCGGAGCAGCGTCTGCCAGCCCCCAGGCAAGCATGCTGCAATGCGTTTCTGCCTGCTCAAGTTCCTGCCCAGCCAGTCCTGCCTGTCATTTTGCTGCTTTGATGTATCGTGCACTTTGCTTTCGGTGCAAACATATTGTGGGTGCATTCCCGTGCTGCCCCGCTTTTAACCGGGAACCGCAGGTCCAGGCTGATGGAAGCCTTGGTGGAGACGCACAACAGGAGGGAGGCGAGGACGAGCAGGAGCAGGAAGAAGACAAGGACAGTGGCTACTATGACGAGGAGGACGAACTTGAGCAGCACTTTGTGCAGCGCGCCACGCAGGGCGCTCCTGGCGCCGCTGCCTCTGCCGAGGCCTCGGAAGGTGGGCGTGCTGAAGGTGCACTCGCCGCCGCATGGAAGGCCTTGCACCTTGCACCTGCGTTATACCCACATGCATTACACCCACGCTGCATTGATGGAGGAGTGCTGCTGTAGGCCCATACACTTGCATCCCTGGCTGGTCGTTGCGCAGATGAGGACGAAGGCCCCGCTGGGAGCGAGCTGTCTGGCGGTAGCGCTCGCAGCGGCTCCCCTGGCACCATGGAGCTGCTGGCCACTGACACGCAGCGCATCCTGCGGGGTGGGCACGAGGGGCAGGGCTGACAGATGAGGATTTGGGTGGAGGTGCCCGTGCTTCAGACGGGCTGAACCTCGCTGGCATGCAGCATACGTCTTTAGGACGCAAGCAGCCTTGCCAGCATGGCAGGCGATTGCTGCAGACGCGCTGGGCTTGGCCGCCTTTTCATGTGTAGTCTGTAATCACGAGGCACACACATGCTGTTGTTGTTGCAGAGACGGCGGCGCGTGACCGGCTGGGCAAGGGACACAAGATTGAGATCAAGCCGCTGAGCAGCATCCTGGGCCGAATCAAGGAGCGGCAAGCGTTGGCCATTGCCAGGTGGGACAGCGCCGGCCTGCAGGAGAGTTAAGGGATGCAGCTGCTGTGTGATGTGAAGGCCATGCTTGAGCCACGGGGCTTCAGAGCAGGCGTCCACATGCAGCTCCAGCTCTTCTTATCTCAAAATGCAGGGCTCCCAAGCCCGCCCTGCCCAACGTGGGCTCCTTTGATGAGATCCTGGCTGAGGCGCAGCAGCAGGCAGGCGGGGGAGCAGCCACTGCGGCAGCAGCAGGCGCAGCAGGCACTGGGCCCAATGCGGCTGCCGATGGCGAGCAGCCCAGCAGCCCTGTTGCGGCGGGTGCCCAGGGGGATGCCGCCGCCGGAGCTCCGGTGACGCTGCCAGCTGCAGGACCAGCTGAGGCCGCAGCTGAAGGCGATGGTGATGCCGCCGAGGCAGAGGATGGGGAGGGGGAGGTTGGGGACGACCTGCTGATCATGGACTCTGATGAGGAGGGGAGCGCCGAGGTGCGGCTTGTGGAGCTTCCCAGCACCGGCAAGAAGAAAAAGCCGCGCATGCCCTTCTTCACCCAGGTGGGCAGGGCCAGAGGGTGGGAGAGGAGCAGCACAGGGGGCGGTGGCAGAGGGCAAAGGGCGCATTCGAGGGCAGGATTGTTGTGGGCCGGCAGTGCGTTGTCTAGCACCAAGGAGCAGCGGCATTTTCAGCAGGCAGCAGCCAATCTGGGTCGCGCAGCATCGTCTTGCCTCTGCTGTTTTGCCAACTGTTGCAGCCTTGCCAGCTTGGCCATACCCTGTGCGCTGCGCCTGCTGTGCTGCAGGAGAACAGCTACGAGGATGAGATGCTCATTGATGATGGGTATGACAGCGAGGAGGAGGACCTGGAGCAGGAGGAGGAAGAGGAGGAGGGGGCGGGCAGCCAGCTGGCGGCTGAGAACAGCAGCGAGGCAGAGGAGGAAGGGGAGGAAGAGGAGGCAGTGGGCAGCGGCGAAGCAGGGAGCGCAGGTGGCGACAGCCCAGCAGGCAGCGAGGAAGCAGCGGCGGGCAGCCAGCCGGAGCGAGCGCGGCGCCAGGGCAGCGTGGAGCCGTCTGCGGCTAAGGATGAGCAGCAGGACGAGGCCATGGAAGATGTCGATGGTGGGTGGGCACAGAAGTGCGGTGTGTAGGGCGTGTTGTAACCCTGGTGCAACCTCTGCAGGCGGTGGTTGCCGCATGGCACAGTGCTGCGCGTGGGGTGCCGACCTGCAGCGCGTGCTGCCGAGCTTGACGCATGCTGTGCGTCAAGCCAGCCTCCTACCCCCACGCTTGCAATTGCACCATGCTGCAGCAGAGCCCAGCTGCGCATCTGGCGAGGCGGCGGCGGCGGCTCTGGCGGCGCCCGCCGTGCCCAAGCGTGTCAAGAAGATGCAGCGCATGTTCCTCGACATGGAGGCGGAGCTCAGGTACGGCATGGTGCTGCTTGTGGCCTGCACGGACGGAGTCAGCAGCACACACTTGGGACAGTGTCTGTGCGCGCTGTGTGCGCAGCAATCACTGTGCACGCCACTGGCAGACGTGCCTGGTCTTTGCGCGTCCTACACCCTGCATGCGGTGAGCATGCCCAGCCAGGCTGCCAGGCAGCGACTCTCTCGCTTGCCTCTCTCCTCCCTGACCCTGCAGCGACGAGGAGGAGGGCGGAGCCCACAGCGAGGATGAGAGCGAGGACCTAGATGACCAGGGGGAGCTGGTGAGCACCTAGAGACTCAGATGGAGTGCGGCAGGGGCAGCGGCGGCAGTGGACGGCGCGGTGCTTGCGGGCTCCTCACCAGGGCGGGATGCCAGGGGTGCTGTCCGGCGGAAGGCCCCGCTTGGTTTGGGTATTGTCTAGTGCGCTGGCGTGATAAAGCGCCGTGCCCTGCTCTCTTGCCGCGCCTGCCCTCCTCCCGTCAGGCTGGCCTGATTGGCGCCGCCAAGGAGACTGCCAAGGACGGCCGCCTGCGGCAGCAGCTGCATCGGCAGTGGGCGGAGCAGAAGGACGAGAAGGAGCTACAACAGCTGATGGCAGGGCTGAAGAATGGCTTTCGCCGGCACCGCGGGGGCGGGTTCTTTGATGACGAGGTGAGCAGGGTCGGTAAATCTGGTGCCGGCTTGCACCTAGCCTTGAGCATGTTTAGATGGTCGGTGCACAGAATCAGCTCAGGCATGTCCCAGACAGTTCCAGATCATTTGCCAAAGCAGCGTGCACACTGTTGGCTGCCCTCCCCTGCCTTGCACCCCGGTCCTGGCTCTGCAGCTGTTGTCCTTTTTCAGGCTTCTTCAACTGGGAATGACACTCTGACGGGCCAGCATTGCGCGCTCGCTGCCCTTGCCGTTGGTGCCGACTGCCACGTGGCCTGCTCATGCGGTTCCCGGGCCCTCTCTTTTACCAGGACGATGAGCTGGCTGGACGGCGGCGTCGTGCCCGCACTGATGGCGACGAGGAGGACGGCGCTGACGGCGTCCTCCCCTGGCCCTCGCCCTTTGAAGCTCCCGCCGGCAGCGACGATGAAGCGGAGGATGAGGAGCTGCTGCGCAAGGCAAAGGAAGGCCTGCTGCTGGCAGAGTCGGGCAAAGGCCTGGAGGAGGGCGGCGGCAGCGGGCGCGGCGGCTCTGCGGGCGGGCTGTCGGCCAGCGGCAGCGGGGGCATCCCCCTGGATGAGGGCTCGCAGGAGCTGCTGGGCCTGCTGTTGGCGCGCAGCGCTTCAGAGCCGCAGCGCGGCGGCTGCGCGGCGGGCGGGGGCAGCGGCGCAGGGCGCTCGCGGTTTGCGCCTGCGGGCGCGGCCGCCGCGGCGCTGCCCACCTTCGGGTCGGACCCCTCCAACAACCGGCTGGCGGTGCTGCCCGGCGCGGGCAGCCAGAGCCGTGGCCCTTCTTTTGTGGGTCGGCAGCCCGCTGCGGTGCGCGGCGCCAGCAGCAGCAACCTGGGGGCGGGCGGCCGCTCCTTTGTGTTTGCCCGCGATGACAGCCAGGGCGCGCCGCCGGCAGACAAGGTGGGCAGGCCTGCAGACACTGCGAGCTTTGCTGGCGCCCACACGCCAGGAGCTTTGACGTGATGGCCATGCTTTGATCTTCTAGGTGGAGCGCTTGCCGCATGTGTGCCGGGCAAGGAGCACCCTGCCTTAAGCAATCAGTCGGCTCTGCTCCCTTGCGCTGTGCAGGGTGGCAGCGGCGAGGGCGGCGCAGCGGCTGCCGCCGACGCAGGTTCTCAAGGCCCCACCAGCTTTGCCAACCTGCGCCAGATGGCTGGCATGCCGGGCACGTCGGCAGCACCGGGGCAGCAGCAGCAACGCAAGCGTGCCGGCAGCAGCTTGGTCAGCAGGCTCAAGCCGCCAGGGCACAGGGCAGGCAAGGAGCCTGTGGCGTCGCAGCCGGCCGACCCTGCTGCAAGCGCAGCTGCGGCGGCCGCAGCTGTCGCAGTCATGGCGGGCGGTGGCCGCCGCGCCAAGTGATGAGCAGAAGTTTGCGTCCTGGATTACCGCAGTGCTCATCACGGTGCAATGATACAGCTGTGCAGCCAATGAGAGGCAATTTCATGATGCATGAGATGACATGTTGCACCGCTCACGGACAACCTGTAGAGCTGCAGCTGCGTATGCGCTCATTGCTCAGCACTGTGGCAAAGCGGCTTGTGATGCTGGCAGGGCACCTCAGCTGTGTTGGGCCAGCGCCTAAAAGCCTTTGGTCAGGATAGGGGCAGGGAATGTGGTTCTTGAGCTTGGACCGTTCATGCACTGCGGGATGGAAGATATCGAGTCAGGCCTGCCGGTGTGCAAGTTCACTTGGGGCTCTTGGCGGGGACGTCATCTTTTCCGTTAGCTGGCCACTCCCCATGCCTGCAGCCCATAGCCCACAGCCTTTCTGCTTGCCAAAGGCGAAACCGTTATGTTGTTTCAACCAGTATCAGTGTCAGTCTGATTAATGTGTGTTACTGGAGTGTGCTGAAAAGAAGCAGGTGTGGTGAGGCATTGATTCAAAACGGCTGAGACGCTTGAGCGGCGACAACACAAAGAGATGAAGGCATAATCAGGCGCTTTTCAAGCTTCGTCGCAATCCAGCTGCAGATCAATTATTGTGAGCGCTACACTTTTGCCACCGTTTGCAGCAAATGGCACCCTCAGCTGGCGAGCCAGCTGCCCTGCCAGCGCCGCTCCTGCGTCCGTTGCTGCTTTGGCTCCTGCTCCTGCCCCTGCTGCAGCGTGTGCTGCTGCTAAACCTGCATCTTCCCCCACTGCTGCTGCAAAAGGCAGCCAGCCTGTTCCCGCAGGCACACTGCCTGGCATGCAAGAAGCAGTGTCTTGCTCAACTGCGGCAGCCGCGCTGGTGCTTGCTGGCGCCGCTCCCTCCTGCCCAGGGCTTGTGCTTGCCGGCGCACCAGGGCCCTCCAGCACGTACACTGGGGAGGGCTTGCCTCCAAACTTGGACAGCTTCCAATTGAGCACGCCGTGGTGAAGCACATGCTGCACATCTTCAAGACTCACCCGCCTGCATTCGGCGGGGAGACAGGCAGGCAGGGCGCCTCGAAGTGATGCTGGGAAGCCAACTTCGACAACAACTGACGTCAGCCCTTTTGTCCTGCATCCTTTATAATAGTCAAACCACCCCGCATGGGCCATTCCGCTCTCGCCTGTTGCGCAGCCGCTCTTGGGCGTGCGTCGTGAGCACGACCGACTGGCGGCGCAAGCGGCGCAGAATACCCTCTGCCTCTTCTGCCCGTGTGTCTCGTTGCTGCTGGCCTGTGGAACGCCTAGACTTCTTCCCCTTGGCCTGGCAGCGGACCAGGGGCGCAGCATAAGCTGCGGCTGAGCAGCTTGTGAATGAACAGGGCCACATGCAAATCGAAAGATGGCGATGTTGAAACAATACATGCCAAGATGCATTTTCCATCCCTTCAAGTCATGCAAACAGGAAAGAACTGCTAAACATTTGCGGAAGGCTGACCTGGCAGCCCTTGAAAGGCAGAACAGGCGTCTGAGATCGGCTCTTGAAGCGCGCCCATACGCGTGCCTGATCACAGGAATGCTGCGCTACCCCGCGCAGCCTGCTTTATTCTTCCTCCTGTCGGTGAGCTGCAGTTATTCTGCAGCCGCCGCCAGTGCTGTCTGCAGTTCGGGTTCAAGCTATGCAGCGTGCATGTTATGCACCCGGCCTCCGCAGCAGGGCTGTGTCCTATGCCCACGCGGCGCCACCGCTGCGCTTGCGCACCTTGACCGCATCTGTTGAAAGCTCAGTCAAGCTTTCCCAACAGGCAGCCCCCCCTGCTCCCATCACACTAACTGCTCAAACATTCCCCTGGCATCCTCTGGACGCAGCTTGCATTCTCCATTGGATGGACCGCCATCTCCTCTGAGCTGGCCCGCTACGCGGCCCAATATGGCAACACTGTCCTGCTCAAGCTGTCGCTGGCATACTATGTGCCCTCCGTGCCCCTGCTGCTGACCGCTGCTGTGCTGGATGAGGCGGTGGACAGACGGGTGGGCCGCCATGCGGCCCGCACCTTTCGCGCCGTAGCAGGTTTGAGGGCACCGTGGGCAGCACGCCGGTGGCATGCCGGGTCTGCACGGTCGACTCCACGGAGCCTGCTGTCTGCTTGCGTGAGTTGCTTCTTCAGGCAACGTTCTGGTAGGCCTTACATCCTGTAGTTCATCTTTCCTCCTTTGTCGCGCTGCCGGCTGCTCCTCACCTCTAGGCCCCTTGCACGGCCCTACTTCTCCGCCAGGGTTTGGCGGCTGCGCCGCCATCCTGGCTGTGCTGCCGCTGCCTGCCATCCAGGAGTCTCTGCCGCGCCTGCTGGCCGCGGTGGCAGCCCTGGGAGTGGCCTCCAGCGTGGCCTTCGGCTGCAGCTACCAGCTGGCCGGGCGGAGCGAGGACGGCGCCACCGTGGCGCTCACCCTTGGGTTTGTGTCGTCTGCCCCTTTGGTGCTCGCGCTGGAGGCGGCGCTTCGCCTGGGTCCCTGTTGCTCCGCCGAGGAGGCGGCGACGCTGTACGAGGCAGCGGCGGCGGTTGCGGGCAGCGGCCTCGTGGCGGCGCTGACGGTGGCGCGCCGGCAGCGCAGCTTCTCGCGGCAGCGCCTGGTGCTGGGCGCCGCGGCCGCGCTGTCGCTGCCCCGCCTGCAGCAGCCGCTGCTCGCGGCAGGTCGGCCAGAGCTGGAGGCAGAGGCAGCGGCAGAGGCGGGCAGTGGGTCTGGGGCGCTGGACAGGAGCGGGACGGGCGCGGCGCCTGGGGCGAGCCATGAGGGGTCGCACCCTAGCTGGGCCCCGCTGCTGCACACCGGCGCCGGCGAGGCGGCAATTGACGTGGGCATGAGCGCACTCAGCAGAGCGGCTTCGCCGCTGACCCGCCAGCTGTCAGGCACCAGCGACGAGCCTCTGAGCGATGTGGCCCCTGCTGGCAGCGGCGGGGAAGAGCTGGCCGCAGTGTGGCCTGCGGCTGCGGCGCTGGCCCTTGGGGTTGGTGCCTCCATGTTTCTCTTTCCCTTCCTAACCCAGCTGCCGCCGCGTGAGCTGGGCAAAATGCTGCCTGTGGTGCTCTTCTGGACGCGCTGCTTTGCCGACATCGCCGGCCGCCTGCTGCCGCGCCTGTTTGGCGGGCTGGCCCCGCCCGGCGCGCGGGCCCTGCTGACGCTGGCCGCCCTGCGCGCCGCCTCGCTCCCCCTGCCGCTGCTCTACGCCGCCGGCCGCCTGCCAGCGTATTGCTACAGCGACTGGCTGCTGGTGGCATATGTTGCAGCCATGTGGCTTTCCTCTGGCGCCCTGAGTGTGTATTCCTACCTGCTGGTGCCCCGCCTGGTGGGCCCTGCTCTGATCCGACGGGCCACATCCGTCATGACGCTGACCTTCAACGCCGCCTGCCTGGCCGGTCTGCTGGCCGCCATCCCCTTCTCTTTGCCCTGATATTCCGCTGCGCCGCTTTGAGCCGCTCTTCGGCCTTGCTTGAAACTCAATTCTGCCCAGCGCTTCGGAGGCCGCGGCCCTGTGTTTAATTCCCCTTTGGTACCCCTGAATTCACCCTGCTGTTCAGCACCTCACACCCTTTCATTGGCAGCTGTAATGCAACCCATGGATTTTCTGCATGCTTGGAACCCGGACATCACACGGCCGTCTGCAGTTGCGCCCTCTGATGCATCATTTGCAACGCATTACATACTTGTAAAGAGCATCAAGAACAAATCAGGGGTGGGGTCAAGAGTGTGCAGTGTGAGCAGATCAGGATGC
>VFQP010004581.1_pt1 | contig 12716 bp, 17 predicted proteins | sample 3512351 | NCBI WGS metagenome assembly VFQP01 (sample SAMN10412372, study PRJNA504923) | tailings metagenome | isolation source: Relicate 1 Philex TSF1 revegetated site | place: Philippines: Tuba, Benguet | collected 2017-08-29 | reverse complement strand
GGCGCGACTGGCTGTGCAGCAATCACGGGCAGGGTGCCCCAGTGAAGTGCAAGCGTGTGTGCGTGTGTGCGTGCGTGCGTGCGTGCACCCGCCGTCTCAGGTGTGGTCTGAGGGCCGCGCGGCTCCCGTGGACGGCAAGGCGCTGGTCAAGTGGGTCACCTCGCTGGTGCCCGCCGCCGCCACGCTCGAAATCACGCCGCCGCTGCTGCACGAGTTCGTCACGTTTGCCTCGCCCGAAGCGACCCGGGTGGGGCGCGACGACGACGACGAGGAGGAGGGCGAGGAGCAGGGCGACGGGCCCACCAGGATCATCCCGCCAAAGGTGCGCGCGCAGCTCGCTCGTGGGGGCGGCTCCGGTGGGGCGCAGCAGCGTTTGCGCTTGCACGCTGCTCTCAATGCCTCCACCTTGGCCACCCCGCATGCCTGGAGCAAGTGTGCGATGTTGGCGGTCGGCCCTGGGGGCTGCCGGCTATTGCTGACACGCGAGCGGCGGGCGGCTGCGTGTGGGCGTGCCGATGTCCCATGGTTCCTGCGCAGGTGATCCTCTTCACGAACAAGGACGAGGTGCCGGGCGTGTACAAGCTGCTGGCCGCCAAGTTCATGCAGCGCCTCGCCGGCATGGCCTTTGGCTGGGTGCGCGCGCACGTGCCTGACAACCAGCGCATCCTCGACCAGATCAAGCCGCAAAAGGTGAGGCGGCAACCCTGACCCAGGTGCTCCCTGCCCAGGTGCTTCCTCGAACTGCTGGTCCTTGGCGCACCACGACGCTGGCGGTGGTCCGTGCCGTCGACGCGACCCGCAGCCGGCGTGCGAGAGCGGAGCGTGCACAGCGCACCTTGGGATCACCGCGGCGGGAGTGGCCTGGGCCGCAGAGCGCGCACCTTTGCTGCTGTGCTCTCGGCGCTGTGCTCGCAGGTGCCGGGCATGATGGTGCTGCTGCCGCTGCCCCAGGGCATGGCGGGCCCTGACGGCGCCAAGGGGGGCAAGAACAGCATGCCCGTCAGCGCGCAGGCGTGAGTGCGCAGGCCTGCGCTCCTGTACGCGTGCGCCGGCTCTGCAGCCTGCCCGCTCTGCTGCGCGAGCTTGCTCGCCGCTGGCCGGTGCCTTGCTGTCCAAGCGAGGTGTGCGGGAACACCAAGGTGGTGTGTGTGCTGCTGGCCACCTTTGCACTCCCGCCCGCCCCCCCCCCCTCCCCCTGCGCAGGTACATGGGCCCAAACAACCTCAAGTCCATGTCCGCTTGGCTGGAGCAAATGTGCGCCTTCATCGAGAGCATGTACGGTGAGCGCCCCTCACCCTGCGACGCAGGGCGGCCTTGGGCAGCGCTGAGGGACGCGTGGAGGCCCTGGAGGAAGGGACACCCGTCGCGCCTGGCGAAAGATTGTCGGCGCTCGCTGGTGCGCATGCCAGCTGCCTTGCCATGGCTGCACTGCACACATATGTCGCAGGCGGGCCAAAGCAGGAGGTGGCGGCGGAGCCCTTGCCCACGCTCGCGTCGCCCCAGGACCTGGACGCGCACTGCGTGAGCAAGGGTGCCGGCCTGTGCGTGGTGGCGCTCACCTCCGGCAGCCCCACCGCCGCCAGGTGAGCGCGACACCGGGCGCACTCCCGCAAGCACGCGCCGACGCCGCCACGCCGCTGCGCCTCCCCACGCCGCCCGCGCCTCTTCTCTTCCCGCACCCGCGCCCTCTCGCAGCAACAAGGGCGTGGTCAAGGCCCTGTCGCGCGCCGCGCTCAAGTTCAAGGACCAGCCCATCTACTTCAGCCTCCTCGACGCAACCAAGTTCAGGCAAGCTGCCGCCCCTCCCTCCCACCTCGCCTCGCCTCCACATGAAGCAGTCGTGGCGTCGCGTCGTAGCGGACCCCACCTCCGCCTCGGCCGCCTCTCTGCGCGCAGGGCGTTTGCCGCCGACGTGGGCGTGTCGCCGTCGGACCTGCCCACCGTGGTGGCGCTCTCGGCGCGGCGGCTGCGCGCCGCCGCGCTGCCCGAGGCGCTGCCCCCGCAGGCGCAGGCGGGCGCAGGCGTCGTCGCCGACTTTGTGGAGGGCGTGCTGGGCGGCAAAGTGCGCACGCAGGCGCTCGACGTGAGTGGGGCTGTGGTGCGAGCCTGGGCGCAGCTGCGTCTGCGGCGTGGGCGGCGCAGCGTGCGTCTTGCTTGGGGGGGAGGTGTGCGTCGCCCCACGGGCGTGCGCTGTCTGCCACCGCGCAGGCGCTCCCGCGTGTGGAAGAAGGCAGCGCGGCGGCGGCGGGCGGCGGGTCGGCTGCGGCGTCTGGGGAGGAGGCGGCGGCGGGTGCGGACGAGGCAGTGCTGGAGGAGGAGTTTGACCTCAGCGAGATCCTGAACGAGGAGGTGAGAGGAGCGAGGGGAGGGGCTGGGGCAGTGCTGCTTGGCGCAACGTCTGGTCGGAGGGCGCTGACCGCGCCAGTGGCGCACGCGGGTGTGGCCGCAGGTGGAGGACTCTTCGCTGCTCACCAAGGAGGAGCGCCTCAAGCAGCTGGAGGAGGAGGAGGCACGGGTGCGTGGTGCCTGTGCGTAGACGCAGCATGCTGACGAGGCGGGCAGGGGTGCCCCCAACGCCCGGTTGTCGTGGCCCACGCAAACGTGTGCGCAGGCGGCGGCGGAGAAGGCAGCAGCGGCGAGCAAGAAGAAGAAGAAGACGAAGAAGAGCAAGAAGAAGAAGGGCAAGGCCAAGGCAGCAAAGGAGGAGCTCTAGGTGCACTGCGTCGCCGACTCGGATGCGATGGTGACGCGTGGCGTCCCCGCTACGGCCCCGGGCGTGCAGGAGGTGCAACTGAGATGACGGATTGGAGTGTCCTGAGCGCACTGCACTCAAGCCTGGGTTCCTCCTTCGCGTCCTGGGCGCAGCACACAAAAGCGCGAGCCCCAAAGCCGCAAAAAGGCGGCAGACGGAACGAGTCGGTCTGTCCCGGCAGGACGAAGCGGAAGCGAACGTCGCACGCACATACACGCACGCAGCTCGCTCCTCGTCGCCGATGGCCACGCTCACGCCCAACGCCGCGCGTTCAAGAGGTGCAGTGCTGACGCGGCTCTGGCCTCCCTTCGAAGAGCCCGCCTCGCCCCTCTCAGGGGGCGGCAAGCCACCTGCGCAGGCGGCGTCCATGGCGCGCACCACTCACCTGCGCGCTCTCCCTTGCGGCTTGCCTTGAGAGCCTGCTGCAGGGGGACTGCTCTGGCCGTCCACGTGGCTGGATGCGTTGCTGGCGGCGCTGGTCCTGCTCCTGGCGGTGGCCTTGATCTCAGTCCTCATCTTCCAGCCGGGGGCGCTCCAGAGCCTGGTGGCTGCTGCATTCGCGTCCGGCAGCGCGACCGCGCCCCTGGATGCCGAGCAGCCGCAACAACTGGCGGCGGGCGGCCAGCCCCACCAAGGGACCCAGCAACAGCAGCAGCAAACGGCGTCGCTCCGTGCCGGCGCGCTGATGTTCGACAGCTCACGACAGAAGCCTGCGGCAGACGCGCAGGCAGGGGCAACAGATGCGGTGGACGCCGAGGCTGCAGCGGGCGCCCAAGATGGCGGCGGCGGCTCAGGCACCGGAGCAGGCAAGCTCGCTGCTTCACAAGACTCAGGAAGTTGGCGCTGCAGAGCTCTGCTTTGCAGGGGCAAGCTGTAGGCACACTCGGCACCTCGGTAGCTCACACCTCGCAACGCGCTGGCCCTCCACCCTGCGTGTGGGGTGCGCACGCAGGCGCCGGGACGGAGAGCCTGGTGTGCACGCCGGCGGCGCGCGAGGCGCAGCTGCAGCGCTTCCAGGACGTGCGGAACCTCACGTCCGCCGGCCAGAAGTCGGGCAGCGGCGTCGCCTGGGCGTGCATGCCGCGGCTCTGGCTGCCGGCGCTGCAAAGTGCGTTTGGTCGGCGCGACGATGGACGGACCGCGGCCGCGGGCGCCGCCGCAAGTGCACGCCTCCTGAATCCGGGCTGGCGACGCAACGCACGTGCCTGCGCACGCGCGCTCGTTCTCCCCTGCGCGCAGAGATCACCCGGGGCGAGGAGCGCATCACCATGGCAGAGTGAGCTGTGCCCTCGGCACTCCCGCAGCTGCATCAGCATGAGCTGCGGCCCACTCAAGTGGTTCTGGCGTCTCGCGGTCACCAGGGTGCTGTGCGTGCTGTTGGTGGTGGCGGTGCGCGCGCCCGTAGCGTGGGCGGCGGCTTTGGCTACCTGTCGGCGCAGCTCATGCACGCATTTGCGCCCCAGCTGGGCATCAGCAAGCACTCGCTGTTTGCGGCCTACAAGAACCTGGTGCCCGGCGCCGACACCGAGCCCCTGCTGGCCTGCTCGCGTACCTGCGACCACACCCTCGAGGGTTAGTGAGGCTCATGGGATGAAGGGGGGTGGGATGGCCGCGCCTGGGTGCCTGGCCCGCCGCACGCCGTGGCCGCCTTGTCATGTTGCGGAAGTGCATTTGGACGCGGCTGCGTGTTGCTGTCGCGCCGCGCAGCGTGCACGCACGTGGAGCCCGCCGCCGTGGCGCCGGCGGGGCGCAGCGTGGAGGTGCACTCGTTCGAGCCGTCGCAGATGCTGGCCGAGCGGCTGGCGCAGGCCAGGTGCGGTGGTGCACGCGGCCCCTTGCACGTTGGGGAGGCGAGGCGACGGCGGAGACAGGGCGTGTGGGTCAGGCACTCGCGCACGTGTCCCCCTGCGGCGGCGCAGGAACAAGCTCATTTCCGCGGCACCCGAGGAGGCGGTGGAGCGCAACAAGTGGGTCATCCACAACGTGCCGGTGCGTGTTGTTGGGGCGGCGCGGAGGCAGGCGCCCGGCGCCTCCTCAGCGGCGTCGGTGTGCTCACCGCGTGCTCGTGGCGTTGCAATGTACGCGATGCGCAGCTCTCGCGCCAGGTGGAGACGGTTCACTGGCCGTCCACGTGCGACGGCGACGCGTGCGCCATCTCCCAGTTTGCGCGCCCGGGTACCGAGCCCGTGCAGGTGCGGCGCAGCGGGCGCAGCCGCCATTGGCGGGGCAGACTACACAGCGTTTGCCGGTGGGCTGCGGCCATCGCCGTCACACGAACGCTACATGTAGCATTGCGTTGCGTGCCGGCGCTGCTTGGCGCAGGCGTCGTCGTTTGACGAGATGCACCAGGGCGGCTTGACGGCGGGCATTACCTGGACCGTCATTTCCGTGCGCTCCCCTGGGCATGAGCCAGCGGTGCGCCTCTTTAGGAGGGGGGGCGGGGCGAGAGGATAAGCCGACGCTTTGCTGCGGCCTGGGGAAGGCCTTGAGTATTGACCCTGCCGCAACGCGTGCGAGGCTCACGCGCCTGCACGGCGTGCGCCCTCGCCGCCGCCTGCGCAGGTGCTCATGGGCATGCAGCGCGTGCTGAGCGACCAGGTGCGCTGGCTGGGCTGGCTGGCCGGCGGCCCCTCGCATTGCCAGCACCACCGCGTCGCGCGCACGCTCGCCAGGCGCGGAGCTCGCACCGTCCTTGCGTGCATCGTGTCTGCATCGCTCGCTCGCTCGCTCGCTCGTGTGTGCGCAGCTGGTCAACGTGCTCGAGTTCACCGTGCACCCCAACCTGGGCCTGTGGCTCCTGACCCGCCTCAGCAAGCTCATCGTGTGGCTCGAGTCGCTGGGTGCGCGCCCTTCCCGCTCCCTTGCACGCTGCACCTGGGCCTGGTGGTGCGCGGCGCGCAGGCATGCAGGGGTGGGCCGTGCGCCGTGTGGCGCTGTGCGCGCAGGTATGGCGTGCTTCCTCGAGGGCCCGGCGTCGCTGTACAAGCTCTCGGCGCAGTGCTGGGACGACGGCTTCCTGCTCGACTCGCCCTCCCGCGTGGTGCGCCGGCAGGGGGCGTCGTTCAAGGGCGCCACGGGGCGACGAGGCGGCCTGCCCGCACGTGCGTGCGAGACGCTGCGGCGCGTGTGGTGGTGGCGCGCCGCAGGTGTGCGCCCGCATCGAGTCGAGGTTTGAGGAGGCGCTGGACCAGCTGGTGGACCTCAGCGTGCCCAACAACTGACGAGCTTTGGGTGGGGCACAGAAACCGTGCCCTCCCGGCCCACCAGTCGCGGCGGGCGACTTGAACATTCATTCATGTGATCAGCGGTGGACCTTGGTGGTGGTGGTGGACCGCGCAAGCAGACAAACTTGGGACGGCTTGGGGCCGTCGCGCTGTGGAAGGCGTCTGCTTCGTTGCGCGCGCCGCATTCATTCAATGGACCCAAGCTCGTGGAAAACGCTTGCAGAGGCCTCAAGTCCCAGCTTTCAGACGCCGGCAGCGCTCGGTGCTCCTGCGTGCCCGTGTGTCCCCGCGGCGCGCCGCTGCTGCCACGACGACAAGGCCTTGCTGGCCAGGAACCCCACGGCGGCGGCGGCGATCGCCACGCCTGGCCAAAACATTGCCATTGCCGCCTTCTCCGCGCCGCCCTCGCTCACGCCCTGCGCACCAACAACACAGCGTGAAGCGCCACCCCACAATCGCTGCGAGCCAGGGTTCCCCGCGCACAGCACGGGCAGCGCGTCAACCACAGGCCTCCTCTCTCACCCAGATGCCTCGGATGCAGATGACTTGCCCAGACTTGTACTCCATGCCTGCGGGCCAACGCACCACGGCAGGCTGACGAAAGCTGTGGGAGGCTGCCGGAGCGCTGAACAGCCGCAGCAGGGTCCTCGTGCCTCGCGCTCCTCCTCTCCTCCTCCTCACCCATGCCCGGATTGAGCGCGTAGAACTCGTGCTGGCTGAGCCCGAACATGCGCATGAGCCCTTCTGTCTGCTCGTGGCCCTGCGGTTGCACCCACCACGGCACCCCACGAATCGTCGGTTAGAGCGCTCGCCGCGCTGGCAGGTTCGGGGCCCCAGCCGCAGCACCCTGCTGCCCCACCTGCAGCTCGTAGATTTCGTGGCAGTCCACGCCCTGCTTGAGGAAGCGCTGCTTGGTGTCGGCGGACATGCCTCCTGCACAGCAGAGCGCGCGCGACCCGCCATCAGCACCAGCCGCTGCGGAAGACCTCCACAGCAGCAGGACGCGCTCAACGGGCATCCTCACCTCTGCTGATGGTGTTGCTCAGCCTGTGCTGGTGGAATGAGAACCACGAAAGGGCGGCGAGCACCAACAAGAGCAGCGCAACCACCAGCCACTTGACGGGAGGCAGGTGCAGCTTGGCGCCACTCGAGTGCGCAGCCATTGCTGGATGCTGGATTGCCAGTGGCTGGAGCTGGAGCTGGAGCTGGAGCTGGAGCTGGGTCAGGGATCGAGCTGCTGCTGCCAAGGACGTGCCAAGGACGTCACGACCTCACGGCGTCGTTGCTTGAGCAGCGGATGGAGCGAGCGACATCACGAGTCGAAGCAGGCGTGCTGCTTTCTCGGTTTCGTGCTCGCGCGAGGGACATGGATGATACTCTTGTCCAGGGCGCCCACCCAGGATCCTCCTCACTGAGCGCAGCGCCGCAGGCACGCAGCTCTGGCAAACGCAACTGAAGCACAGAAGCGCCTAGTGCTGTGCGCGCTGAACACCTCCCTGTGCTGACCACCTTGGACGCCGGCGGACGGACGCAGCGCTCAGACAGCACGCAGGCGTGCCGCATAGCTCTCGGGGGCCATGTACAGTAGGGCCATGCTCCTGAGGATGGGCGCGATGGCGGGAGCGCTGGGCGCCGTGGGCGTCTATGCTCAGCCGCAGCCAGTAGCCGCCGAGCCGCAGCGCGTAGCCGCAGTGGCGGGATCCCGTGCGGCCAAGACGGTCGTCATCGACGAGCGCACCGCCAAGCTCAAGCTTGTTCAAGTGGTGTTCCGGTGAGTTGATGCTGCGCTGGATGCGGCGGCATCTGCTCACGCGTGCGCACCCTCACCGTCGCCGCCGGCGCAAGCCTGCAACGACGCGGCTTTGTGCGCCAGAGCTTGCCATCGAGCAGCAGCGCCAGCAGCAGCAGCAGCAGCAGGAGGAGGGGGGAAACGCAGGCGCGGGCGGCGCTGCGCCACCCGGCCGGAGCGATCGCCATGACACCTGATCTCTCCTGCGCCGTTGATGGTCAATGTGCTGGCAGAGGGCACTCCACTCCTACCGCTCCCACCTGCCGCGCAGGCACGGCGCGCGCACGCCGCTGACGCGGCGCGAGGAGCTGTGGGCGCGCACCGGCGCCAAGTGGGACGTCTGTTCCCAGGCCTACACGCCGCAGCCCCTGCGCCTCACCACCAAGGACGGCGGGCCCGTGCCTCCCAACGAGCACAACCTCAAGCAGGCACGACTCGGCCTCGCAAGTATGCGCGCGCGCGAGCCGCCGCAGCCCCGTGATCAGGTGGCTGCGGTTGTTGCTGGCGCCCGCAGGTCTCCAAGGTGCTGCCGGGCGGGTGCAGCATGGGGCAGCTCACGTCGTTCGGGCAGCTGCAGGCCAGGGACCTGGGCGAGTGGCTCCGCCAGCGCTACGTGCAGCAGTACGGCCTCCTGCCGCCCACCTACCAAGTGCGCAGGGCCAACGGCACGCTGTCCTGTGTGGCTCCGGCTCAACACACGCGGCCTTGTCGCGTTGCTTGCTTGCGCCGCTGACGGGTGGGTGCGACCGCCGCTCGCTGCGCAGGAGGGCGTCATTGCGGCGCGGACCACGCCGTACCAGCGCACGATCGGCACGCTGGCGGGCGTGCTGACCGGCCTGCTGGGCCCGCCCAAGCCGGGCGGCCCCGTCATCCCCGCCGTGTCCTCCACTGCCGTCGACGAGATCCTCTAGTGAGTGCGTTCGTGTGGCTTGCGTCTGTGCACCTGCGCAGCTTCCTGTTCACAGCAGGCCCGGTGCATGGCACGATTGCTGCTTGCACCGAGGAGGTAGGGACGAAGATGAGGCTCCAGAGCACCCGGGGCACCAGAGTTCCACGACGACGACGACGCACACCAACAGAGCCGCCTTCCCGCCGCCCATCGCCCCCCCTAATGGTGCCCGCAGCGCCGACACCAAGCAGTGCCCGCACCTCAAGATCTTCATGCGGCTCGGCAAGGAGAACTCCCAACGTGAGCCAGTGCCACCCCCCCAAACACCTCCAGCGCAGAGCTCGCACCGCCCACACGGCTGCCGCCGCTCTTTCCGCCCCGCCGCCGCACCACGGCGCCCCGCTGCTGCCCTCGTGGGCGTCCTGACCGCCCCATTCCCGCCCGCCGCGTGCCGCAGGGCTGGTGCGCAGCGACCCCGAGTTTGAGTACGTTCAGGAGGAGCTGCTGCGGCTGGGCGTGGTGCCCGACCCGCCCAAGGACGGCAAGCCGGCACACTGGTTCTTCACCGACCTGCACGACGTGGTGCGTGAGCCTAGGCCCAACGCTGAAACTGTTGCTTTCCTGCGCGCGGCTGAGCTGAGGAGCACGAGCACGAGCGCGGGACGGGAGGCCTGGGGGACGAGAGTCAGTGGCGGCGAGGGCGTGCGTCGCTGGCGGCGGAAGGCGAGGCCCGGGCTGGTAGGGCGTCGCTCCTGAGGAGCGGGAGCGTGCTGGGAGGAGCTGGGAGGACACGTGGAGAGCCTCGCGGCGGTGGTCCGCGTGCAGCCCTGGCCCCACCACCTCTGCGCCTCTAAGGGTTATGCGCGTTGGCGCTATACGCGTTGCTCGCTCAGCGGACACTTGATCAGGTGCCCTGCCCCGCCGCATGGTTACGCTGTGGTTTGGCGAGGCGCGCTGCATTGCATGTGGTGCCGGCTGCGTGCGCGCAGGTCGTGGCGCTCAAGGCGGCAGAGAAGCCCATCCCCGAGGGCTTCAGCCCCCGGCTGGTGCGCGCGCTCAACCGCCTCGCCACCAAGGAGTTTGCGCCCACGGTGCGACGCGCACGAGCCGCCCCTGCCCGCGCCCTGCCCTGCCTTCTGCCAGCAGCGCCTGACCTCGTGCCCTCCGCCAACAGGCAGGCAAAACCGTGGCGACCCACGCTGGCGGCCGCTGGGCCCGCCTCATGTGCCGGCCAACGCACCGCGTGTGCACGCACCCGCTGCAACCACGGCGCACGGCCCCCTGCCTGCAGGTGGCGCCGAGCGTGAACGACGCGTACGGGCACCCGCTGCTCAAGCTGTCTCTGGGCGTGCTGCTGCACAAGCTCGTCACGCACATGGAGGAGGCGGCCACGTCCAGCGCCACGCCCAAGCTCTACCTCTACAGCGGGCACGACAGGTCAGCGAGTGGCAGCGGGCGCACGGCGCGCCGCGCACCTGTGCCGTCCTGGAGTGGCCGGCTGCGCCCCTTGCAGCCGGATGGCACACGCCATGGATAACATGTCGCGCCTCACCGCTCACCCGCTGCTTCCCCTTCTCTCTCCGCCCCGCAGCACCATCATGCCCATCCTGGCGGCGCTGGGCAAGGACGTGCTCGACAGCTGGTGCGCAGCGTTTCAAACGAAGCCCTGCTGTGGGCGCGCCGCAGCTGTCCACAGCCTTGCATCTCGTCGCCTGGCGCTGCGCAGGCCGCCGTTCCTGTCCAACGTGGTGTTTGAGCTGTGGGAGCTGCCGCCCCAAGCGGCCCCGAGCGGCGCCTCCCCTGCGCCCACGCAGCGCCACGCCGTGCGCGTGCTGTACAACCGGGAGGAGCTGGACGGGCTCCCGCACTGCCCCTCCGGTGAGCACGCACACACACGCACTCGGGCATGGGCAGGCGACGGGCAACGGCAGCAGACATCTTTGGTTTCTGCGGCGGCGTGTGCGTGCGTGCGTCTTCCGTCGACGGCACGGTGGCCACCGCCCGCGTCATGCAGGACGGATTAGCAGCGAGGCAGGTTAGGCACCGGCCCAGGCCAGAGCAAGCGTCACCTGCCCGCAAGCCGCGAACGTTGGGACAGCTACGGCGTGTGCATCATCATTCCATGTGTTCGCGAGCGGCGCCTGTCCTCTGCTGCAGGGCAGTACCTGACGCTCGAGGCGTTCAAGTCGGGCGTGATTGGGCCGTTCCTGATCAGCGAGCAGGATATTGCCAGCGCCTGCACCGTGCCCGTGGACCATGGCACGTCCAAGCCCACGGTCGGGTCCGCCAGCGACGACGACGACGAGTAGCGTGTGAAGGGGCTGCCAGCACGCTGTCCCTCCTTGTGGGGGAACGCGGGGGGCCTGTGTGCGGCATGTGCACGGCCTGGCTTGTGCGGACCGGACAGCAGCTTTTCCTTTCTGCGGTTCTCTCCTGGCGCTGCTCTGCGCTGGCGCGCTCTGCTCGCGTGCACGCGATTGCAATCTCACAAAGCAGCGTCGTTCACATGAGAGCTCTCTTCACGGCGTAAAGCTGAGTCAGTGCCCCGATGGCAGGGCAGCGCCGCCCGCCGCGTTGCCGCTCGCCGCCACCACGGCCGCCTGCGTGGCCGCCTGCTGGATGGCCGGCGGCAGCGGCCCCACCACATCAAGCCACCGCTCACCGCCCCGCCCGCCGGCGGCGCTCACCCGCGGCAGCGGCGCCGCCACGCAAACCACGTCCACGCCCGTCATGCAGCCCAGAGCGTCACCGGGCTGCGCCCGCACCCTCCCGCCGGGGCTGTACGCCGCCGCGCCGGCGCCCGTCGTGCCGCCCGCCTTGTCCGCCGCTCGCACCCGCCTGAAGGGCGACGCCCCACCACGGCGGCCGTTCCCGTCGTCGGACGGAGGTGCAGGGAAGCTCGCGACGAGGCCAAAGCGCCCCACAGGCAGCAGCTCGCGCCTGTTGCTGTCCGCGCCGCCACCGCCACCGCCGCCGACCAGGGCCAGCAGCTTGCCCAGCCAGCCCCACTTCTCCCTCGGCGGCTCTGGCACCTCTTCGAGCGCCACCTCCAGCAGAGCGTCCTCTGCACCGACGGCGCCCCGGCTGAGGCTCATGACGTGCGCGTGCAGCGCCGACAGCTGCCCCAGCGCCGCCACCAGCGCCGGGCCGTACGCCTGCGGCCACGCGCCGCCGCCGCCGTCGCCGGACGCCTTCCCGGCGGCCTCCGCGCCTCCCGGCGCCGTGCTGAGGACGCCGGGGCCGCTGGCGCTGTGCGGCACGATGGCCGAGGGCCGCTTGGCATCTGCTGGGCCGGGCGCCAGCGGTGGCGAGCCGCCGGACGAGAGCGAGCGGCCGCACAGCAGCTCCACCTTGCCCATGTGGTGCGAGACCCACCTGCAAACCCACCCTCCTCTTCAAACATCAGTGATACCGTTGAGGCCAGGAACCGGCTGTGCGCCGGCGGAGACGGCAAGGTTTGCGCGACGCACCGCGTGGCAGTGGCCGCCTGGCCGGCAGCAATGGCCGCCGCCGCCGCGTCGGTAAGCACGTGCAGCACAGGCTCGGCCAGCGGCCCGTCCTGGTGCCCGTGCGCCAAGAGGTCGAGCGCCGAGCGGTACAGCACCTCCACCTCGGGCCAGGCGTCCGCCGCGCCTGCAGGCATCCACAACGACGCAGGCGCTCGCGTTTTGTTCATGCGGGCTCGACAACGGTGCGGCTGCGGCGGCCACGCAGAGGTATGTGGCTCACCGGCGCAGGAGAGGACGTGCGCGCGGTTGGCGAGCGCGTCGACGGTGAGCGGCGCCGTGCCGCCCAGGTGCGCGGCGCGCAGCACGTAGGCGCGCTCGGCGGCGTCACGCGCCTTGGAGGCCTTGACGGCGGCCGACCGCGCCACCACCTGCGACACTGAGGGCCGCGCCGCGCCCGCGCGGCCGCTGCCCAGCATCATGACCACGCCCGACGGGTCGCCCACCACCACGGAGCGCGGCGCCGAGGAGGCCACGCCGCCGCCCTCGGCGCCGCCGGCGCCGCCCGCCAGCAACAGCGCGGACAGCAGCTGCTGGTGCGGGTCCTGCTGCGGGG
>VFQP010004580.1_pt1 | contig 12716 bp, 24 predicted proteins | sample 3512351 | NCBI WGS metagenome assembly VFQP01 (sample SAMN10412372, study PRJNA504923) | tailings metagenome | isolation source: Relicate 1 Philex TSF1 revegetated site | place: Philippines: Tuba, Benguet | collected 2017-08-29 | reverse complement strand
TTTGGGGGGTGGGTTGGATGTGGGGTTGTGCATTGGATGTGGAGGGTGTGCATTGGATGTGGAGGGTGTGCGTGAGGGGGGTGGATGTATGGTGGGTGTATACAGTGGAGCACACTCGAGAGGTGTATATGTATATGTATACACACCACTACCACCAGTGGCATGTCATACACACAACACACGCAAAACCCATGCCCTCACAAACAACACACCCACAAAACATGCTCATGATCCACATTTGCACAACCTACACCCACACACACACACACCCTACACACAGCCCCCCCACACACCCTACACACAGCCCCCCACCCCCACCCCCCTAAACAATACCCATAAAACCTCCTCCAACAAACACTCCCCCCCCAAAAAACACACCATATCTGCCCCCGCATCCCCCATGTCGTTCATATACACATTCAAATCCTGCAGCTGACTTGCACTTGGCAACCACCCCGCCAATGCCTTTGCCCCCTCCTCTGTGAGTGCATTATTCCCGACATCCAACACCTTGAGGCTGGTTGGCCGTTGCTGCAGGGCTGTACACAGTGCTGTGAGACCATCGTCCCCAATGTCGTTGGCTTTGAGTGAGAGTTCTTCAAGGGATGTGTTGGTGGCTATGTGGTCGCTGAGCATGAGGGCACCTGCTTGTCCTATGTAATTATCACTGGTTTGTGGGGGGGGGGAGTGATGGAGGTGGGGGGGGGATGGAGGTGGTGTGTAATGAAGGGTGTGGGTGTGATGATGGGAACAGACAAGATGGGAATAGTGAATGTGGATGTGCACGTTTGCATTATCAAATGCACTTTTCACACAAACAAACACACAGCACATAATACACACACAGCACATAATACACACACATTATATAATACACACACATTATATAATACAAAAATAAACAAAAAAAACATATGTATCTACATACACTATACACACATAACCATACAAACACACTCTCCACATTCCCACCTCAATCCCAGCACTTTTAAACTTGTGTTGTTTCCCAGTGCCCTGGCCAATGCGGTAATACCCTTGAGGTCTATAGCATTGCTATTCAACTCCAGTGTTTCCAGTGTGGTGTTGCGTTCAAGCATGGCTGCAAGGGCAACAGCACCATCATCGCCAATGTTGTTGCCACTCAGGTTGAGGGTGCGAATGTTGGAGTTGCCTTGGGGGGGGGGGAGGTGTGTGTGTGGGGGGGATATGGTATGTATGGCATGTGTGTATGGTATGTGGGGGGGGGTATGGTTGAGGCATGTATGGGGGTGTGTGGGCATGGGGATTAGGACAAGGTGTATACGTGGGTATGTTTTTGTTTGTTGAGCATATACATGCCTTCAATCTTCTCATACACTGTTCCCCCCCTCCACATCGGCACACGCTCTATACACTCCCATGCACACTCACACATTCTCCCACACATACACACACACCCTCACACCCCCACACATACCCTCCATGAATGCTGCAATCACCTGAGCACCTTCATCCCCTACACTGTTGGTTTCTAGTATCAGCGTCTGCAGGTAGTCATTCTGCGCCAGGGCTTCACATAACTGCGTCACGCCCTGTAGGCCTGTGTGTGTGTGAGGGATGTGGTGTGTGTGTGAGGGATGTGGTGTGTGTGTGAGGGATGTGGTGTGTGTGAGAGGGATGTGGGCGTGTGTGAGGGATGTGGGCGTGTGTGAGGGATGTGGGCGTGTGTGAGGGATGTGCGCACGTGTGAGGGATGTGCATGGAAGAAGGATGTGGTGTGTGTGACACCAGGGATTGTATGTGTGTGTGTGTGTGTGTGTGTGTATATAGGGTTTGTGGTGTAGAACATGTGTGTCGTGCGTGTATGCACACTGTACATGTGTGTACCCACAAACAAAGCATCATACAACAACAGCTCATTACACCATCCTCCTCCTCATCATCATCAACATTGATACCACACACAAGCACCATTATCGCATCATCATCACCACACAACCAACCAACACACCATACCAGTGCCATTCTACATGCATACATACACACACACATACATACACACAACCAACCAATACATCATACCAATGCCATTTTTCCCCAAGTCTGCAGCCTTGCATCGATCATTGAATGCAAACGCCTCTGCTATGTATTGACACCCCTCCTCACCTAGGTTCTTGGCTGACAGGTCAGCAGAGGTGCTGCTGCGAATCTGTGTGTGTAGTAAGGGGTGGGTGGGTGGGTGTAGGTGCGTGTGTGGGTGTATACACTACAGTTGACTATACAATTGATTACACATACCTAGGTACACACAGATATATACATACGTATACACACAGACATATACCCACAGACATATACACACAGACACCAACACTCAAACACAACCACACATACTTGCTCCATGAATGCATTGAGACGCTGCATACTTTCCTTTTGCAATTGCCGCTGCTCCATCACCTGTGTTGTGTGTTGTGGATGGACACACATGGACCACATGTGTGTTGCACACATCGTACACAACACATATACCCAATGTACAGCATATGGTGCCACACATCCAACAACACCATCAAACATGCACTCACATGCGACACAACGCTGCTGCCCACAACAACACTGCAGTACCTTTTGCACTTTGGGCATTTGTGTGTTGGCCACCTTGCGCAGCATAAACACCGCCCCAGCAACAACAGCAGCCCCGACAACCAGCACCCCCGCAAACTTGGCCTTTTCAACAAATTCTGGTGATACAGACGCACGCACCAGACGCTGGGATTGCTGTGCATGCCTTCTAGCATGCTGCTGCTGGTCGGATGCTGCTGTGGATGCAGATGTGGTGGGCGCAGTGGTGACGGCAACATCCACCTCGACGTCGCCATCCAACCCTTGCTCCACCACAGGAACCATCTGCGTCTCGTCAATGTCTGTCAATGCTTCTGAATCAGTAAGATCACTGTTTGCGTTGTCTGTGGCGCGAGGGCGCAGTAAATGGTTGCGATTCCGCAACATTACATGCCAACTGGTGGGGTGTTTGAGCATGTGAGGGGCTGTCATGGGATGATGCTTGAATGTGTTGAGGTACTGTTGTGTTGTTGAGGGTGACTGTGCTGGTGGCCGCATGTGGTTGACCATCATCGTTGTGGATGTTGTGGATGTGTGTGGGGGGGGTGTTTGGTGAGGGTTTTTGTTGTTACTGTTGTTGCTGTTGTTGCCAATTGTTCGTGACTGTATTCTCTGTATGCTGTTTACGCTGTTACTGCTGTTTTTGCTGTGTTTTTCTTTGCATAAAGCAACACACACCTGTTTTCCTATCATCGAGAGGTGCAAGTAATCAATGCAATCAATGTGTAAGCAAGTGCACTGCAGAGCTAGTAGCAATCAACTCATCAACTATCTGTTGCCATCTGCTTCGTTTTTGTGTGCAAACCAAGCTTGATAACCAACCACTTCTTCGATCACAACTGCACAAAACCCAACCCACATCAAACACGTGAAACACAAGCAAACTCGCATAGATTTCTTTTGCACATCAACCCTGTTTGTTTGCATACTTGTGCATGGTCTGATAGCCATGACGGAACCACAAAATAAACGCAGAAAACTATCAGAGGTAGTAGTAGTAGTGTGAAGGAGACCATGGTGTCTGCATCATCCTCGCGCACACAACACGCCACCCCCTCCCAGGGTGAGGCGGAGCCAGCCAATGGCACCTGCGACAAAGCAGCAACCGCAGAGGAGGACGCATCTGAGCCAACAGAAGAAGACGCATTGATGACAGAGTTTGGGTTTACCCCGGGTGCCTACAGTCAGCGTGAACAATTCTTACAAAAACTGGAAGATGAAGGTCAAATTGAGTTTTGCTACGTGGTCAATGATGGGGATCCACAAAATATGGCATGGTATGTGTTGTTGGTTGGGTTGGGTTGGGTGTGTGGGTGAACAACAACAATATGGGACAACAACAAGATTATGGGATGCAGGTCGTTGGATGCCTGTCCATCACCACACACACACACACTCTGAATGAACTTTCTATAAAACACCCCCCCCCCAGGTTGGTAGGCCTCAAGTCGATCTTTTCACGACAGCTCCCCAACATGCCACGTGAGTACATTGTACGATTGGTACTGGATCGCCGCCATCGCTCTGTTGCGGTGGTTCGCAGCAAAACAAAGCAAGTGGTGGGTGGCATCACCTATCGCACATTTCCAGAACAGCGATTTGGCGAGATTGCATTTTGTGCCATTACCTCAAATGAGCAAGTCAAAGGGTTTGGTACACGATTGATGAACTACACCAAGGTGTGTGTTGAGATTATGGGGTGGGTGTGGGGAGATTATGGAGGTTGTGTGTTGAGATTATGGGGTGGGTGTGGGGAGATTATGGAGGTTGTGTGTTGATATTCCTTACACAACACCCATGTGTATACACAGGAGTATGCCAAGAAAAAAGACAACCTTGAATACTTTTTAACATATGCTGATAATAATGCAGTGGGGTATTTTACCAAGCAAGGATTCACCAAGGATATTACCATGCCACGTGATAGGGTAGGTTGTGTGGTGTGTGCGTGTGTGTGTTTGTCTGTTTGTGTGTGTTTGTTTATGTATGTGTACATGTATGTGTGTATGTGTGTGTATGTGTGTGTGGAAGATAAGAGAAATAGCATGGGTGCATTGTGAGTGTTTGTGAAAAGCAGCAATCATGCACGCCACAACAACACCTTGTGCAATCATCACTGTATCAATAGGACATAGGCTCCCACAACATTGCATCATGCATCCATCAACACACACACGCGCACACACACTCAACACAACCACACACACTCACCACACACATTCACACCACAGTGGGTGGGGTACATAAAGGATTATGATGGTGGCACACTCATGGAGGCATCACTCCACCCCAAGGTGGATTACACACAATTTGCTCCCATGCTTCTAGAACAACGAAAAGCACTTGCAGATGCCATACGTGGGCTGTCCAACAGCCATATTGTACACAAGGGGTTGGTGTTTGGAGATCCAGCGACACGACAACCACTTGCACCCAAAGATATACCTGGTATGTGTGGGTGGGTAGGTGGGTGGGCGGGTGGGTGATATGGGTGGGTGATATGGGAGGAAGTGGGGTGGTGTGTACATACATGGTTGATGTTGGTTGGCGATGTTTGTTTAAAGGTTGCAGCATACAAGGTTGTTGTGATTGCTGTTTCACCATAGTCAATACACATTACATAGTATACATTCCGTACACATTGTACATGTATGCCATACATACATACTCAACATGCAATACACAACCATCACATACAATACACCACATGCACAATACACAACCATCACATACAATACACCACATACACAATACACAACCATCACATACATTACAATAGGTGTTGTGGAGGCTGGGTACAAGTCACAGGGAGATCCCCCCTATACCCTCCTTGTGCATGGGAGAAACGTACCAGCAACAAAAGAACACCTACAGGTACGTTTTCACGCTGTGCCTGGTGCATTACCACTTTTTTGTATATACACGTATGCAATACCACCTTTGTGTATACCCTTGCTCGTGCACACATTACCCTCACAATATGTTGTACCTGCTGTATACGTGACCCTCACAATGTATTGTACACCCTCATGTATAACCCCACACAGGAGTTTCTTGGTCAGCTATTGGATGCCTATGTAGGGCAGGAGGAGTCATGGCCCTTTAGGGAGCCTGTGCCAGTGACCATTGCACCCGACTATTATGATGTGATCAAGGTGTGAGGGGATGTGTGCGTATAGGGGATGTGTATAGGTATTGTGTGTGTAAAGTGTGTGTATATACAGAGAGTGTATAGACATTATTGTGCAGAAAACGGTGTGTAGTTGGGATATGCTTGGGCCAAGGTGTACATCGTTGATAGACACAGCGTCTCTGTGTTGATACCCTCTACCCACACACATCAACAACCCCACAGGACCCCATTGACTTGCAGACTATGCGTGGTAAGCTCAACCAGGGCAACTATTACATCAACTTGGAGCTGTTTGTGGCAGACTTGAGGCGCATGATGGACAATTGCAGAGTGTACAATGCACCCGACACACCATACTTCAAGCTTGCCAACAAGCTGGATACATTTTTGGATGGGTACTTGGATAGTCATGTGCAGTGGCAAACTGCTGTGTAAGAAAAAGTGTGCATGACATAGTTGGGATGGGGTGAGACTGTCTGGGGACACATTGCTAATGGGGGGTGTACAAGAAGTTACGCAGTGCATGTAGGTTGCACCTGTTTATTCAAAACCAACCTTCCACTCAAACCATTCCACACATCCTCCCGACGCCTCTCACAAGCATTCACACGCACTTCAAGGTATGCTGTCCCAGTAGGCAATGCTGTCCACGCAACGGCGAGGGGTGCGAGGAAACTCACCCCAAAACTCACCGCCATGGTTGTATAGGTATACTCAATCCCACGCAGGCTCTAAAGACAAGCGTTGGCGTGCACACCCTACTCGAGGTTGCTGCATCCGTTGTGTCTCTGCTTTGCAGTCGCTCAGATCCGCTTCTTGACACCAGTCCATTTGTATGTACTATTGGTGTCCCTGTTGAGGATTGCACCGCTTACACCAATCAATTTGCATTTTCGTGAGCGCCCTGGGCAGCACATCCCATCCCCACCCGAAGCGACTCGGACCTTTCTAGCTCCCCTGTATTTATCGACACAGCATGCCATACTCGCCTTCACCCGACTCCAACACCGAGCGCCACACACGAAAAAGGCGATGCTCACGGTAGGGGCTCTGGTTGACATGTGTCTGCTGACCTCAATAGTCAACACCCTGTCATATTCCCTCCCCAGGTCTTCCTTTGGTGATGGCACACCAACAACAGGCGATGCCCTTGGTATGGGGTTCCTGCTCTGATGTTGCATCTTGCTTACTTTGACAAAAACACCAGCACATGCCAATCATCTTCACAGCATGGCCACCCACAAGCGACCTCAACCCCTTGGCATTGACGGGCGCCCCCTCACGCAAACGCCGCAGTGGCCTGCCACTGGGTCACATGAAGGGTCCCTGGGATGACAACACTGCAGCACATGCACTCCTCACCTTGCAGGAAACCCTCCCAGTATCCGAAGAGATCAAGGTGAATGCAGGTTTATTCCACCATCATCATATTTTCGTATGGATCATGTTGTGATTCATGCATGTGAACCTCCATCCATCCTCCACACTTACCCTACCCCCACTAGGAATTGCGTACCACCCTGGAAGTACGTGATGCACAACTGCGTGACATGATCAACATCATGGAACGCATCAACGGTGCCGTCACCGTCAAGCTCAACGAGCAGCAGCAGGCACTGCTTGCTGCAGGTACATCCCTCGTCACTTCCCATCAACAAGCCGCCATGTTGCGTACCCAGCTCACGACTGCAGAGACGGAGATTCGATCTATGCGCAACACCATGGAACAGCTGGCCAAGGAAGCTGACAAGCAGTTGATGATCCAGCACAGGGCGTTGGAAGCTTCTCAAGCAGAGGCACAAGCTGCCAAGACAGAAATGGCCAAAATGCTGCGCATGGTGGTGATGAGCCATCAGAATGGCGCCTTGGGGCAACACAAGGTGTGTGATTGTGTGTCATTGTTTCAATGCATGTGATTGTTTACATACGTGGTTGTTTCCTGATGGCCACCATACACCTCCTTACATCCCACATCCACACATACCCTTGAATCCCACAGGATCAACCACCTACATTGATGAATGACACATCAAGTCCCGCCAGCAGCCCCGTGCATGGTGGCTTGCCAGATCATTTGCAGGTGTTGTTAATGCAGCTGCCACTGCTTCGTCCCACGTCACCGATATCAAAGAATGCAGTTTCATCGGTGGTAAAGTGCCCCTTGTAATTTTGATACGAGAGAGGTGCTCGCGTGTATACTGACCTATACATCACCTATATATGTTTTTCATCATCCATTGTGAGCGAGACCCAAGTCAATTTTGGCAGAATTTCATCCATGCCGGCATGTATGTCTCTGCGCATGCCCTCTGTGTAACATCCATTGTGGTGATGGAATGTGTGAGCGAAGACACACCCATCATGATGAGACCATATAAAAAGTACAAAACAACTCCTCCAGTTAGAGACACTACTCTGAAACACACATCAACATGCAGAGCGCCCTGATCAGCAAGCCCTTGGTGGCTCGACCAGCAGTAGGTCGCCATGCGCAATCTCGACGCACAGTGACCGTGTTTGCAGCGGATCGTCCTACCTGGTACCCAGGCGCCAAGCCTCCCAAGTACCTCGATGGCAGCATTGCAGGGTATGAGCATGCGTTGTGTACTGCGCTTGGCTGCAGTAAGATCTTGCAAACTTTATCTCGTTTTCATGGCGCTGATGCTCACGCAATCCACCCTCAACCACCACAGGGATTACGGCTTTGATCCTGTACGTTGATTGATGATGGAAATGTTGGGGTAAATGATGCTGGGCATGCATCGTGCGCCATGTCCCACCCATGGTCCACCCACACATGTTCCACCCATACATGTTCCACCCCCCCACACAGCTCCGCTTGGGCGCCAACCCTGACTCCCTCAAGTGGTACCAAGAGGCAGAGCTGACCAACGGCCGCTGGGCAATGGCAGCTGTGGTTGGCATCCTCTTCACCGACCTTGTTGGCCTGCCCAAGTTTTGGGAGGCTGGTGCTCAGGTGGACCTCCCCTTTGGTGGGTTGGTGCCCCTGATTGCCATTGAGATTGCCGTGTTTGCTGTGCTTGAGGCATTCCGCTATGATGGCTGGAAGCGCACTGGCAAGGTGATGATTGTGGAGTGGGGGGGGCGGGAATGGGAATGGGTGGTGATGGTAGTGCATGACAAGGCGGTGTGATTGAATATGAAACAACATCCTCAACAACACCCTCTCTGAACAACAACACCCTCTCTGAACAACAACACCCTCTCTGAACAACAACACCCTCTCAACAACACCATCCTCTTTCAACAACAACACCATCCTCTTTCAACAACAACACCATCCTCTTTCAACAACAACACCCTCAATAACAACAACAGAGTGGTGTGCTGTTCTTCTTCCCATTCGACCCCCTGGGTATGGCTAGCCCTGAGACGCAGCTCAAGGAGGTGAAGAACGGTCGCCTTGCCATGGTATGTGATGTGTGGGTGGGTGTGGATGGGTGTGGATCTGTGGGTGTACATGCACTGAAACCACTGTGTATGTGTGTCGTGCACAATGCACAGAATGCACAATTCTCTCTCTCAAGTCCCACGCTAGCCCTACCCATCCTTATTTTGTGCCCCCACCCTCACCCTTGCCCACCACTCTCACCCTTGCCCACCACTCTCACCCACCCATCACCCATCACCCACACAGTTGGCATTCTTGGGCTTTAGCTCGCAGGCTGCTGTGCGTGGCCTGGGCCCCATCGACTGCCTCAAGCTGCACTTGGAAAACCCCGGCTACAACAACATCTTCACCAGCGCTGTGGGTGGTGAGGCAACAGCAGCCGTGATTGCCCTGTCGATTGCACCCCTGGTGATCCAGGCACGTCGTGCCCTGACTGATAAGGACGAGGATGAGTTCCGCCCCATCCCTGGCCCTTGGTAATTCCCTTGAGGAGGAGTGTTTATAATCGTGTGTAATGCACATACCAACATGCTGCAGAAAAATACAGTACACCCAACCAACCCCGGCTGCTTTGCCAGCTTTTTCAATAGTCATTTCAGTCTCAAACCCCAGTTACAAAGAATTTCCCAACTCCGAATTACGTATCTTTGTTGCTGTTTGTTCCTTTGCAACAGCAACGGTTTCTGTACGCTTGCCAACGTTATTGACTCAATTGACCCAATTGACACGTGCGGCCTGGTCACTCAGCGGTGACTTCTACAATATCAGCAGCATGCAGGGCGATCAGCATCTCAAGCGCCAGCGTAGTGAGCCGGATGTTGTTGCAGCAGGGGCAGGGTATGTGCACATTGTTGGCTGTTGTAGTTGCCCACAGACGCACATGCAACCAGTATTAAGGGGTTGCTTGTAGAATGCATATACCATACACATGCTGGGGACAACTGCACCGTTGGCTGTTGGTTGGCACGGATTGCGATAAAAAGCATCATCCGTCAAGGTGGACGCAGACAACAACTGCAGCAATACCTTGCTGAAATTCCCAACACAGGTCACAAGAAGCACTCGATGTGCATCCAAGCAAGCATCAGAAGTCTACCAAGATTGCAGTTGATGATCTGCAGCATCCGTGCTCAAATGCAACCACAGCTTCTGACGTGTTACCACCTGCCAGCACGATGACAACCACAGTTACCACAGCAACAGACACACACTTGATATCACCCACAACACACAGCGTTGCAACCACCCAAGAACAGCAGCTGCTGCAGAATCTGTTGCCCTCAAACACCTTTGCTCTGCTGGAACAGCATTTCCGCGAACAACAAACAACAGCATCCGTTGCATCCTCCTCCCGTCACCCACCCTTTGCAGAGCAGCTCCAGCGTGTGTTGGGCAGTCAGAGCACGGGTGGCTTGACGCTGGTGGGTCTGCAGCATCAGGACATGCCAGCACCATGGCAAGCACTTGTGCAGCAAGCACAACAAGACAGTGGGCAGCTGCATTCCCCATTACCAGGCCTGAGTGATTTATCGGGCAAGGGCATGACAAGCACGGCACCCATGCTGCCACCCAACAATCTCGTTGCAACTGCATTGGATGCCGTCATGCGCTCGAGCGTAACCGGTGGTGTACTGCATGCAGCTGCACTGTCTCCTGTGCTCAACCCTGCTACATTTACGGGGCCCCCTGCAAACTCCATCTCTCGACTGGGTGCAAGCTCCTTGGCATTGTCGGGGGATGCCGGGGGGTCCCGGGCGGCACCCCGGCAACCCCCCAAACTGGGACGTGCGCATTTAAAGGAGGAGTTGTTGATCAATCAGATGATGGAGATACATCAGCTGACTGGCAAGGCTCTACCCAGGGCATTGGTCAAGGCACAGGAGCTCATGGCAGTGACTGGTCATTTGCCACCAGACACTGTGATACCACCATGCAATGCGGTATGGTGTTGTTGTGTGGGGGTGGTGGTAGGGGGGGATGAGTAGTTTGGACATCATGGGGTTATGCGTGGTCATGATCACACACCATGATTATAAACGATCATCATGATCACACATCATGATTACAAAGGATCATCATGATCACACACCATGATCAGGATACCATCACATGAGCACCGGTGTCCACACACACACTACACATACACACATACACACTACACATACACACATACACACATACACACATACACACATACACACGACACACACCACACATACAGATGGATGAACATGCAAATGGTGGTGCTGCAACAGCAGCCAATGATGGAGGGGAGGGGGCCCCAGGGGACCCTGCTGAGTCAGCAGCGGTGCGTTGATGATGTGCATTGGTGATGACAAGAGAGTGCATTGATACTACTACACACTCTACATGTGATATTACCTGTTGGTGATGAGAGAGTGCATTGATGATGAGAGTGTGTAATGATGATGAGAGAGTGCATTGATATTACTGTTGCTGTTGTTGACATTTTATTATAGAGATGATGGTGCCGCAGTGTGTGCGTATTTGTGTGTGAGTATGGTGTCCACATGCGATACACATCCACATCCATACACATGTGCTTTTCTCTTCCCCCACACCACATCCCACTTCTCACACACCCACCACAGGCATGTACACCCACAGCAGCAGCAGAATATGTGGGGCATAGAACATCCCGCAAGTCACAGTACAGAGGAGTGGAGTGGGATAGGTCAGTGGGGAAATGGAGGGCCCGCATCACCCATCAAGGTGTGAGGGTGTGATGATGAGGGGTGGGTGGTGGGGTGGGTGGTGTATGGTGGGTGGGTGGTGTAGTGTGTTGCACACATGTGCACAAGAATATTATATATATGAAGATATCAACACACCCACATGCTCTCCTGCTGATATACATGTCAATATGTACACACGTACATTTTTCAATGTATCAATACACACATGATCCCTCCCACCTTCACCCCCACACACGTACACACCACACACATGCATCACACACACACACACACACATCAGGTAAAAAGCTCTCACTTGGTAGTCATGTGAATGAAAAGGATGCTGCTCGTGTGTATAATGAATATGCTATCAAACTCAAGGGGGAGCATGCACATCTGAATGATGGTATGTGCGCGTTGTGTTGTTGTGTGTGTTGTGTTGTTGTGTATATCGTATTGTTGTGTGTGTTGTGTTGTTGTGTGTGTATGTAGAGGTGCATGTGTGTTGTCTGTACATTATAGCATACGTGTGTATATGTACATAGTAGCATATGTGTTGTGTGTACATATTCGATGTTTGCATAGTCACATATCATACAATTGACAGTGCATACATGATCTCCCATCTACACACACAAAAAACCACAAACACACCCCCACCCTCCCACACAGTCAGTGATGACACACCTGGTGAGCAGGAGCAGCAGCAGCAATACAATGAACCAATGATGCAGGGCAAATCAGGGTTTAGGGGTGTTACGTGGGATAGAAGGGAGAATAGGTGGCGTGCGAGGATTACCTACCAGGGGAAACATAAAGCTATTGGACGGTATGTGTGTGGGGATGGGTTGGGGGGGGGGGGGGGGGGGGGGGG
>VFQP010004579.1_pt1 | contig 12719 bp, 8 predicted proteins | sample 3512351 | NCBI WGS metagenome assembly VFQP01 (sample SAMN10412372, study PRJNA504923) | tailings metagenome | isolation source: Relicate 1 Philex TSF1 revegetated site | place: Philippines: Tuba, Benguet | collected 2017-08-29 | reverse complement strand
GATCACCGCATCTTCACCGTTGGTGACGTCGAAATTGTCGTTGACGCGGATGCCGTGGCGCTGGGCCTCGATCACGCCCTGGTTCTCGACCACTTCCGGGAAATTGCCCTTGATGATCGGGAACTGGTTGAGAAGCTTTACGTCGACCTCGCCGAGGCCGTTGACGTCCTCGCCGGTGTAGTTGACGTGGAACGACTGGTCGGAGCCGGAATCCTCGTCGTAATTGTCATAGTGGATGCCGTCGCGGCCAGCGACGATCAACGAGTCCGAGTCCGACTGATAGCCCGACTCGAATTGGCCGCCGCCGTCACCGTCGGCTTCGTCGGTGTGCAGGGTGGTGAAGCGCACGCCATCCTGGCCGGCATAGATCTTGCCGCCCGAGTTGTTGACGTCGCTGTTGGTGTTGGACACCAGCACGCCGGTGCCGCCGGCACGGATGATGCCCTGGTTCACCAGGTCGTTGTCGACGCCATCGGCATCGTTGAACGGAACCGGGCCGCCGCCGACGATCGCGTCAAAGACGTTTGTCACGGGGCTGTCGCCCAGCAGGCGCACGCCGTCGCCGCCGGCATCGACCACACCGCCGTTCTCGATCGTCACGAGATTGTTGTCGGCGTTCGAATCCTGGCCGTTGACCACGATGCCATGGCCGTTTTCGGTCTTGACGAGGCCGCCATTCTTGATGGTGACGCTGTTGTCCTGATTGTCGCCACCGTCGGTGCCGACGATGATGCCGGCGCCGCCGCCCTCGACCAGCACCTGGCCGCCATTGCCGATATCCACGGTGTTCTCGTCGCCGTCGCCGTCGCGGCCGAGCACGATGCCGTTGCCGCCGGGCGAGACCTTCACATAACCGGCGCCATTGCCGCCGATGGTGATGGTGTTGCCGTCATCGACCAGGAAACCGTCATTCGGGTCGGCGTTGACCTCCGAGCCGCCGTCGACGGTGAAGTTGTTGTTGTCCTGCGCGAGCACGCCCGGGTCGCCGTAAACCTTCGAAGCGCCGGTGATCTTCACGGTGTTGTTGTCGACGACCTCGATGCCGTCGCCGCCGCCGGTGCCGTCGGTGTCGCCCTTGACGACCGACTTGCCGTCGACCAGCAGCGTGTTGCCCGAGCCGAGGAAGATACCGTCGTCCTTGCCGAGGATGGTGGCGCCGGCATCGACCGTGACGTTGTTGCCGGTGCTGTTTTCCTCATCGATGTGAATACCGTCGGAGGCGCCGGTGCCTGTGCCCTGAACCGTACCCTCGCCCTTGATCACCAGGACGTTGTTCGAGCCGTCCGGACCGATCTCGGCGCCGTTGGAACGGCCCTGGATCACGCCGCCCTTGTCGAAGGTCACGGTGACCTTGGCATTATCCACGCCGGTGGCGAGGTCGATACCCGCGCCGTCGGACGCATTGCCGTCGCTGCCGCCGGTCACGGTGCCGGAACCGGTGTAGTTTACGATCAGGCCGTCGGACTTGACGTTGATGCCGTCTTCCTGGCCGCCCATGATCGTGCCGTCGTTGTCGACGGTCAGGGTGTCACCGGACGCGCCGGAGAATTCGATACCGCGGTCCTCGCCCTCGATGACGCCCAGCTTGCCGTTGTTGACGGTGGTCCAGCCATCGGCGTCGATACCGTCATCACCCGTGACGTTGCCGCCCGGCGTGCCGCCCGAGATGATGTAGGCGGTCTTGGAGCCGACCACGCCGTTATTGATGATGTTGGCGTTGCCCGAGGTGCCGCCGGAAACCGCGATACCGTCGCTGTCGCCGCCGCCGCCGCCGGTGATGACGCCCGACTTCACGCTCGGGCCGTCGTAGCCGTTGCTGATGTTGGTGACTTCGTTGTTCTTGCCGGTGATGTCGATACCGTCGTCGGTGCCCTGGATGGTACCGCCGCCGAGCGCGACGCCCGTGCCGTTGCGGATCAGGTTGCCGTTGCCCTCGATCAGGATGCCGTCGCCCGAGGTGCCGTTCACCAGGCCCGGGTTGGTGCCCTTGAAGCCGGCCGGATCGGTGTCGAAGATGATGACGGTGTTGTTATCCGAGGTGTCCGCTTCCTTGCCCGGATTGAAGATGAGGCCGGTCGATGCCTCGGCCCGCGAGTCCGGGCGAACGTCGAGATCGATGCCATCATATCCGTCGGAGTCGAAGCCGCCCGCGGCGTTGTCGCCGCAGACCACGCCGGCCGGGTTGTCCACGGTGCCCGTGGCGGGCGCGCACGACGCGATGGCCGGGCTGCCGCTGACCAGCGCATAGGTCGCCACGGTCAGGGCGGCCGCCGTCATGGCGCCGCGGGTCACGAACTTCGCCGAGGCGCGGGCGCCCAGGTCGACGGCCAGACGCGAAACGGAATTCAGCAGCGTGTTCTTTTCGTTGGAGAGATTCATCGATCTCGACTCCCTATTAAGCGGAAACAGCAGCAAAAGCGCCCTTTGCGGGCGCCGCGGTTTGGAAAATCGCAGCCAGTTGGCCATGGCGTGTGACCGAACACAACGCCAAAAGTTGACACTTTCGGTGACAGATCAAGCAGATCGGCTCCTCATTACCCCTCCCGGAGGCCGTCCTAGCAGCGGAACGTTTCCCTTACCCCACGGCGCCGAAGGCTTTAGGGCCTTTCGGTCGACGATATTAATACGCCGCAGTAATGTCGCTTTGCAAGCCCCGCAAGCCCGGAAAACCAAAAATTTTATGAACTTAGCGGCGGAAATCCGGGACTTGGCGCACGTTTCCGCCATAGTTTCGGCGGCCGGCGGTATCAGGGTCATGCCCAACTGTGGCGGAATAGCAACACAACCGGAGAATCGACATGGCAAGCAAGCATCCGACAGACGGAAAGTCGGCGGAAAACGGGCACGTAGGGGACGACAATGCGCTTGGGCGCGTGATAACGCGGGTCGAGGGCGATGTTTTCCTGATCGGAATCGACCGCCCCCGCAAGCTGAACGGCTTCACCAACAAGATGCTCGACGAGCTGTCGCGCGCCTATGCGGCATATGAGGCCGGCCCGGCCCGCTGCGCGGTTTTGCATAGCACCGGCAAGCACTTCACCGCCGGTCTCGATCTTCCAAACATCGACCGGAGCCGGCCGCTGTTCGAACGCGGCGTCATTGATCCGGTCGGACTTTACCCGCCGGTCCGCACCAAGCCGCTGATCGCCGCGGTGCGCGGCATCACCTATACCATCGGCTTCGAACTGGCCCTGGCGGCCGACTTCGTCATTGCCGGGTCGGACGCGCGAATCGCACAGCTAGAGGTGAAGCGCGGCCTCATGCCCACATGTGGTGGCACGGCGCGCATGGTCGAGCGTGCCGGCTGGGGCAACGCCATGCGCTGGCTGCTGACGGGCGACGAGATGGACGCCGCGACGGCGCTTCGCCTCGGCTTCGTGCAGGAGGTTGTGGACCCGGAGGCGGTGCTGGACCGCACGCTGGTGCTCGCCCGAAAGATCGCCGAGCAGGCACCGCTGGCAGTGGCGGCCGTGATCGCCAACGGCCGCAAGGTTCTGGCCGGCGGCCTCGACGCAGCGACCGCCGAGCTGGATGGGGCCAGCGGCAAGCTGCGCGACAGCGATGACGTCAAGGAAGGCGTTCGCTCGTTCATCGAGAAGCGCAAGGCGCGCTTCACCGGCAGGTAGCGCCTCAATCTCGCCCTATTCCGGCGTGCCGCCAATGCCATGGCCGGGTCAGAAAGAGTAATCGATTCAACTAAATGACGGTTTCGTTACTTTGCCGTGAACGAACCGGACAAGAAAAAGGCCTCCGCCGCTGGCGGAGGCCTTTTCCCTATCGAAAGGTGTTGTGGTCAGGCGATGCCGAGGGCCTTCTGGATCGGCAGGGTCTTGTCCAGCTGGGCCTGTGCCTCGCGCCGGAACTCGGCCTTGTTCTCGGCCGGATCGCTGATGGCGACGCCGTTGCGGGCCATGCGCTTGCCTTGCGCCGTGAACTGCTCGTACGCCGCGTCGATCGCGGCCGCGTCGGCTTTGTGACCATTCTGGCGCGCCAGCAGCAACAGCTGTCCGATATTGTTGACGTGGATGCCGCCGCCGAGGACCGGGCTGGCCAGGTAGTTGATCTGCCGGCCGCCCGGCGCCATGGCCAGGATCCGCTCGTTCAGCGCCGCCGTCTTGGGACGCACGGCCTCGATGACCTCGGGCGTATTGGCAGGCGAGGCATCGCCCTTGCCGACCAGCACCAGCGCCGCCTGGACGACCTGGTTGAACGTCTTGCCGCTGCCCTTCACCTCTGCCTCGATCTCGCCGAGGCTGCGGGGCTGGCCGTCGGCCAGGAAGTCGAGGATCGGCTTGTAGACCTCCTCGTTGAGGCTCGCATTGCCACGGAAGCCGCTGGCCTCCAGCTTCACGTCGGCGCGCGCGACGTTCAGCACGATCCGCTCATCGCGCAGCGCCTCGATCTGCTGCAGCGCCGGCAGCGAGCGACCGCCGCGGATCCAGTAGTCGCGGCGGAACTGCTGGTTGATCATGAAATCGCGCACGGTCTCGCGGAACGTGGTGTCCGGAATGTCGCGCAGCATGGTCTGCTGCTCGTCCGACAGGTTCAGCGCATCAATATGCTCGCGGTAGGTCGCGGTGCAGGCGAAGTTGAGCTTGGCCGACGACAGCATCTTCGAGATTTCCGAGAAGTACATCGGCACCCAGCACTCGTTCAGATACTCGTGCGCCAGATAGCTGCGGTCGTTGCTGCGGATGCCCTTCAGCCGTGCCTGGGCGTTGGGGTTGGCCTTGCCATAGAGCGTGTTGGTGTTCATCAGCGCGTCGGCGAAGTCGAGCGCGGCGTCGACCCGGCCCTGGACGCCGATGCCGCTGGCCGACATGGTGGCCGCGTGCTGGGTCAGCAGGTGGCGGATCGGCGCCACCGTGTTCCAGCCCGGATAGGTGTTGTAGCTGATATAGCAGATGCCGCCGACCTTGAGCTTGCGCCGCAGGAACTCGACGATGTGGTGCATGTTGGCCTCGGAGATCCAGCTCCAGATGCCATGCAGGCCGATGAAGTCGAAATCGGGCAGATCAGGGCGGTTGCAGAAATCCGCGAAGGCCTCGTCGAACAGTTTCGCTCCGGTGGCCTTGGCCATGTCCTGCGCGAAGGCGGCGTGCGACGGGTTGAAATCGGTGCCGTACCACTCGGCGGTGCCACCGGCGGCGTGCATGTTGGCGCTCAAGCCGTGGCCGAAGCCCAGCTCGCAGGCGGCGCCGATGGCAGGCGGCGCCCAGCCTGACTTGAGCAGCGGCAGCCGCGCCTTCAGCGGGTTGAGCTCGCTGTAGTAACCATAGGTATAGCCGATTTCGACCAGATAGCCTTCAGACCAATCAGACATGGGGACCCCCTCTTCGTTATGCTCGTTCGCCGGGACTTGCCCACTCGATGACCCGGATGCCGCGCTGAAGCGCGACGTCAATGCCCGTCGGCAATGGCGCTGCGCCCTATTGGAAGGGTCCGCGCGGGAATATCAAGGCTCGTGTTGTGCTCCGGCGTGAATTTTTCGCGGCCCGTGCGTTTCCGGCAACGGCCGCCGGCATCGCTGCCGCGTCGCTTCTAAGCCGTGCGCCGCGGCGGCGCGCCGCCGGCTACCTCCTTCATGACCCTTGCCCTCAGCCGGGCGCGATCGATCTTGCCGCCCGTGGTGCGCGGGAAATCCTTGACGAACAGATAGCCGCCGGGTGCCTGTGACGCGCCCAGTCTTTCGATGCAGTGCGTGTGGAAAGCCTGGGTGTCGGGGACGCCCCGGGGCCGGATGACCGCGATCACCTCGGACACGCCGTCCTTCGTCAGTCCCAGCACCGCGGCCTCCTCGACGCCGGCATGCGACATGAGCGCCAGTTCCACCGAAGTCGGCAGGATGTCGACGCCGCGCCGCTGGACGACCTCGGAGGCGCGTCCACGAAGATAGACGTAACCGTCCCGATCGATCGCGCCGACATCGCCGGTATAGCACCAGCCGTCGCGGTAACCCTCGAAGCGGCCCAGCGGACGCTCGCTGATGACATGCGGCGAAACACCCGAGCCCTTGCAGCGCAGATAGCCGGTCTCGCCCGGGCCAACAGGCCGGTCGTGCCCATCGACAACCTCGACCTCGACGCCCGAGAAGATCCTTCCGACGCTGCCTGCGTGGGTTTCCATGTCGCCGGGGTGAAGGACGCTGATGAGGCCGAAGTTCGACCCGCCATAGGCTTCCGAGAAATTCGGGTTCACCTTGCGGATCATGTCGCGCTTCGCGGCCGCGCCAAGCGGCGCCCCGAGCGACATCACGGCCCTTGCGTTTGGCAAGAGCAGGTCATCTCCCGTCGCGCACGAAAGCAGGTCGGCGCACATGGCCGACGTCAGGATGAGGATCGCGTCGTCCTGCGCCTGGATCGCGCGCACGAAATCCATCAACCGGACGTATTCCGGCAGCACCGTGACCTTGCCACCGGAGCCGAGGCGGTTCATCAGCGTGTAGAGGAAGCCAGCAAAGCTGACGCTCGAGGTCAGCAGGAAGTTGCCCGTCCCGTCCCGCGACATCACACCGACGCTGCCAAGCGCCTCGATGTAGTCGCGCATCCGGTTCAGTTGCTGCCGGTGGCCGAGCGGGTGACCCTTGGGCAGGCCCGTGCTGCCCGACGTGAGCGCGATATCGAAGGGCTCGAAGTCGTCGGGATGCTTGTGGTCGCCCTTGAACGCGGACAACCCCGCCCGCCAGTCGTGCCCGATGCTGACGCACCGGACGCTGCCGATCGCCCTGGCCGGCGGTTCGATGAACAGCAGCTTGATCCCCAGCGTGGCGATCATGCCGTCGAACCGGCGGCCGACATCGCCGGTGGCGAACTCGACTTTCGCCGCGCCGACCCTCATCAGGGCCAGCGACAAGACGATGTGGTCGATGCCATTGATCATACGGACGCCGACCGGATCGCCGGGCTGAACGCCAAGATCCCTGAGCCAGACGCTGGCCCGCCCGACGAGGTCGGCGAGCTGCTTCCAGGTCAGCTTGGTGACGCCGTCGGTCAGCGCCTGCGCCTTGGGACATTCGGCCGCGTGGCGGAAAATGGTGTCGGTGAAGTTGGTGAAGGTCTCTGACACGAACACGGTTCCTCTAGCGGCGGGATCTGGCCAAGGCGCGGGCTGCCTGCCGCGCCACGCGGGCGCGGTCGATCTTGCCGCCGCCGGTCCGCGGCAGCGCGGACACGAAAAGCAGGCTGTCCGGCGACTGGTTCGAACCGATGGTCGCGGCGCAGTAGCGATGCAGCTCGACCCCGTCGGCCTCGCCATCGGGCAGCACCACGGCGGCGGCGTGCACGGCCGGGCCATCCCTGAGCATGACCACGGCAGCCTCGCGGACCGATGGATGGGACATCAAGGTCATCTCCATCCGGGTCGGGAATACCCTCACGCCCTCGCGCACGATGACGTCACCGGCGCGGCCCAGCAGCCGGAGATAGCCCTCCGCATCCACCGTGCCCATGTCGCCCGGATAGTACCAGCCGCCGCGCACGCCCTCGCCGCCGGCGCCGCCGAGCACCTCGGCCGCGACACTGGCGCCCTTGCAACGCAGATGGCCCGGCTCGCCGGCCGGAACCGGGCGGTCCTGGTCGTCGACGACCTCGACCGTCAGCCCATGAATGATCCGTCCGACGCTGTCGGCGTGGCCCTCGATGTCCTCGGGAAACAGGGCGCTCACCACCCCGGCGCCGGCATTGCCATAGATATCGGTGAAGTTCGGCGTCAACGAGGTGAGCGCCTTGCGTTTCAGAACGGCCGGCAGCGGCGTACCGGTGCACACCAGGCAGCGCATGTCCGGAAACAGCAGACCTTCCTCCGGCACGCAAGCCAGCAAATCCTGGCACATGCCGGCGGTGACGACGAGGATGGCGTCCTTTTCCGCCCGGACGGCGCGCACGAAGTCCAGCAGCTTGGCGAACTCCGGCAGGATGACGATCTTGCCGCCGGTCGCCAGCCGGGCGAGCAGCGGCACCAGGAAACCGGTGAAGCTCATGCTCGAGACATGGAGGAAGGTGCCGGAATAATCGTCCGAGGTCATTCCCGCCTTGAGATAGGTGGGATTCCAGTCGGCGAGGCGCCGCAGGGTCAGCTCGTGCGAGCAGGGGACGCCCTTGGCGATGCCGGTACTGCCCGACGACAAGAGGATGTCGCAGGCCTCGGGCCCATCGCCGATATACCGGAAATCACCCTTGAGCGCGGAAACGGTCTTTCGCCAGCCCGGCCCGATGGAGACGCAGCGCACATCGCCGATACCGCTGATCGGCGGCTCGACGAACAGCAGGGTCACGCCGATCTGGCGGATCGTGGCGTCGAGACGCGCGCCCTGTTCGGTCAGCGACAGCTCGACCTTGGCCGCCCCCGCGCGCATCAGCGCCATCGACAGGATCAGGTGATCAATGCTGTTCGACAGACGCACCCCGACCCTCTGACCGGGCTCGACGCCCAAATTCTTGAGCCAGACACTGGTGCGGGCGATCAGATCGGCGAACTGCTTGTAGCTCAGCCGTCCAGTCACGTCCTCGACGGCGATGGCCTTGGGCTGCTTCTTGGCGTGCGCGAAGATCGCGTCGGTGAAATTGGGCGCGGTTGCGGTCAACGGTTGGTCTCGTCTCAGTTCCGGAATGGTCGGAGGCGGATATTGCCGCGACCGCAACCAATTGCACAACAGCGGTTTTCCGAACGCTACCGGCAGGCCTCGAGGACCGCGAGCATTTCGGGAGGCAGGGCGGCGCCGCGGCGTGTGGCGGTGTCGATATGCACCTCGGTGCCCAGGCACGTGGCGGCACAGCGGTCGCCGATGAAAAGCCCCTGCCCCAGCGTGAACGAGCGCACGCCGATCCGCGTCACGCGCGTTCCGATCTCGACCGCGTCGCCCGTGCGGATCTCGGCGAGGTAGCGCACATGCACGTCGCCCAGCACGAAGCCGGCGCCCGGCGTGCGCGGAAAGCGGCCCATGACCGAGGTCCGGGCGCCTTCGAAATAGGTGACGATCACCGCATGGTTGACATGGCCCATCATGTCCATGTCGCGGTACCGGACCTGAACCTGGCTCCACAGGGTAAAGCCGCTCCGGTCCTTCAGGCTCGAATGGTCGCTCAGGGTCGCCGCCTTCCTATTGCGTGAGGACCAGCTTGTCGCCGGTCACCTGGTAGCCGGCCAGCCGGTTGAGAAAGCTCATGCCGAGCAGCGAGCCGCGCATGTCTCCGTCGACCACCATAGCCTCCACATCGCGCATGTCGATCGGTCCGATGCCGACGCTGTCGAGGGTTACGCGCGCGCCGCGGGTGACGCCGTTGGCGGTGTCGATGGCCTCGGTGAAGTCGGACTGAGCCGGGGTGATCCCCAGCGCCCGGGCGTCATCGCGGCTGAGCGCGACCACGGTCGCGCCGGTGTCGACCATGAAGGTCAGCATCTTGCCGCCAACCTCGGCCTGGGCGAAGAAGTGGCCGCCCTGGGCGTAGAGCGTCACCGAGCGCGGCCCGGTGGTGGTCTTGATGGCCCCGGAGGGCGTCTGCGGAAGATGACGCAGTTCCGCCGTCTCGGTCGCCGGCTCCGGCCCGAAACCCAGCTCGGCCCGGTAGGTGTAGCCCAAGGCGATCAGCGCGCCGATGCCGACCCAGATCGCGAGCTGGCCCAGCGCGCTCCACGGATTGTCGCGCAGCATGCTGCCGCCGACGAATACGGCGAGCACGAGGGCGCCGGTCATGTAGACGATACGAACCGGATCGACGCCCGCCGCCTTCCCCGCCAGCAATGCGACCACGACAACGACGACCAGCGCCAGGACGACGAGCATCCAGAAACGGGCGTTGCCGCCGCCCTGCGGATCGTTGTCGGATTCCCAGCGCGCCATTTCACTCCTTGCCGAACACCAGGATGACATTGCCCGGCACCGGGAAATATAGACCATAGCCGGAACTTACGAACAGCCTGCCATTGGCGGTGATCGCGCCGGAGGTCAGGCGCACGATGGCAACGCGCCGAGCGCGCCCTCTAGCCTCAGGCGAGGCTGATTCCCTCGTCGATCAGCGGCAGCTTCCGGATTCGCTTGCCGCCCGCCGCGACGATGGCGCTCGCCAGCGCCGGTGCCAGCGGCGGGACGCCGGGCTCGGTGACGCCGCCGATGGCGCCGCCCTCGATGACATGCACCGACGCCTTCGGCACATGTGCCATCAACGCGACCTTGTAAGTGTCGAAGTCGCGCTGCACCGCGGCGCCGTCCTTGATGTCGATGCGGCCGAACATGGCGGCGCTGAGAGCGAACACCATGCCGCCCTCGATCTGGGCCTCGATCCCCTTGGGATTGACCGCGAGACCGCAATCGATCACCGCCGTCAGCTTTTTCAGCTTCACCGTGGCCGGGGTCGGCATGGCCAGCTCGACCACCTGCGCGCAGATCGACCCGAAGCTCTCGTGGATGGCAATGCCCCGGCCATGACCGGCCGGTGCCGGCGTATCCCAGCCCGATTCCTTCACCGCGCGCTCCAGCACCGCCAGATGCCGCGGATAGCCGCTCATCAGCAGCCGGCGATAGGCGACCGGGTCCTTGCCCGCTTCCTTCGCCAGCTCGTCGACGAAACTCTCGATGAAGAAGGCGTTGTAGCTGTGCGGCACCGACCGCCAGAAGCCGAGCGGCACGCCGGCCTGCGGCATGGCGTAGTCCAGCTTGCGGTTGGGCAGGTTGTAGTGCGGCGCATCCGCGCCGAAGATCGAGATCGGGTCGACGCCGTTGAGGATGCGCGCGGGCGCCAGCTGTTCGGCGATCGATGGCGCGACCAGCCGGTTTTCCCAGGTCGCGGGCAATCCCTGAGCATCGAGCCCGGCGGTCAGCTTGCTGAGCGCGGCGGGACGCAGCATGCCATGGGTCATGTCTTCCTGACGCGTCCAGATCACCTTCACGGGCTTGCCCATCACCTGCGAGGCGACGATGGCGGGGCGAATGAAGCTCATCCCGATGCGCCGTCCGAAGCCGCCGCCCATATAGGTCACATGGACGTTGACGTTCTCCGGCCGAACCTTGAATTCCTCGGCGATGGAATGGCGCTCACGGCCGGCGTTCTGTGTCGGCGCCCACACGTCGATCCTGTCGCCCTGCACCCAGGCCGTGGCGTTCATCGGCTCCATGGTGGCGTGATGCAGGAACGGCACCTGATAGGTGGCGCTGAAGGTCTTCTTGACCGATTTGGCGGCCGACTTCATGTCGCCTCGGTCGACGGCGACGGCGCCCGGCTTCTTCAATGCTGCCTGCATGGCGCTGTCGATGGCGGCGCTGGAATTTTTCGCCCCGGCGCCGGCGTCCCATTGCGGCTGCAGCGCGGCGGCGCCCTTCTTCGCGGGCCAGAAGCCGGTCGCGACGACGACGAAATAGTCCTCCTTGGGGATAACCCGCAGCACGCCGCGGATCGCCATGGCGGGCGCCGGATCGAGCGCCTTGAGCTTGCCGCCGAATACCGGGCACTGGACCACGGTGCCGACCAGCAGGTCGGGCATCCCGACGTCGATGCCGAACACCGCCTGGCCGGTGGCATGCGCCCGCGCGTCGAGGCGGGTTGTCGGCTTGCCGACGATCCTGCGATCGGCGGCGGTCTTCAGCGCCACGTTCTGCGGCGGCGTCAGCAGCGCGGCGCCGCGCGCGAGGCTGCCGAAGCTGGCGGACTTGCCACTCGGGTGGACGACTGCCCCATTCCTGGCCGAGCATTCGCTCACCGGCACCGCCCAGCGGTTGGCGGCGGCCTGGATCATCAGCTGACGCGCGGTCGCGCCGGCCTTCGACAACGGCTCGAAGTTGACCCGGACCGAGCGGCTGCCGCCGGTGCCCATGGCGGCAGGTTCCATGCCGCCGGACGGCAACGCGTCGGCGAACACGACCTTGACCTTGGTCCAGTCGGCCTCGAGTTCGTCGGCGAGGATCATCGGCAGCGACGTCTGCACGCCCTGGCCCATCTCGGCCTGGTGCAGGGTAATCGTCACCGACTCATCGGCATCGATGCGCACGAACGTATTGAGCCGGCCCGGCTGGGCCGGTGCGACCTGCTGCCCCATAGCATCGAATATCGGCAGGGAGACACCGAGCACCAGGCCACCGGTAGCGGCAGACGCGCCCTTGAGAAAGGTCCGGCGCGAGACATTGACGATCTTTGTCATCGGCGCGCTCCTAAACCTGACCCGAGGCGCGCTTGATCGCGGCGCGGATGCGGCTGTAGGTGCCGCAACGGCAGATATTCGACATGGCGGCGTCGATTTCCGCGTCGGTCGGCTTGGCGCCATTTCCCACCAGGCTCGCGGCGGTCATGATCTGTCCGGACTGGCAGTAGCCGCACTGGGATACGTCCTCCTCGACCCATGCCGCCTGCAGGGGATGCGTTCCGGCAAGGCCTTCGATGGTGACGATCTCGCGGTCGCCGGCGTCCTGTACCGCCACGGCGCACGCCTTGGCGACCACGCCGCCCAGATGGATCACGCAGGCGCCGCAAACCCCGGCGTCGCAGCCATATTTCGTACCGGTCAGCCCGAGAGTGTCCCGCAGCACCCACAGCAGCGGCGTGTCGCCATCGACATCGACGCTGTGCTGCGAACCATTCACCTTGATCGAAAACGCCATGAAAACCCCAATCCCCTCGGTTCGGCCGGCATTGCGGCCGTTATCGGCGAAAGTAGAAGCAATTGTGGCATACGCCAACCGCCGTCCGTCGCCGGTCGGCTCGCTTCCCTCGCGCCGCTTTTACTGGCTGGCG
>VFQP010004578.1_pt1 | contig 12719 bp, 14 predicted proteins | sample 3512351 | NCBI WGS metagenome assembly VFQP01 (sample SAMN10412372, study PRJNA504923) | tailings metagenome | isolation source: Relicate 1 Philex TSF1 revegetated site | place: Philippines: Tuba, Benguet | collected 2017-08-29 | reverse complement strand
GACCTCCTGAATGGGGAAGACCCGACCGAGAGGCCGGGCACTCGATTGGGATGAAAGGGTGGTTGGAAGCGATCAGCCTGTGGGACTGTCGCCCGTCGCCTGTCGCTCGGCATGCGCGCAGAGCATCTGCCGGTAGAAGCGCTTGCGCGCCGCCCGGAAGCCGCAAACGGCGCGCGTGTCCGGGTGAAGCGCCCGGACCGCCGCGCGCAGGACGGCGTAGGGCGAAGCCATCACGGGCAGGCCGAGGCGCTGATAGGCCGGATCGTTCATGTCAGCTGACCTCGACCACGGGCGAGGCGAGATGCGGATCGACCAGCGCCTCAATCCGCGCGGTCCGGCCCATCCAGGGCTCGGGCCGGATGGCCTTCACCCAATCGGCAAAGCTCGGGATGAAGCCGAGGTCTTCCTTCACATGCTGCTCGCCGACCCAGCGGGTCGGGATGACGCGCCCGGTCGAGAGCGTGAGGGTCTGCCCGAAAATCGTCTCCGCCATGAAGATGCCCTCGGCATGGTGGCGGAGCGCCCGGTGCCGAAAGTCCGCAGTTATCGATTTCGAGGCGTCGAACCAGGCATGTAGCGCCATGAAATCATCGACCGTGCCTCCCCACTTCTTCACCGAGGAGAGGGCGTGGTGATAGGGATGTGCCATCGCCGCCCCCTCAGAAATCGTGGGTGAAGAGTTCGGACGAGGTGAAGCGCTCGTTGAACTCAAGGTGGATGCAGCGGGCTGCGGCGTCGAAGCAGAACTCGCCCCAAGCGCCGTCGTTGTTCTCCCAGCCGCCATGGGTGTCGGAGAGGAAATCATAGGCCAGCTGCTCGACGACATCTTCCAGCGAGAGCTGCCGCATCTCGACCTCGGGGTCGTCCCAGGTCAGCGCCGCGTAGGCGATCTCGGTGGTGGGGAACTCGACGGCGGTCTCGCCGGACCATGCGCCGATGCTTTCGATCTGGCCGCTGTCTCCGGCACCGTCGAAGGTCACGGTGACATGGGTGATGCCGGCGGCTGTGAGGCCGTCGAAGAGGCGATCCTTGTTGCCGGGGCGCAGCGCGTCGATCCGGGCCGCGCGCGCGGCATGCGCCGCGAAGATCTGGCCCATGTCGACAGTCGGGGGCGCAAACGGCGGCGCGAGGGTGGGTTCAGTCAGGGTCATCGGGTGTCTCCGGTAAGGGGCAGGGATCGAAGCCAGGCCGGGCGATCTCTCTCTCTCCCCGGGACAGCTCCAAATCCCCCCTGCCCTCCTCTGTCTCTCGGGCCTCACGCAGCGACCTGCAGCGCCCGGGCGGCAAAGGCGCGCCAGAGCGGATCGACGAGCCGGGCATCGAGAAGATCGGCGCGGTGGCGCAGCCGCTGCGCCAGATCGGACTCGCCCCAGCCGCTGGCGCGGCCTGCCTGCGCGCGCAACTGGCTCGCTTCGGTCACGACGCCCCGCGCCTCCGCCGCGCTCGTCACCGGGTGGCACCAGGCGACGGCGTGGTCGCTGGCGGCCCCGGCCAGCACAAGGCGCTCGTCGCGGTCGAGGATGGCCAGAAGCTGGGGTGCAGCCTCCGGGTCGATCCCCTCAGCATGATGGATCGCGCTTTGCATGGCCTCGGCCAGCGTCGCGAAACGGGCGAGGACCAGCGGGGTGGCACGGCCCGACATGAGGTCGGCCGGCGCGCGGCGCGACAGGGTCAGGGCGAAAGGGTGACTGGGGTCAGCGTCGCCAGTCGGAATGTGCGGTGGGACGCCCCGCGCGTGGGCGGTCGGGTCGATGGGCAAGGGCAGGTCGAACATGGGGAAATCTCCAACGGCGCGGGAAGCCGTTCTCCCCGCCTCAAACCGTCAAAGACCAAACCGCCGCCCTCTTCCTCGAAGGGGCGGCAGTGATGGGTTTGGCCGCAGCGTCAGAGCTTGCCGAGCGCCCGCAAGCTCAGCTCCGTTCCGGCACCCACGATGATGTGGTCGTGCAGCGTCAACCCGAGATACTTGCACCCCTTCTGGATCTCCTTGGTCATGCTGAGATCGGCCTCCGACGGCGTCGGATCGCCCGAGGGGTGGTTGTGGATCAGGATCAGGGCGCTGGCGTTCAGCATCAGCGCCCGCTTGATCACCTCGCGCGGATAGACCGGCACATGATCGACTGTACCGGTCGACAAAAGCTCATCGGCGATGATGCGGTTCTTGCGGTCGAGATAGAGGACATGGAATCGCTCAATGGGACCTCGGACAGTCAAAGCGCAATAGTCCATCAGCGCCTGCCAGCTGCCGATGACCGGGTTCTGGCTGAGGTAGCGGCCGAGGATGTCACGGGCCTCGAGGACGATGGTTTCTTCCTGGGGGGTCATGGGGGTCTCGCTGACATGCGCAGGCCGAAGCCCCCTGCCCTCTCGGGACGGGGCCAGTGGCATGCTTTTGGAAGGGGAAAGCGCGACCGCCGCAGATGCGGGCGGTCGCGTTGTCGGGCCCGGCGTTAGCCGACCCGGTCGAGGAGCTTCTTGGCGCGCCCTTCCATGTCGAGGCGGGCGTCCTGCTGGGTCTTGTCGCGCGCCAGCCGCGTGATGCCCTGCACGAAGTCGAAGATGCTCTCGGGCGGGCGTCCCTCTTCCATCAGCACCTTCTCGATGATCTTGCCAGACTCGGCTTTCGAGAAGCCACGCTTGCGCAGGAAGTCATCCCGGTCCTCATCCGTCCGCGCCACGATCTGCTGCCGCGCCGCCTTGATGCCGTTCACGAACCCCTGTGGTGAGGAATCGGCGAACCGCGTCAGCGCCGGGGCCGCTTCATGGGCAAAGCGGGATGCGGCATACTTCGAGTGGCGGATCGTGATCTCCTGGAAATCCTCGACGCCCCAAAGGTTGCGGTTCTGGCACACCGCCCGCAGGTAGAAGCTCGCCATGCCGAGGGTCTTCGCCCCCACCTCGGAGTTCCAGCAGTAGAAACCCCGGAAGTAGAGATCGGGGGAGCCGTCGGGCAGACGGCCCGCCTCGATCGGGTTGTGATCATCGACCAGGAACAGAAAGACATCGCGGTCTGACGCATAGAGCGTGGTCGTGTCGCGGCTGATCTCGACATCGGGGTTGTAGACCCCGGTCGACCAGTCGAGCACGCCCGGCACTTTCCAGCGCGTGTCGCCGGTGCCGTTCCCCGCGATGCGCTGGACCGCCTCGACCAGCTCATGGTCATGTATGCGGCCATAATCGGGGCCGGTTACCGCGCGCAGTTCGGTGCGGCCATCTTCGGTCTCGAAGGTCTTCACCTGCTCGGCGCGGTGGTTGGTCAGGCCGTATTGCAGGTTGATGCCCGCAAGCGGCGCGGGCAGCTGGCGCAGGTAGGAGGCCGGGGCTCCGACGATGCTGGCCAGCTGGCCGAAGGCCCAATGCGTCGGCGCGACCGGTTCATGCGCTTTCGGCAGCATCAGGTGCAACCGTTCGGGGTTGTCGCGCGCCGCCTCGACCCGGATGTCCGCCGTCGGCACCACGCGGCTCCGGCTGAGTTCCGACCGCCCCTTCACATTGGCCCAGAGATCATCGAGCGACAGATATCGCTCGTCATCGGGCCGGTTGAACCATTCGGACGACACCCGCCCGTTCCGCTCACCCCGGCTCGCATCCACTTTCCAGCCACCAGCCCGCGCCGGCTGAACCGGATCCAGAATTTCCACAACACCCATCGGCTATCTCCCGCGACGGGCGCCGGGAGCCACTCTCCCAGCCCTCAACCCGTCGCCGGGAAGCCGGCACTCCTCTTACTCTAGAAAGTGGTCAGGGCGGAGGTGGGACCTTCGCCGTATCACCGACAAAGGTCCGCAAGGCATCACTTACCCAATCGGCGACAGAACGACCGCTCCGGCACCAGAGCGTACAGCCCGTTCGGTGCTCGTGATCTGTCACTGGCTTGCCCCCCTGTCGATGGCTGGGAACGTCCGCTTGACAAACCAGTCCAGGGACAAGCGTCAATGCCGCGATTCAGTTCGAAGCTGTCCTCGGCGTCGGAATGGAGAAAGGGTTGGCGGCTGAAAGCAGTGCGCGTGTATAACTTGCCGTTGGTTCAAACATGACTCGGTCGCTCGTGCCATTCTCGACGATCCGACCCCTGTACATCACCGCCATACGATCACAAACGTGGCGAACAACGGCGAGGTCATGGCCGATGAAGATCATCGAGAGGCCGAGCGCGTCCTTGAGATCGATAAGCAAGTTGGCGACCTGTGCTTGTACAGTGACATCCAGCGCCGATAGCGCCTCGTCGGCAATGAGGAGTTCCGGCTCCACGGCCAAAGCGCGGGCGATTGATATGCGCTGACGCTGACCACCCGAGAACTCGTGCGGGTGACGGTCAAGTGAGGCGGACGGTAGTGCCACGAGGTCCAACAGCCGCAGCGCCCGTTTGCGCCGGTCGTGGATATCACGGCCGAGCCCGTGGATTACCATGCCTTCTGTCAGGATCGCTTCGACGTTCATCCTCGGGTCGAGCGACGACCAGGGATCCTGGAAGACCATTTGGATGCGGCGACGCAGGCGACGGCCCCTCTGGCCCCGCCAGTCGATCGGGACGCCGTCAAAGGCGAGGCGCCCTGTCGAGGGTGGCGTCAGCCCCGTCAGCACACGGGCGACCGTGCTTTTGCCTGAGCCAGATTCGCCCACGATCCCCAGTGTTTCCCCGCGGATCAGATCAAAGGACACATCGCACAATGCCTCAACCTCGGCGCCTGCGACAGTGCGATAGGTCTTGCCCAAGCCCTCGACTGTCAGCAAAGGGGATTCGCGAGGTTTCGCTGGAGTGGGTTGCGCGGGACTGGCGTCGCGGCCGAGCCGGGCGAGGCGCGGGCCGTGCATAGGCGGCACCGCGGCGATCAGGTCGCGGGTATATTCCTGCCGTGGGGCGCCCAGTAGTTCGGTCACCGGCCCGCGTTCTACTTCGCGTCCCCGTTCAAGGACGATCACCTCGTCCGCGATACGGCTCACGACGCCGAGATCGTGGGTGACGAAGATCATCGCCATCCCCAGTCTTTCCTGCAGGTCCGAAAGCAGATCCAGGACTTGCCGCTGGATAGTGACGTCCAGCGCAGTTGTCGGCTCGTCGGCCAGAAGGAGCTTCGGCCCGCATGACACGGCCATGGCGACCATAGCGCGCTGTCGCATCCCGCCGGAAAGCTCGTGTGGGTAGGAAGCGGCGCGTTCGGCCGGACGGTCGATGCCGACGAGGTCGAGGAGGCGCTGCACCTCCGCGACCCGAGCGCGGCGGGAGAGATCAGTATGCGCGGCGAGGGCCTCGGCGATCTGGTCGCCGACCGGGAACATCGGGTTAAGCGCGCTCATTGGTTCCTGGAAGATCATGCCGATTTCGGCGCCACGCATGCGGCGACGGTCGCGGGGGGCAAGAGAAGCGAGATCGCGCCCGTCTTGCCAGATCAGGCGGCTGGCTGGGGCCGCCGAGAGTGGCGGCGACAGAAGACCGATGACGGCCAGGCTCGTAAGTGATTTGCCGCTGCCGGATTCCCCCACAAGTGCGAGTGTCTGGCCGGGCGCCAGATCGAAGGAGAGGGGCCCGACCAGCGTACGACCGCGGGGCAAGATGACCGACAGGTCGCGCACCGAAAGGAGGGGCTCAGCCAAGATGTCCTCCGCCCGTTACGGGCAGGTTTGCGCCGGTGATGAAGCCCGCGGCGTCGGAGCATAGGAAGGCCACCGCTGCCGCGCAGTCTTCCGGCGTTCCAAGGCGGTCAGCGGGGATCGCCGATAGCACCCGTGCTCGGTAGTCGGAGTCTGCAAGTACGGCGGCGGTGCGATCGGTCTCGACCACGCCCGGTGCCACGGAGTTGACCGTCACGCCGTCCGATGCGACTTGCCGGGCGAGACTGCCCTGCAGGTGAGACAATGCGGCCTTCATTGCGGAATAGATCGGCATCTGCGGATGTGGACGCCATTCCTGAACCGATCCGACGAAGACTACTCGGCCCCAGCCACGTGCCTGCATCGGCGGCACCAGCAGCTGGGCAAGGCGGAACGACGCGGTAAAGTTGACCCCGATCTGCACCGCGACATCCTCGGGAGAAAGCTCAGCCCAAGGCTTGCGTACCTGGTGGGCGGCGTTGAGCACGAGGATGTCGCAGTCACCGACGAGCTCCGCCAACATTTCGACTGCCGCGGGGTCTGCAAGATCCGCCGTCAACGCGCAGGCACCGAGCACCCGGGCTGCTTCATCAAGATCGTTTCCGGCTCTACGCGCATGAACGACGACCTCACATCCCGCCTCGGTGAGCGCGGCGGCGACGGCACGGCCGATCCCACGGGACGATCCCGTGATCAGCGCTCGTCGCCTCCGTCGATCGTCAGAGCGTGCCATACTGCCGATAGACCTCTTCCACGTCACCGCTGACATAGTCGGCCCGGGCCCGATCCTCGCGCGCAACCAGTTCCTCGGCCTTGACCAGGACCTCCTCAGTCATTTCCTTCGGGACCACTACCACTCCGTCGATGTCACCAAAGATGAAATCGCCCGGATACACGGTTACCGTGTTTGTCATGGCGCCCCGCAGTGTTACCGGCACGTCCCACGCATAGTAGGACCACCGCATCTTCGCCTCGACAGGCGTAAAGTACCTGGCAAAGATCGGAAGGCCCATCTGAAGGAGGAGCCTTCCGTCGCGCACGCCGCCGTCGATGACAGCTCCAGTGACCCCGTGCTTCATGCCGAGCGTCGCGTTCATTTCGCCATAATGTGCCACGCGCGTGTCGAAGCCGCAGTCACGCACGTCCACGCAAGGGTGACGCATCTGCTTAAAGAGGCGGATTCGCTTCTCCAACAGCTCCGGATCTCCGGTGGGATCACTGATGCCCTTGATGGTAAAAGCCGGCCCGGCGACAACCATTTCGGGGCGCATGGGCCGAAGGTCAGTTGCCAGCACCTGGTTGGGATGGCCCAGGTGGTCAAGCACATCATAGATAACGCCCGCATAGAGACGCCGGTAACGGTCGCAAAGCTCCAGAATGTCGGTCATAATTCACCTGGGTGTTGAGGTCCGAAGGGGATGGGACGGGCCTCGATGGGCCCGCCTTCGTTGTATCATTGGTCGAGCCATGTCTCGCTCAACACCCAGGTGCCCGAGCCCTCGCGCCGAAGGCCGTTCAGCCGATCTGTCGCCACGTCGCGGATCGGGCGATGAAACAGAAAGCCGTAAGCCGCCACGTCCAGAAGCTGGCGCTGGACTTCGACGTAAAGTTCTCGACGCCGGTCAAGGTTGATCTCGGCTTCAGCCGCGTCGACAAGATCGAAGAAGGCAGGATCGTCATATCGGGCAAAGTTCAGGCCGGCATTCCGCCCCATCTGAAGGCTGAAGACGAGGCTCGGATCGACGCGCGGCACGTTGATCCGCAACAGGCCCACCTCGTGATTTCCGGCCTGTACCTTCTCTACCCAGGCGCCGCGCTCCAGCACCTCGATCTCGACATTGAAGCCAACCTGGCCAAGCATCGACTGCATGATCTGCGCGATCTGCGTGTCCGGATCGCGCTGAATGACGCTGATTGTCACCGTGCCGTCGAAGCCGGTGGAGGCGAGCATCTCCCGGGCGCGTTCCGGGTCGAAGGCCGGATGTTCCAGTGTCTCATCAAAGATCGGCTCGGACGGGTGGACGAGGGTCGGCGTCACCACACCGTAACCCTGAGAGACGACCTGCTCGAGTGCTGTGCGGTCAATTGCATGCAGGAAGGCCAGCCGCAGGTCGCGGTTGTCGAACGGCGGCCTCGCGACATTGAAGGCCATCCACTGGTGGATGCTGGTTGGCTTCTCAAGAAGCACCAGCCCCTCGGCTTGCTCGATCTGAGCGAAATCCTGAACCTGTACGGTATCGACCAGATGCACACTGCCCGATAGCGCCTCGAGTACCTTGACGGGGGTCGAGGCGATGACGCGGATCTCGACCCGGTCGAGATAGGGAAGCTCTTCCCCCTGCGTATCACGGCCCCAATAGTCTGGGTTCGCCTCGGCGATGACCCGGTCACCGCTGCGCCACTCGACGAAGCGGAAGGGACCAGTGCCGACGGGTTCTCGGGCAAGCGTGCCAGCTTCAATCGCAGTCGGCGAGACGATCATGCCAGCCTCGTTCGCAAGTCCCGACAGAACAGCCCCCGATTGCCGCGAGAGGTTCACCCGAACCTCGGTAGGTGAAAGCACCTCGACGCCCGATACCGCAGCCAAGTCATTGCGGTGAGGCGCATTCACCTCGGGGTCGATCACCCGCTCGAGCGACGCCTTTACAGCTGCACCGTCGAGCAGTGTTCCGTCATGAAACGTCACACCCTCGCGGAGAGTAAAGGTGATGGACAATCCGTCCTCGGCAACTTCCCAGCCGGTTGCAAGCTGAGGCTGAAGGACGTTCTCGGCGTCGAAATAGAACAGCTTCTCATAGAACAGGTTGTAGTAGTTGCCGTCGATGCTGGGTGCGTTGCCGAATATCGGATCGAGGCTTGCCGGCTCGATATCGGAAGCGGCGATGAGCGTGCCGCCGCGGACTGGTTCGGCTGCGGCCGGAAGCGCTGTCACCATTGCCGCGCAAGCCGCGGCGATCAGGGTGCGTCTCATTTTCATGGATTCCTCCCACTGCGGGGCGTCACCGCGCCCTCAGTTATCTGATATCTGCTCACTATCGCGCTTGCAAGTGATTTGACATCTGTTATCTATCGTGCATGGAGGATGCGATGGTAGAACACACGCTTCGGCCCGAGCGGCTGTACATGATCCAGCCTGTTCAATTCGCGAGCGGCTCGCGATCCGAGGCAGTGCTTGCGCGCCTGTCGGAACTCATAGCGCACGGCCACCTGCGCCATGGGGACCCACTGCCGCCGGAAGGCGAGATGGCGCGGCTCTTCGGCGTCTCAAAACCGACAGTTCGAGAGGCCGTGCGGAAGCTGGAGACGCTTGGCGTTGTCGAAATCGTCCATGGGCGGCCGTCGACTGTCCGCACCATCAGTGCAAAGCCCCTTCAAGAGTACATGCGCTTCGCGGTCGGCTCTTTGGACACGGGGCTCGCGGATGTCATTGGCCTTCGCTACGCGATCGAGACGCGTACGGCCGAACTCGCTGCCACGCACGGGACTGCGCCCCATAAGGAAGCCTTGGCCGGCCTCCTTACCGACATGAAGCGAGTAACCGAAAGTCACGATGCGTGGGTGACAGCTGATCTCGCCTTCCACCAGACGATCGCTGACATGTCCGGAAACCAGCTCCTCGCCTTCATGGTCGAGGCGCTCCACCCGGTCATGCACCAGACGATCTCGATGCTGCACGGCAGGCGTGACCTTCGTGATGCGGCCCAGACTCTCGCGAGACATGAGGCCATCGCCGCGGCCATTCTTGACGGTGACCCCGGCGCAGCGCGCGAAGCCATGGCGCGGCACTTTGAGGCGACAGAGCCGGTTGTTTCGGCGCTGAGCGGACAGGCCGACGGAAGCATACCCGGATGATGCGCCGGCTCCCCGCGAAAGCAGCGCAGACGGCAATCGTCCTGGTCCTTTCCTCGTTCGTCGTTTTTGCGATCGGCGCGCTCCTGCCGGGGGATCCAACAATCACTGTGCTGGGTGAGAACGCGCCTGCTGACCAGCGTGCCGCGTTGCGCGAGACGATGGGCCTCGATGACCCGCTGGTCCTGCGTTACCTCCGTTGGGCAAGCGGCGCGCTGACCGGTGACCTCGGCATATCGCTCCGATCGGGAGAACCGGTCGCCCAGATGCTGGCAGAGCGGCTGCCGGTCACGCTACAGCTTGCGACGCTTTCAATGCTTCTCGCTCTGGTGATCGGCTTGCCGCTCGGCATCCTCGCCGCACTCCGCAGAGGGACGGCGACGGATCTCGCTCTCGCAATCGTCGGACTCACAGGGCTCGCACTGCCCTACTTCTGGCTGGGGATCCTCTTGATTCTCGTATTCTCGGTGCAGCTTCGATGGCTGCCGCCCTCGGGGCATGTCGATTTCTTTGCGGACCCGCTTGCCAACCTTCGCCTGATGATCCTGCCGACCATCACGATAGGTACTGCAATGGCCGCTCTCGTCCTGAGGCAAACCCGCACGGCGATGCTGGAGGCGCTCGGACAGGACTATGTCCGCTCAGCGCGCGCCAAGGGACTCACCGAATGGCGCGTGGTGCTCAAGCACGCGCTCCGAAACGCACTGAACCCCGTCATCACCGTCACGGGGCTGCAATTTGGCGCGTTAATGGGCGGCGCCGTGGTGACTGAAACCATCTTCGCCATCCCAGGGATCGGCAGGATGGTGGTCGAAGGCGTCTTCAACCGCGACCTCGTCGTCGTGCAGGGCGCGATCCTGACCATCGTCTTGTCGGTCGTTGTCATCAATCTTCTGACCGACGCCGTCTATGCGCGGCTCGATCCTCGCATCCGGATGTAATTATGGCCTTGTCCGCAGACCCTTCTGTTCCCGGAGCATCGCCTCCGATCGGTGCAGCTCTCCTGCGTCATCCGATGGGTATCGCCGGGGCGCTGATCCTCGTCATCGTTACCGCCGCAGCTCTTCTTGCGCCCTGGATCACCAGCGTCGATCCGGCCGCAATCGACTACACTGCGATCCGCCAGCCACCGTCGGCAAACTACATTTTCGGCACAGACGAGATCGGTCGCTCGATCTACGCCCGCACCGTTTGGGGTGCCCGGGTGGCGCTTGTGATCGTGCTGGGTTCGGTCGGCGCAGCGGCCGTGGTCGGCACCGCCCTCGGTCTTGTCGCAGGACATTACGGTGGATGGGTCGACACCGTCGTCATGCGGGTGATGGATACGCTGCTCGCCTTCCCGACGCTGGTGCTGGCGCTCTCTATCGTTGCCATACTGGGTCCAAGCCTCACGAACGCAGTGATCGCGATAGCCTTGGCCAACATGCCTGGCTTCGCCCGCTTGGCTCGCGGCGCCGTCCTGTCTCTGCGAGAGAGCGAGTTCGTGCTTGCCGCGCGCGTTCTCGGAGCCGGACACGTGCGCACGATGCTGCGCCACCTCCTGCCCAACATCCTTGCGCAGGTCACTGTCTTCGCCTCGCTCACCGCGTCGGCTGCGCTGATCACTGAATCCGGACTATCCTTCCTTGGGCTCGGCGTCCGCCCTCCAACGCCCAGTTGGGGCCAAATGGTGGCGATCGGGATGGACTACTGGACCTCTTGGTGGATCAGCTTCTTCCCCGGGGCGGCAATCTTCGTGACAGTCCTCGGCTTCAACCTGCTGGGTGACGCGCTGCGCGACATCAACGATCCACGCCTCAAGGGCACGCGCTGAGGAGGGACGCGGGTGAAGCTCTGCATGATGATCTCGCCAGCGGTAGATCGCCGCTGGAGTCTGGCTCGGCAGATGGGCGTGACCCGCGCCATCGCCAAGCTCGCACCCGAGCTTACCGGCATGGCCCCACCGTGGGACGAGCTGGCACTGGCCGCCCAAGTGGCGCGCTACAAGGAAGGCGGATTCGAGGTCCTTGGACTCGAGGGCGACCAGTTCGACATGTCGCGCATCAAGCTCGGCTTGCCTGGCCGCGACGAGGATATCGAGCGCTATCGTCTGATGCTCGGCAACATGGGGCGACAGGGTATCGGGCTTCTGTGCCTCAACTTCATGGTGGGAGTGGGCTGGTGGCGTACCGAGCGGGGCCGCCCCGCCCGCGGCGGAGCCCATGTGACAGCGTTCGACGCTGCGCAGGTGCCGGATGCGCCAGAGGTGATCGGAGCCGATCAGGTCTGGGCCAATCTGACTTACTTCCTGCGCGCAGTGGCACCGGCCGCCGAAGCCGCGGGAGTGCGGATGGGCCTTCATCCTGACGATCCGCCCGTTCCGTCGCTGATGGGCCACGCGCGGGTACTGACCTCTACCGATGCACTCCTGCGCGCCGTGGCGTTGGCTGATTCAGCAGCGGTAGGCATTACCTTCTGCCAAGGGTCTCTGTCGGCCGCCGGCGAGGATGTTACCGCTGCAGCCCGACGCATCGGCCGCGACCGCATCGCGTTCGTCCACCTCCGAGACATCCGCGGGACGGCATCCCACTTTGAAGAGACGTTTCCCGACGAGGGTCAGACCGACATGGCCGAACTCTTCCGCACCTATGCCGAGCTTGGCCTCACCTGTCCGATTCGCCCTGATCATGCGCCCGCAATGCAGGGCGACCCGCCGCCGCCCGACCGCATCGAGGGCATCAACGCCGGTTATGAGGCAGTAGGCATGACCTTCACTACGGGCTATCTCCGTGGGCTCATGACAGCAAATGGATGGCCAGATTAGCTTCAATGACTGGGTTCGACGTTCCTTGAATTGAGCCGAGGTTTGCGCTCTCGAAAGAATGTGAGGGAAGCGCTTCGCATGACGCCCTATACGAGGCCTACGTTCGAACTCCATTGAGACCGAAGTGTCACACCCGGAGGTAGCACTCGTTGAATTGAATGTTGAACACTCGCGATATAGTTTACGGACGCGTTAGCTCCTCTTTGGGACGAAACCCTTTCGTTCAGATCAACGAGCACCGAACCGAAGGTCTGCCCAATCCTCTGGTTCGGCTCCGCGTCCACCTCCGGGCGCAGCATTTCGGGCTTTCGCTGCGAGCGCTCTGAATGTTCAAGAAGGGCGGAGATCTCACCGAACCCGGTGGGTTTCCCCGCCGGGTCCGGGGGAGACCCCGTTCCTTAGAACGGGATCTCATCGTCGCGGTCGACCAGCTCGGGGTTTTCGTTCTCGGTCGACTTCGGGCGGCTCAGGAAGT
>VFQP010004576.1_pt1 | contig 12724 bp, 8 predicted proteins | sample 3512351 | NCBI WGS metagenome assembly VFQP01 (sample SAMN10412372, study PRJNA504923) | tailings metagenome | isolation source: Relicate 1 Philex TSF1 revegetated site | place: Philippines: Tuba, Benguet | collected 2017-08-29 | reverse complement strand
CGTCGAGAATGAGCAGGTTGTTGGTGCTGAGCGTGAGCAGCGCCATGGCCACGCGTGCGCGCTCACCACCCGAGAGCGTGCCCACGGTGCGCTGCACTTCGTCGCCGCTGAAACCGAAGCGGCCCAGATGCCCCTGCACGAGACGACGCTCCCAGAGCGGACGCTGCGTGGCAATGGCCTCGTAGATGGTGCTGTCCAGCGGCAGGTGCGCGAGATCCTGACGGTAGTACGCCACCGAGGTACTGGGGCCGATCTTCACGTCGCCCGCCAGGGGCGCGTGTTCACCCAGCAACGTCTTGATGAGCGTGCTCTTGCCCGCGCCGTTGGGGCCCACCAGCGCAATCATCTCGCCGCGCTCGAGCACCACGTTGACATCGCGCACCAGCACACGCGGCCCGCCGGGTGTGGGCACGCCCACGGTTACATGCTGCGCTTCCACCACGCGGTCGCCGCTGCGAGTGCCGGCGTTGAGACGCAGCGCCATCACGCCTTCCTCGCCAATGGGCGCTGAGAGGCGCGGCATGCGCTCGAGCCGCTTGCGCCGCCCCTTGGCCTGCGCCGTATTCTGGCCCGCAATGTTGCGCGCGATGTAGTCCGACTCGGCCGCAATGACTTTCTGCTGCTTGTCGAACTGGCGCTGCTGCGTGAGACGGCGCTCTTCGCGCTGCTGCACGAAGGACGCATAGCCGCCCGTGTACGCGAAGGCCGTCCCGCCCTCGAAGTGCAGCACGTGATTGGCCATGGCGTTCAGGAATGCACGGTCGTGACTGATGCACAGCACCGTGCGATCGGTGGTGGCGAGATACTGCTCCAGCCAGGCCGTCGTTTCGAGATCGAGATGGTTGGTGGGCTCGTCGAGGACCAGCAGCTCGGCCGGTGTGGCCAACTGACGCGCCAGCGCCACGCGTCCGCGCTCTCCACCGCTCAGCGTACCGATGCGCGTGACCTTGGCCATGGCCGGATCGAACCCCACCCCCATGAGCACACTGTCCACGCGTGACGCCATTTCGTAGCCCCCGTCGCGTTCGAAGCGCTCGAGATCGCGGCCGTACTTCTCCATGGCCGATTCGCTGTGATCGTGCTCGAGGCTCGCCGCCTGCTGCGCCAGCGACTGCTCGAGTTTGCGCAGCTCGCCGAAGGCATCGGCCACGATGTCCCAGAGCGACTGATCGGCCGGGAAGCGGCGGTGCTGATCCATGAGCGCCACGCGCAGGCCGGGCATGCGCGCGACGGACCCCTTGGTGGGCTGCAGCTCGCCCGTGAGCAGACGCATGAGTGTGGTCTTGCCCGTGCCATTGCGCCCCACAATGGCCCAGCGGTCGCCGGGGGCCACCGTGAAGGAGATGTCGCGGAAAATTTCCGTGGCGCCAAACTCCACGCCCACGTTGCCCATCGAAATCAGCGTCATGCGTACGTCATGCCTGCGTCACGATTCTACCGGAGGTGAACCCGGTAGTGTACTCGGCTCGGCTCCCCGGCGCAGGCCACGCAGGTCACGCAGGTCACGCCACCAGCTGAGTGCGACGTCGCCCGTGCGCAGACCCCAGGTCAGCAGCAGCGCCGCCGTGACGGCGCCGTGTGGCCAGGGCAGCGTGAAGAGCAGCGTCAGGGCCAGCGCCGCGTACCATGCCGCCACCACAAAGAGCCCCGGCACCATGGCCCGGGCCGCACGCTCCGCCTGGTCGCGGCTGATGCGCCGGGCAAGCCCCAGCACCATGGCCCACACGGGCCCGTTGATGACCCAACCGACGACGGCGAACGGGGTCTGCAGCACCAGGCCTGCCGGCGCGGGCCGAGGCCGGGGAAACTCGGCACTGCCCGCGCTGTCGGGCGCTACAGACAGCAGGGCCTCCCGCAGCCGGTCGGTGAGCCGACCCGGGCTGATCTCATCCTCGTGCTGTGCATCGAGCCACGTGCGCAGGGAGAATGGCGCCCCAATGCGCACCAGCAGGTCACTGCCCGGTGTGGCCGGGTCGCTGTAGTGAAGACCAAACGGCACCACACTCACGTCTCGTGCTGCGCCACCATCAGCATAGTCCAGCAGCATTTTCGCAACACCTGTACGCAAACGACCCAGCGCAGGGCCGGTGTGCACGCCGCCCTCGGGAAACGCCCCCACCACCTGCCCGGCGTCAAAGGCCCTGGCCACTGCCTGGGCAGCCGCCGCGTTGATCTGAGCCAGGTCCAGCCCCGAGTCCCGAAGCCGCCGCGCGTCCCGCACGCGCACCACGGGAATCACGTCCAGCGCCTCGTAGGTTTTGCGGGCCGTCCAGTCGCTCCACACCGACACCGTGGCCAGGTAGCGCACCGGCCGCGCCGTAGTGAAGTAGCCGGCCAGCACGTCGGGCAGGTCGTTCGGGTGATTCCCGATCAGCAGCACCGGCCCGGTGGCCGGGATGCGCTCACGTCCTTCCCAGCGCACCTCCCGGTAGTACCAGCGCAGCGCGCGCTTTGCGACCCACAGCATGAACGGGCGGAACATCCCGTGAGCTTAGCCCAGTGGACGGGCTCCTGCCACGCACCACTTTGTAATCAGCGATTCAAAGGCAATCCCAGTCGAACGACGGTTCCGCCAGAAGCGCGAGGGTGGAGACTCAGCGTACCTCCGTGTGCTTCTGCAATACGGCGCGCGATGGAAAGCCCCAAGCCAGTTCCTCCGGATTTCGTGCTGACGCCCAGGCGAAACATCTGCGATGGATCAGGGATGCCTGCCCCGTGATCCGAGATTGATATGGAAAGGATGTTTTCCTTTGTCTCGGCATCCATGAGCACGGTGCCACCCGCCATTGAGGCTTCAGCTGCGTTGCGAAGCAGATTCACCAATAGTTGCACGAGAGCGGCTCTATCCCCACGCAGGAGCAGGTTAGTGGGGAACGGACGGACAATCAGGTGCATACCGAGCGTCTCAACGTACGGAACGATCGTGCTGTTGACGTCCTCCAGGACTTGCGCCAGCGAGAATTCCGCCTCTTCCGTCTTGCTTCCTCTGGCAAGTCGAAGCGCCGATGACACGGCCTCATCCAAGCGCCGGATGGAATCAGCGAGTCGCCCAACTGGCTGTCTTGCGCCGTGATCCTCGGGGAGCAGACGCGTCGCATGCTGGGCGTCGATCTTCAACGCAGTGAGATTGTTCCGTACCTCATGCGAGAGCGAAGCGGCGAATTCTCCAACAGCGGCAAGCGAGCGCTGGCGTGACAGCTCATCCAACGTCTGCCGGAGGCTGGAGGTCATGGTATTGAACGCTTTCGCCAAATCGCCAACTTCGTCGTTGGTGGACACATGCACTTCCCGATCCAGTTCACCACCGGCAACGGCGGCAGCAGCCTCAGCAAGACTTTCCAATGAAGAGGTGATTCTGCGCGCGGCAACCATCAGCACCCAGATGGTAACACCAGAAACGACGACCAGCAGCAGTATCCCAGTGGAAGCGGACCGCGCGAATGGTCTCGTGAAGGGGTCGATCGGCGCCCGCACTTCCAGGCGCAGCGGGAATCCCGGGATTTGGTGACGAATCACTTCAAGGCTCGCTGAAGCCGGCCAAGTGAATTCCGGATCGGCAACGGATCCCTCACGATCGCCGGGCATGGCACCCAAGTGTTGCTGCCATATTGAGGAGCCGCTTGAATCCTCCAGCGAAAGTGACGCGCCCGGAGGAAATGGCTTCGCCGCATCTATCGGAATGAGGCCGTGGAGCCTGACGCAAGCCTCCAACCATCCTATGCTCTCCCTCCGACTTGTGACATCAAATGCAGCGCACCAGCGCGGGATGCTCTCGGTGCTGCCTTGCGTGGTAGCGCTGCTCGGCCTGCGTGCAAGCTTTACGTCGCCACTTGCCGATCGAAGCACAACGGAGTCAATGGTGCCACTGAGCCGATCCAAGAGGTCTGACAGGTACCGTCGATCTTCTGCCTGGTCGTCCTCTGCCAGTATGCGCACTATCGCGTCGTTTGTGAGCAGCCAACCAAGCTCACCCTGCCTGTCATAGGCGAGCTGATCAACAAGTCGAGTCAGGTTGAGCGAACTCTCGACCAACTGGGTGCGAAGCAGTTCACGGCCCGCACGATGCGTGCTCCGCGTGAGCCAAAGGCCAACCAAGACCAGCGGGAGCATGCTTCCGAAAACACCGGCCAGCACAAAGCGCGAGGCAAGCGGTCGACGGGCACCAACCGTTCCATTGGCTTTTGCCATGACTAGGTGTCCAGTCGAAACTTCTCGATGAGACGCGCAAGACGGGGTCTCGATACTCCGAGCATCGCGGCAGCGCGACCCTTGTGGCCGTCCACTATCTCCAGAACGCGTGTGACATGTTGGCGCTCCAGCTCCTCCAACGTCGGAATCCGAGCCGGGGTGGAAGAGGTACGAGTGCGAAGATCCAAGTGCGGCGCCCGAATGACGCCTCCTTGAGCGACCAGCAATGCACGCAACAGACAATGCTCGAGCTCACGCACATTTCCGGGCCAGGAATGTGTCTTCAGCATCCGCTCCGCGTCGGAAGACAGCTTGGCAACGGCAGTCCCGTTGGCGCTGGCAAAACGCTGCAGAATATGGGTTGCGAGCACCAGGATATCGCCTTGCCGTTCACGAAGTGGCGGCAGCAGTATTTCGACAACGCGCAGTCGGTAGTAGAGGTCCTCACGGAAAGTCCGATCGACGATCATTTCCTCGAGCGGCCGATGGGTAGCGGCGACCACGCGCGCATTGGTCCGCTCGGTGATATCCGAGCCAACTGCCTGAAATTCACGATCCTGAAGGACACGCAGCAGTTTGCTCTGGAAATCGACGTTTGTGTCCCCGATTTCGTCGAGGAAGATTGTGCCACCCTGAGCTTGCGCGAAGCGGCCTCGCCGATCTCGAACAGCGCCGGTGAATGCTCCACGAACATGGCCGAAGAGCTCTGATTCGAGCAGATTGGCAGGGAGGGCGGCACAGTTGACCGGAACGAAGGGCCCACCGGAGACGTGGGAATGCCCATGAATCGCCCGCGCGACAAGTTCTTTACCCGTCCCACTCTCACCACGGATCAGCACGGTGTCCTTGGAGCGCGCGGCTTGTCCAACCAGTTTGAAGATCGCAATCATTGATGGCGTCTTGCCGACAAGCTCACCCTCGGAAGCCAGTTTCGCTCCATACGATTCTGCGGTCTGCGCGTCGACATCGGCGCACACTCTGTCGACAGTATCCTGAAGCTCGTCGAGATCCAGCGGTTTTACCAGAAACTCGGCAGCACCCAGTTTCATGGCTTCGACGACCGTTGGCATGTCATCGAATGCCGTCATCAGAATGACAGGAGTATGAGGAACTCGTTCGTTGAGCGCAGTCAGCAGCTCAAGACCGGAGATCTCTCCCATGCGAATGTCGCTCAACACAACTGAAGGCGCGAAGCGTGCCATCGCCCCCAGCGCTTCGGCGCCGGAGGCGACAGCCAGGACATCGTACGCCATGCCGCGAAGTGCCTCGCCGAGCGAGGCACGGATCGCTGCATCATCATCCACAAGCAGTATGCGGCGAACAGTATGGCTCATCGACGTGCTGGACTCGAGCGATCCATTCCTGACTGTGGGAGAGGTACCACGATGAACTTGCCGGATCGACCAATCGCCGTCGAGTACACGAGTTGACGGTCATCAGGGGAAAGAGAGAATGACCCCGAAGAACCGCCCAATGATGCCAACCTTCGTGAAGCGGACCCATCGAGAGGAACCTGATATAGATGGGCGCCGAGCGGATCCGCAAACTTCCGCCCTATTGTGTACACGTTCCGGCCGTCCTTCGAAAACGCCGGCAGGTTGGAGCCAAGGAGCCAGAATGGCAGCGAGATTTCTCTGGTGCTGCCACCAGTGCCGGAGGACACGTACAGTTTGCCATTCTGCGACTCGCCTCGCGCGGCCGTTGCCACCCGACTGCCATCGTGTGTCGTGGCCCACCCCCATACGGAGAAGGCAGAGTCGACCACATGCAAAACCTTTTGCGAGCCGCTGGCAGTGTTGAGGAGCGAGACCCGACCTTGTCCGTCGAGGAGAATTGATGTGTCTGATGCCCACTTCATCAGCTGAATTCCCTTGCCAGAGAACGAGGGAACAATCCCAGAAGCGTGACTCGCTCCGTTGAGCATGACTTTCTGAATACTACCAGGTTGATCCGGAGCTGCGCGCTCGACGAGAAGGATGGATTGTCCGTCGCTGGCCCACCTCCACATGCCAAAAGGACGTTCATGTCGAAAGACCTCGCGAGCGGTGCCGCTAGACACATCGACAAGGAAGAGAGAGCGACGATCCGCACTTCGTGCGACCAGCTGCTTTCCATTGGGGGACCACGCAATCGCGAGTAGGCTACCTTCGGCATCTACTTGCGTATACAGTCTGTACTGTGTGCCGTCGGTGCGTACGGTTCCCACCCGGATACTCGATCCATCGCGGGTCAGAAACGCAATGTGTCTTCCATCGGGAGACCACTGGGGCGCGAACACGTTGTCTCCCACTTCTCTGAGAGTGCGCGAAGAGCCGTCAGCGAGAGTCAGCAGCCGCAACGCCGAGCGTTCGCTCCTGTCATACCAGACGATAGCTGAGTCGCCTAGGACGCCCTCATAGCGCATAGGCGAGCCCACCGGCAGGGGAAACGTGCCGATCTCGCGGCCAAGTGTGTCACACACAACACCAACGTCTCCTTCTCGCACGACACCACGCCGCGGAACCAGCAAGAGTCGCGTTCGGTCGGACGTCATGTTGGCAAATGAGAGTTCGGGTCGAATCCGAATGGTGCGCTGTTGTTTGCTGTCGATCCGAATCTGCTGGACAGTTCCGATTCCGCTCTGCACGTACAGGCTACCATCATCACGCCCCCATTCCATTGCGTCGAGCGATTGGAACCGGGCAAGAACCCGCTCGGGTCCGCCCCGTGCGGGCATCACCACCAACTCGGACGTGTCTCCAGCGATATTGCGGCGACTGCGCAAATACGCCAGCCACACACCGGTTCGGGACACCGCCGGTGCTCCGATAGCTGGCTCAAGCGAGACCCGCTGTGGAGCGGATTGGAGCGCACCGCTGAGCGGATCAACGGGGGCGGTCCAAACGTGGAGCTGATTGCTGGACGAGCCGTGGGTCCAAACAACGCGATTGCTGAGTGACGACCACGTGAAGTAGTCGCTGGTTGCTGGGGCAAGGGAGACTCTGCGGCCGCTGCCTGCGTGCACGATCTGCACACCGTCTCGAGTTCGCGCAAGGTAGAGGCGTGCGTTCGGAGCGACCGCGAACCCATCCAGCGAGTCGGTATTCTCAAAGGTCGCGAGAACGTGTGGTACTGATGGCCTATGTCCCGGTGCACCCGTCTGTGCGGGAGCCACTTCCATCGGAACTAGGATTGAGGATGACCCAAGGGTCAGAGCGAGGATTTGCTGCCTGCTCCTGCATCCACCACGAGAAGACATCGGTTGCTCCTGGAAAGAAAGGGTCCGGACCGGCTATGGGTCGTGCGGTCCCTCCATCTGCAGACAGCTTGCCAATCATCCAATTACGGACAAACCATTACCCTGAAAGAGTTTGGAGTTTCGGCAGTGCGCCGAAGCACGGAGATGATTGAACGATTTGCCCGCAGAGTGTTCACGAATCGTTCAATTCCCTCGTTCGTTCAATATTGCATGCGATCAGCAACCAGCGCGCGCCTGGCGACCCACAGCATGAACGGGCGGAACATCCCGTGAGCTTAGCCCACGGATCGGCCTTACAACACCGCGTGGGCGCCGCGTTCGTCGCCCACCTCACCACGCAGCATGCGCTGGTAGTGGGCCTCCAGCGCGTCCTCGCCGTACTGCGGCGTGGCCTCGGCGTCGTAGCGGCCCGTCTTCGCATCCCACACCAGCATGGACTCCGTGGCGTAGTAGCGGCCAATGCGCGCGAACTCCGCCGTATCACGCAGTGGCGGCAGCACACGCGCAAGCGCCCCCAGTACGCCCACGATCACATCGAATACGCGCGGCGACACGCGCCGAAAGCGCGGCGGCTGACCAAGCAAGCGAAACAACATCTCTCCCTGCGCGCGTGGCGTGAGCGCCGGGCCCGGGCCACCCACCGGCAGCACCCGATTGGCGCGCGACGGGTTGTCGAGACACTCCACCAGAAACGCCGCCACATCGTCATCACTGATGGGCGTGCAGGCCGTGAGCGTGCCATTGCCCACCAGCAGAAACGGCTTGCCCTGCTGCACCCGTGCCACCTGTCCCGACAGACTCTTGAAGTAGGCCGTGGGACGCACGATGGACCAGGTCAGGCCCGAGCGCATGAGAGCCTGTTCGAACGCCAGCTTGGCGTGCTGAAACGCCAGACGCGGCTTCTGCACACAGATGGCCGAGAGCAGCACGAACATCGACACACCCGCCGCCTCCGCCGCGCGCAGCACATGCAGATTGGCGTCGTGCTCCACCGCCCACGCGTCGGCCGGTCCGCCGCGGCGTGACGCGAGGCAGCTGATCACCGCATCAAAGCGCTCGCCGCGAAACCCGTCCCGCGCCACACTCTGTGCGTCAGTGACCTGACCAAATCGCAACTCGGCCTGCGCAGGAAGCACGTCGCGCGAGGTACCCGGGCGCACGAAGCACACGACCTCGTGTCCCGCGCGCAGCGCCGCTCGCGCGACGGCGCGGCCAATGCTGCCCGTGGCGCCCACCACCAATACGCGACGCGACGGCGGCATCGGGAGTGACATTACGACGTGCCCAGCACGCGGTACCAGGCCTGCATGGCGCGCTCCACACTCACGCGGCTGGCCATCCACTCACCCAGCGCCGGCGGCACGGCAAACGACGCCGCCGCAGCCTGCGCCGGTGTACCCGCCGCATGCCCAGCGCGCGCCACCGCTTCGACATGATCGAGCAGCGCACGGTACTCCGTCATGGCGGATGCGCGCACCAGTCCACCGTGACCCGGCACCAGCACGGCGCGCGCATGGCTCACGCGCGTGGCGAGCTGCTGCACACTGGCGGCAAGCGCGCGCGGGTCGGCGTCCACATAGTTGGGGAACATGCGATACCACACGAGGTCACCCGACCAGACAAGCCCTGCGTCCTCGTCGTGCAGCGTGAGATCGCTGGCCGTGTGTCCCGCAAACGGCATGAGTTGCAGCACGCGATTGCCGAGGTCGAGCGTGCTGACCTCGCGGCTGCTGGTCACCACCACATCGGCAAACGCGCGCTCGAGCGCCGCACTGCGCGCCGGCGCCACGGGCGTTCCGCCAAGAGCCAGACGGCGAGTGATGTCTGTGCAGTGCACACGCGGCAGCCCGGCATCCTGTGCGTACCCCGGCAAACCCGACGCGTGGTCCACGTGATAGTGCGACACCACCACATGCGTGGGCCAGCGGCCGGTGAGTCGCCGCGCTTCCTCAGCCAGCCAGCGCGCACCAGCGTCGCGATAGAAGCCCTCGAAGACCACCACGCCGGAGCGCCCCGCCACGATGCCGCCGTTGGCAAAGGTGGTGCGATCACCACCGGTGGGCGTCGAGATCACCGCCCAGGCCTCAGGTCCCACGGCTTCCAGTCTGGCGAACGGCGTCGTGCTCACCAGCGGATTGACCGGTGCCGTCCAGGCCTGACGCTGACGACGCGGGGCACAGGCCGCATTCAGCCAGACATGCGCGACGCAGCCGGTGCCAGTGAGTAGCGCCCGGCGCATGAACTCGCGACGACCGGTGGAGGAAGGCAACACGGACGGTGGAAGCAGTGGCTCGTCAGACATGAGGCGCGAATTTAGCTGACCAATGACCTGAGTGCCTCCCCTTCGCGCGTGCCCTGGCTTTCTGTGCCCCACGCGCGTCGGCGATGCGGATGTGCCCGCAGAAGTGTATGCTCACGGATATGCGGACACGCTTCCTGAACCGATTCGTGCTGGTGAGCCTGGCAATGCTGGCAACCCATGATCTCGGCGCACAGACATCAACACGCATGAGTGACGCCAACCTTTCGCGCTACGCCGCGGCCAATGCCCGTTTGGGTGCACCCAAAGCTGAGGAACAGCGCGTGGTGTTCATGGGCAACTCCATTACCGAAGCGTGGGCGTCGCACTTTGCCACCATGTTTCCCGGCAAGCCCTACGTAGGCCGTGGCATCAGCGGCGAGACGACACGGCAGATGCGTGCGCGCTTTGCCGACGACGTGATTGCGCTGGCACCGCGCGTTGTGGTGATTCTGGCCGGCACCAATGACATTGCCGGCAACGAAGGGCCGGTCAGCAACGAGGTCATCCAGCAGAACATTGCCGCCATGGCCGACTCGGCCCGCGCCCATGGCATTCGCGTCGTGCTCTGCGCCGTACTGCCGGTGTACGACTACCCCTGGCGTCCTGGTCTCGAGCCCGCACCGCGCATTGTGGCGCTCAATCGCTGGCTGGCCACCTATGCCGCGCAGCACGACGCCGTATTCGTGGACCTGCACACACCGCTCGCCGACGAGCGACAGGGCTTGCCGAAGCAGTACGCCGAGGATGGCGTGCATCCCAACCTCGCGGGCTATCAGGTCATGAGCCCGTTGGTGGAGGCGGGGATTCAGCGGGCGCTCGGCGCGCGCTGAATCCCCGACACCGCATTACCGCGGAAACGCCACCAGACTCTCCTGCCCGTTGCGGCCCACGGCCGCCACACCGAAGAAGTAGTTGTCGATGATCACGTTCTCGAGCGTGAACTGATTCACGTTGCCCACGAAGCGCGAGCGGGTCCAGTTCACATCGCTGTGCTTGCGCCAGTACACGCGATACCCGATCACATCGGGGCTCGGCGACGCCTTCCAGCGCAGCGTGGCCGACGGACGCACAGCACCGGTGATGGTGGCCGAGTCAGGCGCGGCCGGCGCCCAGGCCAGCGACTGCAGCACCGCCGCATCCAGTGCCGTCATCTTGGCCGCGTAGTCGAAGTCCACGCCCTCGAGCACGTCGCCGTACTTGATGCCGTTCTCCGTGCGCAAGTCCTGGTGCTGCTTGTTGTAGTCCTCGTGCGCTTCCATGAGGCGCACCGCCGCCGCGCCCTGATTGAAGAACGGCGTGTGATGCCCGCCGCGACCATAGCGATCGAGACGGTAGATGATGTCTACGTCGAGATTGGGGAAGTAGCGGTCGGCCACCAGATCGATGTAGCGCGCGAGCTGACGCGACGGCGTGTCCAGCTCACCGCCGTTGGTGAGAATGCGCCGCAGCTCCGCCGGCGGCGTGTTGGCCGGCAGACCCGGCGCAAACACGCGCGCCTTGGTGTTCTCGTGCACGCCATCAATGCCGCGCGAGTTGCCCACCATGTCGTTGTTGATCACCGCGTCGATGCGCCAGCCTTCTTCCTTGGCCACCCGCGCCACGATGTCGCCACCAAACAGGCCCTGCTCCTCGGCCGACAGCGCCACGAAGGCCACCGACGCATTGGGCGGATACTTGCTCATCACGCGCGCCGCCTCGAGAATGGCCGCAATGCCGCTGGCATTGTCGTTGGCGCCCGGCGAGTCGTCTTTGGCGTTCATCACATCGGTCACGCGCGAATCGATGTCGCCCGTGTGCACGATGTAGCGATTGGGCTCGGTCTTGCCGCGCAGAACGGCCACCACGTTCACCACGTTCACGTCTTCCTTGATGCGGCCGTTGGGCGTGCCCTTCCAGATGTCGCTGATGTAGCGCACCTCGATGCAGCCCCCGCATTCCTTCGAGATCTTCTGGAACTCGGCGAAGATCCACCGCCGCGCCGCACCGATGCCGCGCGTGTTCGACAGCGTGTCCGACAGCGTGTGCCGCGTACCGAAGTTCACCAGCGTGGTGATGTCGGCCTTGATGCGATCAGCGGACACGGCCGCCACGAGATCGTGAATGCGCGGGTCTTCGTTGGAGGGAATGGGCGTGGCGATGGGCGTCGCCATGGGCGGGCGCGGCGCGGCCGGACGGGCCGCGGCACCCCGCGTGGGCTGGGCCTCCAGGGCCACGGGCGAGGTGAGGGCCGGGGCGGCCAGGGTGGCGCCAGCCACGGCGAGCAGGGCGCGGCGGCCCAGGCGGGACAGATCGGACGTCATGCAGAAACCTCGGGAGGGATGAGCCCGGCCCCTCGGACCGGGAGACCTTGAGGATACGACCATCCACCCCCTTCTGCTGGCGTCTGGCCACCGTCGCACCCGCCCGAATTAGCTTGTGACGATCCCGCCACAGCCCGAGTTAGCTGGATGTGCCCCCTCTGGACGTGACCCCCACTGACGCCACACTCGTTCGCCAGGTCCTGGCCGGACACACCGAGGCATTCGCTGCCCTGGTGGACCGGTACCATGCGGCCTGCCTGCGTGTGGCCACCAACCTGCTGGGCAACCCGGACGACGCCGAGGACGTGGTGCAGGACAGCTTCGTCCGCGCCTATCGCCATCTGGGCAGCTACCAGGAACGGGACAAGTTTGGCGCCTGGCTCACGCGCATTGTGGTCAACCAGTGCCGCACCCGGGCCAGCCGCGAAGCGCGCTACGTACCGTTCGACCACGAACGACCCGCAGCGGACGCTGGAGTGCTGGCCGATCGGCTGAGCGCGCCGCCCGATGTGGAACAGCGCGAGCGGGCGGCCGAGCTGCGCCATGCGCTGGCCCAGTTGGGGCCCGAGCAGCGCGAGGCGGTGGTGCTGCGCTTCGGCGAAGAGATGAGCTACGAGGAGATGGCCGCCCTCACTGGTGTTGGGGTGTCGGCCCTCAAGATGCGCGTGCAGCGGGCCTGTGCCCGGCTGCGAACCC
>VFQP010004575.1_pt1 | contig 12728 bp, 11 predicted proteins | sample 3512351 | NCBI WGS metagenome assembly VFQP01 (sample SAMN10412372, study PRJNA504923) | tailings metagenome | isolation source: Relicate 1 Philex TSF1 revegetated site | place: Philippines: Tuba, Benguet | collected 2017-08-29 | reverse complement strand
GTTCACCTCAAGGCGCGCGCTGATGGGTCGGTATTGCAACGGCAAGCTCACCAGCCTGGTCGCATTCGCGGCCGCGATTGTGGTGTTGGCGTTGAACGTGGTGCTGCTGGTGCAGACCTCGGTCAGCGGGTTGTGAGTGCGATCTTGGAGACCACTTCCCGGTGGCAGCGCCAACCAAGTAGGGCAAGCTGAAGAGACCCGGTCACCCACCGGCCTGCTCAGGACCGGCACGACGGCGAAGCCGATCCAGGCAGCAGCGCGCGTCCCGCCCGCGACATATTGGTGCGATCCAGTGTGCGGCTGATGAAGTCTCCGACTTCGACGAGCTTTACAAGATCGACACCCGTCTCGTAGCCCATGCCGTGCATAAGGAAGACGCCGTCCCCGGTTGCCACGTTGCCACTTGCACCAGCGGCGTACGGGCAACCGCCAAGGCCCGCGACCGAGCTATCAAAAATGCGCAGGCCCATTTCAAGCGAAGCGGCAACGTTGGCGATTGCCATGCCGTACGTATCGTGGAAGTGGCCCGCGAGCTGGGTCGCAGGAATCCGGCGCAGACAGGCATCGGGTAGCCGGCGCGTGGCGTCCGGGGGGCCGCGCCCGATGGTGTCGCCGAGCGAGATCTCATGGCAGCCCATATCGAGCAGCCGGTGCGCCACGTTCACTACCTGTTCGGGCGAGACTTCGCCTTCATAGGGGCACCCCAGAACGCAGGATACGTAGCCGCGCACGCGAATGCCCGCGGCCACTGCAGCGCCGGTAACTTCTTCGAAGCGATCCAGGCTTTCCTCGATCGAGCAATTGATGTTCTTTTGCGAGAAGGCCTGCGATGCCGCCCCGAATACAGCCACTTCCCTGCAGCCAGCGTCGATTGCCGCGTCCAGGCCTTTCCGGTTAGGTGTCAGTGCGCTGAAATGAAGGTCGTGCCGCCGGGGCAACCTGTGCATGACCTCCGCGCTGCCAGCCATCTGCGGCACCCACTTCGGCGAGACGAAGGAGGCCGCTTCAATGTGCCGCAGGCCAGCGTCGACGAGGCGTTCGACAAGCAATACCTTGGTGTCGACGTCGACGTTGCGGGATTCATTCTGCAGGCCGTCGCGCGGCCCTACCTCGACGATCTTGATAGCCTCGGTCATTGCGGTTCTCCGTGCTTCATTGTCCCGCCAGCTTGAGCAGAGCCGGCACGGTCAGCACTGCCGTGTAGTAGCCCATGAATTGCACGCCGGTATTGAAACCGATGTTGCGGGACAGCAGTCCGCCAAGCAGGCCCATGGTCAGGATTACCAGCAGACCGACCAGTCCGCCTTCCCAGATGCTGATCACCAGGATGAGTCCCACAAATGTGCCGATAATGGCCTCGTGCGAGATATTGCGCGATACGAACAGCGCGGAACGACGTGCATAGTTCATCGCGAATGGGTAGGCCACCAGCGATGCCAGCAGGACGGAAAGAAGCCCGTATCCCAGGAATTCCCAGTGGCTCAGCAGGTTGTGCAGGTTGTGCGTCTGGCCCGAGCCGGCGTCGACGGTGAAGACCGGCGGCGCATTGAACAGCGGTGCGGCCGGACCGGCGGCGACCGGGCTCAGCGGCAGCCCGAACGCAATCAGGGGAATCAGAGCTTCGGCAATGTAAGTGGCTTCAGTCACGCCATTCCGCACGCTCAGTACCGTGGTCAGGCGGTGATAGGCGTGGCGGATGCGCGCCCCCACCAGTTCACCGAGCACCACCGTCATGGCGACCGGACTGAACACGAACGTCGCGCTCGACACGGCTGCGGCACCCACCGTCCATTTCACCTGGCTCTTGTCCAGCACGCGTGCGGGATTCGGGAAGTAGCCCGACCATCCTTTGACATCTGGCGCCAGCGCAAAGGTGCGAACGGTGTCGCGGCGCATGCGGGTGCGCTCCTTGGGCGAAAGCAGCGAGAACAGGTCGGCAATCAACGGTCCGATGGCAATGCCGAGGAAGTAGCTGATACTCAGCTTGGTGCCGAACTTGGCGGTCAGGGCCTGCAACGCGACAATGACAACGACGAACGGCACCAGCGTCGCAACCGACGCCCACTTGCCCGACGAGCAATACGCGATGATGATCGCCGCCACGACGAAGATCCACGGCGCTGCCTTGGTGATGGTGGGGCCGAATGGTGCGAGCAATATGGCGAACAGGACCGCCAGCGGTACCGCGACGAACGCCGCGATGATGGCGCCGGAAATCATCTTGCGCAGCGCGATATGGGGCACGCCGAGATTGCGCAGATGATTGGCGTCCTGCAGCAGTGGCGTAGCCATCGTGTCGCCGGGGATGCCAAGCAGGGCGGTAGGAATGGCGTGCGTCATGTGCTTGGCGACCGCACCTGCCAGGAAGAATGTGAATACGCCTTCGGGGGGTACACCGAGCAGGACGACGAGCAGCGTCAGCGGCGCCAGCGTTGTGGTCTCGTCGGTTCCAGAAATCAGGCCGATGGCTGCAAACGCTACTGCGCCAGCCAGGCCCATGCCTGCCGCGACAAGGATGTGCGACAGCAATGCGGATTCGATCATGTTGCGTCTCCGATGGATACGGAAAAAGCGTGGAACAAGCGTAGGGCAGGCGTGGGTCAGACGCTTCGATCCGCCAGCGCTGCGGCTGGCTGCACGGAGCGATCGCTTGCGTCATCGGCTGCCTTTCGACCGTTACCGGGCTCGCTGGAGGCGAACAGGTCAAACAGTTGCAGTTCCCTCAATTCCTGGGCGGCGGCTGGGGGAAGATCCGCTATGGAACCGAGACCGCCTGGTTCCATGGCGAGACTGGCGAGGACTTCTTCGCGCCAGCTCGGATCCGCTGGTTCGCCCTCGATGACCTCGCGCTTGGGCGGGAACAGGACGGCGCAAAGCACACCAGCGACCAGGCAACCGACCAGCCCTGCCAGCATGGCGTAGGCTTTCGCCAGCTCGGGGGAACTGACGAGGCCGGCAAGGATACGCGTCGCGACCTGGAATGCGCCAAGGCTGACGGACCCGCCGATCACGATTGACCAGGCCAGATGCCAGATGTCGGCGGTGTCGCCCCACACTTCGATCAAACGCTGCGGCGCTGATTTTTCGTTGGTTTTCATCGCTTGTCTCCTGTCGATGATGTCTTCCAGGCCGGAGGTTCGGCCTGCAGGCTCATCGGTTTTATGGTGTGCCGCGTAGGTATTCAGCGCGCGGCGCGCAGTTCCGCCAGCAATTCCACGGCGCGATCCGTCCGTACGTCGTGTTCACTGGCCAAGCGCTTGGCGATAGCGTCGACCTCACTGCCCACGGCGCCGGCTACCAGCGCGATGTTGCGCGCGTGCAGCGCCATGTGGCCGCGCTGGATGCCTTCGGTAGCCAACGCACGCAGGGCGCCAAGGTTCTGCGCGAGGCCCACCGCCACGGCAATTTCGCCAAGCTCCTGCGCGGATTTCACGTCCAGGATTTTCAATGCCGTGCGCGCCAGCGGGTGTGTCTTCGTGGCACCGCCTACCAGCCCCACCGGCATCGGCATCTCGATCGTGCCCACCAGCGCGCCGCTGGTATCTTTCTCCCAGTGAGTCAGCGAGGTATAGCGTCCGCCCCGGCATGCATATGCGTGAGCGCCGGCCTCCACCGCGCGCCAGTCGTTGCCGGTTGCGACGATCACCGGATCGATCCCGTTCATGATGCCCTTGTTGTGGGTGGCAGCGCGGTACGGGTCAATGGCGGCGAACGTGTATGCGTCGATCACGCCTTCGATGATTTCTGCGCCGCTGCGCTCCCTGGTGGCGAGCGCCGCTTCGGTCAACCGCACGCGCGCGCGTGCCAGGCGCAGGTCAGCGAGGTTGGAAAGAATCCGCAGGCGTACCGAACCGCCGGTCAATTTCTCGACCAGAGGCGATACGGCTTCGGCCATCGTGTTGACGGTATTGGCGCCCATCGCGTCGCGCACATCGACGATCAGGTGCATCACGATCATGGGGCCGCGAGGCGTATCGGGAAACACGTGCACTTCAATGTCGCGGCAACCACCGCCAAGTCCGATCAGCACCTTGTCGCGGCTGTTGGCCACAGCCACGATCTCGTCGCGCTGCTTCAGTAAAGCCTGTCGTGCGCCATACGGGTCGCCGATGCCCAAGACCTGCACCTGTGCGCGCATTAGCGGGCCAGTGCTGGACGCCTCGAAGCCGCCACACTCGCGCGCCAGCTTTGCCATGTAAGACGCCGCCGCCACCACCGAAGGTTCTTCCACCACCATCGGCACCAGAACGTCGCGGCCATTGACCTGAAAGTATCCGGCCACGCCGAACGGCAGCTCAAAGGTGCCGACTACGTTCTCGATCATCCCATTGGCGAGATCGACCCCGAGGTCTCCGGGCTGCGCTACGAGCTTGACTTCGGCAGCCGTCAGCCCTGCGGCGGTTGCAATATGGTCAAGGCGTTGTGCCGGGGTCAGGGCGCGAAAGTTGGGCAGGACGGAACTGGCAGCCATTTGTGTCTCCATGCATTGGTGGCTCAATATGGCAGACAGATTAGGCAAACTGTACCAGTGGGTAAAGGTACAATTCTCCGGGACAATTGGTATTCTTCAGTTCATTGCCTACCCCGACTGGACTACATATGGCCCCCAAAGCGCCTTCGTTGGCAGTCACTCTCGCGGATTCCCTTGCCCGACAGATCGCCGAGGGCGCCTACGGCGTAGGTGAGCGCCTGCCATCGCTGCGCGACGTGGCTGCAATGCATGGCTACAGCAAGAACACGGTCGTCGCCGCTTTCGAACTGCTGGTCGAGCGTGGGCTGGTGGAACCGCGACGCGGCGCCGGTTATTTTGTTTTAGCCGGCGTGGCAAAGGCCACTCACGAAGACGACGCCGGCTCGCTCGGCCGTGCGATGGATATCGTCTGGCTGATGCGCGAGCAGCTGAAGAGCCGCCCCGACGTACTGTCGGTAGGCGATGGGTTTCCGCCCGTCGAATGGCTGGCGGAAACCCGTTTGGACAAATATCACCACAAGGTGGTGCGCACCGGCCTGGGCGCGTTGTTCCGCTACGGAAATCGTTTCGGCTACGAGCCTTTGCGCGTCCATCTGGTGCGCAAACTCGCGGCTATCGGCATAGGTGCCGACCCGCACCAGATCGTGCTCACACACGGCGCAAACGATGCGCTCGACCTGGTGATCCGCTATTTCGTGCCCGCCGGCGCTGCGGTTCTGGTCGACGATCCAGGGTACTACCCGCTCTTCGGCAAGCTCAAGCTGGCAGGCGCCAAAATCATTGGCGTGCCGCGGCTACCTGATGGGCCGGACATCGAGGCGCTGGAACGACTGCTGACGACTGAGCGCCCCAGGCTTTTCTTTACGCAATCCGTGGCGCACAACCCTACGGGATCTGACCTGTCGGCAGCCAAGGCATATCGGATTCTGCAGCTCGCGCAGCGGTTCAATCTGCTGCTGGTGGAAAACGATGCGCTGGCGGACTTCAAGCCGCCATCACTGCCAAGGCTATCCGCGCTGGACCAGCTCGAGCGCACCATCTATGTTGGGAGTTTTTCCAAATCCTTCTCCGCCGCGCTACGCGTGGGGTACATCGCATGCGGATCGGGATTGGCCAGCGACCTCGCAGACCTCAAGGCGCTGATCCATGTCAGCAGCTCCGAATACTGCGAGCGGACAGTCGACGTGATTCTCAGCGAGGGGCATTTCCAGCGCTACATCACGCGCCTGCGCTCGCGTCTGGCCAATGCTACGGAGAAGGCATTGGCGTTGTTCGACCGGCTGGACGCCCGCGTCTTTGCCAGAACAGAAGAAAGTCTGTACCTGTGGGGGGCGCTGCCTGACGTGGAAGACTCACTGCCGGTTGCCGAGCAGATGCTGGCAAGAAAAGTCATGATGGCGCCCGGCCGCGTCTTCTGCGTCGACTCCGAAGCGATCTCCCCGTGGTCGCGCTTCAACGTGGGCGCCGTTATGGATCCGAGGTTCGAGGCGGCGGTCAGGGGCGTCATGGGCGGCCAGGGGCGGCTGTCATTGCCTGTTGCTCCGGAATGACACCCCACTTCTCCGTGTCCTGCGGACGGACGGTCCCTCAACCATGTGTGCTGCCGGTCGCCGTTACCCGCGCCGCCGCGTGTGAAATCCGATCCCTGACCACCCCGATCGCCTGCTTGAGGGCGTAGACATCCTGGAAGTAGCGCTGCGGCATACGTATCTGGCTGGCGTGCGCGTCGATGTTCTCGATCTCGTCGCGCCATTGGGCCAGCTGTTCGGGGGTCGGCTCGCGGTTCTTCCAGATCTCATCTTCCAGCGATTTGATCTCCTGATACCAGACTACGAGCCGGTTCTTGTACCGAGCTTGGATCATGCGCGGCAATGCTTGCAGCAAGCCAAGCAGCAACGCCATAAAGGGTAGCAGGATCAGCAGGCGCCGTTCAATAAAGCTGGCGAGCCAGAAAGGCAGGTAGCGCTGCAGGAACGGACGCCCGGACTTGAAGTAGCGTGTGCTCTCGTCCGCAATCGGAAACTCGCTGGTGTTCAGGTTGGGGAATGTGCCCAGGCGTGTGAAGTAGTCCTCGCCGCCATGCACGGACCGGGCGGCCTCCAACAGCAAGTAGACCAGCGCAGGGTGGAGCGTGTCTTTGGAGACCAGCAGGGCCGTGGCGGCCAGCAGCGTGACATCCGTCTGCGGCAGATCTTTGGCGATGCTGGTCGACGCGCGCGGGAAGGTGAGCTTCGTGAGCGCAGGGAACCTCTGCACCAAAGCGTCGGCCTGGGCGAAGTTCATCAGCTTGAGGTCGCTGTTCAGCAGCTTCTGCTGCATGTCGGCATCCGGCCTGCCGATGAAGAAGGCAGCGTCGAGCCGGCCATCGTGCAGGCTTTGATACGCTTGGCTGGCGTCCATTTCCATCAGCGTGCTGTTGTTCGCGTTGACACCACTATGGTTGAGCAAGACGCGCGAGACGTTCAGCAGGCCGCTGCCGGGCACGCCGATCGAAATGCGCTTGCCGCTCAGTTGTGCCAGCCGGTCGATCGTGGCCTTGCCGCGGTAGAACACCCAGATCGGTTCATAGGACACGGCGGCGATGGTCTGCAGCCGGTCGGTGTCCTTCGGCGTGGTGGTACCCGACTGGATAAAGCCGACATCGTATTCACTGTCGGGATCCGTCAGCCGCGCGTAGTTCTCGACCGATCCGGCGGAATTGCGGATATCGAGCCTGATACCGTCGCGTTTGAGCAGCGGCGCATAGCGCTCCGCAAAGCCGCTATAGATACCCTTGTCCGCGCCGGTCGTGATCACGATGGTGCGCTGGATGGCGGGTTCGACGACTACCGCCACGCCCCAGCCCAGTACCGCGATCAGCAGGATGACGCCGGCCACAAGAAAGCGCCGGCGCGCCGGTGTCATGGGAGTCTTCTGGGTGCGTCGAAGTGCCGGGTTGGGTGTGGGCATTGCTTGGCTCTTTGTCGTAAGTATTGTTCTGCGCCGCAAGGCTTGGGCGCCATACGATAGCAGGTCGCGCAAAATGGGCAAGCCAGGATAGTGGAGCGGGGGCACCCCGGTGGTGGCAGGCTGTCCCAAATTGACAAATCAATGTCCCAAATAAGCAAGCGAGGTCGGTCAGGCGCGACCGATACTCGATGCACAGAACAGGGTGGGCCGATCCACGGACTCATCCGACGCTGCAGGAGACATGACATGAAGATCAGGCAGATCACGCCGGCCATCGGCGCCGAGATTTCCGGCATCCATCTGGGCGAGGCGTCGCGCGACCCGCTGCTGTTCGCGGCAATCCACGCGGCGCTGCTCGAGCACAAGGTGCTCTTCTTTCGCCGGCAGGAGATCACGCGTGCCGAGCACGTGGCGTTCGCCAGGTGCTTCGGCAAGCTGGAGGACCATCCGGTAGCCGGAAGCGATCCGGAGCATCCGGGTCTCGTGCGCATCTACCGCAGTGACAATCCACACAGTTACGAGAACACCTACCACTGCGATGGCCTGTGGCGACCCAATCCGGCGATGGGGGCGGTACTGCGCTGCGTCGAATGCCCCGAGATCGGCGGTGACACGATCTGGGTGAACATGGTGAAGGCCTATGAGGAACTGCCTGACGACATCCGGCAGAAGATCATCGGCCTGCGCGCCCGGGCCAGCATCGAGCACAGTTTCGGCGCGGTGATGACCCCGGAAGCGCGAGCGAAGCTGGCGCAGGATCATCCGCCGGTGGAGCACCCGGTGGTACGCACGCATCCGGAAACCGGCGAGAAGATCCTGTTCGTCGGCGCAGGCTTCAGCACGCATTTCACCAACTACAGCACGCCGGCCAATGTTCGCCACGGCATCGACAAGGCGCCGGGTGCTTCGCTGCTGCTCAATTACCTGATCAGCCGCGCCACCATTCCCGAATATCAGGTGCGGTGGTCATGGCAGCAGGGCGATGTCGCGCTCTGGGATAACCGCTGCACACAGCACTACGCGCTGAATGACTACTGGCCGGCCCCGCGCAAGATGGAGCGCGCCGGCATCGTTGGCGATATCCCCTACTGAATCGGCAGCTGACTACTACCCGGAGCATCACCATGAATTTTCTTGACGGTCACCTTTTCCCTGAAAACCAGCAGCCGCTGATCATCACCGCCGCCCCATACGCCCCTGGCTGGCAACCGTCCGATTTCCCCGAGGACATTCCGGTCACGATGGAGGCGCAGATCCAGAAGGCCGTGGATTGCTACAACGCCGGCGCCACAGTGCTGCACCTGCATGTGCGTGAGCTGGACGGCAAGGGCAGCAAACGTCTGTCCAAATTCAACGAACTGATTGCCGGCGTACGCGAGGCGGCACCGGGCATGATCATCCAGGTTGGCGGCTCGATCTCGTTCGCGCCCGAGAACGAAGGCCAGACCGCCAAATGGCTCTCTGACGATACCCGCCACATGCTCGCGGATCTGGACCCCAAGCCGGACCAGGTAACGGTGACCGTCAATACGTCGCAGATGAACGTCACCGATCACGCCGAGGATGCCGACTTCAAGGGCACGTCGCGCGAGGATATGGCGCTGTTCAATGCCTACAAGAACATGACGGTGCCTGCCAACCCCGGCTGGGTGGAAGAGCATGTGCGTCGGCTGACCGAGGCTGGCATCCAGAGTGAGTTCCAGTGCTACAACGTCAACAGCTTCGAATCGGTCGAGCGGCTGATGCGGCGCGGCTTCTACAAGGGGCCTCTGAACCTGAACTGGGTGGCGATTGGTGGCGGCATGGATACGCCGAGCGTCCACAGCCTGGCCAACTTCATGCGTGCCGTGCCTGAAGGCGCGGTGGTCACCGTGGAAAGCAACGTACGCAATGTGCTGCCCGTCAACGTGATGGGCATCGCAATGGGTTTGCACGTGCGCTGTGGCACCGAAGACGTGTTGTGGAACCCGCGGCGTACAGCCAAACAGGGCTCTGTAGATCAGATCGAGCAACTGGTACGCATCGCGCGCGAGCTTGGCCGCGACATCGCCACCGCCAAGGAAGCGCGCGAGATCTGCAAGATCGGTGTGTTCTATGACACCGTCGAGGAATCCTTGCAAGCCAATGGGTTCGCGCCGAACCGGAACGGAGGCAGCCAGGGCTTCCTGCGCAAGACGCAGTAAGGGAACGCAGCAATTCACAAGGAGACAGAGATGAAATGCTTCGCCCTCAATGTGCGCAGGGCCCTCGGGCTCGCGGTCGCGCTCGGATCGGCCATGTTCGCGATGAGTACGGTCCATGCTGCCGACTGGCCAAGCCGGCCGGTGCGCATTCTTGTTGGAGCGCCGCCGGGCGGCACCGCCGATATCGTAGCGCGCCTGCTGGCGTATGAACTGCAGCGCCCACTCGGCCAGACCGTGATTGTCGACTACAAGTCGGGCGCCGCGGGCACCATCGCGGTCCAGGGCATGCTGTCCGCGCCGCGTGACGGATATACCTTCCTGCTGATCCAGAAGGGCATTGCCTCGGAAGTGCCGCTGGCCATCAAGGTGTCCTACGACCCCTTCAAGGATATCGTGCCCATCGCGCAGCTTACGCGGCAAGGACTGGTACTGGTCGGCAATCCGTCGCTGCCGGCCAGGAACCTTTCGGAACTGGTCACGCATATGAAGGCCAATCCGGGCAAGCTCGACTACGCGAACTTTGGCATCGGACTGCGCGGCCAGACGATCGGCGTGCAGTTCAACCGGCTGGCCGGCGTGGATGCCGGCGCGGTCAGCTACAAGGGATCTCCGCCAGCGCTGCAGGACGTGATGGGCGGACAGGTTCCGTTGATGTTCGATGGTCCCGCCACGTCGTTACCGTTCATCAAGTCAGGAAAGCTGCGCGCCTATGCGGTGGCTTTCCCGCAGCGCATCTCGGCACTGCCCACTGTGCCGACTTTCGCTGAGCTCGGCTATCCCGAACTCAACGAGGTGGGCTGGATGGGACTCTGGTCAGCGCCGGGCGTGCCGCCGGCGGTTATCGCACGAATGCGCGATGCCACGCTCAAGGCGCTGCAGTCGCCCGAACTGCGGCGGAAGATCCAGGATCTTGGCATGGAGGTCGGCTCCGCCGCCACCACGGAAGAGCTTGTCAAGGATATCCATGAATCGTACGAGCGCCAGGGCAAGCTGCTGCAATCGATTCATTTCACGCCGCAATGACAACGGGCACAGAGGACCAGCAATGAAAGCAGCACGCGTATTGCCGGGCGCCGACGGCGGCCGGATTGAAATTCACGACATTCCCATGCCAGAGCCGGGCCCCGGCGAGGTCCTGATCAGGGTCCGCGCATCCGGCATCAACCTGGGCGAGATCAAGTACATGCGCGAGCATCGGACCGGAAGCCCGATGACCGCAGGGGTCGAGTTTGCTGGCGAGGTGGTGGCCGTTGGCAAGCAGGTCGAAGGCTGGCGTGAAGGCGACCGCGTGATGGGCCATGGCCGTGGTTGCCATGCGCAGTACGTGGTGGCCGCGCCGCTCGCGCTGATGCCAGTGCCCGATGGCGTGTCATGGGTCGATGCGGCGGCGTTTCCCAACGTGTTCATCACCGCCCACGATGCGCTGGTCAGCAATGGCGAGCTGAAGGCTGGCGAGACGGTGTTTATCAACGGTGCGTCGGGCGGGGTGGGCATGGCGGCGATCATGGCCGCGAAAGCGCTTGGCGCCAGGCTCGTCATGGTGTCGTCGCGCTCGACTAAAAAGCTCGAACGGCTTGCCGGCTACGGCGCGGACGTGGGCATCGACGCGTCGCATGGCCGACAGGTGGAAGCCATTATGGCGGCCACTGACGGGCGCGGTGTCGATGTCGTTATCGATACGATAGGTGGCACGGTCTTTGAAGACAACGTTCGCAGCCTTGCGGTGCAGGGGCGGCTGGTCAATCTTGCGCGGCTGGGCGGAGGTCAGTTCGGGCGGATCGATATCAACCTGCTGTGGTTGAATCGCCTGAAGCTGATGGGTGCGACGTTCCGGACGCGCAGCGAGCAGGAACGCCTCGCATGTATCCAGGCATGCGCGCGAGATCTGCTGCCGCATTTCAGCGCGGGCGGGCTCCGCTTGCCGATTGACCGTACGTTCCCGATCGATGCGATCGCAGACGCCTACACGTATATCGCGAGCGGACAGCACATGGGCAAGATCGTGCTTATTGCCGACTGAGCGCCGAAACCGGCCGGCGGCGGCCCGCACCGGGAGTTGCCGCCGCCGATTGCGCTACCGATTGCGCTAATTGTTGCCGGCGCCATTGGGTGACGCTGCAGCCGAACTCGGCGCGGAACCAATGGCTGAAGCTGCTCTGGTTTGCAAATCCAAGCAGACTCGCAATGTCGCCAATCGGCTGGTCGCTCTCTCGCAGATGGCGGGTCACCAGTTCCGCGCGTACCTCATCGAGCAGGTCAGAAAACGTCAGTCCATCCACGCTCAGATGACGATGCAGTGTGCGGCGGTCCACGTGCAACAGCCGGGCTACCTGCTGAGCCGTACAGCGCCCGACTGGCAACAACGCCATGATCAGTTCACGACATGATTCGCGCGTGCCCTCGCCACGATGCCGCAGCGCATCATCGAGGTAGCCGCGCGCCAGTTGCGCCGCGCCTGACCGGTCTGGGGTGCGTGGCTTCTGCAGATCCGCAGCCGCGCAGACCAGACCGTTGAACGGCTGATTGAACATCGGCTTACGGCCGAAGAATGCCTGGTGGGCCGTCATGCTCGCTGGCGGGCGATGCGTGAAGCAGACCTGCAGCGGGCGCCATTGCGGCCCGATCAGTTCGCGCAGGATGCGAAACATCATGCCGACGGTCAACTCCATGGCCTGGCGTGTACCCGAGCCAGGACTGGGCAACAAGTCCTCGCGAATGATCACGGTCCGGTCCACGTCCTCGACGTGCGTTACCAGCGACGCGCTGATCAGCTTCAGATAGCGGCACAAGGTATCGAGCGCCTGCCTCGGCGAAAGCTCCTCCTTCAGTACCAGGCTAATGGGCCCCAGGTTGGAAAACGTGCGCCGCGCCGCCATCCGCAACGCAAAATCCTCGGCACCGCTCGCGTGGGCAGTCGCTTCGAGCAATTCGCGCAACGCGCTGCTCGGAATCAGCGTCTCGGGATCCTTGAGCAGCCGCGCCGACAACCCCACGCCGCGCAACAGCCGACCGGGATCGCAGTCGAGCGATTCCACCAGTTCGATGTAGCCGCTTAGCGTGGCACTGCGAACGAGTCGACCGACGTTTTGCATGGTGCTGCTGTCTCCTGTGTGTGGACCGGGGGG
>VFQP010004574.1_pt1 | contig 12732 bp, 11 predicted proteins | sample 3512351 | NCBI WGS metagenome assembly VFQP01 (sample SAMN10412372, study PRJNA504923) | tailings metagenome | isolation source: Relicate 1 Philex TSF1 revegetated site | place: Philippines: Tuba, Benguet | collected 2017-08-29 | reverse complement strand
AAGCGCCAGACGGGCTGCGGCTGCTGCTGCTGCGGCGGCGGCTTTGGCGGCGCGTGGCGGGAGGGCGAGTGGGCGGCGGAGGAGCGGGCGCCGCTGCTGGCGGTGGACGCGCGGGCGGCGGCGGCGTTGGCGGGTGCGGGGTGGGCGGGGGCGCGGGGAGGCGAGCACGGCGTGGGCTCTGGAGGCGCGCTGCCTGCTCCGCCTGGCCTTCCTTGAGCGGCGGGGAGAGAGGAGGAGGCCGGCTGGGAGGCGGGCGGTTCCTGCAGGCCGCTCCCTGCCTCGCGCGCCGCGAGGGGCGCCTGATCCGGCAGCGACGAGCCGGCCTGACCCTGCGCCGAGGCCGCCGCCGCCGCCGCGGGGCCCTCCTCGGCGCCGCTGCTGGGCCCCTCGCTTGCGGGTTTGGGCGCTTCGAATGACGAAAGCGACGGCGCGGCGGCAGCGCCGCCGCCGGCGTGGGAGGGGTGGATGCCAGCGGGGAGCAGCTCCGAGGCGGCGGACGAGTCCCCGCCCAGGCTGAGGAGGTCGCCGTGGATGCGCTTGATGAGGAAGGGCGTGTCGGAGGGGTCGCCGCCGGCATGGAGTGCGGCGGCGTGGGCGGCGCGGAGCGCCGGCGCCAGCTCGGGGGTGGCGGCGGCGGTGGGGCCGAGCGGCGGGGCGGCCTGCGACGGACGCAGCGAGGGAGGGCGGCGCATGCTTCTCGTGGTCTTTACCTCGGAACTCGAGGTGTGAGGCACTTGGCAACCGGCTCGTTCCAGCGTCGTCTTACCTGAGAGGTCTGCTGTATTGCCGCCTCCATGGTGCCCTGCTGCTGCTGCTGCTGCTGCTGCTGCTTTGGCGGCGGCGGCGCGGGTGGAGGAGCGTTGCCCTCGCTGCCGCTTGGGCTGTCGGCTTTGGAGGAGGGCGCCGGCAGCACGGCGTCGTGGTCGTCGTCGCCCTCCAGGGTACGGGGCATGGACAGGGCTGAGGAGGCGGAGGCGGAGGCGTGCGCGGCGAGCGGCTGCTGCTGCTGCTGCGGAGGCGGCGGGTGGGCGGGAGGGTGGGCGGGCGGGTGTGGCGAGGTGGGCGTGGGCGGCACGAGAAGCGCGGGCGGTGGCGCGGCGGCGCTGGCCCTCTTGCCTGCACCATGCGAGCGGCGCATGCAAACACAAAACAGCTACGTTGAGCAAGAGAGAGAGAGAGAGGGCGAAGCAGCGTCGTGGTGGCCGGCCCGTGCGCGCAAAACCTCGCCCCACCTGTCGCAGCGGACGCCTCTGCCTGCCATACGCCGGGCGCCGCTGGCGCCACCAGCCCCTCCGGCCCTCCAATGTCCGCCTGCACAAGCACGTCAGCGAACGGCGTGCCGCCGCCGCCGCCGCCAGCGGGCCCCTGAGCAGTCGCCTCGCCCTCCCCGCCGCCGCCCTGCTGCCCGATCCGCGCGGAGGAGGCCGGGCGCCACGGCACGGGCGACGGCGCCGCGACGCCCTTCTGCGCGCTCCCCGCCGCCGCCGCCGCCGCTGCCACGGTGGGCATTGGCGTGTAGAAGCGCTCCTCCAGCTGCCCCCGCGCCGTGCGCGGCGCTGCGGTCGCCGGCGTCGCCCCGCCTGACGGCACGCCTGGGAGCGCCGCTGCAGGCGTGAAGAAGCGCTCGCTGCCCTCGCCGTCGCTGTTGCCCCCGCCGCCCTCGACGAGGGCATGGCCTGCGTCAGCCGCCCGCCCCGCAGGCGCCGCGGCGGCACCGGTACCGCCGGCGGGCGACGGCGACGTCAGCGCCGACCCCCCGCCCCCGCCCTCTTGCGACTGCTGCTGCTGCTCAGAGCGCCGCGGCTGCAGCGCCCCGCCGCCCAGCGGCGACGGCGGCAGCGCCGCCACCGCGCCCCCGCCGCCGCGCGCCGCCGCCGCCCGCGGCGGCGTCAGCTCGCGCTCCCTCAGCTGCGCCGCGGCGTCGTTCAAAATGTCGCCGAAAGGAGAGCTGCTCCCCGACGCCCCGCCGCCGCCGCCGCTAGCCGCCGCTCCCAAAGCGCCGCCGCTGCCGCCGCCGCCGCCGAGCAGCACGCCGGCGGTGTTGAAGCTGACGCGCTGCGCCGTGATGCTGCTGCGCGAGGGTGAGAGGCGGCCGCCGCGGCCTCCCTGCGACAGCGACTGCGTGCTGCTGACCATGAGGTTGTCGTAGAGGTACACGTGCTGCACGGGGCTGGGCGCGGCGTGGTAGTGGTGGTGGTAGAGGCTGACGCCGGCCTCTGGCGGGCGCGGCGAGGGGACCACCACGCCGGTGGAGCCGCGGCGGCCCAGCAGCAGCGCGCTCTCGCTGGAGGAGCTGAGCTGCGGGGAGGTGGCCATGGCGGCGCCGGCAGCGGCATGCGCCGAGGGGCTGGGGAGGGGGCCGCTTGGGCGCCCGCCGGCCCCGGAGGGCGAGGGGTGCTGCGCGGCCGTGTTGCTGTGGGAGCGCTGGAGGAGCAGGGGCTGGCTCCAGGGAGAGCCGGTCACGGCGTAGCGGTGGTTGCCCGGGCGAGTGCCGGACCTGCAGGCGCGCGTTGTTGCTTGCGGTCGAGTGTTTTGCGCGGTCGAGCGGGCGCTGCGCATGCGCAGCCAGGGAGCGCTGGTGGCGTGGGCGAAAGCGTGCACTGTGAGCAATGAGATGGTGCCATGCCTGCCGCACTGGCGTCCTCCAGGACCGGTCACTGGACGGACGGGCGTCCCTGAGAGTGTGGCGTGCCACGACGACTCGATGGGCCTCAGGCGCTGCGCACCGTGTGGCGCTGACGGACGACAGCGACGACATGGACGCGCGCACGTCGTCAGGAGGCGTGGCCGGGGTGCTCGCTTCCTCCTCCTCCTCTTTCCGCTCGCCCTGCTGCTGTTGGCCACCCAGGTGGGGCCCATCGCCACCCAGGCCTGGCCCTGTGGCCCGCATGTGGCCGTGCGCCGAGCTGCCACGCCTGCTCTCCCTTTTCCCGTGCGTCGAGCTCGCGCGTGTGCGGGGGAGGTGGGGCAGCGCAAATTTCGAATGTGGCCGCAGGTAAAAGCTCGCGCAGCAGCTCAGTAGGTGATGTCGGCCACCATGGGCTGCACCAGGCGCACAAACTCCTCGGTGCGCACGCCCAGCTTGAGGTCCACTTCGCCGCCGCCCATCCAGAAGAACGCCGGCGTCAGCTCGGCGATGCGGTGGCTCATGATGATCGGCAGCTGCACCTTGCACCCCACCGGCGACACTGCACGCGTGCAGGCCATCACCAAGGACGGTGGGAGGGGCCAACGGACGTGCGCGATGCGCCACGCTCAGCCCGAGCACCATCACCGGCCACGCACCTCCGTTGTGGGTGAAGCCCGTCAGCGCGTCGCTGACCTCCTCGGGCGCCAGCCGGATGTTGAAGAACTGCTTGCCGACTTTGCCCTCTGCGCACCGCCGCGCCACACAAGCAAGCGCCGCGCGTAGCGCGCAGCATTGGCGCCAACGCCCCACCCACGCTGCCACTCCCCCTCCCCGACGCTGCGTGCGGTCGCCGCCCCACCCACGCTGCGTGTGCCTCGCACCCCCCAACCACACACACGCTGCGTGCGTGCTCCAGCGGCCGAGCAATGCGTCGCACCGTTGAGCCGGTGCACGTGCGTCTTGACCTTTTCAAAGTTCAGCCGCGCCTCGTACTGCACGATGATGATGTAGTACCTGCGGGCGCACGGCGCACAGCGGCGTTTGAGGCATGATGGCGTCGGCGCTGGCGCCAATTCCAGGGCCTCGTGGCCCCCCGCTCCCAGGCGCGGCGGCCCACTCTCTCGGCGCCAGACGCAAACCAGCGCCTGAGTGCGATGGACGCTCTGGCCCTGGGTTGCGCCTCATCCAGCGCCCCGCTCCCTGGCACGCTGACTGTGATGGACCACCAGGTGATGCAGGGAGCGAGCCTCCCCGCTGCCCCCACCTGCTGTTGTTGGGGTTGGCCCAGTTGGAGGGGTGCAGGGGGTCCTCGTGCAGCACCGAGGGGTGCAGCCGCGTGTTCTCCGCCACGATGCTCTTGCACAGGTGGTGCGTGCTGGCGGCGCTGAGGCACGCCTGCGGAAACACGAGTTTCGGCCCGTGCGTGCCTTGGCGGCGGGTCACGCTGCTCTGGCCCGGGCTGGTGCCGTGTCTTCCTCGCTGCTGATGGCGGTGAACCGCCCCGTCATCCGGGCGTCGCACACGCACGGTCTGGTGGCCCCTCTGCGACGACCTTGCACCTTGCTGCCGGAAACACGTGAGGCCAACCAGCCGGGCGCACCTGCCGATACGAGAGGGGCTGGTCATAGTAGTCCGCCGGCACCCGCACAAAGCTGAAGGCGGTGAAGCCCAGGCGAACCAGCTCGGCGTGCAGCCGCTTGTGCGTCTCGGAGGCGTCGTCCGGCGGCGGCCCTGCTGGCTTTGCTGCTGCTGCTAGTTGTGGTGCTGCTGTTGCTGCTGATGGCAGGGCCAGGTCCTTGTCCGAGAGACCCGCCTGCGCGCGAGGCGGCCGCCCGCTCAAAGTCAGGCCGCGCCGTGGAGCCATGATTGCCAACCGCAGGGGAGGAGCTGCATGATCGTGCTTCATACCTTGGCCAAAATGCGGGTGATGCGGGCCAGGATGGCCGCCTGGCGCAGGGCGAGCTGTGCGCTCGGGCCGCCGGTCGTGGCCAGAAAGCTCTTCTCAAGGACCGCCAGGCGGCCCTCGATGGCCTGCCATCTGTCAGAAAGCGCTGTGCCACCCGTGCCCATCCTGCTCTGCTGCTCCTCACTGACGCGTGCGCATGATCATCGCGCAAACCGCCGTCTGCCGCCGCCGGGGCTAAAGCAGAGCTTCCACTTAGAGGAAGAGCAATGGCAGACAGCAGTGAGTGGGAGGCTTTGGAGGATCCACCGGCGGAGCCAGACGATGCGGAGTTCGGCGGGCTGGACGCTGTGCTGGAGGAGGAGGAGCGCGGGCGCGACGAGCACCACGAGCAGCAACAGGTGGGCTCGTGCTGCCGTGTGCGCCGAGCCAGCGCGGTCGGGAACCCTCGCGTCCCGCGCCAACACACTTTCTGCTCACGAACCCCGTGTCTCCACGCTCAGGATGAGGCGTCCACCAGCGGCAACTGCTCAGCGCGTGAGGTGCTCCTGGGCCGGCCGCTGACGCGAGACATGGTCCTACGCGCCGTGCGGGGCCAGGCACGCCACGCCTCGGACCTCGACAAGCTCATGGCCAAGGCCACGCACCTGCACCTCAACGGCATGCAGCTGGGCAAGATTGGCGCCGGGCCCATGCTCATCGGGCTGCCCAGCCTGCAGACGCTGTGCGCCGCCGACCCGAAGGGGGCAGGGCGGGCGCAGCGCGCAGGGGCGTGCAGGGCGCGAACACCAAGCAAAAGCTTCCGCTCCCGGCGTTGCGCAGGTACATTTACGACAACTTGCTGCAGAACCTTGACGGCGTGTCCGTGCTCAAGCACCTCACCAGGTGAGCAAACGCACGCAAAACACGGCGGGGGTGGCGGAGGCGACCGCCGGCGCGCCGGCAGGACGAAGCCTGGTTGGTGCTGCGGGCCGTGTGCCGCTGGCGCGCGCAGCATCTACCTGCAGAACAACCTCATCACCTCGCTGGCGCCGCTGCGCACGCTGGCGCGGCTCCAAAAGGTCTACGCTGAGGTAGGTCTACTGGCGGGCAGCAGTGCAGGAGGGCGACTGGCCTGATGACGAGGCGCCAGTCCCCCTCCTGTGCGCCGTTGCACCGCTGGGGCCGGTGCGGCTGCTGATGACTTCGGCGCGGCGCTCCGGGACTGGCGTGGTGACAAGATGCCAGCCCCCCTCAGGACAGTGCGGCGCTGAGGCCCGCGTGGCCGCTGATGACTTTTGGCGTGACGCTCCTGGACCATGGGTTGAGTGCAGGGCAACCAGATTGAAATGGTAGAGGGCATCGGCGACCTTTTGGAGCTGGAGGAGCTGCACCTCAACAACCAGCGGCTCCCTGAAGGGTCGCCGGGCCTGCGCTTCGAGCCCGGCTGCGTGCAGTCGCTGGCGCCCTCGCTGCGCGTGCTCTCGGCCATCGGCTGCGGCATCCAGGTCAGTACTGCGCCCCGCTGCCGCCCTCCTTAACAGCGGGCCAGGGAGGCCGCTCGCCGCGGCAGTGCCGCCCCGTGCACAGCGTGCGCCGGAGCGTCCTTCCTCACGCTGCCGCGGTGGCGGGGCAAAAGCTGTTGCTCAGGCAGAGGCGCGTGTGACGCTCCGCGTGGCGCGCAGGACGAGGCCCTGATGGACCTGCGGGGCCTGGGCGAGCTGCGCAAGCTGGACCTGTCGCAGAACCAGCTGTCGTCGTTCGAACTGCTGGACGAGGTGGTGCGCGACGCGCCGCGGCTGCTCACGCTGCAGCTGGCCGGCAACCCCGTGTGCCGCAACCCAAAGTGCGCGCCGCGCGCGTGCGCGCGAGGGCGGGCGGGGCGGGGCACGTCACGCACGGCAGCAGGAACAAGCACGCGGCACGGCCGTCGGGAGCGCTTGCTGCGTGGCACGCGTGCAAGGGGCCCTCGGGTCAGCTGGGAGGGCAGCAGGACTTGTTTGGAGGCGCAGTGCAGCGCAATGCCCGCCTGCGGACCTGCGTGGCGACGAGTGGACCGCTGCCCCTCTTTGCGCCCATGCGTGTGTGAGCGCAGGTACCGGGAGCAGGTGATAGTCATGTCGGACAGCGTTTCGGTGCTGGACGGGCAGCCGGTGCTGCAGCAGCAGCGCGAGGTGCTCATGCGCCTGCAGGTGAGAAAATTGATGCTGCCTTTGCATCGCCAGTCGGACGCCTCGCAAGAGAAAGAAAGGGCGTACGATGATGACTTGGCCGCGAGCAGATCAAGCGCATGAAGGCGGCGCTGGTGGCGGAGCAGGCCGAGGAGGCGGCGGCCAGGGCCCTGCCGGCGGCTGTTGGCGCACAGCACGCCGGCAAGCCAAGCAGCCGGGGCGGCAGCGCGCCCGAGCAGCACGCGGCGGCGGCGGGGTACGGGCTTGCGGCGAGCACATCGCAGCACCACAGGCACGCGCCGGCGGCGGCGCCGCCCGTCGCGGCGGGGTTCGGGGCGCCAAAGCCGGGGCACCTGGCGCACCAGGTGTCGGGCGGGCGGCGCAGCGGGTCGGCGGCGGCGGCAAAGGCGGCGGTGGCGGCGGCGGAGGCGGACCTGTCGTCGCTGGGCATCGGCGGCGTGCAGATGCAGGCCTGGCACCGGGGCGCCGGAGGGTGAAGGCGGCGGCGGACCTGCAGAGCCGGTGGGCGTCGGAGGGTTGCAGTTGCAGGCCCAGGGCGCCGCAGGCGGCGGCGTGATCTCGTCGCATGGCCATCCGGGCCCGGAAACAATCCCGCCCAGCACGTCTGCTGCGCGAGGCTCCTGCAACTGCGCTGCGGAGCCTGCAGAGCAACCCGGTCGCGTTCGCGAGCCGCAGTCCTCCAGTTCGTCCCGTGCGCCGAGGCAGAGTTTGGCTCTTTGCGAGGAGCAGCAGCAGCGGAGCCGCGAGCAGGGAGCAGCAGGTAGCGGCTGGAGGGAGCAGCACACAGCCAGAATTCTTCAGCGGAGTCTTCCGGCGAGCGCTCAGGCGTGAGCAGAGGTGCGAGGTGCGCAGGCGGGAGGGGGGCACCTCGGGCAGGACTCTACCTCAGAGAGTGCAGCGGTAGAACCCCGCGCCTTTGCAGCAGCAGCAGCTTGCGCAGCTGGCCCGCCGCCGCAGCGGCGCGGCTGCAGGGGACGTGAAGAACCCCAGATTGCCAGCAGCGGGTGCTCCCCGCAACAGGGCTACTCGAGCGGCAGCCCTGGCAGGGAGCAACTTGCTCGTCAGCCCCTAGTCGCTCCCAGCACCTGCTCGAGTCGGGCGCTTGCGAGGAGGGCGCGCCTCCCTGAGCTCCCGAGTGTGAGCAGCTCGTCTGGGCAGCAGCAGCGTTGCGCCCCGCCGCGGCGTCCTCACGGTTTTGACGGCTCGCAGACCTCGACGGCGCACGCCTCGGCCCCACCGGTGGAGGCTTGCTCCTCGGCGCGGAGTGGACTCGCCCACCTCTCTTCCCCGAGTCGCGCACCGCCTGCCCCTGCGCGCAGGAGCGAGGGGAGCACGCGCCGTCTGTGGATCGAGCTCCGCCTCTACAGCAGCCGACGCGACCTTCTCCAGCCAGCCCGTCTTCGCGTGGGTGCGCGAGCGAGAGCGTGGCAACGCGCAGCATCTCAAGAGTCTCAACTACTGCTCGAGAGGGGAGCCAGCAGCAACAGCACGCGAGCAGCAGCACACAGCGCAGGCGCCAAACAGCGGCGCGTGAGCCACGCACATGCCGTTGCCCTCTGGGCGCGGTGGACCCCCCAGCGCGGCCGCAGCGGCCGGCTTCGGCGGCGGGCCGCTCAGCTCGCTGTCCGAGCCGTCTAGCTTCGTAGGCGCGCCCGCCTCCATGCGCGCGCCTGCCAACCTCTTAGGTGCGCATTCTCTCTCAGGGGCCTCAGCAGCAGCCCCTTTCCGCCGCGCCGGCACGTGACGCGCTTGACACCCGTGCTCAATCTCTACGCAGGGCTCGGCGACGGCGCCGCGGCCACGTCCTCGGGGTCAGGGCCGCCGCCGCAGCCGCCCATGCACCACCACGGCGGCGCGGGAGACGTCGACCGTCTCTACAGCTCCTTCAGGTGCGACCGTGCCTGTCACGATGGCACCATGCGAGTCGCGGCGAGGCAGGCGGCCGCACCCCCCGCCCTGGGGCTCTCAAAACTGCAGGAGGGCGTGACGGCCACGCGCGCGCAGCGGGGCAGAGGTGCAGAGGGGCAGGCGCAGCTTTGCGTGACGCAGCGCGTGCGCGCGCCGCCTCGCCAGCACGCACAGCGCGCCGGGGGACGTGAGCGCGCGGAGGCGCACGCTGCGCTGCCGAGGGGGATGCAGCAGCAGCACCACCACGCCGGTGGCGCAGCCAGCAAGGCAGCTGGGTGCAGCGAGCGCCGCCGCCTGCCATGCGCTAGACGGCGGCAGCGTCCCCCTGGGCGCACGATGGCCGCTCGCGCAAGCGTGATCGCACGCCTCGCTTGCGGAGCGGCCATGCGCACACACCAGACACATGTGCCTTGCCCAACACTGCGCGCGCAGCCGCTCCGCCGCCACGGCGCCCTCGCTGGCCACCGTGACGGAGGAGGAGCTGTCGCTCATGGGCGCGCACGTGGGCGGGCTGGAGGCGTCGCCAGAGCAGGAGCCAGACCTGGCCGAGGTGGCGGCGGCGGCGGCGGCGGCGAGGGGCGTGGCGGCGCAGCCGCCGGAGCGCCCCTCGCGCGTGCTGGTGGTGCGGCATGTGCCGCCGGAGACGCCCGACCACGAGCTGCACGACATTTTCAAGGTGGGGGCGCCCGGCCGTCCTTGCGTTCGGGGAGGGGAGAGTCGAGGAGAGGAGGAAGGTGGGGCTTGCTCAGGTGGGGTGGAGACGCACGTGCACTTTGGAGGTGTCTGCGGGATGGGAGGGGTGGGATTGCGCTGGAGATGCTGCGGCGGCGCGTTCGTTCGCGCACGGGGTCGCCCCGGGCGGCGCCGGGCGTGCGGGTGGGGTGGGCATGCACGCGCGATGGGAGGCGCGGGGTGTACGGGAGGCGCGGGATCGCTCCGGGGGCGCTGCGGCGTGGGCGGCGCCGTGCGTGCGCACATCAGTCCTGGAGCAGCTGTCAGCGACGCAGCGACGGCGCAAGCACCGGTTGGGCCCTTGGTGAGACGCGTGGTGTGATGCCGCCGTCGCTGCGTCACTGAGTGCGCGTCCCCCCCTCGCAGGCGTTTGGAGACGTGCAGGGCCTGCACACGGGCAGCAAGCACGCCGGCGTGGTGGCGGTGGGCTACTACGACCTCAGGGCGGCGCTCAGCGCGCAGAGCACGCTGCAGGGGACGCTCATTGACAAGAGCGTGATTGACGTGCAGTTTGCGGCGGCGGCGCGCGGCGCCGGCGGCGCGCCCGTCAGCCAGGTGCGCTTTTCGCGGGGTTGGAGGGCGCAGGGTGGGCGAAGGGCCGTTTGGGGTACGGGGCGGGCCGCAGGGGGGCGGGTCGCGGGATGGGGTGGGTCGTGGAGGGGCGCCGGCGGCGCACCCATCAGCCAGGTGCGGATTTGTGACAGTTGGCGGGCGACGGGGCGGTGGCCCCGGGAGAGAGCGTCCGGGCGGGGGGACGAGCGGGCTGGCAGGCAGCAAGCGCAGTTGCGGGCGGCGCTGGTGGGTGAGGGCAGCGAACGTGCGCTTTCCGCCTTTCCCTTCCAGGCCAGGCAGTTGCGTGTTTGGGCGAGACCCGGGCCTCCGGACGTGCCTTACCTGTGCGTTGCTCTCGACTTTGTCCCCATGCAGGGCCAGGTGGTGGTTTTCAACATGGACCCCGACACGAGCAACGACCAGCTGGTGTGGCTCTTCTCCAAGTTCGGCGACGTCGAGGGCATCTCGCAGTCGCCGCACCGCCCCACGCAAAAGTTCATCACGTTCTTTGACACGCGCCACGCCGCCGCCGCCATGCGCGCCATGGGCCGCGCCGAGCAGCTGAACAAGATCCCGTCGTACGTCACGCCGCAGCAGATCGCCACGCTGCAGGTGCGGCTGCTTGCGCTGGGTTGGAACGGGGAGGGGTTGGGCGTGAGAGGAACGCATCGCGGCGTTTGGGTGGGCCGTCGGTGGGACGGGGGCGGGGCGGCAGGATCCGACCGCACCGCCAGTGGCGAGGTGTGCGGTGGGGTGCAGGGGGCGGGCGCCTTCTCCTCGTCGCTGCGTTGCGGCGAGCAAGACTCTCTGCTGGCCGGCAGCCGCTCCCGCGCCTCTCACCGGAAGCACGACGCGGTGTTTGGACGGCGTCACGCCCTTACTGCCGTTCTCCGCATGCAGGGCGTCACGTCTGGCCCCAGCCTCATGCACCTGGCGCAGCTGGCCGGCAGCTTCCCCAGCGCCGACGCCGCCGCCGCCCAGGGCACGCCGCCGGGATGGGACGGCCTCACCTCCTCCCCAGCCACCATGGAGGGCTTGCTGCACCTCGTCAACCAACAGCAGCAGCAGCAGGCGGCAGCGGCGGCGGGAGGGCTTCCGCCGCACCCTCCCGGCGGGCTGGACGCCGCCGCCGCCGCCGCCGCGCTGAGCCGCCTGCAGCTGGACCAGCTGGGCGCCGCGGCGGCGGCGGCAGCGGCGGCGCGCAACGGCGGCGGCGACGGCGGCGGCAACGGCGGCGGAGGGCTGCCGATGAGTGACTCGGCGTCCAGCATTGCGAGCACGGTGCCCGGCGGGCTGCTGATGGCGGGTGGGGTTGGCGGCGCCGGCGGGCACGGTGGTGCGGCGGCGGCAGCGGCAGCGGCCATGGCGGCGGCGGCGGCGGGCAAGCCGGGTCCGGGGCCGGCGGCGGCGGCGTCCGCAGCGGCGGCGGCGGCTGCGGCGGCGGCTGTGTACCAACAGCAGCAGCAGCAGCAGCTGATGCAGCAGGCGGCAGCTGACGCGACGAGCCTGCTCATGGGGCTGAACCTCCACCAGGGCTTGGGGGGGGACAAGGGCGGCGACGCGGCGGCAGGGCTGTGGCAGCAGCCACCTGCGGCGGCGGCGGCCGCTGCCGCCGCCGCCTGGCTCGGCGCCGGCAACGCCGGCGGCGGCGACGGGGGCGGCAACGCGCTGGCGGAGCTGCAGCAGGCCATGGCGGCGAGCGCTGGCGGCGGCGCCGGCGGCAATCCCTACGCGGCAGCCATGAACCTGCAGGCGGCGGCGCAGATTCTGCAGGCTGCGGGGCTGAGCCAGTTTGGCGCGGCGGCGGCGACGCTGCCGAGTGGTGGCGGGAACCCGTACCTGGCCGGCCTGCCTGGCGGTGGCGGCGGCGGCGGCGGCGGCGTGGCGGGCAACGCCTACGCGGCGGTCAACGCGGCGGCGGCGGCGCAGATCCTGCAGCAGGCGGGCTTTGGCCTGCCGGGCGTGGGCGGCGGCGGGCTGCCGCTGGGGCTGCCGGGGGCGGGCGGCGTGGGCGGGATGATGATGCACCACGGCGGCGGGTACGGGCACCCGCACCACGGGGGCGGCGGCGGCGGCGGCGGCGGCGGCGGCGGGCGCGGCGGCGGGGGCATGGGCGACGGCGGCGGGCGCAACGGCGGGCGGTTGAGTCGGAGGACGACGGACCCCATGGCGGAGGCCGAGCGCAAGGCGCAGCAGGTGGGTGGTGTGTGGGGGGTCGTCTCGTAAGGTCTTGTGCAGCGCGCATGGCGGAGGCGGAGCGCAAGGCGCAGTAGCTGTGTTCGTGACCTGGGGATGAGGAGGGGGCGGCGTGGCGCCCCGTGCTCTGCTCTGTGGAGCTCGCGGCGCAGCTGTTTAACCCTAGCCTGAGCCCTAATGACGACCCCATGCCGCGCAGGAGAAGCTGTACGCGCTGGACCTGGACAAGATTGCCCGGGGCGAGGACCGCCGCACCACGCTCATGATCAAAAACATCCCCAACAAGTACACGCAGGCGAGCGTCTGGGACTTACTAGGGTGCATGAGCTAGGGTTTGGGCTAGGGTTGGAGACACAGGCGCATCGGTGTGGACGCGGGCGCATGAGCATGGCTTGGTGCCCGCACGAGGGCTCTCATCGTGACCCACGTGCTCACCTGCCCCGTCATCCACAGCGCCGCTGCTGTGCACTCCACTCACCGGCAGCCTGCCCACCTGCCTTACCCCTCTTCCCTTACTTGTGTGTGCGCAGAAGATGCTGCTGTGCACGATTGACGAGCACTTCAAGGGCACGTACGACTTTTTCTACCTGCCCATTGACTTCAAGAACAAGTGCAACGTGGGCTACGCCTTCATCAACATG
>VFQP010004573.1_pt1 | contig 12732 bp, 9 predicted proteins | sample 3512351 | NCBI WGS metagenome assembly VFQP01 (sample SAMN10412372, study PRJNA504923) | tailings metagenome | isolation source: Relicate 1 Philex TSF1 revegetated site | place: Philippines: Tuba, Benguet | collected 2017-08-29 | reverse complement strand
GCGCCGAACGTCGTCTGCAGGTCGGAATAGCGCCAGAGCTGGTTCAACACCACGTCCGCAATCGCATCGCGCTTGAGTTCGATGACGATCCGCATTCCTTCGCGGTTGGTCTCGTCCCAGATATCCGAAATACCTTCGACGCGCTTTTCGCGCACAAGGTCGGCGATCTTCTCGATCAGCGTCTTCTTGTTGACCTGATAGGGGATCGCGGTGACGACGAGCGCTTCGCGGTCCTTGCGGATTTCCTCCACCTCGACCTTGGCCCGCATGATGATCGAGCCGCGCCCCTTGTGATAGGCGGCGAGTGCACCCGCGCGCCCGAGAATGAGGCCGCCGGTCGGGAAATCGGGCCCCTGAATGATCTGCGTGAGGTCGTCGACGTTCGTTTCCGGATTGTCGAGCATCAGCACGCAAGCGTCGATCACTTCGCCAAGATTATGCGGCGGAATGTTCGTCGCCATACCGACTGCGATGCCGCCGGCACCGTTGACGAGCAGGTTCGGGAACTTGGCCGGCAACACCGACGGCTCCTGCAAACGGTCGTCATAGTTCGGCTTGAAGTCGACCGTGTCCTTCTCGAGATCGTCGAGCAGGTACTGGGCGATCTTGGAAAGCCGCGCTTCCGTGTAGCGCTCGGCTGCCGGCGGATCGCCGTCCACGGAGCCGAAGTTGCCCTGTCCGTCGATCAGCGGCACGCGCATGGAGAAGTCCTGCGCAAGGCGCACCAGCGCATCGTAGATCGCGAGGTTGCCGTGCGGATGGAAGTCGCCCATCGTGTCGCCCACCACCTTGGACGACTTCATGTGCTTCTTGTTCCAGTCGAGCCCGAGCCGCTGCATCGCGTAGAGGATGCGCCGGTGCACGGGCTTCAGGCCGTCACGCACGTCTGGCAGCGCGCGGGAGATGATGACGCTCATCGCGTACTCGAGGTACGAGCGTTTCATCTCGTCCTGTATGAGCACGGGGCGGATATCGCTCGGACCTGAGGCGCCGGGCCGGTCGCTGTTGTCTGTCAATGTCGGAGTCCTAGTTGCGGGGGCCGTTACGGCAAACGGAACTTGAAATCAGCTCTCATAGAATTGAACCGAGAGCGGCCCTGCCGCGTTCCAGATTCGATGATTGGCAGAGTTTAGCCGACCCATCCCCCGAACCGCAATCCTGGACCACCCGTCCGAGCCCCCCGCCCACGAGAATCTCACGGATTTGAGGGGCTTGGCCCGACTTTCTCCCCAGGGATCTTTCGACGCACGGCCGCCAAAAAGTAGTGCTTACATGCGTTCAGTGCTTAGTAGGCGGCTTCTCTTCATCACACGCCAGCACGCCCTATTTTTTCCTCCAAGGAACTGAACATGAAACACATATCGCTTTTTGCCGCCGGTCTCATTGCATTGGCCCCCGCCGCCTGGGCCGACACCACATTTCTTCCCGCCCAGACAGACACCGAATATCTGGCCAAGGATCATCTGATCGGCGCCAAGGTTCACGGCAAGGAAGGCACCATCGTCGGCGACGTCGAGGATCTCATCATCAACGACCAGAATCAGGTCGTGGGCGTCGTGATGGGCACCGGCGGGTATCTCGGCTGGGCCGAGAAGAAGGTCGGCGTCGACCTGGCCTCCCTCAAGTTCGAGGAAAAGGACGGCGCTCTGTTCGTTTCGCTCCCGGACCTGACCAAGGAGACGATCGACTCCGCACCCGACTTCCAGCGCAAGAAGCCTGCGAAGTCGCTGTTCGAGCGCGCCAAGGAGAAGGTCAACGAGTTCTCCGACAAGTCGAAGCCGCAGATCGACGAGGCCAAGAAGAAGGCCCAGGAAGCGCTCGACGCCGCGAAGGAAGCAGCCGGCCCCGCACTCGAGAAGGCAAAGGAAGCTGTGTCCGGCGCTATCGACACTGCCAAGGAAGCTGTCGGCTCTAAGCCGGAGACGACACCGGCCACCCCGCCCGCCGATCCGGCCGCACCGGCCACTCCGGCTCCGGCCAACCCGTAATCGCCGTTTGACGGCTGATCTGCAAAGCCCCGCCCGAAATCTCGGGCGGGGCTTTGTGTTTGTTTGAGGCCGTGTCGCGCGCACTCTTCCGGCCACCCGCAAACACGCTTAAACACGGGAAGCACGAGATCGGCACGGCGGGAGGAGCGACACGTGGCAACGGCAGGCTCGACAAGCGTCGTCGTCGTGGCCCTCGTGTGCAACCTCGGCATCGCGTTTGCGAAGTTTGCAGCCGCCGCCTGGACCGGCTCCTCCGCCATGCTGTCGGAAGCGATCCATTCGCTGGTCGACACCTCGAACCAGGGGCTCCTGCTGCACGGCATCCGCCGCTCGCGCAGGCCCGCCGATGCGTTTCACCCGTTCGGCTACTCGAAAGAACTCTATTTCTGGAGCTTCGTGGTTGCGATCCTGCTGTTCTCACTCGGCGCCGGTGTGGCGATCTACGAGGGCGTCGAAAAACTGATCGATCCGCGCCCTGTCACCGATCCGATCGTCAACTACGTCGTGCTCGCGGTAGCCTTCGTGCTCGAAGCCATCTCCGCGACCAAGGCCGTGCAGGAATTCAACGGCCGCCGCGGCAGCCTGCCTGCCCTCGTCGCGCTGCGGACCTCCAAAGACCCAGCGCTTTTCACCGTTCTGCTGGAAGACGGCGCAGCCCTCGCCGGCCTGACCATTGCCACCGTCGGCATCGCGATCTCGCACGCCACCGGCTCGCCCACCGCCGACGGCTACGCCTCGATCCTGATCGGCTTGCTGCTCGGCGCCGTCGCGGCCTTCATGAGCATCGAGATCCGGAGCCTCATTGTCGGCGAGGCCGCCTCTCCGGCCGTGCTTCAGGACATCCGCGATGCCATCGCCGCCGAGCAGGGAAGCGGCAAGCCGATCCGCGCCATCAACGACATCCGTACGATGCACTTGGGACCGAACGACATCCTGGTCGCGGTGAGCGTCGATTTCGAAGACGGCGTGACCGCGGAAACCATCGAAAGCACCACGTCACGCGTCGAACGCGCGTTCAAGGCGCGCCAGCCCGCGGTGCGGCGCTTTTTCATGGAAGGCCAGTCGAGCACCGATCACGCGGAAACCGAACGCGCCCTCACCGCAACCCTCGACGGCAAAGCTTCGCACACCGCTGCCTTGGATGCGCCGGCTTCAGAACGGGCCGAGCGCACAGCGCCACCCGCTACGTCGTCGCCAATGACCGATACGTCAGCTCGACAGACGTCCTCTGCTCCCGCGCAGCACCTCAGCCGCAAAGAGCGCAAACGCGCCAAGCACAAGCGCTGAAGAACACTGTCGTTCGTGAATTTGTCCGAAGGGTCACGCGGCCGGCAAAAGTGGCGACGAAGCGCCTCGCGTGAAGCCGGCCCAAATTATGGATCCCAGGCACGAGGCCTGGGATGACAAGTTGGAGACTGCCGGCCTACTGCCAGCTGCCGCGCCTAGAACGGGATCTCGTCGTCGAACGGCTTGTCGAGCGCACCACCGCCGCCCTTCGAACCACCGCCGCCGCTGCTGCGCGAAACCCGCTTCGGCTCGCTGCTGCCGCCGCCGAACCCGCCACCGCCGCCACCGAAGCCGCCGCCGGCATCGCCGTAGTCCGAGCCGCCTTCGGAAAGCCCGCTGCCAGCGCCCGAGCGTCCGTCCAGCATCGTGAGTTGCCCGTTGAAGCCTTGCAGCACCACTTCGGTCGAATAGCGCTCCTGACCCTGCTGATCCTGCCACTTACGGGTCTGCAGCTGGCCCTCGATGTAAACCTTCGCACCCTTCTTCAGGTACTGCTCGGCCACTTTGCACAGGTTCTCGTTGAAGATGACGACCGAATGCCATTCGGTCTTTTCGCGACGCTCGCCGCTGTTCCGGTCCTTCCAGGTTTCGCTGGTCGCGATCCGGAGGTTGGCGATCGGGCGCCCATCCTGCGTGCGGCGGATTTCGGGATCGCGCCCGAGGTTCCCGACGAGGATCACTTTGTTGACCGATCCGGCCATGTCGTCACTCCTTGGCTGTGGCGCGCCCCGATCAAGGCCGCAAACGGCCCATCTCGAAAGCGCGGCAAACTCGAATTCCGGCCGGCTCGCGCGGCACTCATCCTGACGGATGCATCGCGGCGAGCGACTCAAGTTGCAGAACCCTACTCGCAATCACGGCCGGCCGGGAAACCCCGTCCGTGGTTGTCCAAAGATTTCTCAATTCGTAGGCGTCTCGCGGGGTTAGAGCGCAAACGTTCGCACGAGTTCCGCACTCGGCGTCGCTTTTCGATCACCCGCTCAGGCGATTCCGCAACAGTTCTCGTTATGTTCTAGCAGGCCACGCCCACTCTGGCAACACACTACGGGTTCCGGAAAGCCTCACCCGCCACGCGCAACATCGGCCGCCGCCGACAGATCCTTGAGCGCCTTCGGCAGCACCGTTTTGGAGGCCGGGCAGTCGTCGGCCTTGAGTCGGTCGTAGATCGCGACGAGATCGCCGCGGAACTCCTGCCGCGGCGCGCGCCGGGCGATACCGGTCGCGACGGCGCCATTGCCCCAGCGCGGCCGGCACATCAGCCGCGAGAGATAGTCGGTGATCCGCGGCTTGTAGAGCTCGGGATAGGCCTGCGAGGCGGTCGAAGCCAGGCTCTGCCACTGCGCGTAGTCTTGCGAGGACCCCCACTTCGCAGCCTCTGCGAGATTGGTCAGCGGCTCCATGAGTTCCGCCACCCGCGCCTTGACGCGCCGGCTGATGATCCGTCCCTCTGAGAATTTGAGATCCGACACGTCCGCGTCCGTGATCGCCGCGATCGACACCCCCGTGAGATCGACGAGCCCTTCGGGATCGGTCGCCGGCGGCACCGTCTTCCACACTTTCGCTTCCCGGAAATCCGCGCCCGTCACGCTTGCGCCAATCAGATCCGCTCCACGCAGCGAAGCCCGATAAAGCACGGCCCCGTCGAGTTTGGCATCGCGGAAGTCGGCGAGATCGAGATGCGCATAGCTGAGAATCGCGCCCGTCAGATCCGCACTCGAAAAATCGGCCGCCAGGAGATGCGCGCCGGTCAGGTCCGCGCCTTGCAGGTTCGCGACCAGAAAGTTCGCGCCCTGCGCCTGCACGCCGCCGGTGAAGTCCACCTTGTCGAGCCGCGCCGACGAGAAGTTCGCGCCTTGAACCAGCGAATAAGGAAGCTCTGCGCCTTCGAGGCGCGCTTCGTCGAGTTTGGCGTTGCGGAGATCGATACCTGTCATATGCGCCCCGTCGAGGCGCGCGCGCGTGAAGATCGCTCGCCGTGCCGTCGTGCAGTTGGCGGCGTCGCGATCCTCGGTCAGGATCAGCTGCATCGCATCCGCGCACGCGAGCCACGCGCCGCGCAGGTCCGTTCCGCTGAGCGAAGCCCCGCGCAGGTCGGCACCCGTGAGGTCGGCCTGATGCAGATCCGAACGGTCGAGCTTGGCGAAGCGCAAGTCGCGGTCGCGCAGGCTGAGGCTCGGCTCACCCGACGTCTGCTCCTTGTCGACGACCAGATCGGTATCGATCACTTCGAGGTTGCGCTTAAAGACGCCGAGCAGCGCGCCATCCGAGCCAAACGACAACAGCGGCACCGCGAAGCCCGCGATATAGCGCGGCCGCGTCCCCGTCTCGTCCTCGTTTTCGATGCCGAGCACGCGTTGCGTCGCGCGATCGAGCCCCTCGCCGGGAATGGTCGCAACGAAGAACGAGAACAACCACACAGAGAGAAGCACGACGATGGTTGCGACAAAGCTCACTGGATGCGCCGACGTGGTTCTGAGGAACGCCTGCATGAACGACGTCTCGGCCCGCATCAGGAACACACCGATCGAAATCAGCATCGCGATATCGACGAGCAGCGCCACCCGATGCGTCCACGTGATACCGACGTCATGATAGGGCAGGAACACCACCTGAATGTAAATCAGCAGCACCACCGGCAGCACCACCAGCGTGAGCCAGCTCATGCCATGCAGGAACGTGCTCATCACCCGGCTGCGATATGGCCCCGCGATCGCCTGCACGAAGAAGAAATTGTTGAGTTCGAGCCGCAGCGGATGCGTGCGCTTGTCGGTCGCCTCGAGCAACCGGATCGCATAGTCGAATTCCAGCGTCTCGCGGGCCAAGAGCGTCAGTTGCGACACGAGCCCGAGGTGCATCAGCACCAGCACGATCGGCGCGAACTGGAAGAACTGGGTGAGCTGAATGTTGACCTGCAGGATCGGCAGCGAGACCGGCGTTTCCAGCAGCAGATCCTTGTGGGTGACCCCGGCCACCGCGATCATGAGGTAGGCCATGATGGCCAGGAAGATCAGCCAGCCCGTATGTGCGGTGTCGCTCGAGCTATTGACGGCCTCCAACAGGCTGTACGGGTTGACTGGCGTTTCACCCTCTGGCGCGCCACGTGTCAAATCCGTCATACCTCAAACCCTCGATAAAATACGCGTACTGACATGCGCCGACATTAAAGGAGAAAGTGTGTCGGGAAGCCAAGGCATCCGGGAACGATCGGCACGACTTTCCCCCGCCGTTGTGGCCGCCTGGACGCAAAGTCGCGGCAGAAAACCAGTCTACGGCCTTGGCATAGCAGGCTTTACCGTTGCCGACATCGCAAAGGGAAGTTAACAGAGAGGGAAGGGTGAACTTGCCCGGCTCGCAATGCGCCGGTCCGCCCGAGGGGTCAAGACGGATACGTCTCGTGTACGATTGCAAGAAGTGTCCCGGCTATTGCTGCTCATATCCGCTAATCGCACTCGATAAGCGCGACGTCGAGCGCCTCGCCCGCCATCACAACATGGGGTTCGAGGAAGCCCGCCGCGCTTTCACGCGGGAAGCCCACGGCCGCAAGTATGCGATGAAGCGGAAGAAAGATCGCCACTTCGGCGCGATTTGCCGTTTCTTCGACACCGCGAAGCGCCACTGCACGATCTATAAGGCGCGCCCCGCCGTCTGCAGGTCATTCCCGGGCAAGGGACGCTGCGGATACTACGACTTCCTGAGTTTCGAGCGCCGCTCGCAGGAGGATCCGAACTGGGTTGCCGTGACCACCAACACCTAGCCTCGGTAATCCGGGCGTCACGCACCTGCACGAATCAGAATAGATTGGGTCATTCAATGCGTTACGGTCTGGGGGATAACCCTGGAACGAAACGCGTTTAAGTAAATTGTTAAGCGTCCTTTATTTATGATGCGCGCTTGGTCGCCGAGTGTTATGGGGCGGCCGCATTGAGCGCCGATGCTTCGGTTGCTTGAGCAACGGCCGAAGCCGACCAAACTTGTGTCGCTCACAAGGAGACGACCATGACTCTCACGACGCGCGCCGCGACCGCTGTCGCCGTCCTTGCGGTGGCTGCCATCCCGGTCGGCGCTCTGACTCTCACGGGCACCTCGTCGAAGCCCGTTTCCGTCGCGGTCGACACCGGCGCAGCTATGGACCAAGCCCCGGCCGAGAGCCTTTCGCGCTTCGTCGCCGAAAACGCCACCGTAACCGCAGACGACGACGTGCTCGTCACTGTCGCCGCGATCCCGCAGGCCCAAAGCCTCGTCCCGCAGAACCCGATGACCGACCCGTCGGAAGCCGCTGCATCGATTGCGACCGGTGCATTGCCTGACGCGACACCCGCCGAAGCCGAGCCGGCCAAGCCCGCCGCCAAGTCCCGCCGCCCCATCCGGCAAGCCCAGAAGAAGGGCGGCCCCTCTTCCGGCAGCTTCGAAATGCTGTTCTCAGGCCCCAAGAACAAGTAGCGGCTAAGAACGCCGCAGTTTGCGCCGCTTATCTTGAAATCGAAACTGCGGATCGGGCTGACCCGATCCGCGGTTTTTCAGTTAAACAAGCGACGCTAACGCGATCACCCCGTGCCCGCCGTGCACTTAGTCTCGCACGGAACCTCATCGCGCTTGTCCACCGAGCCGCGCATCGGAGACATGACCTCGCGGAAGCACTTGCCGCCCTCTTTGACCACGCGCACGAGCTGCGTCTTGCTGACGAGCGTCTGGCATACGACCTCGAGGCTCTGCGCAACCCGTGTTCCCTGCCGCCCGCCCTCATCCGCCCGCGCCGCGCCCATGATGAGATCGAGGAAGCCTGAAGGCGGCACTTCACCCGGCTTCTGCAGCTGATTGTAGGCAATCCACTCGTAGGTCGACTTGCCGTCGGCCGTCGAAACTTTGAGCGATATATCGCCGGTGCTGGCGCACGCGCCGGCATCCACCTTGGTTCCTTGCGATGTCGAGAGCGCCTTGTACTCGATCTGGCAGTCTATATTCCGCTCCCAGATCTCGTATTGGGCGAGGCGATGCGAAACCTGCGTGAACGGCACCTTGTACTGCCACGCGTGATAGGCCGTTATCGCCGTCGGAACCGCACCGACGATCGTCACCACCAGCGCGGCCGTCTTGAGAAACGGTACGAAACGCTGCACCGGGCCTAAATGCGGTTCGTCGGCTATACCTCGATCTGTCATCGGTCTCGCTCCCTCGAAGGTCGTTGCTTTGGACATTGTACGCGGCGCTCGCTTCGTTATGCGAAATCTCTCGCCGCTGTGTGACACGCCCTGCCTGAACCAGGCTTGAGCGAAGAGTTCATATGCCGTTCAGGTGATCGGAACGTCCCGCCGAAACTAGCGTCACGGACGGGCATTGGCCATTGGGTATACTTATGCGTAAGGCAGCTTGCGGGCGCCGCACCTGCGCATATTTCTAAAACCAGACCCACAAACGGAAATCTGGAGCGGCGAAAGCGAGGCCCGCGCTCGAGAGCGCGTCGCTTTCCCGATAGGATCAGTCATGCGCAAACTTGTTGCCGCCCTCCTGCTCACAGCCGCCACCCTAGGCACCACATCCGCCCTCTCCGCCACCTCGCCCTCCCCCGTAAACGACCCAAAAGTCGCCTCATCGGACGACGGCAAATACTTCGATGCGGACGGCAATCCCACCTACAAGATCGGGCCGAACGACAACGTCGATTGGTACACGTTCTCCGGCTACCGGCGCTTCAACGGATCCTGCGAGGTGTGCCACGGCTTCGATGGATCCGGATCGAGCTTCGCACCGGATCTCACACAGTCCCTCAAAACCATGAGCTACAGCGATTTTCAGAACATCGTCATCAACGGCAAGAAAGACGTGAATACGGCCCAGAGCCTGGTCATGCCGCCGTTCGGCGAAAACAAAAACGTGATGTGCTACCTCGACGACATCTACGTCTACCTGCGGGCCCGTGCTGACGGAGCGCAAGGTTCGGGACGCCCGGCGGCGCACGAGGACAAGTCCAAGACCGCAACAGCCAACGAAAACGACTGTATGGGTCCTTAGGGACCTGGGAAAAACCCCTAGCCGAAACCCATAATGGTTCCCACAGACGGCACCGGCCGGAATGGTTGTCTCACGCTTGCTTCCTAAATTTCCTGACGATCGCGGCAAAGACCGCGGGTCCGATCACAAACCATGGAGAGGAAGCATGTTCCATTTCAAAGCCTCGTGCATTGCCATCGCCGCAGCTGCTTTACTCGCAACGCCTGCCGCAGCGTTGACCATCGAAAACCAGGACAAGGCCGAGCTGAAGATCGGCATCGATGAAGGCAATGTCGAGCACGTTGAATCCGTTGCCGCCGGCAAGAGCGCGGACCTATCCGCCAAATGCAAGGACGGTTGCGGCCTGACCGGCCCGTGGGGATTCTCGTGGATGGCGAAGCCCGGCGACAAGCTGACCTTCAAGGACGCCAAGCTGAATGGCGCGACCATCGTTGAAGGCTCGGTCACCCAATAGTCGAACGCAAGGCCATCTTTCTGGCCAACCGATAGACCGGGATTGCGAGGCGTCGCTCCCAAACCGACCATGACCATGTGGTTCCGGTCTTGTCAGAAACCGCGCACCCCCGACGCGGTCCCGGGGTGCTTTCGCACCCCAATTACAGGGTCGGGCGCAAGGGTTGATCCCGCCTGAAGCGCCCGGCCCTCCCTGTCCTGACCCGTGAATTCCGCATCCCAAAAAGCCGAAGTCACATTTGCAAAAAAATGAGCCCCGTCGCGCACTCGGCCGATCGGGGCTCTCTGTCTTCGATAACCTACCCAGCTGAGCCAGGCTTATGAGGCGAGGCTCTGGCACCACGGCCCAGATCTTGACCGGGTCTCCGCCCTCGCATGAAGTTCGACAATGTTGATCTTGGAAGAACCTGGATCTGTGGAGCCTAAGCTGCAGCAGCTCGCCTTATCCAAGTCTGGACCTCGCTTCAGCGCGAGGTCCGGCAAAGTAACCAGGTGGCGTCATGCTCCCTCCATTCGCTGTTGATCCGAGACCTCGTGTCCGCTTGCAGCCGACGAGCGGCGTTCAAGCCAACAAGCTCGAGGTCTGAGCTCCTAGGACAGCCGTCCTCACAACCGGGGGTGCTGCGGGCCTTATTGAACGGGACCACCCATTCCAGGGAGACCGAAGGCAGCGACAGCCGTCACCCATGAGATTTGGCCTCTAAACCTTTGCTGTCAAGGGTCAAACGTCGTTGCATTGCGAGAGCTTCGAGCGGCTCCGATCAACACCGCGACGACGAGAGAGTTCTCGGGCACATGCGCATCTTCGGCTATCAGTAGACCGATAGACAGCACCCTGGAGAATGCCAATGGCCACTCTTCTCCGCACCGCTTGCCGCCGCCATTGGATGGTTCGCTTTCCAGCTCAGCAAGAATTTCTCCACTCCGACGGAACTCGGAGGCGGGATAGCTATTAGGAAACAGCCCCTTTTTCCTCCAACGACCCGTCGCCAACACCCGGTGCGACCGTCTTTCGATCGGCTTTAGCATTGGATCGTCTGCGTGACATCGGAACAAATCGACCAGCTGCAACGCCGCATCAAGTCCCTCGAAGAGGAGAATTCGCGGCTAAAATCAGCCTCTTCCCATGGAAGCCAGCTCGATCTTAGCGCTGAGCGCTATCGCACCCTGTTCGACTCGATCGACGAAGGCTTCTGCATCATCGAATTCCTCGACGGCCCGCACGGCGCCCTCAGCGATTACATTCATATCGAAGCCAATGCCGCCTACGCCCACCACGCCGGCATCCCGAATGTCGTCGGCCAGAAGGTCCGCGACATGGTCCCGGACGAAGCCGACGCGTGGGTCGAGCTCTATCGCGGCGTATTGCTGACCGGGGAAGCGATCCGCTTCGAGCGCGAGTTGCTCGCGACCGGCCGCTATCTTGCCCTCTCGGCATTCCGCATCGAGCCGCAGAGCTTGAAACAGGTCGCCGTGCTGTTCCAGGACGTGACGGAGAGAAAGCGGGCAGAGAACGCACTTCAAAAACTGAACGAAACCCTCGAGGCGAGGGTCGCCCACGCTTTGGCGGAGCGCAAGCTTCTGGCCGATATCGTCGAGGCGACGGACGCCTTCGTTCAGGTTCTCGACAACGGCTACAGATGGATCGCGCTCAATAGCGCCGCAGCGCTGGAGTTCGAGCACCTGTTCGGCGTCCGCCCGACGGTTGGCGACAACCTGCTCGCGCTTCTCGAACGCTTCCCCGAGCAGCAAGCCGTTGCCCAAGCGCTCTGGCAACGCGCTTTCTCCGGGGAGCCATTCATGGAGGTTGCCGACTTCGGCGAGCAAGCCAAACGGAAATTCTACGAAATGCGCTTCAACCCGCTTCACGACGAGAATGGCCAGCGGGTGGGCGCCTATCAATTCGTCTACGACGTCACCGAGCGACTGAACGCACAGGCGAGATTCAAAGCTGTCGAAGAAGCGCTCCGGCAGTCGCAGAAAATGGAGGCGGTCGGCCAGCTCACCGGCGGCATCGCGCACGACTTCAACAACATGCTGGCTGTCATCCTGAGCAGCCTGCGGCTCGCCGAACGGCGCATGGCGCGCGGCGACTTCAATATCCAGGAATTCCTCAGCGGCGCCGTGAAGGGCGCCGAACGCGCGGCGACCCTTGTTTCGCGTCTCTTGTCGTTTTCGCGTCAGCAACCGCTGTCACCGCAGCGGACAGACGCCAACAAACTCCTCGGCGGCATGGAGGACGTTCTCCGGCGCACGATCCCCGAAAGCATCACGATGGAGTTCGTCAGGGCCGGCGGATTGTGGAGCACCCACGTTGACCCCCACGGCCTCGAAAGTACGCTGCTCAATCTGACGGTCAACGCCCGCGATGCCATGCCGGAGGGCGGCAGGCTGACTTTCGAAACCGCCAACGCTCATCTCGACGCCCCTTACGCCGCCGCTCATGCCGACATCACCGCCGGGCAATACGTTCTGATTGCCGTGACCGACAACGGGATCGGAATGCCGCCGGAAGTCATCGCCCGTGCGTTCGAACCGTTCTTCACCACCAAGGAGGTCGGCGCCGGTACCGGGCTCGGCCTCAGCCAGGTCTATGGTTTCACCAAGCAGTCCCGCGGACACGTCAAGATCTACAGTGAGCAGGGCCTCGGCACGACCGTAAAACTCTATCTTCCGCGATTGATCGAGAAGCACGCCGCAGACCAGGAGCCGGTCGAGCCGCCCCAGGCTCAGACCAATGGCGAGGGACAGCGCGTGCTGGTCGTCGAGGATGACGACGACGTACGCCGCCTCACCACCGAAATGCTGAGGGAACTAGGCTTTTCGGTGCTCTCCGCGAGTAACGGACGCGAGGCCTTGGTGTTGACCGACCGACATCCGGAAATTGTGCTTCTTGTTACCGACGTCGTGATGCCGGGCATGAACGGCCGCAAACTCGCCGACGAAGCCTTGCAGCGCCGGCCGGGTCTCAAAGTCCTGTTCACGACCGGCTACA
>VFQP010004572.1_pt1 | contig 12734 bp, 7 predicted proteins | sample 3512351 | NCBI WGS metagenome assembly VFQP01 (sample SAMN10412372, study PRJNA504923) | tailings metagenome | isolation source: Relicate 1 Philex TSF1 revegetated site | place: Philippines: Tuba, Benguet | collected 2017-08-29 | reverse complement strand
AGCTCATCCGGACGGCGCGCGAGGTCAACGACGCCAAGCCCGAGTACGTGATCTCGCGTGTGAAGGAGCACGCAGCTCGGTTCAAGGCGCCGCGTATCGCCGTCCTCGGGCTGGCGTTCAAGCCGGACATCGACGATCTTCGTGAATCGCCCGCTCTCGCGATCGCGACGCGACTGGCGAGCGAGATCGAGGACGCGGCGATCTTCGCCGTCGAACCGCACATCGACGAGCTGCCGCGCCTCCTCGCGGGACGGTCCAACGTGGAGCTCCGACCACTCGTCAGTGCCGTCAGCGAGGCGGACATCATCCTGGTCCTCGTCGACCACACGGACTTCAAGAACGCCGACCGCAAGCGGCTGAACCTCCGCGAGAAGGTCGTCATCGACACGCGCGGCGTGCTTCGTTGACGCGAGCAGTCCCTCGGAGCATGAGCCGCTTCGGTCAGCGGGTCCTGAAGCGCGTTGCCGGGACCCGCTTCGGTGGTCGGCTCGCTCGACTCGCCGCCGAATCTGGGGTCCGTGCGCGTCGTGCAGAAGCGCGCGAGCTGCGCGCGGAGAGTGGCGTCCAGTGGCGACGAGGCGAACGGGAGGACGCGCTCGACAGCCTCCGGCGTAGCCTCCTGATCGATCCAGCGTCCTCGGACGCATGGCTTCTCTTCGGGCAACGGCTGATCGAGACGGGTAGGCCCCAGGCGGCGCTCGTGGCGCTACGGAACGCGCTCGACATCGACCCGGCGAACCTCGTGGCTCTGGAGCTCTTCCACGACACCGCAAGTCGGCAGACGACGGACGATGCGACGTTCCCGGCTCTCCTCGACGAGCTCGCGACCCGCGCGTCCGATCTTCCGGGCAAGCATCGCGGCATGCTGGACTTCGCGGTTTCGCACCAGCACGAGCGGCTGCTCGACGCCTTGTCGCTCAGCCCGGACCCGTTCACCCGGCTCGTCGTCGGGCTCGAACGGGGTGACGGCACCGACCTAGGGCGTGCGGACGAGGGAGCCGCGCGGCCCGGAGCGGGCCTGACGCCGCATGACGAGAGCTTGGCGCGCGCTGTGCACTCTCTCGCTCGCGGTCGCATCGACGCGGCGCGGGACGCGCTCGCCGGAACCCCCGTGGACGAGTATCCGGTGGACGCGATCCGACGTGCGGTCCGCCGTACCTCTGTCCAGGACGACCTCTCGGCCACCGTCGTCGCTCTGCGTCTCTACGTCGCCGCCAGACCGGACGACCCCTGGGCGACGAAGAAGCTGGAGTCGAGCACGAAGCAATCCACCGTCGCAGCGTTCAACGCGACCATCCTGCGCGACGGCTTTCCGCTTCCGGACCGCGAGGACGTCAGTTACCGACCCCGGACGGACAAGGCCCTCTATCTGCTCCACGGCTCCTTGCCGGAGGCATCCAACGGCTACGCGACGCGCTCGCACGGGTTGCTCACGGGAATGGTGCGGGCCGGGTGGGACGTGGACGCTCTGACTCGTCCCGGTTTCCCGTACGACCTCCCGCCTGTCGCTGGGGCGGACCCGCAGGAGCGCGAGGTGGTCGGCGAGGTGTCCTACTACCGGACGTCGGCGGGTCCGGTCTCGATGGAACCACTGCAGGACTACGTCGCGCAGTACACGGATGCGGTCGTACGGAGGGCGCGAACGGTGCGCCCCTTCGTCATCCACGGAGCCTCGAACCACGTCAACGGGTTGGCAGCCGTGAGCGCGGCGCGCCGGCTGGGGATCCCCTCGGTGTACGAGGTGCGTGGCCTGTGGGAGATCACGCGAGCATCACGCAACCCGGGCTGGGCCTACAGCGACCGCTTTCGCGTGATGAAGCGCCTGGAGACCGATGCAGCCCAGGCTGCTGACCACGTCCTGGCTATCACCGGCGCTCTCAAGGACGAGCTGGTCTCGAGGGGGGTGGACGAGGCAAAGATCTCCATCGTCCCCAACGGGGTCGATTCCTCTCGTTTCGAGCCCCTTCCTCGTGACGTGCAACTCTCTCAGGAGCTCGGCCTCGACGGTCGGCGAGTGATCGGCTATGTCGGATCAGTCCTCGACTACGAGGGCATCGGACTGTTGCTCGAAGCCACCCAGCTACTGGCGACGCACCGCGCCGATTTCTGGGTGCTCGTCGTCGGTGACGGCGCCGAGCGTGAGCGCTTCGAGCAGGAGGCAGCGGAGCGAGGTCTTGGCGAGCTCGTGAGGTTCACCGGGCGCGTCCCGCACCACGACGTCGAGCGCTACTACTCCCTGATCGACATCACTCCGTTCCCCCGGCTCCCCCTCCCGGTGTGTGAGATGGTGTCGCCGCTGAAGCCCTTCGAGGCGATGGCGATGGGCAAAGCCGTCGTCGCGTCCGACGTGAACGCGCTTGCAGAGATCGTCGACGACGGGGTCACAGGGTTGCTCCACACCAAGGGAGATCCAGCGAGTCTGGCTCGTGCGCTCGAGCGGCTGCTGGACGAGGACGCGCTCGCAGCGACACTGGGGGCCGCCGGCCGGCAATGGGTCCGGTCTGAGCGGGACTGGACTGTCATCGCCGAACGGGTTTCCGACGTGTACCGCTCGCTCGGAGGGACGGCCGGACGCCGCTATGAAGGATCGAGAGGATAGGTTCGTGCGACGAGGTCTCAAGAACACGATCGTGGTCGGCGGCATCGGGGCCACGACGGTCCTTGTGCTGCTGGCTCTGGCGGCGGGGTCCGGGTCGTGGGCGGTGGCCACGGTCGCCGCGATCCTGGGTGGTGGGCTGATCGTCGCGCTCTGCGTCTTCGTCGCCCGGCTCGTCGAGCGGCAGCAGGCGTCGAGCGACCGGATCTCCACACTCACCAGAAGGCTGGAGGCCCAAGCGGGGGTCGCGAAGACCGATCTGTCGACGCTCACGACGAGCATCGCTACCGTCGGCAAAGACCTCAAGGTCTTGCGCCGTCGAGTTCCGGCGGGCTTCCTCGAACCGATCAGCGCCGATGTCGACGGTCTGAGCTCCGACATGCGCAACTTGCGTCGGGTTGCCTTCGAAGCCTCCCTCCAGCTCGGCCGCGACCCCCGAAGCCTGCTCTCGAGCGACCAGGCGGCAGATCTCTTCAGGGACTACCTGGAGCGCGGCGAGCTGCTTCAGCTGCGCCCCCTGATCGAGCAGTTCGGGCTCCTCAGTCGGCAGAAGCTCTCGACGATGCGTCGTCTCTACCGCTTCTACCGCAGCGCGGGATACTGGGATCTCGCCGAGCAGTGCATCGCCGAGGTGTACGAGAAGACCGGGCGGGAGACGGACGGCCAGGCGCTCGAGAAGATCCGGCACGAGATCGAGCTGTTCGCGAACCCGACGCTGGTGACCGTCGACCTGGTGAGCGACGACGCGTGCGACCCGGCCGGTCCGATCGTTCACATGGTTGGTCGGGTCCTTCCCGAGACCCAGACCGGATACACCCTGCGCACGCAGTACACCGCCAAGGCGCAGGCGAAGAAGGGCCTTCCCGTCGCGGTCGTCGGTCAGTCGGGCGTCACGGATCGCGTCGTCGAAGACACCGAGCACTACCGCCACGAGGACGTCGACTACTACCTGCTCGCCGGCGGTGCCCGGAACGAGATGCTGATCGACGAGTGGCTGCGGCAGAACATCGTCGAGCTCGACCGACTCGTCAAGCGCCTGCGACCGAGCGTGCTGCACGCTCACTCCGACTTCTTCAACGCCTTGATCGTGACGGCGGTCGGCCGCGCGAACGCAATCCCCACCGTGTACGAGTCGCGCGGCTTCTGGGAGGAGTCGTGGCTCTCACGCACGATCACGGCGAACGGGTGGGCTGGCCACGAAGAGATCCTCTTCTCGGTTTACGGACGACCCGCTGCGTACGACCTGCGCAAGCACGCGGAGGAAGTTGCCCGGACGCTGCCCGATCACGTGTTCACCCTTGCTGAGGTCATGCGGGACCACATCCTGGAGTCGGGAGCCGACACGATCGCGGACGGCAGCGTGTCGATCGTTCCGAACGCCGTGGAAGCGACGAGCTTCCCGGTCCAAGAGCGTGACGACGCCCTCGCCGAGGAGGTGGGACTTCCCCAAGATGCGCTGGTCGTCGGATACATCTCGTCGATCGTGGAGTACGAGGGGATCGACACGTTGATCGAAGCGTTCCGACTTGCAAGTGCCGCGACTGATCAGCCGATGTGCCTCCTGCTTGTCGGGGACGGTGCGTTCCTTCCCACGCTTCGAGACCTTGTGGAGACGCGGGGAATCAAGAACGTGTTCTTCACGGGTCGGGTTCCGCACGAGGACGTCATCCGCTACTACGGGCTCATCGACGTGTTCGTCGTCCCCAGAAAGCCCTCGGCGGTGTCCGATCTGGTGACGCCCCTGAAGCCGTTCGAGGCGTTCTCGACGGGTCGGGCCGTAGTGCTCTCCGACGTCGGTGCCTTGCAGGAGATCGCGGACCAGTCCGGCGCCGTCGAGACCTTCCGTGCGGGCTCGACGGAGGACCTGGGCCGAAAGCTGGTCACGTTGACTGATCCGGAACGGCGCCGCGAGCTCGGCGAGCGAGCGGCACGGTGGGTCCGCAACCACCGGTCGTGGGACAGCAACGTGAACGAGTACTACCGCGTCTACAGGAAACTCGGTTACGCGGGCCCCGCGAATCTCCTCGTCGAGTCCGAGCTCGCGCTTCGTGAGCGCGGGGCCAACCCGGGAGAGCTGCTGGAGGCGTTCGTCGATGCCCCCCTGCCCCCTAACAAGGGGTGGTTCACCATTCAGGACGTCCGACAATCTGCGATCTCGGTCCTCGAGGACGGATGGCGCTTCGCGAACTTCGCACCGGTACCCGTCGCAGACCTCGACAACTGGGCCAGGTATGGGCGAGAGCACCGCTCCTGGGGATTCCACCTGCATGCGTGGGAGTTCATGGATCCGCTGATCCGAGCGTTCGACGAGACCCACGAACGTCGCTGGCTGGAGGAAGGCGTCAGGCTCGCCCGTGGATGGGTGGAGAGACACCGTGAAGCCGATGACGAGCAGGATCCCATGGCGTGGTACGACATGTCCCAGTCGTTGCGTCTGCCCCGCCTTATCGCACTCCTCCTGCGTTCGGCCCGCGACCAGGAGATGCGCGACGACGCCGTGATTCTCGCTGAGGCCGTCGCCTGGCACCTGGACGAACTGCGCCAAGACCGTGCCTTCAACCCGAACAACAACCATGGCTTCTACACGGCCGTCTCGCAGGTACATGCTGCAAAGTACGTCCCTATGCTGCCGGGCGCGTCGGCGACTGCGACCGAAGGTCGCGAGCGGTTGACGCAGATGGCGATGTCGCAGTTCGCGCACGACGGCGTACATCTCGAGCACTCGCCCGACTACCACCGAATGCTGCTCAAGTCCTTCGAGCTCGCCGTGAACGACGGCCTGATCGAGGACGACAATGTCAAGCGTCGTACCGAGAGGGCGGCGCACGTGCTTGGATGGATGGTCCAGCCCGACGGGACTCTCGTGCAGTTCGGCGACTCACCGGAGACACGAGTGGTGAGGGATGACGCCCAGTCGATCGACGCCCAGACGCTGTACATCCTCTCGGACGGTCGACGCGGATCGCGACCGTCGACGGAGCTGGCAGCGTTCCGCGAGGGCGGGTACGCGTTCGTGCGTTCACCCCAGCCAGAAGGCCCCGGGCAGCTCAGGAAGAGCGGCTATCTCGCCTTCAGCGCGGCATTCCACTCACGCGCGCACAAGCATGCGGACGATCTCAACGTAGTGTGGTTCGACCGTGGGCACCAGATCCTCACGGATGGAGGACGCTACGGCTACGGGGCACTCTTGCCGCAGGACTCTCCACAGCGGCAGGACGGCTTCTACTACGCGTCCGCCGAGCGGCAGTATGTCGAAAGCACCATGGCGCACAACACATTGATGGTGGATGGGCGAAACCACGAGCGGCGCGCGCGCACACCATACGGCAGCGGACTGGGCGAGTGCTTAGAGAGCAATGGTGTGTTCGACCTCTCGGCTCGGGTGCACCACGCCGACTACATCCACCGCCGCCGCCTCGTCTTCCGACCGGGACGTGATCTGCGATTCAAGGACTCGGTCTTCTCCCAGTCCCCAGAACCTCGCGAGTGTGTCCTCTGGTTCAACGTCTCCGGCGAGTTCGATCTGGTCGAGCTGGGTGATGAGCTCACCTTCTCCCTCACGAGAAAAGGCAGGGCGCCTTTGCGCCTGGTTGTTAGCGGGCCGGGGAGTGTGGTCGAGCCGGTTCGCGGGCAGGCCTCGCCGTTGCGAGGCTGGCGCTCGCGCCAGGATCGTTCGCTAGAACCCGCCTGGTCTTTCGGTTTCGCATTCTCGGTTGACACGAGAGCAGCCGTGGAGACACGCCTGCGCCTCCTTTGACGCGGGCCCCCGCAAGGAAGCCCTGGGGCGGCTGATCTGGCGCGGCGGGTCGCTGCGGTTCTTTCTTGGGAGAGCAGGAGGCGCCTTTCCGGTTCCTCGCCGATTTGGTGGATCGGGGCGTGAGGCCGCCCGCTGCTAGAGAGCATCCGTAAACCGGTAGTCCTCGCGGTGGCGGAGGCCGCGGGCGGCGGTGAGACTCGATGATGCCGCTGATGGCCTCGGTGGGGCCGCTATTCGCTCGGCCGGTGGTGAAGTATGCCAGGAAGTCGATCGCCGGCTTCGCTGATTCCACCCGCGGCGCGCGACTTCGGGGATCGGCAGGTGTGGCACGGGGCCAAGACCTTCTCGGCTCGCTTGCGGCCGTAGGCCAGTTCGGCCGCGCGAATGGCGGCGCGCAAGTACTGGGCGCATTGCCAGGCGAGGAAGACCTCGTCGTGCGCTTCGTCGGCTTCGAACATCCGGGCCAGCGGGCGAGTTGTCTGTCGGTGAGGTCCCTTGAGTCGCCCCGGCGTGTCCGGGGACGGGGTTTCGTGCGTCAAGCCTCGTCGGCTTGGCGTTGGCGTGAGACGCCTGGGCGACTCGTTTCCGGGCAGCGCCACGCTCGGAAGTCCGGACACCCACCCACTGCCACGGCGAGACCGTCCGCCCTATCACGGACTCGTCGCGTTCGACCGCCTCGACGTGCACGTCGGGAAGCCCGAGCAGGACGTCACAGCGAGTAAAGGGGTCCGTCAGGTGCACTCGCCAGCGGACCCCGTGCGTTGAACCACGTCGAAGTCCTCGAAATCGGTCAGTGGTTGGCGCTTCGGACCTCGACCCTACCTCCAGCCCGTCGCCCCTAGGGCCCCTTCGCCACCGGAGTGGCGAAGAGCCGCCTTTCCAAGCCTTGTGGGGCGAGTCCAAGAGTTCGTCCTTGGTACTGTTCTGTCATGAAGACACCCTCCTCCGTCTCTGTCGAAGAAATAGTCGCGGCCGCCCTGAAAGTGGGGGCAGAGCGCGTCTGCTTTCGCGTCAACGGCGAGTTCGTCTTCTGCGAGCCTTCCAACGACATGGTGCGCAGCGTCGTAGAAGAGCGCAGGCCCGAGAGGTACAAGCTCCAGCGCCAAGTCGGCAGGCGATGGGAAGATGTCTCGAAGTACGTGTCCTTGGGAACCGGCGTGATCGCGCTGGACCAATTGCGAGGTGGGGACCTCGCTGGCGTGCTGAAGGCCGACATGGGCTCACTGAAGGCAGCCGTTGAGCAGGAACCCCGGCGGTATGTCGGGGCATTGCGAAACTTCAACAGCATCGTCGCGACGAAACTCGACAAGGAGTACAACGTAGAGGTCTCCCGGCCGGCGCGCGACGCTCTCGAGTACCTTGCGACCGGCCTAGAAACTCCCCACGGGCAGTTTCTCGCGGCATCTCTCGACACCATCAACTCTCTCGTCAGCCGTTTTCCGATCTCCCGACTTCTCGACGGCAAAGATACCGAGGCCGCCCTGGACGTAGTCGACCGTCGAGTGGAGCAGAGGCCTGCCCTGTACGGCGGCGAGGCTGCGCGGGTCTCGGCGGCCGTCAACCGAGGCAAGTTGCTCAGCGCAGTGTCTCGCGCCGACGCTGCTGCGGAGTTCGCGCTCGCCCGCACGCTCGACACCAGCGACGTGATCCGCGACCTGTATGTCGACATGGGAGTCTGGACGTACTTTGACGAAGTGTCGATCGGCGCTGCTGCTCGCGACTTTCGGGCTTCAGTGCAAGCATCTATCGATGCGGGATGCGATGGTAGCGCCAAGAACCCCCTCGCGGTCGCTTTTTCCGTCGACGCTGCCTATCTCCGCATTTATGCGCCCGTGTTGTTCCACTACGCACAGCAAATGCCGGATGTCGATTACAACATCATTCTTTGCGAAGAGTTGCACGCCGCGTCGGAGGTCCTTCGCGATGTCGAGGCGTTTCGAAAAGCGCTCGCTCACGTCAATCGAGCCGGCTTGCCCGACAATGTGCGCATCCACCGGATAGAAGTCCCGGTAGAGGTCGCCGAGGCGCGCACCTTTTACGCTACGGCGCGGTTCTTTGCCGTCGATCGCCTGCTCGCGGACTATACGAGCATCTATGTCATGGACGTGGACCTCTCGACGTCCGAGGACCCGCGACCGTACCTTCGGCGAGTCGCGCATCTTCCTTTCGCCGTCCCACGTGGTCATGGATTCTTAGCGCTGTCCCCGTGGCGGCGACACATGGCGGGCAATTTCGCCGTCAACAGATCTGCGCTCGAGTCGTCCATCCTCGAGGACCTGCAACTCTACCTTGCCCACGGCCTCACACAACGCAACAGTTGGATGCTTGACCAGAATGCCTTGTTGTATGCGATCGAGCGCCACCCGGACACGTTCGTCGCGCTCGATGAATTCCGACGGCCATTCACGCAGGCTCGTTTCCGTTCGGTATGGGAAAGGAACTCTCCTGTGGCGGCGAGCTGACGTGGTCAGGGCTCTCTTAGAGGAGCGGTCCGAGTCCGCGCCGATTTCAGCCGCCTTCCTGGGCCTCGTCTCTTGGTGCTGCTACGCCCAAGAGGGCCGGATCGTCACGGGTTCCGAGTTGACACCCGCGACGACGTCACCGGAGCGGTGGTAGGCCCTAATGAGGTACTCACCCGGAGCGGGCAGGTTGATCGAGAACGTCGGCCCGTGCTGATACGGCACTCGTGCGACGGCGTCTCCTTCTCTCAATGCTCGCACGGCGACGTCTTCTGCCCAGGAGACCTGCGAGAAGACCTCGATGCACCGGTCCTGGATGCGCGTGACGACGGGGCGCGGTGGTGGGAACGCTCCGACGTCAATGTATGTCAATTTCCGCAGTGCGGTTGCGATCATACGGTCGCCCCTCTCCGCATCCGAGCGGTTTTGTGCATGCGCGCTCGGAGCGGAGAAGGAAAGGTTGCGATTCGTCGCCGCGACGACGTGCAGACTTGGGAGCACGGCGCGGGCCGCAGCGTAGTACCTTTCCTCGAGATCCACTTCGCTACGTCCGCTGACTCCGTGGTTCTCGATCAGCACCAATCGATCGCGCAAGCGGTATCGAGCAAGCGACTGTTGCCAACGGGCAAGGCCGCCCTTCCAGAGGATAAAGTGCTCGTCGGAGCCGAAGGGAATGTAGCGAGCGTGCGATGCGAGCATGGCGTCGAGTCCTGAGAGGATGACCTCCGCGCTCCGGGAGATGTAGCGCCCTCCCAGTTCGTAGACACCCTCCTGTTCTTCGCTGAGGTCCCAGAGTACGAGGTCAGTGTTCTCGTGGTGACGATCGAGTTGAGAGAGGAGGTCAGCGTGCAGCGTGCCGTGCAGCGCGCGGCGTTGTGCTCTGGACTCGACGTGGGCGGTATCGATAAAGCGCTCGAGGCCGGCGACATGGCCGATCAAAGGGATGAGCGACTGCCCAGAGCAACGACAGACGATCTCGAACATGTCCGGAGGGGACAGTAGCGTCCGAGCGTCCCGACGACCGAGGACAAAGGCGCGCATCAGGCGGCGCCGCCGCCGTGGGTGGACTGTGCTTCGAGACGCTGCCCGATGATCTGCAGGCTCTTGCGAGCGGCAGAGCCGTCCCCGTAGGGATTCGTCGCACGTGACATCGCCTCATAGGCCGCCGGGTCGTCGAGGAGCCGGATCACCTGGGCAGCGATATTCTCCTCGTCCGTGCCGATCAACTTGACGGTGCCAGCGGAAACAGCTTCCGGACGTTCGGTGTTCTCGCGCATGACCAGAACGGGCTTGCCCAGGCTGGGGGCTTCCTCCTGGACGCCCCCAGAGTCGGACAGGATGATGGTGCTGAGGGCCATCATGCGGGCGAACTCAGCGTAGGGGAGAGGTTCGGTCACCGTAACGTTCTCCACGCCCTCGAGCTGAGGCAGCACGGCGTCCCGCACGACGGGGTTGCGGTGAGCGGGGAGCATGATCTCCAGGTCGGGGAAGGTGTGCGCAATGCGTGCGAGCGCGCGCCCAACGCCCTCCATCGCTCCACCCCAATTCTCCCGGCGGTGCGTGGTCACGAGCAAGATTCGGCGGCCAGAGGCCGCCAGGACCTCGAGGCGGGGGTCCGTGAACGGGACTTCCTTCCCCACCATCGTCAGTAGCGCGTCGATGACCGTGTTGCCCGTGACGGCGACGGCCCCGCCGTCAACGCCCTCGGCGAGCAGGTTCGCACGGCTCGTCTCGGTGGGGGCTAGGTGCAGCGAGGCGATTTGCGAAGTGAGCTTACGGTTGGCCTCCTCGGGGAATGGGGAGTTGATGTCGTGCGAGCGCAGACCGGCCTCTACGTGAACGACGGGGATTCGTCGGTAGAACGCTGCGAGGGCGGCCGCGGTCGAGGACGAGGTATCGCCCTGGACGATCACCGCGGCCGGTCCCTCCTTTTCGAGGATTGGGTCGAGGCCTTCCATCACGCGCGCGAAGATCTGGGCGAGGGTCTGCCCGTGGCTCATGATGTTGAGGTCGTAGTCCGGAACGATCCCGAACAGTTCGTTCACCTGGTCGAGCATTTCTCGGTGCTGACCGGTGACCACGGCCACCGACTCGAAGTCGGGGCTCTCTTCGAGTGCTTTGATCAGGGGCGCGACTTTGATCGCCTCTGGTCTCGTGCCGTACACGGTCATGATGCGGGTGGTCATACGTCTCATTCCTCGTTCGTGGTCACGATGCGACCAGGTGCGCGCACGTGCCGGGGACGATAGCCGCGGCCGGGCGATTCCTCGACGTGGACGTGCGTCTCCGTCCTCTCGGCGAGCGCGTCCTCGATGATCTTCTTGGCGTCGTCGGGCTTGTCCTTCGCGATGGCCCACGCCCACTTGCGGTAGCGCAGCGCCACGTCCTCGGCCGGGCCGTCAAGCACGAGCCGGCCGTAGTTGAGCCAGATCGCGCGTGTGCACGTTTCCTCGATCGTCTGGGCAGCATGGCTGACAAGGAACACGGTGCCTGCATTGTCGCGCAGCCTGCCCATCCGGGCTTCGCTGCGTTCCCTGAATGCGGCGTCACCGGTTGCGAGCGCCTCGTCGATGAGGAGGATGTGCGGGTTGGCCGCCGTGGCGATGGCGAACCGCAGTCGTGCACCCATCCCGGACGAATACGTCTTCATCGGGAGATAGATCGACTTGCCGAGTCCCGCGAGCTCGACCACCTCGGGGATCGCCCTCTCGGTTGCCTCGGGTGACAGGCCCATGGCGAGGCACCCGAGGCGGATGTTCTGCTCTCCCGAAAGTTCAGGTACGAGCGCAGCGTTCACCCCGATGAGCACGGGAGTGCTCTCTGCGAGGACACGTCCGCGGGTGGGGCGTTCGAGTCCGGCTATGATCCGCAGCAGCGTGCTCTTTCCCGAGCCGTTCTGGCCCACGAGACCGATCTGCTCGCCCGAACGGGCGACGAACGATATCCCCGAGAGTGCTCGCACAAGCACCATGGGCTGCTGCCCGAGGAGAGTTCTTGCCGCACGCGCGAGCGGGTTCGAACGCCGACGCTCGGCCATGTCCGTCGACGGGGTCCGGTACCGCACGTGGATGTCTTGGACGGCGACCGTCGCAGACGCGAACGGGTCAAGCTCGGCCATACGTCTCCTCCCCTCGCCAGAAGACGATGAAGCCGACGAGTAGCGAGCCGAAAGCCCAGGCGCTCAGTCCCAGCCAGGTGGCGAGTTCTGGCACGACCCCATAGAGGAGCGTGTCACGGGCGGCATCGATCACCATGTACATCGGGTTCGCCTTCATGAGCCCGACGATTGCGGGGTATTCGGCGAAGCGGTCGATCGAAAAGAACACGGCAGAGCCATAAAGCCAGAAGCGCATGAAGACACTGAGGAGCTGGTTGAGATCTGGTAGTGCGGCGGCCGCGCGCGCGAACAAGAGCGCGAGGCCCGTGACGAAGATGATCTGCAGCGCGATAACAGCAGGGAAGAGTAGTGCGGCTGCTGTCCAGTTCTCGTCCGAGGGAAGCGCCACCAGAAGCAGGAACATGGCGCCGAGGATAGGGACGAGATTGAGCACCCCACGTATGACGACAGAAATGGGTAGCGATGCGCGCGGGAAGCTGAAGGCGCGGATGAGGTTGCGCCCGTTGGAGACAGACTTTGCGCCTCCAGTTACGGATTGGGTGGTGAACCGGAAGAGGAAGACGCCGACGATGAGGTAGCCGAGGAAGTTCTCGATGCCAGCCCGCGCGTCGAGCACCATCCCGAAAATCAGGAAGTAGGCCAACCCGTTCAGCATCGGGTTGATGACCAGCCACGCCTGCCCGAGGAAGGTCTCGCGCGTCCCGCTCGTCACCTTCGCGCGGGCCTCGGCCCACAGGAAGTGGCGACGATTCCACAGCTGCCCCAGGTACACCCCGAGCGGCGGACGTGCCCCGACGCGGGTGA
>VFQP010004571.1_pt1 | contig 12737 bp, 8 predicted proteins | sample 3512351 | NCBI WGS metagenome assembly VFQP01 (sample SAMN10412372, study PRJNA504923) | tailings metagenome | isolation source: Relicate 1 Philex TSF1 revegetated site | place: Philippines: Tuba, Benguet | collected 2017-08-29 | reverse complement strand
AATGGCGTAAATATGCCTACTACTTTTTCAAACAGAATTGCAGGTGGTATCGACTATATAAATACAGCCAATGCTTTAGCGGCACGTTATTACTTGATGCTTGGCAATAACGATAAAGCCCTTGAGTTGGCAAATAAAGTGGATTTGACCAAAAAATCAGAATACAAATTTGATGAACAAAGCCGTAACACTATTTATGAAACAGCTTTGAGTAATATCAACGTATATCAGCCACTCGATTTGAATATGGGGCTACCAACAGCACTAGCCCCAAGTACCGACGACAAACGTATTGATTTTTACTTTGTATCAAGAACGCCGTCGCAAGGTACATTACGAGGCAAAGGCTTTTTTACTGCTAATGCAGCTTCTATTCCTGTGTATTTGCCAGGAGAAGTTACCTTGATAAAGGCAGAGGCCTATGCCCGTAAAAATGACTTGACCAATGCCACAACGGAGTTGAATAAGGTACTTACCAAAAAGACTGATATTTGGACAATAGGAGCTGATTTGCCAGCTTATGGTGGTGCGAATACTCAGGATGCTCTTTTGAATGAAATATACAAAAACCGCCGTATAGAGCTATTTATGAGCGGATTAGAACTAGAAGATAGTCGTCGTTTTAACAGACCAGCAACAGAAAGAACACGCAATTTCTACCCGTATCCTTCAACTGAACGTCTGAACAACCCTAATACACCTGCTAATCCTAGCAATTAAGGTGTATAAGTTAAAGTATAAAGAAATACTTACTATACTTCACAACTAAACTATCTGACCTGTAGGTATAAAACCTACAGGTCTATTATATCCACTATTATTTTTTATTAAATATCTGATTAATAGACTGTTACTGAAAAACACTCAGAATTGCACGATATACACATAGTATTTACCGAGTAGTATAGTGACATACTTTGCAAAACTTCGTTTAACATGCCGATCTATACTAATTATCAATAGATTTACACAGACGTACTATTAGTCCCTTTTTAAAATTTAGCTACAAAATTTTGAAATCAATTTGTACTCCTGTATCTGTTTGTGCCTATACAAACACATCGTCTTTTCTAATTTTTAATTTTAAACAATACATACATTATGAAAAAAAAGCTACACGCTAGATTTTTTTGGCTTGTTACTTCTTTGACGCTCATTTTGATAGGACAAGACGTACACGCCCAAAATCTTCAAATCACAGGTAAGGTTAGTGCTCTATCAGATGGCAGTGCACTTCCAGGGGTCAATGTCCTAATAAAAGGAACGTCCAAAGGTACTACAACCGACTCTAAAGGAAATTACAAGATTACAGCTAGTGCCAACAACATCCTCGTATTCTCTTCGATTGGCTACATCAAACAAGAAGTCAACGTTGCATCTCAATCAGTTATCAACATTCAATTAAAAGAAACTACCGACCAGCTCGATGAAGTGGTAGTTACAGCCTTGGGACAAACACAAGAAAAGCGTGCTGTGGGCTATTCTATACAGGCTGTCAAAGCAGACGAAATCAAAAACTCAGGCGAACAAAACCTTGTAGGGGCTCTTCAAGGAAAAATTGCGGGGGCTGTTATTACTGGCTCGGGGGGTGCCCCTGGGGCTGGGGTTAATATTATTCTTCGTGGAATTACCTCGCTAAGTAGTGGTTCAGACAACCAACCCTTATTTGTAGTCGATGGTATCATTATTAGTAACTCAACCAACTCTGGTAACCCATTGCCTAGTGCGGGTTCAAACTCGCCAAGTGCCTCAGAGCAGTTTGCTAATACCAACCGTGCTGCCGACATCAACCCCGACGACGTAGAGTCTATATCGGTTCTTAAAGGCCCTGCGGCCACAGCTCTATACGGTTTGCGTGCCTCGAACGGTGCAATTATTATTACCACCAAACGAGGAAAAGCAGGCAAAATGAATATTACGGTTTCGTCTTCGGTAGGTTTTGACAACGTCAACAAAACACCTGCCTATCAAAACCGTTTTATACAAGGTCGTTTTGGTGAATTTATTGATGAAAAAGATGTAGCTACCAGAAGTATATTCCGTTCTTTTGGCCCTTCTATTATTGGTAATACTACCGACAAAATTTATGATAATCTTAAAGATTTTTATACAACGGGTTTCAGAAACAACAATAACCTAACCATTACCAAAGGTTCTGAAAAAGGCAATATCTATTTCTCATTGGGCCGTTCTTATCAAAAAGGAATTGTACCTACTACCGATTTTGGCCGTACTTCTATCAAACTTGCAGGTACATACAAGCTTAGTCAAAAATTAACGGCTTCGGCTTCGCTCAACTATATTAATTCGGGAGGAAACCGCCCTCCTTCTGGCGACAAGTCTATTTTTAGTTCGCTTTCGTATTGGCCCAATTCGTATGATGTAAACGACTATATCAATCCAAACGGTACTCAGAAGAATATTACACTTGGTGTAGTAGATAACCCAAGGTATTTGGTAGAAAAAAGCCCTCGTATCGACAATGTCGATCGTTATATCAGCGATTTGACCTTTAATTATGAATTTAATAAATGGCTTTCGGCAAAATACCAAGTTACTTACGATACTTACCACGAAACCCGCACACGTCAAGTAGATAGTACTTTCGATGTTGGCTTACAAGTAAAGGGCTTTTTTGTACGTGACAACTTAAATTATCGTGAAGTAAACTCCAATTTTTATGTAACAGCCAAAAAAGACTTCTCATCTACACTAAATGGCTCATTGATGGTCGGTAATTCAATCGTTGATAGCGAACGCCCAGACAGCTATTATGTACGTGGCGAAGGTTGGATTGCCCCATATAGTGCCAACGAAACAAGCTACCGAAACCAGCAAACTCGTCCGTATTCGCCCAATCATTACCGAATTGTCAGCTTTTTTGCCGATGCAAAATTGAATTATAAAGATTTATTGTACGTCAACCTTACTGGTCGAAACGATATGGTATCGACACTTCCAACGGCCAATAATTCATTCTTTTACCCTTCGGTAAACGTTGGTTATGTATTTACCGAATCGCTACCTAAAAATGACTGGCTCTCTTATGGTAAACTACGGGCATCGTGGGCACAAGTGGGTAAAGGAACAGACCCTTACGTAACAGGTGCTTATTATAATATTGTTGACAATTTCCCTTTCAACAACACCGTTCCGGGGTATATCCGACAAAGTACAACAGCCGACCCCAACCTAAAACCAGAAAGAACAACTTCTATTGAAATAGGTACAGAACTGCGTTTCTTAAAAAACCGTTTGATGATTGATGCTACCTACTTTACCATGGATAGCAAAGACCAAATCGTAAATGCTCCAGTTACCAATGCCTCGGGGTACTCTCGTTATTATACCAATATTGGTCTTATCCGCAACCAAGGTGTTGAATTATTGGTGAGTGGTAAGCCTATTCAAACCCCAAGCTTTACATGGGACATGTCGCTCAACTGGTCTAAAATGGAAGGTAAAGTAATAGAAATGCCCGATTACCTTCAAGAAATTGTTTATTATGACAACGGTACGTCTGCTCTCAAAATCAAACAAGGCAGTAAACTTGGCGACTTATGGGGTTATGATTATTTGCGTGCACCCGACGGCCAGGTTATTGTTCAGGCAAATGGGTTTCCGCGTGTAAGCACAACCGCAACACAAATTGGCAATGCTTTACCAAAATGGACAGCAGGTCTCAATAATTCATTTACTTATAAAGGATTAGGCGTTTCATTTTTGCTAGAATGGCGACAAGGTGGCGATGTCGTAGACCTTGCCGAAGTAAACTCAGTAAGAAATGGCGTTACAAAACTTACCGAAACTCGCTACGAACAAGTCGTATTCAATGGCGTTGTTGAACAAAAGAATGCAGATGGAACCCTTTCATACCTGCCTAATACAAAAGTAGTGTACCTCGACGATAACTATTACCGCTCTGCTACTCAGTTCTACAACTGGTCAAGATTAGTTATCCAAGACGGTTCGTGGTTTCGCCTCAGAAGTGTGAGTGTCAATTATGCTTTACCCAAAAAGCTTATAGCCAACACGGTATTCAAAGGTGGTGTTAGATTCAACTTTACTGGTACAAACTTATTCTTGAACACACCATTCCGTGGTTATGACCCCGAAGCCCTTGCTTTTGGCTCTGGCACCAACTTGATTGGATTTGTCGGTAGAAACAACCCTTCTACCCGTAGTTTTCAAGTAGGGGTTACTCTCAATTTATAGGAATGAATAGCGGTATATTAAATCAGAAAAACAATGAAAAGTATATATAAAAAATATTGTCTAGGACTCTTTGCTGCTGTAGCAGTGGGTTTTACAAGTTGCAAAGATTTTTTGGATGTCAACACCAACCCTACCCTAAAAGGCGATGTTACCATACAAGAATTATTGCCAACTGCCGAATTCTATACATCCGAAGTCAGCTATAACCAAGCTTATATTACCTGTCAGTACTCGCAGCAAATAGGTAGTAATACAGCTCCGGGGGGGCTCGACTCTCAGGAAGAAACAGAAAACAGCACAGGATGGACCAACTTCTATCTGAATGTTTTGCCTCAGCTCAACCTCGTTATTACGAAAGCCCAAACCGAAGCTGCTCCTGCTTATGTAGGTGTTGCCAAAATATTATTGGCCTACAACCTCGGAATAGCCACAACCAACTGGGAAAATATTCCTTTTTCACAAGCTGACCAGAAAAACTTTGCCCCAACCTACGATTCTCAACAAAGCGTTTATACCAATATCCAAAAACTATTGGATGAGGCCATTGTCGAGCTTCAGAAAAATACAGGCACAAAACCAAGTACCGACGACATTGTTTATAATGGCGACCTTACTAAATGGACAAAGTTGGCTTATACCTTAAAAGCTAGATTTGCAATGCACCTATCTGTCAAAAACCCAACACAGGCTGCCCAAAATGCCTTGCTTGCTCTACAGAATGGTTTTAAAAGTAACGACGACGATTTTCAGTTGACTTATAATAGCAAGAACCTTGGCCCTTGGTATAGCAGAGTGGCACTCGCCAATACAACAGGCAACTTGTCGATTACTCATAGTGCTACCCTCATCGACCTTATGAATGGCAAAAGTAATGGTGTTATTGATCCTCGCTTGGGTAAAATTGCAACCTTACGCCGCAACCAAATAACCTATAGTGGTGTTAGTCCAGGTACAGGTGGAGGCTCAAGCGTTGACCTCACCAAAGATTCATGGCATTCAGGACTTAACTCGCCTTTGCAATTTGTGACTTATGCCGAAGCCAAAGCCATCGAAGCCGAAGCTCGTTTTATTATCAATGGTGGCACAATCACTAGCAAAGGTACTACTACAGAAGGGTACAATGCGTATATAGAGATGATTCGCTCAAACATGAAAAAAATAGGTGTAAGCGATAGCGATATTAGCAAATACTTCGCCAATACTTCTATTCAAATCGGAGCAACCGAGCTAACAATGTCGCATATTCTGGCCGAAAAACTCAAAGCAATGTTTTTGATTGGCGATATATGGACGGACATCCGTCGCTATCAATATGCAATTATTCCTGCTCCTGCCAACCTCAATGTTGACTTACAAGGGCTAAGAATCCAACGGATGATATATCCTGCATCAGAAACATCACGCAATTCGGCCAATGCAAAACTTAATACCAAGCTGTTCAACGAACCTATGTGGATGTTTAGTAAATAATTTTAACACGTTTTTACTTTCTTAAAAATATGAAAACAAAATCAATATTATCGGGCTTCATGATGCTACTTGTATTGGCTATGAGCTCTTGCTATAAAGAAGATTCAATTATCGAGGATATTATTACCTCAAAAGGAAAGGTAGCCCAAATTGCCGTAGTGTGGGTGGGTACTACCCGCTTAACCACAACAGGTAGTGCCATTACAAGCGTAACCGTTGCGGCAGGTAGCTCGGTCAACTATACCATAGAATATACCACCGAAACACCCGTTAAGGAGTTTAAGGTATATACAGCGGCTACTAGCACAGGTACACAAACCTTGCTAACTACTGTACCCGCTAGCAATGCCAAATACGATACAGCTCTTCGCAATTATGTTGTGACAATTCCTGTGAAAGCCTCAGATACCAAAGGAGCGAGTGTATTATATTTTGCTGAGATTGTAACAGAAAATGGCTTAGCTTCTGCCCAAAAAAGTGTTACAATTCGTACAACACCATAATATAATTACCCACGAAATCCCAAATTTAGTGAATGGTAGTTGAGCGAATGTGCGATTATTTTTGAATATGATTTGCACCTAAAGATGTGTCGTGCTGATATTGAACATGAAAAAAGGCGTTTGAAAAACTAATTTCGAACGCCTTTTCATGAATATCCACTAAATTTCTATCACTTGAGCAAATTATAAGCCTGTTCACTTAACAACCTTATGAATCACCACAAACACCAATAGGTGTTCTCTTTTAATATTACCTACAATTCGGGATGACTCATATTTCATTTATTATACTATTTTTCAACAGCGAATGGTATTGTCAAGAGCATTTTCATTAAAAAAACAACATTCCAATACCACCTAACCACCGATTATCAGTATCTTAAACAAGATTTATACTTTATTCTACTGTTACAGATTTTGCTAGATTACGGGGTTGATCGACATTACAACCTCGTAAAACAGCAATATGATACGAAAGCAACTGCAACGGAATTACTGAAACCAACGGAATCAAAGCCTCGTGCATTGCTGGGATTTCTATAACATAATCGGCCATAGTTGGAATAAGCTTATCGCCTTCTGTTACAATAGCAATTACCTGTCCTTTTCTTGCTTTTACTTCCTGAATATTAGATACTACTTTTTCGTAAGAACTATCTTTGGTAGCAATAAATACCACTGGCATTTCGGCATCGATCAAGGCAATAGGGCCATGCTTCATTTCTGCGGCAGGGTATCCTTCGGCATGAATATAAGAAATCTCTTTTAGCTTCAATGCACCTTCCAAGGCAACAGGAAAGTTGTAGCCACGACCTAAATAAATAAAATTGCGAGCATCTTTAAATTTCTCGGCAATGCCTTTTATTTTCTCATCGTTCTGTAATACTTTTTCTATTTTCGATGGAATACGCTCTAGCTCAAACAATAGTCGTCGGAAAGTATCTTCGTGTAAAGTTCCTTTTTTGCGAGCTACCGAAATAGCCATTTGTGTTAACACTACTACTTGAGCCGTAAAAGCTTTGGTAGATGCCACCCCAATTTCGGGGCCAGCATGAGTATACGCTCCTGCATGAGTAGCACGTGGAATCGACGAACCTACCACATTACAAACCCCAATAATTGTTGCACCCTTTGACTTGGCCAGCTCAATAGCCGCTAAAGTATCGGCCGTTTCGCCAGATTGCGAAATTGCAATCACAAAGTCACCTTCTTTAATGATAGGATTGCGGTATCTAAACTCCGAAGCATATTCTACCTCAACATTAATACGTGCCAGCTCCTCAAAAATATATTCGGCTACCAAGCCAGCGTGCCAAGAAGTACCACAAGCCACAATAACAATGCGTTTTGCCTTGGCTAGTTTGTCGATATATTCTCTCAAACCTCCCAATACTAAATGCCCGCTATCGGCATTTACACGCCCACGCAAACAATCAGCAACTGAGCGAGGTTGTTCAAAAATTTCTTTGAGCATAAAGTGGTCAAAACCACCTTTTTCGATAGCCTCCAACTCCAACTCAACTGTTTGAATATAAGGAGATTGCAAATCGTTATCAATATTTTTTACGGTTAGCTCTCCATCTCTTACTACAGCAATTTCGTAGTCGTTGAGATAAATCATTTCATGGGTATATTCAATGATGGGAGTAGCATCAGAAGCAAAGAAAAATTCGCCTTCACCTACACCAATCACCAATGGAGAGCCTTTACGAGCAGCAATTAATTGGTTAGGGGCGGTAACATCCATGATAGCGATAGCATAAGCCCCCACTACCTCTTTCATAGCCAAACGCACTGCCTCTTCCAGCAAGCAACCTGTATTTACCTGAATATCCTCAATAAAATGGATGAAAACCTCCGAGTCGGTATCTGAGTGGAATACATGCCCTTTTTTCATCAAGTTTTTCTTAATTGAGCTATAATTTTCAATAATTCCATTGTGAATAATAGCCAAATTACCACTTGCCGAATAATGAGGGTGAGCATTTCTATCATTAGGTTCGCCATGTGTAGCCCATCGGGTATGCCCAATCCCAATTGTACTACTCAAGTTTTCGGAAGCGATGGTTTCTTCTAAGTCTTTTACCTTTCCTTTTTTCTTATAAACATTCAAAGCACCATTAAGTAGGGCAATGCCTGCACTATCATAACCACGGTATTCCAAACGTTTCAATCCTTTTATGATTAAAGGAGCAGCTTCGCGATGCCCAACATAGGCTACAATTCCACACATAGTATTCTGAGTTTCTGTTTTGATTATTGCTTATCAATAAGGATTAGTCTTATTTTATTTTGTAAAAATAATCAAATTGCCCAAACCTTAGCATATTTACCGAAAAATAAACGGCAATATATTACTGCAAAAATAAAGCGGAGAATCCAAAATATGAATTCTCCGCTTTATTTTATCTTTATGAAAGTTATGCTTCTAAGAAAGGAACAGCCAACTAAGGCAACTCACACGATATGTTATTTAGAAACATAAGTATAATATACTTTCAATTTTATTTTTCGGCTATCAAAAATAGCACTTGAATGCTCTGCTGAAATAAGTCTCGAACTTGACAGTACGGTTCTGGCTGTTGCAGAGCTCGAAGCCAATCCAATCCAGGTTGGTGTTACGATCCAGCCATTATTAGGATTTCTTCCTGAAATAATATTCTGAACGGCACTCGTTACATTAAAAGTAAAAGTATTGGTTTTGGCAGCATAAGTACAAATCTGAGTTTCGCTATTCAAGAATGAGAATATATTGCTTTTGCGAATGGGTCTATTGGCACCATTATCCTCGATCGCAATAAGCTCTTTGGTACGTACAAATCCAGGAACGGTAGCATCAGGTTCAAATACCAGTTCGGCTTTATTGATAGCAACATCCTTATTGTTTTTCAGCTTCAACAAACTTGGAAAACGTACTTTCATAGCCAAGCCTGTACCATTATCTACAAAAACTTTATAGTTAGCTTCGTTAGCAGGCAAAATATCGGCAGCATTCACCAATTTAGACAAAGCACCTGCACGTTTGGTAGTTACTTTGGTAAACCTTGCATTCTGTTCGCCAGTAGCAGTTGTACCATTAGCAAGATAAAAAGACAAAGCTTTGCTGGTAGTTACTGTGGTATCGACACCGCTTTTAGGATAAGTATAAGTATAGTGATAAAACAACTTTAGCTCACTATTATACGTTGAAAAGCCTAGTATAGCCGCATTATTGGCACTTTCGCTTACAACAACCAAACCTTTGATAATGTCCTTAAACTTATCATAAACGATAGCCGAAGCACTTTCTTTGTTTCTTAAAGCAAATATTTCGTTGGCTACACTTTTTGAAATTGGTATTTTTACGATAGCATATTTACCTGTATCTGCACTTGCATAAGGGTCACGAATAGGATGCAAACTACTCATCGTTAATGTTCCGATAGGTGTAGCATCATAAGCAGGCAATTCGCTATTGACATTATAAACAGTACTTACGCTTGGCGTAGCAGTACTTTTTACTCGGTACACCTTATAAGTCTGAGCCTTGTTGGTATCGCCAGAGACAAAACGACAATGCAAATGCAACGACAATGAATCGGCCGTTTCAATAATCGAAGTCTTGTAGGCTTTTGTACCCAATGTATCTATTTTGAGGGTATCAGCATTAGAAACCTGAAAAAAGGCTTTTGCACTTATATCGCCCATTTCGGGGTGGTTAGTATTACCTACAAATACCAATGAAGTACCCGAAGATTGCAAAGAATCTAACTGAATAGTTGACGAATTAACCGCGAGTGTATCGGTAAATAGCACCCCAATATCTTGGCCAAAAATTTCTGACCCGATTTCCTCAGGGTCGTCACACGCAAAAAACAAGGTACTTAACAACACAACCCAAAGGTTACGCACTTGCCAAATCTGTGTAAAGGTTGTAGTAGCTGTCGATATTTTCTTCAGGAACAAACTCGATTTTTTTGTCTGGTAATTCATCAAAAATTGCGTTAAATTTCTCCGTAACTTCTTCTTCTGAGGTAATCACAATATCTGCATATTCTGCACCAATTTTGATAAAGCCAGCATAGTCGGCAGTTTGTAAACTATCCAACATATTATCTTCAATATCCATTAATTTTACTTTTTCGTACAAACCATCTACGTCAAATTTGTGAGAAAAAGCACTATTGTATACCGAAAATACGACTTTAGCATCTTTGAACATGGGGTCGTTCTTATAAGTTGTTTTTAAATACAACGGTACAAGAGCCGTCATCCAATCATTGCAATGCACTATATCGGGCGACCACCCTAATTTCTTTACGGTTTCTAACGAGCCTTTGCAAAAGAATATTGCTCGCTCGTCATTATCCGAATAAAAGTTGTCTTCTTTGTCTGTAAAAACAGTCTTTCTTTGAAAGTAATCTTCGTTGTCAATAAAATACACTTGCAACTTTGCGGCAGGCAAACTTGCTACCTTAATAGTCACAGGCTTATCATCATCACCTACTGGAACGGTGAAGCCTGATAATCTTACAACCTCGTGAAGACGGTTTTTACGTTCATTAATCAACCCGAATCTTGGCACTAAGATTCTGATTTCCATACCTTTTTCCTGCATGGCTGCTGGTAATTTTCTAACAAAATCAGCAACTTGAGTTGTAGAAAGAAATGGGTCAACTTCGCTGGCAACGTAAAGGATACGCAATTTAGACATTGTTGTCGTAGTTAGGAGCTTAGTAGTTGTTAAAAAGTGTTAATCGGAGGAAAATTCTACAGGCTAAGTTCATGGCTTTATAAATGTATATTATAAATCCTTACTTAGCTTAATCAATAATCCGAACGATTAACTCAAACCAAAAACAAGCAGGGATTTCCAAAAAATTATGCAAAAATATAAAAAAAATACGGAAATTCCACAATCATTTTGCGAAGAATGTAAACTAAGCGTGTAGTTTTGGGGAAATTTTCATTTTATCTGGCTTATTTCTTCACTCGCTTAGGGTGATTACTCTATCAATATAGAGAAGCTAATTAAAACATAACCACCATGTTGATATTTCATAGCATTGTTGCTCTTCAGCAATACCTCGATGAACAACGAAAAAAAGGGCTTACGATAGGTTTTGTACCAACTATGGGTGCTTTACACCAAGGGCATATCTCATTAATCAATACTGCCAAGCACAATAATGACCTTGCCGTTTGTAGTATTTTTGTTAATCCTACACAATTCAACAATGCTCATGACCTTGCGGTGTACCCTCGTACCCTCGATGCCGACAGTGCTATGCTCGAAGCTGTAGGCTGCGATATTGTATTTGCTCCTTCGGCCGAAGAAATGTACCCTAAACCTACTTCACTCAAGTTTGACTTTGGTGATTTGGAACGTGTCATGGAAGGGCAGTTCAGGCCCGGACACTTCAATGGCGTTGGTATTGTGGTATCAAAGCTTTTCCATATTGTACAACCTAACAAGGCTTATTTTGGACAAAAAGACCTTCAACAATGTGCTATTATTAACTGCTTGGTACAAGATTTGAATTTTGATTTGGAACTAGTAATTTGCCCAACTCAACGAGAAAACGACGGCTTGGCGATGTCGTCACGCAATCGAAACCTTAGTCCAGAACAAAGAGCCCTCGCTCCTACGCTTTATGCCTGCCTACAACAAGCCAAAACACAACTTTTGGACAATATCGACATAGCTACGGTAAAAGAAAATCTTGCTAATCAGCTTGATGTTATAGCAGGTATTGAGCTCGAATATTTTGAAATTGCTGATTTTGAAACTTTACAACCCCTTTCTGGCGTTTTGAGCCAGAGGGCTTTGCCTACTAAAACGGCATTATGTATAGCTGCATTTTTAGGAAAAACTCGACTAATAGACAATCTCATTATTACGCATAGCTAGGCAAACTTGAATATCCTCAATTGTGTATGTGAGAACTATTGGCGTATCTTTGCAAAAGTTTTTCGTTGCAATTCCCTTTTAGGATTGGTAGTATTGAACAAGCAAGATTTGTTCAAAAGCGTAATTATTCAAACATTCAAACAGGAAGTCATGTTTATTCATGTCATGAAATCAAAACTCCACCGTGTTAAAATTACACAAGCGGAGTTAAATTATGTAGGTAGTGTAACCATCGACGAAGACCTCATGGACGCTGCTGGACTCATTGAAAATGAAAAAGTTCAAATTGTCAATAATAACAATGGCGAGCGATTTGAAACATACGTCATTAAAGGAGAAAGAGGGTCGGGTACGGTTTGCCTCAATGGTGCTGCAGCTCGTAGAGCTCAGGTTGGTGATATTGCTATTATTATTGCTTACGCAATAATGACACCAGATGAAGCCAAAACGCATCAGCCAAAACTGGTTTTTCCAGACCATAACAACAAACTGGTAAGTTAATTGAGTAGATTTTGGCTACAAAAATTTGGACAATGGACTGGTTTCATTGTCCATTTATTTTTCTCTGAATTCAATTATATTTGCTACACACGTTGCCTTGCCTGCCAAAGGCATTATCCTAATCAAATCTATGAAAAATGTTATTAAGTATGTAATTT
>VFQP010004570.1_pt1 | contig 12737 bp, 18 predicted proteins | sample 3512351 | NCBI WGS metagenome assembly VFQP01 (sample SAMN10412372, study PRJNA504923) | tailings metagenome | isolation source: Relicate 1 Philex TSF1 revegetated site | place: Philippines: Tuba, Benguet | collected 2017-08-29 | reverse complement strand
TCGAGCTGACGCGCGCCTCCGAGCACACGCCGTCACTGCAGCGCCAGGCTTCGGCAATCTTCACCGCCATCGTGGAAGGTCGCCGCACGCCGGCCCAGCATCGCCAGCCGACGCGCGACGATTACGACCAGCTCGCCATGCAGCTCGCCAAGCGCGGCTGGAGTCCCATCGATCTGCAGCTCTTCTCCGACGCCCGCTCGCTCGCGCGCGCCGCGCCGGATCGGGTGTGCAAGATGGTGCAGGACTGGTTCGCCGCCCAGCTCGCTGTCGGCGACGAGGAAGTGCAGGTGCGCCTGCTCATCGAGGCCCTGAAGCCCGTCGTCGCCGGCTAGTCGGGCAACGCCAGGCGCGGGCGAATGCGGCGGCCGCTTTCTGGCCGCTCCAACGGTATCTAAGTCAACACCATGCAGACGACTGCCCAGAAACTTGCCAATCCGACCCGCTTCATGTCGCTGAGCGGAACTCTGTTGCCCTGGGTCGGTGGCCTCGCGGCTGCGCTCATCGCTGTCGGCCTGTTTCTCGCGTTCTTCTCGGCGCCGCCCGACTACCAGCAGGGCCAGACCGTCAAGATCATGTTCATTCACGTGCCCTCTGCGTGGCTGGCCATGGGCATCTATCTGATGGTCGCCATTTCGAGCTTCGGGCTCCTGGTTTTTCGCCACCCCCTCGCCGATGTTTCAGCGAAGGCGGCCGTACCGCTCGGCGCGGCGTTCACTTTCCTCGCACTCGTTACGGGCGCGCTTTGGGGGCGGCCGATGTGGGGCGCCTATTGGGTGTGGGACGCGCGGCTGACGTCAGTGCTCATCCTCTTCTTCCTTTATCTCGGGCTGATGGCGCTTCGCTCGTCGCTCGACGATGAATCACTCGCCGGCAAGCTGACAGCGATCCTCGCCCTCGTCGGCGTCGTCCTCCTGCCGATCATCAAGTTCTCCGTCGACTGGTGGAACACGCTGCATCAGCCCGCGAGCGTGCTGCGCATTGGCGGCCCGAGCATTCACACCTCGATCCTGGTGCCTCTGCTCGTCATGGCGGGAGGCTTCTTTCTCGCATACATCGCCATGCATCTGATGGCCATGCGCAATGAGATCCTGCGCCGCCGCGTGAAGGCGTTGACGCTCGCCGAGGTGAGCCGCGCGGGCGCAGGCGTCCCTGCCGGCGCGAAAGGCTGACCGCCATGGATCTCGGCCCGCACGCAGCCTTCATCATCGCCTCCTACGCGGTCGTCGCCGCGGTCATGATCGGGTTCCTCGCATGGCTCGTTTTCGACGGCCGCCGCCAGCAGCGCGCGCTCGATGCGCTCGAGGCACGTGGCGTGCGCCGCCGTTCGCGCGTTGAGGATGATGGGCGATGACGGATCACATCTCGCAAGCGCCACCAGCGCCGCGCAGCAGGCGATCCCTGCTGATCCTGGCGCCGCTCCTGCTCTTCGGTGCCATGGCGGTGATGTTCGCCTTCGCGCTGACCAAGGGCGATCCCGCGAAGCTCCCCTCTGCCTTGATCGGCAGGCCGGCGCCTGCTCTCGGATTGTCGCCGATCGAAGGCCTGCAAGATGGCCCGCGCGCCATACCGCTGCTCACCTCCGAGCTGCTGCAGAAGGGCGACGTGACGGTCGTCAACTTCTGGGCCTCGTGGTGCGGCCCCTGCATCGAAGAGCACCCGCTGCTCATCGAGCTCGAGCAGAAGGCGAAAGTGCGCGTGGTCGGCGTCAACTACAAGGATGCTGCTGCCAATGCGCGCCGCTTTCTCGGCCGCTATGGCAATCCCTTTGCCGCAGTCGGCGCCGACACGACCGGCCGCACGGCCATCGAGTGGGGCGTCTATGGGATGCCCGAGACGTTCATCCTCGATGGCCAGGGCCGCATTGCCTACAAGCACGTCGGCGCGATCACGCGCGACGCGCTCGAGCGCACGATCCTGCCGACGATCACGCGGTTGAAGGCTGAGAAGCCGCGGTCCTAACCGTCCAACTGCCGGCACCAGCCGACGCACCAGTCGACGCGGATGTCGGGGCGCAGTTCGGAGCCAGCCCTTCCAAGTTTCGGTAGTTTCCCTGATTCACGTTCATTCCCGGCTCTTCATACTCGGCATCGTACGAGCGGCCTCGATCACATCGGGCCGATTGATGCTGAATGAGCAAAGAGAAGCGCCATGCCCTCCTTGGAGCAAGTCATCGTCTGGATCGTGGTCGGAGCGATTGGCGGAACTCTCGCGAGCCGGCTCGTCACGTGGGAGCGCGGTGGCTTTGGCCGCTGGCATAACCTGGGCCTCGGCCTCGCGGGCGCCGTGGTCGGCGGCTTCCTCTTCTGGCTCTTTGGCTTGTTCCAGGGGCTCGCGAAGTACGCGATCTCACTGCGCGATATCCTGGCTGCAGCGATCGGATCCCTGATCGTGCTCGGCGTGTACTGGTACTTCCAGCATCACAAGCAAGCACCATAAGCGCAGTCAGCGCAGCGGCCCGATCGCGAACCCCCGTCACTTGCAATTCGTGGCGACCGCCTGGAGCGCCTGGGAAATGCCGGCGAGCGAGTAGGTATCGGTCGTCGTCGTGCCGCGCTCGGAGGTGCCGACAACGGTCACGGTCGAACCCTTGCGCATGGCATCGAGAAGCTTCAACTCGTCGCCCGCATCGGCGACGTAGGCACGATCACCGTGCACGAAGAGCTTGAAGCTCGTGTTGCCGACCGCCAGCGTCACATCGCTGCCGTTGCGCAACGGATAGCCGACGCGCACGCTGACTTCGGCTTTGACGCCGTCCTTCGGCCAGCTCGAGACATAGATGAAGGCGGGGCTGCGCTTGGCGCTGGTCGGCTCCTGCTTGGTCGGCTGCGCAGTCGCAAAGCACAGCAGGCTTCCGCCGTCGCCATGCGAGAAGGCCGTCCAGCTCGAGAATGTGCCGATGGCCTTGATGTTCTGCGCAAGCGCGATGCTGCCGGCAAGCGCCACGACCGCCACCGCAGCGGCGGCGCGCAACGTGACGGCGCGCGTCCATCCCCGATGAGACATGAGCCTGCAAATCTCCATTCTCGTGCGGCGCCCTACCGGCACACTACGTCCGCCGACCGATTATTGTTCCCCACGACGGACGACGCGTCCGCCTTGCACATGCGGCTCGGGGCCGTCTGTCGGCCCGCCCTCACCCACCGGCCGCGCCGCGAATCGGCCGAGCGAACGTACGCGATCATACATGACGATGGCCCCCGCCATGGCCACGTTGATACAGAACGTGGTCGGTATTTTGACGGTGTAGTCGCAACGCGCAAGCATCTGAGGCGAAAGGGATCCGCGCTCCGGTCCGAGCACGTAGGCAGCGCGCAGCGGATGGCGGAAGCTCGGGAGGTCGATGGCATCCTCGATCAGCTCGATGCCGACGAGCTTGCAGCCTTGCGGCAACGCCATGTCCTCGAGGCTTGCCCAGTTGTAGTGTGGGAGATGCTGGAGGCCCTTCGAAGTATCTGCCGCGGCCTCGCGCGCCTGATAGGTGGCGCCGACGGTGAACGTGAAGCTCGCGCCGAAGCCGTGCGCCGAGCGCATGAGGTTGCCGACGTTGAGGCTTTTGGATATGCGCTCGGCACCAATAGCGAAATAGCCGCGGTTGACGGGCTGAGCAGGCGTCGTACTCATGTTACGGGCGCTCCCGGGCGCACATTTCGACTGTTCAAGGATGAGGTGTCACATGAAGGCCGCCCTGTGCAAGACGCTCGACGGCCCTGAGGCCATCGTGATCGAGGAGATCGCGGACCCGGTGCCCGGTCCCGAGGAGGTCGTGGTCCGCGTCCACGCGGCGGCCCTCAACTTCCTCGACACGCTGATCACGCGAGGCAAGTACCAGTTCAAGCCGGATCTTCCCTTCTCGCCGGCGGCCGAGATCGCCGGCGTCGTGGAGACCGTGGGCGCCAATGTACGCGATCTGAAACCCGACCAGCGCGTCTGCGGCTACATTGCCTGGGGCGGGGCGCGCGAGAAAGTCGCGGTGCCGGCCAAGCTCATGATCCCGATCCCCGACGGCGTCAGCGATGCCGCTGCGGCCGGTATCAGCGTGACGTACGGCACGGCCATGCACGGCCTCAAGGACCGCGGCGGTCTGAAGGCCGGCGAGAGCGTGGCCGTGCTCGGCGCCTCGGGTGGTGCAGGTCTCGCTGCCGTCGAGATTGCCAAGCTCATGGGTGCGCGCGTGATCGCCGTCGCCTCGAACTCTGAGAAGCTCGCCATCTGCCGCGAGCACGGCGCCGACGAGCTGCTGAACTACACAAGCTCCGATCTCAAGACGGGCCTGCGCGAGCTGACCGGCGGCAAGGGCGTCGACGTCGTTTATGACTGCGTCGGCGGCGACTACTCCGAGGCGGCGCTGCGCTCGATCGCCTGGGGCGGACGGCTGCTCGTGATCGGCTTTGCGGCAGGCGCAATCCCGAAGATCCCACTCAATCTCTTCCTGCTCAAGAATGCCGCTGCGATCGGCGTCTTCTGGGGCGAGATGATCATGCGCGAACCGGAGCAGCACCGCGCCAACATGATCGAGGTTCTGGACTGGTGCGCGAAAGGCCGCCTCAAACCACACGTCCACGCGACCTATCCTCTCGCCCGTATCGGCGAGGCGATCACCGCCCTCGACAAGCGTCAGGTCACGGGAAAGCTGATCGTCGAGATCTGAAGCTCGGATCTGCGCCGCGAGGCGTACTGGCCTCATAAGAACCTTGCTAGTGTAGCCATCGCCGCGAGGTCTCGCGGCATCCAACTCCCCTGCGCACCGCGGCGGCCATACCCGCCCACGCCTCACCCCATCACGTGGCGGGCCTCTCATGACTGCGGACATTCTGCTCATCGTCGCCGGCGCCTTCGCCGGTGGGTTCGTCAACGGACTCACGGGCTTCGGCACGGGCATGACGGCGCTCGTGCTCTGGCTGCACGCGCTCCCTGTCACGGTCGCGGCCACGCTGGTGCTCGTCTGCTCGGTGGTCGCGCAGTTGCAGTCGCTCCCGTCGATCTGGCATGCGCTCGACTGGCGTCGCCTCGCGCCTTTCCTGATCGGCGGCCTGATCGGCATTCCGCTCGGGACATGGCTGCTCGTTATGATTTCCGTGCAGACCGTGAAGCTCGGCGTCGGCATCGTCGTCACCACCTATTGCACGATCATGCTGCTCGGCAGCTTCCGCCCGACAGTCCATTGGGGTGGGCGCGTCGCGGACGGCATGATCGGTCTCGCGGGCGGTATCCTCGGCGGCCTCGCGGGCCTTTCCGGCGCACTGCCGACGATGTGGGCGAGCCTGCGCAATTGGAGCAAGGACGCGCGCCGCGCCATCTTCCAGGGCTTCAATCTGACGATCCTGACCGTTTCACTGATGGCGCACGCCGCGGCGGGCCTCGTGACGGCGGAACTCGGTCGCGCCGCGCTTTTCGCGCTGCCCGGCACGCTGATCGGCGCCTTCATCGGCCAGCGCATCTACCGCCGCCTGGATGATCACCGCTATGATCGCCTCGTGCTCGCCATCCTGCTCGTCGCCGGCGTCACGCTGCTCTGGTCGAGTCTCTAGAAGCGTCTTCAGCGGGCGGCAGCCGCGGCTTCCGCAGGTTGTTCGGGCGACTGATCCCCGCGCGGATCGAGCTCGAACACGGCCGGTGTCGTCTTCGGCACCACGACGAACGGCTCTCTGCGGGCCGTCGGCAGCTTCGGGCGCACCTGGACGCGCAGCAGCATGACGACGGCAATGCTCGCATGAGCGATCGCCGTGTGCAGGAAGAGGCCGCCATACCCGACTGAGTGCATGATTGCGGAAGCCATCATCGGCCCGAGGATTGCGCCCGCAGAGAACACGAGCAGCAAGCCGCTCGAGACTTCGACGGCGCGCTTCCTGTGCACGAGATCGTTCGCGTGGGCGACGCACAGCGTGTAGACCGTGAACGCCATGGAGCCATAGAGAGCGCCGAGCAGGAACAGCACCGCCGCGCCACTGTTCGCCATCAGATAGAGCGACGCGCCGCCCGCAGCAGCTATTGCACACACGACAATGCCGACCGCACGCCGGCCGAGCTGATCCGAGAGGCGCCCGATCGGCCACTGGCTGATGGCCCCACCCAGCACGCACAGCGACATGAACAGCGCTGTATCGCGCACCGAGAGGCCCGCGCCCTGAGCGAAAAGTGGTGAGAATGTCCAGAAGCCCGAGTTGACGATGCCCGCCGCAAAGCAGCCGAACACCGCCGCTGGCGACACCGTGATCAACCATCCGAGCCGCATCTTTGCCGTCGGTGGCGGCTGCGGGGCGCTGCGCGGCGTCAACGCGATCGGAACGGCCGCGAGCGAATAGAGAATAGCGACGAGCGAGAAAAGCTCGAAGCTCGACGGCTGCCCGACGGACACCAGCAGCATTCCGCCGGTCACGACCGTGAGGTTGGTCATGGCATAGGCGCCGAGCACACGCCCGCGCGTCTCCGGCTGCGAGGCTCCGGTCAGCCAGCTCTCGATGATCATGAAGAGCCCCGCGAATACGAGGCCGTTCAGCGCGCGCAGGATCCACCAGACGGGCGCTACCGTGAATATGGCATGAGCGAGCGGTGTGATCGTCGCCAAGGCCGTCAGCGCGGCGAACGCGCGAATATGCCCGACGGTCGCGATCACGCGCGGCCAGAGCAGGCAGCCGATCATCAAGCCCGCAAAATGGAACGAGCCCATCACGCCGATGTCAAAGGACGAGAAGTGCTCGATATTGGCGCGGATTGGTATGAGCACGCCGAACAGGCCATTGCCCATCATCAGGATCGAAGCGCTGAGCAATAGTGCCGTCACCGGCCGGAGAAGTCCGGTCATCACATATCCTAGTTTTTTGGAAACCCGTGCGCGCTCAGGCGCTCGTTGGCCCGGCCGAAAGCTTCTTCAGAAGGCGCATGGCATCACGCAAGATCTCTGCGTGATCGAAGGCGAGGTCCTCCTTGCGCCAATTCTCCACCCATTCCGCAGCAGCGGCATCGTCACCAGCAACCGCCTTGGGCGAGCGCACACGCGTCAGGTAGGCGACCGCAGCCGTATGAAAGCGCGAGTCGCGCTTCGGATCGGAGTAGACGCCGACGAGATGCAGTGTGCCGGCCTTGACGCCGGTCTCTTCCATGAGCTCTCGCCGGCACGCATCTTCGACTTTCTCGCCGACATCGACGAACCCGCCCGGCAGCGCGTAGTGCCCGACGAAGGGCGGGTTCTTGCGTCGGATGAGCAGCACGCGTCCCTTGGCATCGACGGCGACGCAATCGGTCGTCAGCCGTGGCGTTACAGGCTTGGGCATGTAGTTGATCTCAATGGCTGTGCGGCTTGGCTTTGTCGAAGGCGGCCTTCTGCTCGGCCGAAGCTTCCTTCTGATACTTTGCCTGCCAATCCTTGTAGGGCATCCCGTAGACGATCTCGCGCGCCTCATCCTTGCTGATCTCGTTCCCGGAGGCCTTCGCCGCCTCCTGGTACCAGTTCGAGAGACAGTTGCGGCAGAAGCCCGCGAGGTTCATGAGGTCGATGTTCTGCACGTCCGTACGCGTGCGCAGGTGCTCGACGAGCCGGCGGAATGCGGCCGCTTCGAGCTCGGTGGTCGTCGCCTTGTCGAACTTTGCCATGGCTCGCTTCTCCTGTAGCCCGCGGACCGCTTCAAAGGCGGTCGAGATTGAGGTCCGGCCGTCCCTTCAACGCATGAACAAGCGCAACGATCCGCTCTGCCCATTGCTGCTGGCCTTGGGCGTCGCGGATCAGATCCTGGCGTATCTCGATGAGCGCATTCGGAAGCCCGCGCGCCGTCGCGTGCTGCCAGAGGCAATCACCCTCGAGGCTGCCCTTGTAGGGCTCGTTGTCGCCGACAATGAGACCGCCATCGGCATTGAAATAGTCGATCATAGGCGCCGAAAGCCGCGCGTCGCGATCCCAGAGAATGCCGACGTGCCACGGGCGCGGCACGCCCTTCCAGCTTTCAGTAAAACTGTGGATCGAAATGATGGCAGGCGGCACGCCTGCGGCAATGCAACGCTGGATCACGGCCTCGATCGTATTGTGATAGGGCCGGTAGTAGCGCGCCGTGCGGCGCTCCCGCTCGGCCGCATCGAGGTGGCGGTTCCCCGGGATCACGGCGCCATCCGAGAGCCGCATGATCATCGTCGGATCATCAGCGCCGCGATTGGGATCGATGAGCAGTCGCGAGAAGCGCGTCAGCACGGCCGGCACGTCGAGTGCTGCGGCAAGCGCGCGCGTCACGGCTGCCGCACCGATGTCATAGGCAATATGGCGGCGGAGCTGCGGTTCCGGCAGGCCGAGCGTGCCGTATTCCGGCGGGAAAGCATTGCCGGCATGATCGCAGAGCACGATCAGCCCCGCGTCCGCGCGACCGGGCACGACGGCGAAGCTCTCGGCCTCGACGGCTGCAATCCTGGCGCCCGCATCGGGCGGTTGTTCGGTGGCATCTCGCATGGCCCGGCACTCTAATGCCAAGCCACGTCCAAAGCGACCCGGCGCTGTGTCACGTGCAGCCGGAGAACCCGTCGGCCGTCATCTTGGCTTCATAGGGCTGGGTCACGGCGCCGCCGACGGTCAGGCCGGGCTTCACGGCTGCCCAGTCCTCGGGCTTCAGGATGATGAACCAGCCCTTGTCATAGGGGTCGGTGTTGGCGAGCGTCGGGTCGGCGACGAGCGCGTCGTTGATCGCGACCACCTCACCTGCCGCGGCAGATTTCGCCGGTCCCACCCACTTGCCGCTCTCGACAGTCGCGCAGCTCTTGCCGGCATCGACCTTGCGCCCGACCTTCTTCGGCGTAAAGGCGACAAGCTGGCCGGCCATGGCCGTCGCGACCGTGGTCATACCGACCTTTACGGTGCCGTCGCCCTGCTCCTGGAACCAGATGTGGTTGTCCACGTCGTAGAGAAGGTGGTCGGGGAGGTTGCAGCCGTTCACGACGGGCATCTCAGATCTCCGGCAATGCTTGAGCGTCACCGCTCGTTATTCTCAGGTTACGTCGCCGAGGCAAGGCTCAATGTCCGACCGCGCGCAGTGGCCGCGACGAGCAGCAGAATTCGCCGAGCCCCGCCACCTCCAGCTTGCCGCCGACGAACAGCATGAGATGCCGCGCGATCATGGCCGCGAGCGTCAGGCGGTGCCCGGTATCAGGATGGTCCGGCGCGAGCGTGATGAGGTTGTAGTGATAAGCGAGCTCGCGGCAGGTCTCGCGGCAAGCGTTGAAGGACGGCTCACCCCGCGCACCCTGCCGATGCAGCGCCAGCAGGCGGAAACCTTCCTTGCGCGCATCCGTCGGCGCCTCGCCGCGCGCGCGCACCCAGGCTTCGAGCACGCTCTCGCCAATGGCGAGCAACTCGGCAGCAGCGCGCACGGGCGCAGTGCCGCCATCCATGGCGATTGCGTCGATGCGATCCTCGATGCCAGCGAATGCCGGGTACGCTGCCTGTCCGCTCATGCCGCCCTCCGCACCACCAGGCGCACGACATGCGCCCGGCCCTGATGCCGGGTGCCCTCATCGAGCATCACTTCCTCCTCGCGAAGGACCTCGATGTCCGCGCCCGCGAAATCTTCCCGCAGGAGCTCGACGCTGTAAAGCATCTCGGGTGGCGGACCACCGCGGCTGCCAGTCTTGCGGTTCTCGACATGCTTCGGCGCGAAGGCCTCGAGCAGCAGAATGCCACGCGGCTTCAAGGCGGAGAGCATCCGGCGGTGCATGGCCTGCCGCATGTGCGGTTCGAAGTGGACAAAGATCGCTGCAATGCCATCGAATGCGCCGACTGGCCAGTGCCAGGCGTCGAGATTGGCGTGCTGGATCTCGAGTTGGAAGCCGCGTTCGGCGGCCAGTGTGCACGCCTTCTCCACGCCGACTGCCGAGGCCTCGACGCTCGTGACAGCAAAGCCCTGCTCGGCGAGCCACACGCCATTGCGCCCCTCGCCATCGCCCGGCACGAGAACACGGCCCTTCGGCACGATTCGGCGTGCCTCGGCAACTAGGAATTTATTCGGCGCCGTACCGAAGATGTAGCCGGCCTCGGCGTAATGGCGGTCCCACTTCGGGCCCGTCACCGCATCACGCGTCGATGTGACGCCGCTCATCATGTCAGCCGCTTCTCGATGATGAGGTCCATCGAGTCCGAGATGTTCGTGTGAATTCCAAGCGCGCGCGGTCCAATGCCGAGCGCCAGACCTAGAAGCTGCGTGAAGTAGAGCACCTTCACGCTCGTCTTCTTGCCGAAGCGCTTCTCGGCGCGCACCTGATGCATCTCCAGGCCTGTGTGGCAGGTCGGGCATTCCGTGGCGATCACCTCGGCACCGGACGCCTCCGCTGCCTGCAGTATGTTGAGCACGAGCTTGGTCGACGTATCGCTGTCCGAAAGCGTGTGCGCACCACCGCAGCATGCCGTCTTCAGCGGGAAGCTCACGTTCTCGGCACCCGCTGCCGCGAGCAGGTCGTCCATAAAGTGCGGCTGACTGGTCGATTCCGATCCAGGCCCCTTGTCCTTCTCCGGAAAGATGTGGCGCGGTCGGACGTACATGCAGCCGTAGTAGTTCGCAATCTTGAGTCCTGCGAGCTTGCCCTTCGTGCGCTCACGCAGTCCGTCCTCGCCGATCGTCTCCTTGAGCCAGTCGAGCGCGTGGATCGTCTCGGCCTCGCCCGCCTTGTAGGCCTTGTGGCCGGCCTTCGTGCTCAGCTTCTCGACGACCTCGATGGACTTCGGATCGTGCGTGAGATCGTGCTCGGCCTTCTTCAGGTTGTGGTAGCAGCCATTGCACGGCGCCATGACGACGTCCGTGCGATCCACATTCACGGCCTGTGAGAGCACGCGCGCGGAGAGATACGTCTGGATCTTGGGATCGACGTTCTTGACCTCCATGGCGCCGCAGCAGTTCCAGTTCGAGACCTCGCGCAGGCCGAGACCGAGCTTCTTCGCGATGGCGCGCGTCGAGACGTCGTATCCATTGCCGGTGCCTTCGAGCGCACAGCCTGGATAGTAGCCGACGCTGCGGTATTTCTTCGCCTTGTCCGTCACGTCGACCATGAATTCACTCCGGTGCGCCGAGCTTGCTCTCGACAAGCTCGCGCGTTTGTTTCGACGGCACGACGGGCACGATCTCGAACGTCGCGAGATCACCCCAGTGCAGGATCCACTCCTGAATGAGCCGCGCTTCTTCGCATTCCATGAGCTGGAAGCAGCGATCAAAATTCGGCTCGATCCAGCTATCGATGTACTTGAGCCCTTCGGGAAGACCGCGGCCCTTGTCGCGCAGATGCTGGTAGATGGGCTTGGGATCGCAGTCCTTGAAGCGCTCGATGATCATGAACAGCATGGGGCTCACTCCGCGGCTTCGCGCACGGGCGCGCGAGGCTGTTGCGGCTTGCTTTTGCCCGCGAGCACGGCTTTCTGCTCAGCTTCGACCTCTTGGATGTAATCCTCAAGCGCAACGCGCGCGCGGTCCCAGCCGCGCGTCTTCGGCTTGAAGAGCTGCGCCCAGGCCATCTTGATCCCCCACTTCACAGGAAGGCGTTTCGCGATCGCGAAGCCGATGGCCGTCAGCCAGTCCTGCATGAGCGGCTGCTTGGTCTTGCGCAGGAAGTTCTGCAGGACCTCGGTGTCCTCGATGCGCCCACGCTGCACGATCTGATGCGTGAACTCCTCGTCGAAGATGTGCGAGGGCGAGGGCGGCGTGTAGCCGTTCATCGTTAGCCAATGGGCCGTTGCCTTCATCACGCCTTCGGGTTCGACATCGCGCGGACAGATGTGCGTGCACTTATGACAGGACACGCACTGCCAGATGATGTCCTTGTCGCGCAGCAGCTCAGCTTCCATACCCGTGCGGATCAGATAGATCCAGTAGCGTGGATTGAATCGCGGCTCGATGGCGTTGACAGTGCAGGCATTCGTACACGACCCGCACTGCCAGCAGCGGTGGATCTTGTCACCGCCCGGCATGGCGGCGATCTCGTCCTCGAGGTTCTCGTTGTAATCCGTGACGACGCGCGGTTCGATGAACGTCGACCAGTGACCGGAGACGTCGATGCCCTCGATCACGAGATTATCGTGCGTCTTGAGGTCCTCGGGCCGGATCAGCGATTTCTCGTGAATGGGCATCGGTCCGGCCTCAGTTCAATGCTTTGAGGGCGAGCGCTTCAGCCTCGATCGCGTCACGGCCGCGGCGCTTCGCGATGCGATCGAGGCCGAGAATGCGCCGCGTATGCTCGAGCGGATCGCTCTCGGCGGAGAAGTCTGTCTTCAGATAGGCACCACCTTGGGTATTGATATAGTCGCCGTAGATCTGCGCCTGCAGCAGGTCGACGTACCAGAGTACGTCACGGAACATGCCGTTGTCGGAGAGGAATTGCGACAGCTCCTCGCGCAGCACGAGGAACGTCTCGTGGCCGTCGGGGATGTCGATGACGATGTGATCGACATCATCGCCCGATGCGGGATCATGCCAGATCTCGCGCAGTACACCGGAGTTCGCGTGCGTGTCCCACACCCAGCGGTGCATAAGCGGATAGTGCTCGGGATACACGCCGTGCAGCAGCTCGGAGGCAAGATCGCGCACGAAGCGGTGCGCCTTGTCCTCGGGGAAAGTCTTCACAAAGCTGACAATGCGCGCATCGGCCGTGCCCGGCACATGCGCATCGCTCAACAGCATGGCAATCGCCTCGCGCACGCGCGGCCATCCGGCCGTATCGATCAGGACTGCAAAGCGCCGGCGCACGGTCGCCATGAGGATCACGATGTCCTCGAAGGCTTC
>VFQP010004568.1_pt1 | contig 12738 bp, 12 predicted proteins | sample 3512351 | NCBI WGS metagenome assembly VFQP01 (sample SAMN10412372, study PRJNA504923) | tailings metagenome | isolation source: Relicate 1 Philex TSF1 revegetated site | place: Philippines: Tuba, Benguet | collected 2017-08-29 | reverse complement strand
CGCCACCAACACCCCAATGTATGCGCGACTCACCGAGGACATGGACATCAACTGTGGCGAGATCCTCGACGGAACCGTGACGTTGGAAGAAATGGGCCAGCGCATCTTCCGGGAACTGCTTGATACCGCCTCCGGCAAGCGCAGCAAGAGCGAGGAGTTAGGCCTGGGCGACAACGAATTCGTGCCCTGGCAGATCGGGATCATGGGCTGACCTGCATCTCGAACGCGAAGCACCGACGACATAAAGAACTGGAGACAACCATGCATTGCGCACGTCGCAACCGGGTGAAGCAGCTGGCTGCAGCACTCACCACCGCTGCAGCCATCATTGCAGCCCCACAAGTCCTGGCACAGCCGCAGCCCATGCTGATGGTTGTGCCGTTTGGCCCGGGCGGATCGTCCGACATCGTGGCTCGCACGATCAGCCAGCAGCTGAGCCAGGAGCTCGGACGCACGGTTGTCGTCGACAACAAGCCTGGAGCTACCGGCGCTATCGGCGCGTCCTCGGTGGCACGCGCGGCACCCGACGGCAACACCATGCTGATTGCCTCGATCGGTGTCTACGCGATCAATCCCGCCATCCAGCCGAACCTGACATACAAGCCCCAAAGGGATTTCACCCTGATTACCGAAGCGGTTCGCACGCCCAACGTACTGGTCACGCACGCTGGCTTTCCGGCGAACAATGTGGCGGAACTGCTCGACATGCTGAAGAAGAAGCCCGGTTCGATCAGCTTTGCCAGCGGCGGCCTGGGCTCGTCAGAACATTTGAACACCGAACTGTTCTGGCAGCAGACAAGAACCAGGGGCTTGCACGTTCCTTACAAAGGCTCGGGGCAAGCCGTATCGGACCTGCTTGCAGGACATGCAGACGTCGGTTTCCTGAATCTGAGCGCGGTCGCTGCTTACGTGAAAGCTGGCAAGCTCAAGGCCTTGGCCATTACAAGCGGCGCGCGAAGCCCGCTGATGGCCAACGTTCCGACGATGGCGGAAACCGGGGTATCGGGTCTTGAAGTGTATTCCTGGCAAGGCGTCGCCATGCCCGCCAAAGTCAGCGCCCAGGCCGCCAGCGCCATCCATGCCGCCGTCGTCAAGACGCTGCGAACGCCAGACACCCAGCAAAAGCTCACAGCCCAGGGATTCGAGGTGGTTGCAAGCTCCCAGCAGGACTTCCAGAAGCATGTAGCGGCCGAAATCGCGCGCTGGAAGAAAGTCGCCGACACCGCGCACGTCACACTCGATTGATGATTTCAATTCAGCGCCCGCACCGTACGGGGCTGCTGAGACAATATCAAGGAGACACTATGGTTCGATTTACCGGCTTCAACCGATGGATGATGACGCTTGGCACCGTCGTCCTGGCGCAAGGCCTGTTCAGCGCCAATGCTTCCGCGCAAACCGACTTTCCGAAACAGCCGATCCGGCTGCTCGTCGGATTCCCCGCCGGCGGGACCACCGATGTATTCGCACGCATGGTCGCCGAGAAGTTGTCAACGGCACTAAAGCAACCGGTCGTCGTGGAGAACCAGCCCGGCGCCAGCGGCATGCTGGCCACCGGTAGTGTTGCCAAGGCACGCCCCGACGGATATACGCTGCTGTTCGCAAGCAGTACGCACGCGATCTACAAGGAGCTGTATCGCAACGTCAGGTTCGACCCCGTCGAATCGTTCAGCCCCGTTGGGCTGGTGGCGACCACCCCGTATGTCATGGTTGTTCACCCTTCGCTACCCGTCAAATCGGTGGCCGAACTGATCAGCTATGCGAAGAAGCACCCTGGCCAGATCAACTATGCCGGCTCGTCGCCCGGTACGGCCCAGCATCTTGGCTGGGAACGCTTCAAACGCATGTCAGGCACCGACATGCAGTACATCCCCTACAAAGGCTCGACCGATGTTGTGGCGGATCTGCGTACGGGAAGACTGCAAGCTGCGATCGACAACGTGGCTGTGATGCGGCAACACATCCAGGCAGGCTATGTACAGGCGCTCGCTGTCACGAGCCGAAAGCCATCGAGCGTCTTGCCTGGTGTGCCCACCGTCGCAGAATCCGGTCTTGCCGGTTTCGAGGCAGTGGGCTGGTTTGGTGTCTTCGCCCCAGCCGGTACCCCCAAAGCGGTGCTCGACACGTTGTCGGGCAAACTGCAAAGCGCCATGCGGGCGGATGGGTTGCGTAACCAGTTCTCGACCCTGGGAGCCGAGCCGCAAAACGGATCCGCGCAGGATCTGCAGAAGCTGTTGGCCGACGAGATCCGCGTGTGGAGCGAGATCATCAAGTCCGCCAACATCACCGCCCAGTAGTCCGTCCAAACCTCCCAGCAGGGGAATACACATGCACAAGGTTGTAGTCGCCAGGCCAATGCCTCGGCGAGTGACAGACTTCGCCCACCAGACGTTCGACGCCTTCGTTGCCGAGCGCGTGCTGTCGCCCGGGGAAACCATCGATGCGCTGAACCAGCATGACGCCGAGGGGCTGGTGTTGGGATCGAACATCCGGCTCGATGCGGCCACCGTGGCTAGGCTGCCGGCAAGGATTCGCGTCGTCGCCACCACCAGTGTCGGGTTCGACCATCTGGACGTCCCTGCCCTGAAGGCCCGCGGCATCACCGTGACCTACTGCCCTACTGCAGTCACGGCATGCACGGCGGACCTGACGCTTATGCTGCTGATCTGCGCAGCGCGCCGGGCCAATGAATACAACGCGCTGATGCGGGCGGGCTGGGGCCGCAAGCTCGGATTCGACGAACTGCTGGGGGTTCGGTTCTCCGGCAAGACACTGGGCATCGCCGGGATGGGACGCATCGGCCAGGCGGTGGCGCAGCGGGCGCGCGGATTCGACATGCAGATCCACTATTACGACGTCCGCCGCTTGCCACCGGAACTCGAACACGGCGCGGTCTTCCACGCCGACCTTGACGCAATGCTGCCCCATTGCGCATTCCTGACGCTACATCTGCCCGCCAGCGAGACGCCGCTCATCAATGCCAGGACACTGGCATTGATGCCCGACAACGCCATTCTGGTCAATGCAGGACGTGGGAATCTTGTCGACGAGGATGCGCTGGTCAACGCGCTGGCAAGCGGTAAGCTTGCTGCCGCGGGTCTGGACACATACATGAATGAGCCGAACATCGATGCGCGACTGGCCGGCTTCGACAACGTCTTCCTGACGCCCCACATGGGAACCGGCACGGTGGATACGCGCGAAGCGCTGGGCATCCGTGCGCTGGAGAACGTCGCTGCGGTACTGGGCGGCAAGCCCGCGCTCGATCCCCTCTAAAGCTACCTCTCAAACCACGCTACAGACGCCATGACCGACCACGACACGCAACGCTATTCATCCGGCGCACTCAGCGCTTTCGCCATCGACCTGCTTGCAGCGGCCGGATTGCCCAGGGACCGCGCGCAAGATGTCGCGCAGATCCTCGTGGAAGCCGATGAACTCGGCCACGCGACGCACGGCCTGGCGCTGCTGCCCTGGTATCTGGACGCTGCTGTCTCGGGCGCCATGACCGTGTCCGGAGACCCTGAGGTACTGGTTGATCGCGGTGCATGCGCTACCTGGAACGGCCGCCGCCTGCCTGGCGCCTGGCTTGCCGTGCGCGCGCTGGAATTGGCGATGGATCGCGTCGGCACCTATGGCACCGTGACCATCGTGATACGCGAATGCGGGCACGTGGGCGCGCTGGCAACCTATATGGAGCGCGCGGCCCGGCGCGGATACGTCGCCCTGATGGCGAGTTCCACGCCCTCGGTCGCAGGTGTCGCGCCATACGGCTCTGCCCAGCCAGTGTTCACCCCCAATCCGATTGCGGCGGGATTTCCGACGCAGGCCGATCCGATCCTGCTCGACATCAGCGCTTCAATTACCACGCTCAATCGCGCCAGACAGCTCGAACGAGACGGTCTCAAGTTTCCCGCGGAGTGGGTCGTCGACCCGGACGGCAATCCATCCGCCGACCCCGCCGTTGTCGTCAAACAGGGCGGAGCGCTGTTGCCGGTGGGAGGGATGGACCATGGGCACAAGGGATACAGCCTGGCATTGCTGGTGGAGGCCTTGACCCAGGGACTCTCAGGCTTTGGCCGTGCCGACCAGCCCAAAGGCACAAGTGTCTCTCTTTACATCCAGGTCATCGATCCGACGGCGTTTTCGGGACTGGACGCCTTTACGCGTCAGACGCAGTTTGTCGCGGATGCCTGCCGCAATGCACGCCCTCTGCCAGGCGGCAAGCCGGTACGTGTGCCCGGCGATCGGGCGGCTTCGGAAAAGCGGGAAGCCTCACGGCACGGTATCGCCCTGCAACAAGCAATTGTCCAGAGCATCGCGCCATGGGCTGGCAAGTTCGATATCGCCTTCCCGGCTCCCCTCCAGAAATAACGCGACGTACATGCATGCACGAAAACAAGGAGACATGATGAAACACTTCCGCTCACCCTTGGCCAACGCCGAAGCGATAAGCCGCCGCCGGATGCTCCGCCAATCCCTGGCAATCGCCGCTGGCGCAGCGCTCCCGCAATGGGCGCTCGCCGACAACTACCCCTCCAAACCCATCCGCCTCGTGGTTCCCATTACGCCCGGCGGCCCCAACGATCTGGTGGGACGCTTGTGGGCCAGCAAGGTATCCGCCGACTTCGGGCAATCCATCGTTGTCGACAACAAGCCCGGGGCGTCGCATGTTGTCGGAACCGAATACGTCGCGAAGGCGGCGGCCGATGGCTATACGTTGCTCCAATGCTCGTCGAACATGGCCATCAATGCAGTTACGCTCGAGAGCCTTCCCTTCGACACGATCAAGGACTTCGCACCCGTGGCGTTCACCCACACCACCCCGCTGGTCGTGGTCGTGCGATCGGCGCTGCCCGTCAAGACCTTGACTGAACTCATTTCATACCTGAAGAAGAATCCTGGGGTGGCAAGCTACGGCACGACGGGGCTGGGCAGCCCGCAGCAGCTCGCCATGAATCTGCTGGCGCGCCAGACCGGTCTCAAGGACGTAGTGGAGATCGCCTACAAGGGCAGCACGCAGTCGCATCCTGACCTGATCTCGGGCCGCATCGCCGTGATGATCGACCCGCTCGCCGCGGTGATGCCCCACCTCAAGGCAGGGACCCTCCGCGCGCTTGCCGTGACCACACCGCAGCGGCTTGCCGCCCTTCCCAATGTTCCAACGGTAGCCGAGTCGGGCGTCGCGGGATACGAAGTGGTCAGCTGGGGTGGCGTGTTCGTGCCCGCCAGTACGCCCTCACCAATCGTCACGCGACTCAATGCCGCGATCACGAAAGCGATGTCGGCCGAAGACACACGCGACAAGCTTGCGACGCTCGGACTTCTCCCCCGCACGGGAACTCCCGAGGAACTGGGCGCATTCCTCTCAGCCGAGATCACCAAATGGCGGCGGGTCGTCACTCCTGCGAAGGCGTGAAGTAGATCCGGGCTCAAAACCATAGGCTTTTCCACGGCGAAGCGGCTTTCGTTGCTGTGCGTGTCGGGATACTCACGCCACATCTGTGGTTATGTCACGCAAGGCAAACCCGACGGCCGCCTCCGCGTGAATGGCGGTGGAGTCGAAACCCGGCAGCAGCAGCTTGTCGGTTTCCAGGATCATGCAAATCTCGGTACAGCCAAAGATCACAGAGTCGGCGCCTTGATCCCTGGCCTTCTCGATGATCGACTCCAACACATCACGAGATGAATCCAGAACCTTGCCAACACTCAACTCGTCAAAGATGATGTTGTGGATGCGGGTACGGTCGTCCGCATCGGGCACCATGACGTCGATGCCATGCGACGTCATTCGCGCAGGATAGAAGCCGTTTTCCATGGTGTAGCGCGTGGCAATCAGCATGGGCTTGGCTCGGTGTGCGGCCTTCAGGTGCCTGGCCGTTTCATCGACGATGTGGATGAAAGGCAAATCCGTGGCCTGCGCCACGGCATCGGCCACCAGGTGCATGGTGACCGCGCACATCATCACGCACTCTGCACCGCCTGCTTTCAGGTTGCGCGCAGCTTGAGCCAACCGCTCACCAGCGTCGTCCCAGCGGTTGCTCCTTTGCATCGCCACGATGTCCTGGAAATTTACCGACTCGAGCAGGATTTCTGCCGAGTTCAGTTCCCCCAGCGTGCGGTTCACCGCTTCGTTGATTTTTCGGTAGTACACGGCCGTGCCTTCGAAACTCATGCCGCCGATCAGACCAATTTTCTTCAGTGCCATATCAAATTTCCCCTGTCAAAGGGAAGCGGGAGTCTGGGCTTCGCACACATAGGCCTGAACGAAGCGCTGGAGCAAATCTTGCGCGACGGGGGTTTCGCTCAGGTTTCTCAACATCGCTTCGGGGTCATGGCCCTCGCTGCGCAGCATGTCGGCGCGACGCGTTACGCAGGCGGCCGAAATGCCCGGCGTGAACTCTGGATGGAACTGGGTTGAAACTGCGTGAGGCCCGTAGCGCAGAATCTGATGTGGGTCATGCGACGATCTCGCCAGCGCCACGGCGCCCAGCGGGGGCGCCAGCACGGTTTGCAGATGGGTAAGGTGAGCAGTGAAGTGCGATGGCAACGCACCGGCAAGCGGGTCAGACTTTGCGCTCGGTAGTAACTCAATTTCCTGGCAGCCGACTTCGAGCCCCGCAGGGTGATAGCCTACTTCCCCACCCAATGCGTGCGCCATCAACTGGTGTCCATAGCACACGCCGAACAACGGCATGTCGACGTCCATTGCCTGGCGAATCCAGTCCGCCGTCGCTTCGCTCCAGTCCAGCCGGTCTGTCACCATCGCCCACGAACCGGTCACGATCGCCGCCCGATGGACTCCCGGTGCAGGCAGGGCGGCACCTTCGAACACTCGAACCACCTCCAACCCATCGCCGTGTCGGCCCAGCGCCCGCCGGAACCAGTCGCACAGGTCACCTTCGCGCTTGCGAATGTCATCCGGCGGCGTACCGGCCTGAATGAGCAGAATGGGCTTGAAGGTCTGGGGGAGCATCTGGATAATCGCGGGAGAAAACCTGAGTTTAGGTTTCCCAGACCATCCTGAAAATTGAATTATTAAGGCTGTCATTTCTCCAAATGAGAAATGACAGATCCTTCAGCCGATGCGGAAGGATCAATTCCTGGGTTGCTTTCTCTCCCGCAACTTGGGCAACAGGCTTATGAGCGCCTGCAACGGAGGGCTCACATCCCCGGACCAAACCAGATGCGTACGGTTAATGCGAAGCTTGCCGGGCAGCGGGTGGCGCTGCACGTCGGTCCCAAGAACAGCCCGGTCCAACAGCTCTGCCGAAATAATGCCGATACCCGTGGCTGCCGCAACACACGCCACAATCGCATGATAGGAGCCGAACTCAAGTATTCTTCCAGGCGTGACGCCTTCCTCTGCCAGCCATTCGGTCAGACGGCGACGGTAAGAGCAACCGTGCGGGAACACCACGATCGTCTTTCCATTCAAGTCCTGCGCTCCACGAATTCTCGGTACACCCTTTGCCGAGATCAAAGTCAGCTCTTCGTCATACACCGGCAGGCTTGATAGCCGCCCTTTCTCAAAAGGCTCCGAAACGAAAGCCGCATCGATCTCAAGACGATCCAGCATGCGCAACAGCACGTCCGTGATGCCAGGCTGCAGCTCGATCGACATTTCCGGGTATTGAAGATGGAACGAGGACAGGAGTGGGGGCAGTCGCGCACCAGCCGTGCTTTCAAGCGAGCCTAACCTCAATGTGCCTCGCATGGTGCCGCTGCGCACCTCTTGCTCCGCAGCATCCGCCATTTCCAGCAGTCTCTCTGCATGTCCGAGCAAAATGCGTCCCGACTCAGTGAGCGTCAGACCGCGTCCCTGGCGCCGGAATAGCGATACACCCAGCCGGTCCTCCAGCTGTTTCATGCGGGTAGTAACATTTGAGGGGACGCGGTGTAGCCGGCTGGCCGCTCGTGCTACCCCGCCCTCACGAACCACACACCGGAAGATGTAGAGGTCATCCAAATCCATATTTCTCATGGTGAGAATGGTATCTAGCAACCTTTCATTTTTCAAGGCAGACCGAGCTGGGCAACCAGCCACGTCACGAACGTTCCGACTTTCGGAAGGTGCATCTCGTTCTGCCTGTAGGACAGGAAATGAGTTTCACGCGCGATATGAACGAACTGGTCCTCGCCAAGAGCGACAAGATCGCCTCTGGCCAGTTCGCGCTCTGCCAGACGGATACTCTCCAGCGCAACACCCATGCCGTCAGTAGCCGCAGAGATCGCCAATGCGCCCCGGTCAAACGAAGCGCGTGGCCGGGTCGGGCATGTCATTCCGTTAGCGCCAAACCAATCCGGCCAACTGACACGGCTAAGCTGCGAATCGATCAGCGGCAGTTTCTCCAACTGACTTCGAAGCGGCTCATCCGGATCGAGCAGTGACGGAGAACACAGCGGAACGATCCGCTCCTTGCCCAGAGGACGAACAACCAGCCCCGCCCTGGTGTGCGCAGACCCATAGGTAATGGCGACATCGACCTCGCGCGCGTGCGTGAGGTCGATGGCTTCTGCGCCCGAAGACAGTCTGATCGTGATATCGCCATGTGTCTGCATGAATTGCGGCAGCCTTGGCCCGAGCCACTTCACGGCAAAGCTGGGGGCGCAGTAGACCGCCAGTACCTGTGATTGCGGGGCGAGTGCCACTTCATTGCAGGCAGCCTCGATGACATCGAATACGCGCGACAGACTTTCCTGAAGCCGCTTGCCCTCTGGCGTAAGTTCCACGCGGCGTGTGCGCCGATCAAAAAGCTTGCGGCTGAAGTATTCCTCCAGCTCTTTTACCTGATGGCTGATCGCCGACTGGGTCAAGTGAAGCTCCTTGGCCGCCAGCGTAAAGCTCTCCAGACGGGCTGCAGCTTCAAAGGCACGCAGCAGCACAAAATTAGGCACTCGTCTCATTATCCGTTTGCCATACATGAGTGTGGTTCATGCTTTCATGAACACCCATCGTTTGTCAACGCCGTCGCCGGCAACGACTATGAACACGTACCGCGAGCCTCAAACGGGCTTGCGAACACGAATAGTCGAATAGTCCCTACAAGTTTTCTACCGAGGAGTTGACATGGCAGCAGTACTCGAACGCGCCCCGCAGGTTTTCAACGACCAGGAGCGCACCTCCATTTATCAGCCGGAACAGATGGGGTTGATCTATCCGTCCGTGCCGAAGTTCGCGACGCTTGCAGAGGAGCGCCAGCATCGCAAGGAACGCCTGGTTGCCGCCTGCCGCGCGTTTGCGCTGGAACGCCTGGATTATGGCTTCGCCGGCCACCTGACGGTGCGCGATCCAGAGCATCCGGAGCTGTACTGGACCAATCCGATGGCTGTGCACTTTGCACAAGTGAACGTCTCGAACCTGATCTGTGCTGACCATGAAGGCCGCGTGGTCGAGGGCGACTACGCCATCAATCGCGCCGGCTTCGTGCTCCACGCCGCGGTACACGAAATGCACCAGGACATCGTGGCCATGTGCCACGCGCACACCGAGTACGGCACTGCCTTCGCTTCGCTGGGCAAGGGCATCGAGCCCATTACGCAGGATGCATGCGCGTTCTATGAAGACCACATCGTGATTGGCGACGAGGCCGGCAAGGTAGCGGTCGAGGTCAAGGGTGGCCACAAGGTGGCCAACGCCTTCAAGGGTGTCAAGGCCGCAATTCACCAGAATCACGGCCTGCTCACGGCAAGCCGTCACAGCATCGAAGCCGCGGCATTCTGGTTCATCGCACTGGAGCGCTGCTGCAAGCAGCAACTGATGATCGAAGCGACCGGCGTCAAACCCCATCTGGTCACGCCCGAGCGCGCCCGCTACAGCCGCGAACACGTGGGCAGCGACTACATCGGCTGGCTGCACTTCCAGCCGATCTGGGATCACCTGCGTCTGACCCAGCCGGACATGTTCGATTAAGCCATTGCCTTGCCTCGGCAACGGTCACGCCCGTGACCTTGCAGGCCGCTTTCCAAGCAGCGCGACGCTGACGCGGCCTTCTCTGCATCGATAAATACAGCCCCAAGGAGACACCCCATGCAAACCCCAGTGAGCGTGGCGACGCCGTACGTCGCCACCGAATCGGAAACGTATTCCAAGGTCATGTGGCGGCTATTGCCGTTCCTGTTTCTCTGCTACATGTGTGCATACCTGGACCGCATCAACGTGGGGTATGCAAAGCTGCAGATGATGCAGGACCTTGGGCTTAGCGATGCCGTCTACGGCCTTGGCGCGGGGATCTTCTTCGTGGGCTATCTGCTGTTCGAAGTTCCCAGCAACCTGATCCTGCTACGCGTGGGCGCCAGGCGGTGGATCGCCCGCATCATGATCACCTGGGGCCTGATCTCGGCAGCCATGCTGTTCGTGAAGACACCGGCGAGCTTCTACATCATGCGCTTCCTGCTTGGGGTGGCCGAAGCCGGCTTTATCCCGGCCATCCTGCTCTACCTGACCTACTGGTTCCCGTCTTCGCGGCGCAGCAAGGTCACGGCGCTGTTCCTGACCGGTATTCCCATGTCTGGCGTGGTTGGCGGCCCGCTGTCTGGCTGGATCATGAGCGCCATGCACGGCGCCCACGGCTGGGCCGGATGGCAGTGGCTGTTCCTGCTCGAAGGTATCCCCACGGTCATTGTCGGCATCGTCGCGTTCTTCTACCTCGACGACAAAGTCTCGGACGCCAAGTGGCTCAATTCGTCCCAGAAGACCATGATCGAAAACAATCTGGCTGCGGAGAGCCGTGGTCACGCGCTGCATTCGGTGCGCGATGGTCTGACCAATCCGAAGATCCTGCTGCTCAGCGTGATCTATTTCTTCTTCACCATGGGACTGTACGGCGTCAGCTTCTGGTTGCCGACGATCGTCAAGGCAAGCGGCGTTTCCAATCCGCTGGACATCGGCCTGCTGTCAGCCATCCCTTACGCCGCTGCAACCGTTTCGATGATTCTGGTTGGACAGAGCTCGGATAGCCGCGGCGAACGTCGCTGGCACCTGGCGATACCGGGCGCGCTCGGGGCACTGGGCCTGTGCTTTAGCGTGGCCTATGCGAACAACACGGCCATTGCGATGTTCGCCCTGACCATTGGCACGATGGGAATCATGACCACGATCTCGCAGTTCTGGACCTTGCCGCCGGCAATTCTCGGGGGCGCAGCCGCCGCGGCCGGGATTGCGCTGGCCAACTCGGTAGGCAGCATCTCCGGCGTAATCAGCCCGTATCTGATTGGCTGGGTCCAGACCTCGACCGGTACCACTGGCAATGGTGTGCTTGTTCTGGCCGCGAGCCTGGTCATTGGCGCGTTGCTCGTGTTCACCGTGCCTGCCGGGCTGGTCAACATTGGCAAGCGAGACCGCCGGTAACGATCGGAAAGACGACCATCAAGCCGTCTGGCGGGTTTCTCCAAAGAACTCGTCAAGACGGTTGGTCAGGTTCTCCCGCGCGCGTGTCGTATGCAGATCCGTCAGCTCGGCCGCGCGTGCGGCGTCTCCCGCGGCAATGGCTTCCGCGATGGCCTCATGCTCGTCCCAGATCGTCTTGCGTTGCTGCGCCGACGATTGCAGCACGGCGCCCATCGCGCGGCGAAGATGGACCCAGTAGTTCTGCGCGCTTTGCTCGAGGAACGGATTGCCGGCCGCCCGATAGATGGCGTGATGAAACTCCATGTCCGCATCGATCATGGCCTTGACGTCCTTGCCCTGGGTTGCGCGCCGGCCGTTGGCAATGATCTTTGGATCGACCTTGAAGTGTTGCTTCGCGGCAAGTCGGGCAGCCAGCGCATCCAGCGAACCACGGATTTCATAGAGATGACCAATCGAGATCGCATCGAGCGGGGTCACCAGCACGCCACGTCCTGGCGCGTCCTGCACAAAGCCGTCCTTCTTGAGGATGCGCAGCGCCTGGATGACCGGAGAGCGCGACACCTGCATCTGCTCGGCGATCTCTTCCTGGGTCAGCCGTGTACCGGGGGCGAGTGTCCCGTCGCTGATGGCGTCAAGAAGCATCTTGTACACCTCATCGACGTAGTCGGGCCGGGACTGGATCTTGGGAAACGTGGTTGCCATGGTGACTGCCTTCTGTCTTCTGCACTCTGTATCCAGACCATTGTGGTCGAGCCGCCGGATCAATGCAATCGCCCAGCATCGCAGCAGAAGTACCGCTTGACTTTGCCGCGATCCGGGACCAACAATCTGAACTCTGAATACAGAGTTCAGAATTCGAAGTATAGCAATCAAGGAATGGTATGAAAGTCTTCTACGATAAAGATGCGGATATGTCGCTTTTGCGTGACCAGAAGGTGGCGGTGATTGGTTACGGATCGCAGGGTCATGCACACGCCCTGAACCTGAAGGAAAGCGGTATCGATGTGGTCGTGGGCCTGCGTGAAGGCGGCGACTCATGGCGCAAGGCCACGGCGGCGGGCCTCAAGGTCGCTCCGGTCGAGCGCGCTGCCGCGCGGGCAGATCTTGTCATTCTGCTCATCCCCGACGAGACCATTGGGCACGTGTATCGGGAATCGATCGAACCGGTCATCCGCGAAGGTGCCACGCTCGCCTTTGCCCACGGCTTCAACATTCACTACGGGCAGGTCATGCCGCGCAAGGATCTGGACGTTGTCATGATCGCGCCCAAGGCTCCCGGGCACACGGTGCGCTCGACTTATGCGGAAGGCGGTGGCGTGCCTGGCTTGATCGCCGTCGCGCAAGACCGGTCAGGACGCGCTCGTGACCTTGCACTGGCCTACGCCACG